>TARA_B110000037_G_scaffold212998_3_pt1 | contig 43543 bp, 39 predicted proteins | sample TARA_B110000037 | Tara Oceans TARA_B110000037 (sample SAMEA4397196) | marine metagenome | biome: Polar Biome; feature: [MIX] marine epipelagic wind mixed layer (ENVO:01000061); material: water (ENVO:00002006), including particulate matter (ENVO:01000060) such as... | depth 10-100 m | reverse complement strand
ACGCGATCGACATTACGGATCCCATTGTCGACGAGCTTTTGCCCCTCGTTCAGTGCTTTGCAGAGGATCACTGCATCGCACCGCTGGAAGTCGTTGAGGTAGCTATTTCGGGCTCCTAAAGCTAGGCCATCGTCAGCGCGAACCACTGGCCCCGCTTCGACATCGACCGGGAAATTCAGATCTGTGATGAGCTTACGGATGACCGCTACAAGCTGCGCATCCCGCTGCCCCATTACGAGCGTATCGGGGCGAATAACATTGAAGAACTTCACATAGGACGTGCAGGCCCCCCGAAAATAACTAGGCCGCGAAACGCCACAGAGGCCCTTAGAGTATTTTTCTTCCGCGATCTTAGACGAGTAGCCCGCTGGATACATTTCCTTCGAAGTTGGGATGAAAACGATGTCCACTCCGGCCGCCTCGCAAAGCTCGAGGTCTTTTTCACGTGACCGCGGGTAGCGGTCGTAATCCTCATTGGGACCGAACTCCAGCGGGTTCACAAAAATCGACACCACGACCGTGTCTGCCTGTTCCTGTGCTTTCTTAACCAAACTCAAGTGACCGTCGTGAATTGCGCCGCTCGTCACGACCAGCGCAATCAGGCGACCTTGGGTGCGTTGCTGCACCGCTGTTTCCTGCATCCGGTTTACCGTTTCAATAATCTGCATTTTTCAGGTTTCCTAGGTTGCACTTTGTCGGGGTAAAATTTCCCTTTCCCCTTGCCACTAAAGGCCCTTTGCCTTTCTGCACAAGACTTACTCAACACCAATATGGCCCGCGCAAACCCACACTTCCTCAATCTTAAGAGTTCATACCTCTTCGTCGACATTGCCCAACGAGTGGCTGCCTACCAAAAGGCGCACCCCGAACGCTCCATCATCAAGATGGGAATTGGCGATGTCACAGAGCCCCTCCCCGCCGCCTGCCGCGAGGCAATGAAGGCCGCCATTGATGAGCTCGGCAGCAAGGCAACCTTCCGTGGTTACGGGCCCTCTGAAGGCTATGGCTTTCTCCGCGACGCCATCGTCGAAAACGACTTTGCCAACTGCGGTATCAGCTCCGACGAAATCTTTGTCAGCGACGGCTCAAAGCAGGACAGCGCCAACATTGGTGAGATCTTCGATGCCTCGGCAACGGTAGCCGTGACGGATCCGGTGTACCCAGTTTATGTCGACAGTAATGTCATGGCAGGCCGCAGCGGAGATGCCGAAGGCGACCGTTACAGCAACTTCGTCTACCTCGACTCGACGCCCGAGAACGGCTACCTGCCGGCGCTTCCAAGCGAACCCGTCGACATCATTTACCTTTGCTTCCCGAACAATCCCACCGGTACCGTTATCTCCCGTGAAAAGCTCACGGAGTGGGTCAACTACGCCCGCCGTGAAAAGGCTGTGATCATCTATGACGCAGCCTACGTCGCCTTCGTCAGCGACCCTGAGATCCCTCGTTCGATCTACGAAATCGAAGGCGCCCACGAGTGTGCCATCGAGATGCGTAGCTTCTCAAAGATCGCTGGCTTCACCGGTGTGCGTTGTGCCTACACGGTCATCCCGAAGGCCCTCAAGCTCGCTGATGCTGAAGGCAACGAGATCAGTGCTCACCAACTCTGGAACCGTCGCCACGGCACGAAGTTCAACGGCACCTCCTACCCTGTTCAAGCCGCTGCTGCCGCCGTCTATTCACCCGAAGGCCAAGCCCAGGTGAAAGAGCTCGTCTCTTTCTACATGGAGAATGCTCGCCTCCTACGCGAAGCGGTCACCGCACTCGGCCTCAGCTGCGTCGGCGGTGAAAACGCACCGTATGTCTGGATACAAGTCCCGGGCAAATCCTCATGGGACTTCTTCGACAACCTGCTTAATAACGCAGGCATCGTCTGCACCCCAGGCGCCGGTTTCGGCACCTGCGGCGAAGGTCACATCCGCCTCAGCGCTTTCAACTCGCGCGAAAACGTCATCGAAGCCGTCGAGCGGTTGAAGACGGTTGAGCTCTAGACCGAACCGCAACCCTTCTGCGAACCATGTCCATTCCTACCGAACTGCCTAACGTCACCGCTGTCACCAAAGGTAATATCTACTTCGATGGTGGTGTCGTCTCACACGCACTCATCCTAGCCGATGGAAGCCGCAAGACGCTTGGTATCATCCGTGCCGGAGCATACCAATTCGACACTGATGCTCCCGAGCGGATGGAAATCACCGAGGGCACCTGCCGCTATCGCTTGGTGGGCACCGAAAAATGGTCAACCGTAAGCGCTGGAGACAGCTTCGACATCCCCGGCCAGAGCGCCTTCGAAATCACCGTCGAGCAAGGCTTCGCTCAATACATCTGCAGCTTTCTAAAAGCGTAGGTCTCCCTCACCTCGAAGACGCACCTCGCTAGTCGACGAGGTAGCCCCAAGAGCCGTTGGCCTGGACGTTTGCCTCTGGCAGATACATCCAGCTATCAATCGAGAAGATCCAGATCCACGATCCGGCTCCCACGTAGACCGAGCCGAGAAAACTTCCGGTGTCAGCAAAGCCGTTTTCATCCACAGGATAGCCCGCCCAATTCGGAGCGAGGTTGACCCCGGTGAGTTCGAGCCAGTTGAGATTGAGGTCATCATCGCCGGGGACATTCAAAGTCACCCGTAGAGTCACTTCTCCAGCAGGTAAAGTGATCTCCCAAGATTAACCGTTGCCCAATTTTGCCAATCTCCAGTGGCGGTGAATCCGCTCGCACTGAGATCAACTCCACTATCCGTGGTCAATGTAACGCCGGCAGTGCCATTCGGACTAGCGTAGCGCAGATCAACAGCGTAAGTGCCCGCTTGAGCCACATTCAAAATGTATTCACCCCAGTCCCCATCAGTCAGAAAGCCGAGGTTCAGACCACCGCCTACATCCATCGCGACTTCTGTTCGCAGACCAAGTTGATCGGTATAGTCCTCCAGCTCGAGGCGGCCTGGCACGTCGATAATCTTCGGCGGAATGACAATTCCACCCTCCGTTTCATAAACGCGGACATAGTCGACGTTCATTTGTAGTGGGAATGTAAGACGTGAAGAAACGGCTCCACCAAAGTTACCACCCACAGCAACATTCAACAGAATGAAATGCTCATGATCGAAGACCCATTGATTCGGCGAGACGTCGGCAGGGGTTGCCGTGTGGTAGAGCACGTCATCCACATACCAGAGGATCAGATCCGGACCCCACTCTATCCAATAGGTGTGATACTCATCGGATACTGGCGCACCAAAGTTCACGATATTTCCGAAAGCCTCTCCGCCTGAATAGCCCGGACCGTGAATCGTTCCAAAGATCTCATTAGGCACGCGTCCTACAAATTCCATGATATCGATTTCGCCACTCTGTGGCCAACCGACAGAAGGAATATCCGAACCTAGCATCCAAAATGCCGGCCAAATTCCACTCCCTGCAGGCACCTTGATCCGCGCTTCAATCCGCCCATAAGTCCAGTCCCACTTCCCCTGCGTTTTCATGCGCGACGAGGTATAATCGTAGCCGTTAAAAGGCTCTTTGTGGACCTCGATGACGAGCTCGCCCTCTTCGATTCGGACATTCTCGGTGCGGTCGGTGTAATACTGTAGCTCCGCATTGCCCCAGCCGCAAAGGTTAGGACAGCCATCACCAATCTCGAAATTCCAGTTTACAGGATCCGGCGAACTCCCATTCGGAAGATCAAACTCATCCGCCCAGACTAAATCCCAACCGTCCGGGTCTTGAGCTGCCAATGGAGCCGAAAAATACAGTGAAGCGGCAAGCGCCAGGCCTAGCATCCGCTTATGCTCGAAGATAGGTTTCGAGGGGGCGATTTTGGGTAACATGGTAAATAACATAATTATGCATAATTAATCCGCAAGTCAGATCGTAAAAAAGAATTCTTCGGAGAATTAGACGCTCTCCGCCGGCCCGCGCATCAGAGTGATTGACCCTCACGGTTTGAGCGCACTCCTTCTTCAGCTTCCCGTATGAAAGTCGTCATAGCTGAAAAACCATCCGTCGCGCGCGACATCGCGAAACATTTGGGTGCTACTAAGCGAGGGAACGGCTACATCGAGGGTGAGGGTTGGGCCATCACCTGGGCCTTTGGTCACCTCATCGAGCTGCAAGAGCCAGAGGACTATACCCCCGATTGGAAGCCTTGGCGGCTTTCCCAACTGCCCATCATTCCTGAGAAATTCGAACTGCGGCCGCGCGCCGACGGCTCCGCTGGCGAACAGCTCGCAACGATCAAGCGTCTCTTTGAAGAGGCTGACGAAATCATCTGCGCAACGGATGCGGGGCGCGAAGGTGAATTGATTTTTCGTTACATCCTCAACTGGACCGGCTGCGAAGATAAACCTGCCCAACGCCTCTGGATCAGCTCCCTGACCGATGAAGCGATCGCTAAAGGCTTCGCCAAGCTCAAACCCGCCAAGGACTACGACAATTTCTATCATGCCGCTCGCTGCCGGAGCGAAGCCGACTGGATCGTCGGGCTCAACGCCACCCGCTTTTTCACCGTCGAATATGGCCAGCGCAATTTGCTTCTAAGCCTCGGTCGCGTGCAGACGCCGATCCTTGCTTTGATCGTAAACCGCGATGTCGATGTAGAGCACTTTGTCCCAGAGGACTTCTGGGAGGTCGTCACGCAGTGCCGAGAGGCGAAGTTCAAACACACCGGGGGCAAGTTCAGTGTTCAAGCCGATGCCGAAGCCATCCTCGAGCGGATCGGCAACGAAGAACTCGTCATCACCTCGGTCGCAAAGAAGAACGCCCTCGCTCACCCGCCGCTGCTCTACGACCTCACCAGTCTTCAGCGCGACATGAACAAGCGCTATGGGTTCACCGGTGATCAGACGCTCAAGGTCGCCCAAAGCCTCTACGAGCGAAAGCACCTCACTTACCCTCGCACCGACAGCTGCTATTTAACGAAAGACATGCAGCCCACCATCGCGCCACTGATTGATAAACTCCGCCCGATGAAGCCGGCGGAAATCGGTGCGCTTGCGCTCGATCAGCTGAAGTTTTCCAAGCGCATCATCGACGACAAAAAAGTCGCGGATCACCACGCCATCATCCCAACACACATTCTAGGTCACAATTTAGCGGGCGACGAAGCCAAGCTCTACGACGCCATCCTCACACGTCTCATCGCCGTCTTTTACCCGTCTGCAAAGCGGGCCGTTACGACGGTCGAAGCCACTGCGGCGGAAGAACCCTTTCGAGCCAAAGGCACCGTCATTGTCGACCTTGGCTGGGAGGCGCTCTACCAAAACGCTACAAGCTCCGAAGACGATTCGAAGAACTCGGACAAAGACAAAAAGGGAAAGGAAGAAGAGGACGAATCGAAACAGACTTTGCCCGACTTTTCAGAAGGAGAACGCAACCCGCACACCCCATCCCTGACGAGCGGAAAAACCTCCGCCCCGAAACGCTTTAACGAAGCCAGCCTCCTCCAACTGATGGAGACGGCCGGTAAGATCGTAACCGACGAAACGCTCAAAGAGGCGCTGAAGGACAAAGGCGTCGGAACGCCTGCTACACGCGCATCGATCATCGAAGTTTTGATCAAGCGCCAATACGTTGAGCGCCGCCGTAAGGCGCTCATCAGCACTGATTCAGGTCGCGCCCTGATCTCCCTCGTGAAAGACGAACGGCTGAAGTCGCCTGAGCTCACCGGTGATTGGGAGTTCCGCCTCAAACAAATGGAACGGGGTGAATACGATCCGACCACCTTTATGAATGAGGTCGTGGCCTACACCCGCGAAATCCTTCAGGACAAAGCAAAGGATACGATCGATCTAAAGAACCTTGGGCCGTGCCCAAGCTGCCACTCGCCGATTATGAGAGGCCGCTCAGGATACGGGTGCTCGAAGTGGAAAAGTGGCTGTAGTTTCGTCCTGCCCGGCGTCATTTGGGAGCTCACGATCACTCCCCTCCTTGCCCGCGAGATCATCATCCATCGCCGCTCCCTCACGCCCCATCGTATCGTCATCGATGAAAACACGCACTTCGCCCACCTCGTTATCGACAAGAAGGGAAAAGTCACTCACGAGGTTGCCGAGGTAACGAAGAGCGAAGGGAGTGCCGCCTCGCTCGGACCCTGCCCTGTCTGCGCCGGTGATGTCGTCGATGGGAAGAAAGCCTATGGTTGCTCGAATTGGCGCAACGGCTGCCGCTTTGTCGTCTGGAAAACGATCGCGAAGAAAGATATCACACCCGAGATCGTCGACCAACTCCTGACTAAACAGGTCACCGATCAAATCGAAGGCTTCACCTCAAAGGCAGGCAAACCCTTCGCTGCGAAACTCAAGGTGATCGGCGGCGAAGTGAAATTTGGCTTCGCAAGCTAGCGTAGCGGCTTTTCTACTACTGTGTCCAAACGTGTATATTCGTCGTTACATTGACGGGGAAAGTAACATCAATCGTCACTGTTGCCGGATCATTTGAAACGTTATCGATCTCCGCTTCATATTTGATGGCATCGCCATGATCGGGAGTGAGAACGACCTGAACAGATACGATCGCATTGAAGTCCCGCGCCTGAACTGTAACTTGCTGATTCGGATCCGTTCCAAAGGGAAGGTTTACAAAGACGGGTCCCGCGCCTTCAGCGATCGCCGTGCCTGCCGCATCAATGATATCAAGACGCGAAAGCGGTGATGGGAAAACAACCATCATTGAGCCGACGGACGTCGCGAAGGTTGGATTTGTCGAGATGCTCAAACCGGAACGGTCCAATGTATCGATACGAATACGACCGTCACCAGCACCATCATTACCTCGTGCATAGATACGGGCACCTGAAGCTTCAACGCGCGGAGCGACAAGGCGAATACCTCCTCCACTACCCCCATTACTCGCTGAAACTGACGTCGAGCCGTTACCGCCATCGGCAAACAGATCATTGCCTGAACTCCCCAATTTAATGAGAGTGTCTGAGGCGATAAGCAGGGCACCGCCACCAGCGCCACCACCGCCTCCGGGGGTTCCAATCGTTCCAGCCCCGCCGGAGCCACCCACCATCGGGATGAGGAGCGGACTACCGTAAGTCGAACCCGTTTGGTTGTTAAGGTAGTTTAGGTTCTCCGAATAGTTGCCCACCCCGACCGCCACGGGATTGTTTGTAAATCCGGCCGGTCCACCTCGACCCGCACCCGGACCATGGCCATCGTGTGGATGGGTGGTAACACTTCATCCGTTAAGAGACTCAGCCCTATAACCCTGCGATGATCGCGTTCAGCGTTTCGCTTGGGCGCATTGCTTTCGCTGCCTTAGCATCGTCGTACTTAAAGTATCCACCGACATCGACGGGGCTTCCCTGCACTCCAAGAAGTTCACTCACAATTTTGTCTTCCGCCGCTGCCAGTGTCTCAGCGAGAGGCCCGAAAATTGATTTTAGCTCTGAGTCAGAGGACTGTGCGGCCAATGCCTGCGCCCAGTAAAGAGCGAGGAAGAAATGGCTACCGCGATTGTCGATTCCACCAACTCGACGGGTTGGCGACTTGTCGTTCGCGAGGAAGAGCTCATTTGCTTCATCGAGCGTCTTCGCGAGCACCTTAGCCTTCGGATTATCCGCCACTTCAGACAAGTGTTCGAGTGAGACCGCAAGAGCGAGAAACTCACCGAGCGAATCCCAGCGTAGGTAGTTTTCTGCTACAAACTGCTGGACATGCTTCGGAGCAGACCCACCCGCACCGGTTTCAAAGAGACCACCACCCTTCATCAGCGGAACGACCGAGAGCATCTTAGCACTCGTCCCAAGCTCAAGAATCGGGAAGAGATCGGTGAGGTAGTCACGCAGCACGTTACCTGTGACAGAGATCGTATCGAGGCCATTCTTCGTCCGTTCGAGGCTGTAGAGGGTCGCACGGGTCGGTGAGAGGATTTGGATGTCGAGACCTGAAGTGTCGTGATCTTCCAAATACGCTTCGACCTTCGAAATAATCTGTGAGTCGTGTGCGCGACTCGCATCGAGCCAGAAAATAGCTGGGGTGTCTGTCGCACGGGCACGCTTCACCGCTAGTTTCACCCAGTCGCGCACAGGAGCATCCTTCGTCTGGCAAGCGCGCCAGATGTCACCCTCTTCGACATCATGCTCAAGAAGGGTGAGACCACCCGCATCGACGATGCGCACAACGCCGTGGGACTCGATTTCAAAGGTCTTATCGTGTGAACCGTATTCTTCAGCCTTCTTCGCCATCAAGCCGACGTTCGCGACGGATCCCATCGTGCACGGATCAAAGGCACCGTTCTCGCGGCAGAAATCAACTGTGGCCTTGTAGATACCCGCATAGCTGCTATCAGGGATCACGGCGAGGGTGTCTTGTAGGTTGCCCTCGGTGTTCCACATTTGACCTGAGGTGCGGATCATTGCTGGCATCGAAGCATCGATGATCACATCACTCGGAACATGGAGGTTTGTGATTCCTTTATCCGAGTTGACCATCGCAAACGCGGGGCCATCGGCATAGGCGGCGGAGATTGCTGCTTCGATCCCAGCGCGCTGCTCAGGGGTAAACTGATCCAGCTTACTCACGAGATCACCAAAACCGTTTTTAAAATCAACTCCGACTTCATCAAGCGCGGCGCCATACTCAGCAACGAGCTTCTTGAAGAACGCGCGCACGCCATGGCCAAAGATAATCGGGTCGGAGACCTTCATCATCGTCGCCTTCAGGTGGAGGGAAAAGAGCACACCCGATTCTTTAGCTGCCTCGACTTGCTCTTCAAGGAACCCGATGAGGGCCGCTTTGCGCATCACGGTCGAATCAAGAATCTCTCCTGCCTCGAGAAGAAGGCTTTCTTTAAGCGTCGTGACCGACCCATCTGTAGCAACATGTTCAATACGCACATTGAGCGCCACCGGCAACGTCACTGACTGCTCATTCGAGGCAAAGTCGTCTTCGCCCATCGTCGTGACGGTCGTCTTCGACTCTGGCGACCAGGCACCCATCGAGTGTGGATTCGCCTTAGCGTAGGCTTTCACTGGCTTAGGCGCGCGGCGGTCTGAGTTACCTTCTCGGAGAACAGGATTCACCGCACTCCCTTTCACCCGGTCGTAGCGGGCTTTGATGTCTTTTTCTGCGTCCGTTTTTGGGTCTGCAGGATAGTCCGGCAGCGCGTAACCTTTTTCCTGCAGTTCCTTGATCGCTGCGTTGATCTGCGGAACTGAGGCGCTGATATTAGGCAGCTTGATGATGTTGGTCTCTGCGAGCTGCGTCATTTCGCCAAGCTCAGAGAGGGCGTCACCAACGCGTTGCTCGTCCGTAAGCGCTTCGGGGAAATTCGCCATGAGACGCGCCGCCAGGGATATGTCGCGCGTCTCGACTGCGATGCCGGCGCTCTTGGCAAAAGCCTGCACGATCGGAAGGAGGGAATACGTCGCTAAAGCCGGGGCTTCGTCGGTCTGGGTATAGATAATCGTTGGCTGTGAAGACATGGTTGAAGAAGAGAACGCGTGTACTGTTCGATATCAACCTTTTGCCGACCTCGGAGCAAAATCGATGACTTCAGAGGTCTTCAGGCTACCGTCGCACCCATTTACTTGCTCCTCGTCAAGGCACGTCACAGTTTCAACGAAAGGCTCTTCCCGAGCACTTTCCATAAAACTCACCTCACTCAATCTGCACCCAATGAAAATTGCTGTCGTCACTGGATCTAGCCGCGGAATCGGCCGAGAAATCGCCGCCGGGCTCAAAAAAGCCGGGCTCAAAGTCATCGGGACTCAACGCACTCCCAGCGATAACTCCGACAACGACATCGCGCTCGAGCTTTCCAGTCGCGCTTCGATTGAGCATGCCGCCGAAAAGATCAGTGGCATGGTCGACCACATCGACATCCTCGTGAACAACGCCGCTGTTTTGCTCGACGACGAAGGCCAAGAGCTCAACGCCGACATGTCCGACCTCTTAAGCGAGACCCTTAAAACCAACGTCGTCGGCACACACCTACTCACCGAGCACCTCCTCCCTCTTCTGCGCAAGTCCCCCGATGGCGCGCGCGTCATCAACTTGAGTAGCCTCGCCGGTCAGCTCACCTCGATGGATGCATTTGCCCCCGCTTACTCGATTTCAAAAACCGCCCTGAACGCTCTCACGCGCCAGCAAGCCGCTCACCACCGCGCCGAGGGGATCACTTTTAATTGCATGAGCCCGGGCTGGTGTCGCACCGAAATGGGTGGACCAAGCGCGCCACGCACGCCTGCCGAAGGAGCTCAAACAGCCCTCTGGCTTGCCCTCAAAGCACCGTCAGAACTCAGCGGCAAATTTTTCGCCGATAATGAAGAGATTCCGTGGTGAGCTTCCTCTTTTGAAGACGCTTTTGAGGCGTCTACTCCTCGAGGATAAAAAACAGTCGACCAGCGAAGTGTTCACGAAGCCGACCGGTAGTGAGGTCACCGTCATCAATTTTCGCATCCAGTTTGAGAAGCGTATTTCTCGATGCCGTATACCCAGTAATTGAGACAGATGCAGTGATACCAAACACACCTTGGTCCCAATCATAAACACCGCCGATCGCTGTCCCTGCTTGCCAGGTCACATCGGCAAAAAAGCCAGACATACCCGCTGGGATCGAATTCGGCGTTCCATCCACCGGCCATTGACCGATCTCAAGCGCATAGCGCTCGAACGCTTCGGAAAAGATGCGTAGATCATTCGCCGCCGTTGAGACTTTCGATTCTTCCTGAACCTTAATATATGATTGCGAGGCCAACGCCGCCAGTAATCCAATGATCACGACGACGATCATGATCTCTACGAGTGTAAAGGCAGATCGGCGATTCGAAGAAGATGTATTTGAAGGGCTCATAATATTACATTGTTATGCCAATATATCGGGTCCAAACAGGCACACCTTAGAGGGGTTCTCCTCATTCACAGGTTTTTAACAACTATTGAGCCCCTAGGCTCCTCCTCTACCCCCGCGAATTTAGACTAGAAGTCCTGCAAATCGCCTTCGCTTCTAGAGACCTTGGAGGTCATGGCATCGAGCACCTCACCGATTAAGTAGATCGACCCCGTCACGACAACGGTGTCGCCCACCTCGCCGAGAGTCATCGTCTGAGGCGCTGGAAAGAGCGTGTTCACCTCAGCTCGCTGGACCACGCCCGCAAAGCTCGCTGGCACCATCGCTTCCATCGCCTCAAAGGTGCATGCGCGTGGTTGCTTCGGACGCACGAGGTGAAGCTCCCGTGCATACGGTGCTACGCAGTTGATCAGGCTCTGCGCCCGTTCATCGCCCATTGCTCCGAGCGCCACGATCGGGCGTTGCCCCGTCTCATCGACTAGGCGCTGCAACTGCTGGGCTAGGAATCGTGTCCCCTCTTCGTTGTGCGTCGTGTCGAGGATGAGCTGACGTCCGGAGATCTCGCGTTGATCCCAACGCCCTGCCCAGACGACCGAACGCAAACCCTCTTCGATCGCAGCTTCCGACAAACGACTAAAGCTCTCCTGTAAACGCTCCGCCACAAGGGTCGCGATGCCAGCGTTCAAGCGCTGAAAGTCACCCGAGAGCGCGCTCTGCGGGTAGGCCTCTATGGCCTCGCCGAAGCGCTCCTTAATCGAGAACACCTCACACCCGAGCTCCACTGCGCGCCCCCGCACCACCGCCTCTGCCTCGGATGGAAGCCAACCCATCACGACCGGCACCCCTGCTTTGAGGATACCAGCCTTCTCCGCCGCGATCTCTTCAAGCGTGTCGCCGAGTAGCTCCATGTGGTCGAGCCCGATCGAGGTGATGATGGTCAGCGCCGGTTCCACCACATTCGTCGCGTCGAGCCGACCGCCCAGCCCAGTTTCAATCAGCGCCACGTCGACATCCTCGAAAGCAAAATGGTCAAACGCCATCGCGGTCATAAATTCAAAAAAGCTCGGATGCAGGTCCGGGTCCTCCACCGCCAGCTTGTCAGCCACTTCAGCAAGGCCGTTGGCCATCTTCACAATCTCAGAATGGGGCAAAATCTCGCGATCCACCTGCACCCGCTCCCCTTGGTAAATCAGATGGGGAGAGGTGAACATCCCCGTGCGGTACCCTGCGGAGCGAAAAATCGATTCCAACATCGCGACGGTCGAACCCTTCCCGTTCGTCCCCGCCACATGCACCACTGGGTAGCGCTGCTCGGGATAGCCCAGCTTCTCAACGAGCGCCCGCATTCGATCGATCCCATACTTCGCCCCATGGCTGCGAAGCCCGTAAAGATACGTTCTGACTTCCTCGAAATTTTCAAACCTGCGCTCCATCGCCCCGAGGATCGCGACCCAGCCGAAGTGCTGGCAAGCGGTATGTGACAAAAAGATGACCAATCTTCACTCACCGCATTGACGCCCCTGCCGCCGCCTCCATCTTCTGGGGCATGCCTTCGTCGCACGCCTCGACTCATCCACTGCCCTACGATCCAAACACCCTCCCGAGGGAACTGAAGCGTCATTACATTCCTGCTACAGAGGAAGATCTCGCAGCCATGCTCGCAAAATGTGGGGTCGACGATCTCGCCCGCCTCTTTGGGCATATTCCAGAAGCCGCCCGCTTCAGCGCCGCCCCCGACCTCCCCGAGGAGCTGAGCTACGACGACCTGCAGGAGCGCATGGCCGGCCTCGCGGCCAAAAACGCAATCAAGCCCTCCTTCATCGGCGACGGCCTGCCCGACTACGCCGTCCCGGAGATCGTTCCTTTCGTTGCTGACATTCGGCCGCTCACCACTGCCTACACCCCTTACCAGCCCGAGCGCTCCCAAGGCACCCTCATCACGCACTGGATCTACCAATGCGTCATGAGCCAGCTCACCGGCTTCGAAGCGATCAACAGCTCCCTTTACGACCGATCAACCGCCATTTTTGAAGCGATTTGCGCCGCCATTCGTCTCACGAGTAAGGCGGACACCGTTCTCATTCCCGACGCCCTCTACCCCGGCGACCTCGAGGTCATCCAGACCCTCGTCGAAGGCACTGATATCCAGCTCGTCACCCAACCGCTCGACGCCACCACCGGCTGCATCGACCTCGTTGCCCTTGAGCGCAAAGCCCGCGAACTCGGCCCTGCCCTCGCCGCCATCGTTTTCCCCCAGGTCAACACCCTCGGCCTGCTCGAAGATGTCGATGCCCTCGCCGACCTTTGCCGCGAGCTTGGCACCCGCAGTGTCGCCGTGATCGACCCGATGCTCCTCGCCACCGGTGGGCTCAAGCCACCGACCGCCTTTGGCCAAAACGGAGCCGACATGATCGTGGGCGAAGCCCAACACCTCGCTATCGCTCCAAACTTTGGGGGGCCCGGCCTCGGCCTCTTTGGCGTGCGTAACAATTCCGCGGTGAAAAACGACATCCGCCAGACCCCAGGGCGCTATGTCGGCAAGGCCCACGATGGCGAAGGCCGCGAATGCCTCGTCATGGTCCTCAGCACCCGCGAGCAACACATCCGCAAAGATCGCGCCACGAGTAACATCTGCTCGAACCAAGCCTTCCTCGCCACCCTCGCCGGAGCCGCTGTGCTCGCCCGTGGTGAAGATGGCATGGCCGCCGCGATCAAGAGCGCCCGAACCAGCGCACTCGAAGCCGCCAACGCCCTCACTGCCATCGATGGCATTACCCTGGCGTTTCCCGATGCGCCCTTCTTCAACGAGCTCATCCTTGAAGTGCCTTGCCCCGCCACCGACCTCATCGAAGCCGCGCGCCAAGCAGGCATTCATCTCGGCGTCGATGCCAGCGAGCGTATCGCCGGAGAACGCCAACTCCTCAAACTCAGTTTTCACGATCACAACCACAGCATCGAAGGTGTATCGAGTTTCCTCTTACAGCACCTCAATTCCTCTTCCTCGACTCCAACGGATGCCAACGAAGTCCCGAGCGCATACCTTCGTCAAGATACCGCCGGATTGCCTTCATTCTCCACTCAAGAGTTAAAAACCTACTACACTGAGCTCGGCACGCTCAATGTCAGCCCGGACGACGCCTGCTACCCGCTCGGCTCCTGCACGATGAAGTATAATCCCTTCATCAACGACTGGGCCGCCGCCCTCCCCGGTTTCACCGCCACCCACCCGCAGGCTCCCACCGCCGATGTGCAAGGCAATCTTGAACTCCTCTACGACATCCAAGAGTGGTTCAAAAGGATCACTGGCCTCGCGGGGGTTACGACACAGCCTGTGGCTGGCGCTCAAGGTGAGCTCGTCGGGATCAAACTCTTTCAAGGTTACTTCCGCGATAAAGGGGATACCCAGCGCGATGTCATCCTCATCCCCGCCAGCGCCCACGGGACCAACTTTGCCACCGCGATCATGGCAGGCTTTAAGCCCAAGCCTCACGCCGGTGGCGGACCAAAGGGCGGTATCGTTCTCCTCGAAGCCGGGCCCGACGGCCAGATCGACTACGCTGACTTTGAGGCCAAGTGCACCACCTACGGCACACGCATCGGCGGGGTGATGATCACTAACCCTAACACCAGCGGCCTCTTCGAAAACCGCTTTGCCGACATCTCCCAGCGCATCCACGACCTCGGCGGGCTCGTCTATATGGACGGCGCGAACATGAACGCCATCGCAGGCTGGATCGACCTCAACGCCATCGGCGTCGATGCCGTTCACAACAACCTGCACAAGACCTGGACCATCCCCCACGGCGGCGGCGGACCCGGTGATGCTATCGTAGCGGTGAGCGAACGCCTCCTTCCTTTCCTTCCGGGAATGCAGATCCAAAAACTGGATACAGGCTACGAACCCGTCCGCGCGCCCAAAACGATTGGCAGCTTTCACCGTCACTGGGGCAACTTCGCCCACAAGATCCGCGCCTTCAGCTACCTTCTCAGACTCGGCAAAGCGGGTGTCCCGCGTATGTCAGCTGTCGCGACCCTTTCCGCCTGCTACTGCCACGCTCAGCTCGATGACGTCTATGCCGCCCTCCCAAGTGGAGATGCCGTTGGCGCCCGTCTACACGAGTTCATCCTTACCCTCGACGAAGAAGATTTCGCGCGGCTCGAAGCCGTCGGTGTACCCCGCGCCCTCGCCATCACCCGCGTCGGCAAGCTCTTCCTCGATTTCGGGTTCCACGCCCCCACCGTCGCATGGCCCGAAACCTTTGGGCTTATGATCGAGCCCACCGAGAGCTATACGAAGAGCGAACTCGACCGCTTCTGCGAAGCCGTGCGCGCAATCAAGCGCATGCTCCGCGAACACCCCGAAGTCCTCACCCTCGTTCCACTCTTTACCCCCGTCGACCGGATCGACGATGTCTCCGCCAACCGCAAACTCGTCCTCAACGAGCGCTTGGCTGATCTTCCTGCTTTCCACCCCAATCGCCTCACCCCAAGTGAGATTGCCGACCTCACGATCGACGAAATCTACGACCGCATCGTCGCTGCTGCCGAAACCACCCTCGCAACCACCAGCTCCAGCTAGGGGCAGAAAATAGCTTTAGTTGAAGGTGTCTTAACCACGGATGAACACAGATAGACACTGATCTGATCAACTGATGTTCTCTCACAGAGGCACAGAGCACACAGAGAAAACGCCTCTTCCTCCACGTCCTCCTGTTCAAAAAGATCCAGAGCATCTAGCTTTTGTGCCCTTCTGTGCTTTCTGTGGTACTGATCCAATGCCATCCGTGTCCATTCGTGGTTAAACTTACAGAGCCCAAGCTATCCTGTTCATCCTACCTGCCATGAGCCTGCCTAATGTGTTCCTCATCCTCATAATCATCCTCCTCATAATCCTCCCCTTACAAAGCCCAAGCCTTCGTGCTCTTCGTGTCCTCTGTGGTTAAATCTTACAGAGCCTAAGCATTTTGTGCCCTTTATCTGCCTTTGGTTGCTCCAACCCAGTATAGAGTCAAAGCATTCGTTTCTGGTCTTGCCTTCAGGCCGGCAGGCCCCTCATCTTGGAGACGTGCTTTCCCGTTCCTTTTTGAGCACGCGCTTATCCTCTATACCTCACCCAGCAACCCAGCTTCAACACTGCCCGACCAAGGGAGGCAGTATTATTGCAATCAAAGCCTACCTAACGAACGCCTCCCTCAGAGTTTCCGAAAACACAATTTCCAAGAATTCAGATGAAAGAATATCAAAAGGCACTTCGCTCACTAAGACGCAATCTTGCGGCGACCCTTTTATTTGCGCTACTTCTTCCATTCGCCGCCTACGCGCTAGTCAGCGTGTAAAACAGAACGGCCACGGTATATGATCATCCCTGACTTCAAGCCCTTCACGGGCGATCATTGCGAGAGCGCTGCGATCGGCAATCTCTTGAAACATGGCGGCCTAGAGCTCTCGGAGCCCATGCTCTTCGGCATCGGAGCAGGCCTTGGCTTCATCTATTGGAAGATGAAAACGATGCCGGTTCCCTTTCTCGGTGGAAGGACGAAGCATCTAGCCCAGAACATCTGCGCGAATCTCGACATTCATATGGATGAGCGGGAGACGACTTCCCACGCAAAAGCATGGAGGAATGTCGCCGAGCATTTGGACGCGGGGACGCCCGTTGCCTTGCAGCTCGATTGCTTTCACTTGGACTACTTCAAAAAGAAGATCCATTTCGCTGGTCACTATGTAGCCATCTATGGATACGATGCAACGGATGCCTACCTGGTCGACACACGCCCCAATGGACCCGCGGCAAAGACCTCACTAGAGAGTCTAGAAAAAGCCCGATGTGAGAAAGGTCCGATGTCTGCGAAGAATAGATCACTGAGTGTTTCATTCAAGGCAGCCGATCTCGATATCGATGCCGCTATTCTGCGGGGGATCCGGAACAATGCGGATGAGTTCCTCAATCCGCCGATCACAAATTTGGGTTACAAAGGAATCAAGAAGACGAGCACAGAGATCTTGAAGTGGTATACTTCAAGCACCGATCTGAGAGGCGACTTTTCCCACGCTGCGATGATGATGGAGAAGGCAGGAACCGGAGGAGCGATCTTCCGTAACCTGTATCGAGATTTCCTCAAAGAGGCGCATGAAAGACTCCGTTTAGACTGCTTGATTGAGGCACATGAGCGCTTCGCTGTCATTGCCGCGAAATGGTCCCAAGTTTCTGATTCGTTCATCCAAATTGCAGAGACGGAATCTAAGGCGCCTCTCTTTGCTGCTTCAGAGCTCCTTGCGGAGTTGTCGGTCCTAGAGCAGAGCGCGATGCAGGACCTATCAGACGCGATCTAAACGGCGGTGATCAGGATTCACCCTGGGGGAGATGAAATTGTCTTTCTGGAGCCACTGCCAAGACCTCTTCGAGGGCGCGTATACGGGGCAATATAATCCCTACTTGAGTCGCCTTTGCCTCGGGCGGTAGATCCATTAACCACTCGCAATACCATGCGTAGGCGACTTCTGGTTCTCCCACTTTTCGCATCAGTTCAGCGTAAATGCGCGCGGTGAAGAGGGGCGCACCGGGTCGATCCCATGCGGCCCTAAAGGCGGCGGCGGCTGACCTCGGGTCGTGCAAGACGTGGAGGCGAATCATCCCCTCCTCGAGCTGCACGCGGTAATCATCGGGAAACTGTTCGGCGGCAGCACTTAGCCAATGAATCGCCTCGTTGGCATCGAAGGCGCGAACCCTCGCCTCCTCGACATCGCTGGCAGCGGTCGAGGCGAGTTCCCAACGAGGAAAATCATACGCCATCATCCGTGCCCCGTTGCTCCAGAAAAACCATTTATTGGGGTCGACCGACACCGCGAGCTGGAACTTCGCTTGCACGGCTTCGATATCGCGAGCCTCCCAACTCCCATAAGCGGAGAGCCAGAGGTAGTTGGCAACTGCCTGACGCAGGGCACCCAAGACCGCGAACGAAAGGCTAGGATTTAGATCAGCGAGCTCGAAGCTGACTCGGGAGGACTCGCTAGACTTCGACACAAGCGGACGCGACGCCCAGCCAAGTATCAGACAAACGAGAACGCAGGCAACGGCTCGACCTGCAGTTGATCTCAAGAGTCTCATGCGAGCTCTCGCTTGGAAAAAGTCCACGCACCGAGGGACAAATACGCTGTTACATATAGCAGGCTATAACCCAACAATGAACCACTATTTCCAAAACCATCCCCCGCTAAGACGTCAGCGCCATCGAGCCCAAATGCACCGAGGTTTGGAACAAGGAGTAGAACACTTTGCCACACAATGACAGGCATCCCTGATGGCACACCCTCATACGCAGCAGCGGTCGGCATGATCTGTCCTGAAAAAACGAATACAAAAGCTAGCGTAACAACGAACAAGTTCCCCCGAGCAAAGCTACCAAGGAAGAAAACAAAAGAAGCAATGATCCAAAGCCGGGCGACTTGAAGCAATGATGCCTCAAAAAGCCCAAGGAAGAGACTCGCAACGCCCTGCGCACCGTCCGACTGCCACAGAAGAATCACCGCGAGCACACTGTTCATCGCGACGACAAAAACGGCTAATACACCCGCTAGGCCAAACCACTGGCCGACAAAATACGTTCCACGGTTTACGGCGCGACTCAACACCGGAAGACACAGCTTCCCATCCATTTCGGCAAACCAGCGATAACCGGGAAGCATCACCGCTAAGATGGAGCCAAAGATCAAAATCAGCCCAAAGCTGAAGTCTGCCAAAAAGCCCTGCGGATCTGTCCCGAACTCAAAAGATTGAAAAAAGAACGACGCACCTAAAAGCAACGACGCCAAGACACCAACGACGCTGAATACGCGCTCGCGCAGAGAAGCTCGCCAAGACATCGCCACCACTGTCTTAAAGGCACGAAAGCTCGATACTTGATTCATTCGTTACCCTCCTTAGATGCTTCACGAAGAAAGGCCAAAAAGCGCGCTTCAAGCGTTGGGCGCTGGACACTCGATGATGCGAGCGACACACCCTCGGCACCCAAAAGTTCGGCAACCCGATCGCTCTTAGAAGGATCAAATCCTTCGACCGATAAAGTGTGTGCCCCTGTAGGTTGGAGCAACGCGTCGATCCGACCACTCATTGCCACCCGCCCGCGGTGGAGCAACGCCACGCGATCACACAGCGTCTCAGCGAGCGGTAGCAGGTGCGTCGATAGGAGGATTGTTTTCCCCTCTCCTTTAAGACGCTTGAGAAGACCCGCAAAGGCCTCCACCGCCTCCGGATCAAGCCCGCTGGTTGGCTCATCCATAATCACGAGCTCGGGGTCGCCCAAGAGTGCTTGAGCGATAGCGAGGCGCTGAAGCATGCCTTTGGAAAAACCGTCTAAGCGGCGATCGAGGACTGTTTCGAGACCCGCCTGCTGTGCAACCCGTTCGACTTCAGCCTTTGCCTTCAATCGCGGCAGACCAGCAAGGCTCGCCTGCCAAGTGAGCACTTCCTTCGCTTTTGCGAAGGGATGAAAAAAGGGGCCGTCTGGCACATACCCCACCCGACGGCGCGCGATCGCTAGATGCCCGGCTGATCCAGCGAGAGAAAAGCTATCTTCATCGGGCGAAACAAAGCCGAGGAGGATTTTTATAAGGGTTGTTTTCCCGGCTCCATTCGGACCTAGGAGTCCAAAGATTTCGCCTGTTTGAACCTCAAGCGAGACCCTATCGAGCGCTCGCTGCCAGCCACCATTCGGCAGTCTAAAGCGCTTTCTCAGCCCAGAACAGCTGACGGGCGAGCGACTCATACTAAGCCAGGAACGATGATGAAGTCCTTGAATCGAGGCGCACCCGTACCCCAGCCTTCTTCGGTTTGGGAGATGAGACTGCTGAGTGAATCTTTCACCTCGGCGAGGAAGGCCTCGAGCTCTACCTGCTCGCCTTCGCCTTCAAGCTGCACGCGGCCATCCGCCATGTTTGCGACTGTTCCAGTAACAATAAATCCACGAGCGACCTGTAAGACCCCATGGCGAAAGCCGACTCCTTGGACATGCCCTGAAAAATACACTGAGATGCGGCTAATAGACGTCCTCATTCCGGAAATTCTGCATGGGGAAGCCATCAAATCGAGTCGAAACAAGACTCTAGGGAGCGTTTTTATATTCGGGCGCCCATCGAGCCTACCAAAGCACTACCGCTGAAACGGCTGTTTTAATCAATTTTCTGCATTGCTTTACGTTCTGAGCGATTCAAGCATTATTAGTGGAAAGGGGTTTTGACGGAAAATGAGTAGCTTTAACTACGACAGTGGTTCTGAGGGCGAATGGGAAGACAGGGGAGAAGTCTCTTGGAATGAGTTCGACTGGCAGCAGTTCCTTCTTCGCCAGCATAAAGAAACCTCCCGCTTCATCTCGTTCTACGAGCAAAACTTGAGCCGTCCTGATCGTCTCGATCATGTTGCTAGCTTAATGGGTTGGGAGCGCGAAGACTGGTCCGTTGGCGAAGGATTTGACGACGAGGATGAAAGAAAGCAATCCGAGTCCAAGGATGAAGAGGGCCTTCGGGAGTCTGATCCATACACTTTACACCGTCACCCAGTTTATGTCGTGACGGCAGGTCTCATCATGCAAACACGCTTCTTCTGGGAAGCTGCCTTCGCGCAAGAGGGCACCACCCTGGGAACACAGTTTGCATGGCGCGCCTCATCGACCACCGCGATGATCGAACGCCAGATCATCCTCATGATCCAAGCCGTCGACATGGGAGACTTCCTCCTCGCCGTCTGCCACGGAAAACTCGGTCTGCGTGCACTGAACGAAACTCTCGCACTCGTCGACGACCTGCCGAGCGATGGCGAGACTGCACATTTCACCGAAGCGATGCGTATCCGGCTTTTTGATACGCGGGAAGTCTGTTTGCGTGTGATGACTGACTGCCGCGAGGAAGACCGTAGAGGCTTCCGCGACTCTGACTAGCGATGTCGATCTGCTCTCGCCTCCGCAGGGGGGCTGCTCCGGATCTACTTCCTTCTCTGCCCGCTTCTGCTCGCAGCGGAGACCACCCTCAAGTTTTGGCGCATTGCGTACACCACTCAGGATGAGGTTGCGGTTGTTGCTCAAACCCAGGGTGAAGGAACCCTCTCGCTCGAGCTTTTCGAAACAAACCGAGGTGCTAGTACAACACAGGCTCAAAGCGACGGCCAATCGCCTGTTGTGCTCAAAATTGGTGGACTCACGCCCAACACGCACTACCGGCTTACCCTGAGGGATGAAGACGGCAACACGATCGACGAGCGTTCGACCGCGACCGCTCCCCTTCCCCGAACCGATGACACGATCAAAATGGTCTTCGCCGGTGAAATTCCGACGCTAGACGATCAGTCCTCCCTCGCTCTCTTTTCGGCTGCAACTCAAGTGAGCGAGCCCGATCTAGTTTGCTGGCTAGGTAATGGTCTCAGTTCGGATGGCTTGAGGTGGACAAGTGGAAGTGCCTACCGAAATGCTGCTCTTGCGTTTGCTCAGACCGAGGCGCTCAGCCTCCTCGGCAAGGCCTATCCGCAACTGCACGTATTCAGCCCAACAGACTATGGACCGCTCGGAAGTAGCCGCCACTGGAGTGGACGGACGATCGCCCTACAATCCTACCGTGATTTCTGGCCGGCACCACTCCAACCCTTTCCAGAGGTTCCAGGTATTTACCAGATGCGCTATGGCGATGTGGAGTTCTTCGCCTTAGATCCACTCTCTCAACGGGATGGCTTTGAAACCCCGGCTGCCAGAGCAACGGTCTTTTCCAGAGAGCAACTCGATTGGCTCGTCAATGCCCTCGCCACTAGCGATGCGACCTTCAAGCTCATTCTCTCGCCGATGAGCCTGCTTCATCCGAGAAGCGACGAAGCCTCTCTAGCTCACTACAAGCGCGCCAAAGAAGACTTTCACCGGGCGCTTCGCGAACCACCAACTGAAGGCATTCTCATCGTTTCTGCGAGCGATGGCCCAGGCGAGCTGACTCGCTCCGTTCGTCCCGACGGCTATCCACTTTTCGAATTGAGCGTCAGACATCTCATTCATCTCTCTGAGCTTCCAAAGATGTATCCAGAAGATAACTACTTCCGGGTCCCTGGAACGCTCGTTCGCGAACCACACTACACTTCGCTCACAGCCTCAGGAGAGCTCAATTCCAGGCAGCTCACAATCAATTTTCACCGATTAGACAGCAGCGTCATCCGCAGCGAGTCCGTCTCAGGGCGCGACCTTCGAGACTGATCTAGCCTTCAGTAGAGACGCTCGAAACGCCTTCGAGAGCGGATTCCAATGCTCTCCATGAGAGCGTCGCACATTTGATCCGGGCCGGAAATTTCCGAACTCCGGAGAGTGCCGCCAAATCACCATCTGTATCCAGATCGGGATGACGGCCATCGGCTTCAAAAAGCTCCAGCGCCTGCCCAATCGTGGTCAGAGCATTCTCCACAGACTTCCCCTTAACCGCTTCGGTTAGAATCGAAGCGGAAGCTTGCGAAATCGCACACCCTTGCCCCTGAAAAGCAACCTCAGTGATGCTTTCGTCTTCGACACGAAGGAAGACCTCAATCGAATCCCCGCAGAGGGGATTCCGACCCTCGGCCTGATGCGTCGGAGCCTCCAAGCGGACGTAGTTACGCGGCCGCTTGTGATGATCAAGAATGATTTCCTGATACAGCTGAGTCAGGTCTTCGGACATCGTTTTAAAAAATACGCCTAGCGAAAGAACCGCTCGATTTTTGCCACACCTGCGATGAGACGATCGACTTCGTCCTCGGTGTTATAGAAGGCGAAACTCGCGCGAGCGGTGCCAGGAATTTCGAGCGATTGCATGAGCGGCATGCAACAGTGATGCCCGGTACGGATAGCGATGCCTTCTTGATCGAGAAATGTGCCGATGTCGTGCGAGTGGGCGGATTCCATGACGAAGGAAACAACTGCCACCTTGTTCTCCGCTTCACCGATGATGCGAAGACCAGGGATCTCGCGCAGTCCTGCTTCGGCACGCATGCGCAGCGAAGACTCATGCGCTTCTGCACCGGTACGATCCATCGCCATGAGGTATTTCAGTGCCTCAGCAAAAGTGATTACGCCAGCGATATTGGGTGTGCCGGCTTCGAAACGTTCAGGCGGCGCTTTGAAAGTTGTTTTCTCAAAGGTGACAGTCTCGATCATATCACCGCCCCCTTGGTAGGGCTTCATTTCTTCGAGCCGTTCTGCCTTTCCATAAAGTAGACCGATCCCAGTTGGGCCGAAAAGCTTATGCGCACTCAGGACTAAGAAGTCTGGATCGAGCGCCGGTAGATCGATGGAAAAATGGGGTGCAGATTGAGCCGCATCGAGCAATGTCGGAATGCCAAGCGCACGCGCTGCCGCGATCATCTCAGCGGCAGGGTTGATCGTCCCGAGTGCATTCGAGGCATGGACCATTGCCGCCATGGCGGGACGGTGTTGATCAAGTAAGCCCTGCCATGTCTCCAACTCAACTTCGCCTTTTTCATTGAGAGGACATACCACGAGCTCCAGCCCAACTTCATCCCTTAAGAGCTGCCACGGCACGATGTTTGCGTGGTGCTCCATCGTCGTGAGCAGGATCTTATCACCCGCTTTGATACGGGGGCGTAAAAAGCTTTGAGCTACGAGATTAACGCCCTCCGTTGTTCCACGGACAAAGACGAGCTCGCGATCGCTTTCGAGACCGAGAAAACGAGCGGCGACTTCGCGAGCCTTCTCGTAGGCTCCGGTTGCCCGCTGACTGAGGGTGTGAACGCCACGGTGAATGTTCGCATTGTCCTCTAAGTAATAGCGCCGTTCAGCCTCGATAACCGAAGCTGGTTTTTGACCAGTGGCTGCATTGTCGAGGTAGACCAATGGGTGTCCATTCACCTCGGTTGCCAAGATAGGGAAATCAGGACGCACCCTTTCGAGATCGAAAGGCTTCACACTGCCATTAGTTTCTTCTATCGCTGCCATGAGAACACCTACACTCCCAATGCTATGTCCCGTCTCGTCAATTGACAAACGGTCGCAATCGGAATTCTAATCTTACGCACGACAGACGAAAACTCAACTCTCACACCATCCAAGAAAGCCCAATATGCATCCTATTAAACCACTTTTCCTCAGTCTATTGCCTCTCACCCTTCTCGGTAGCTCATTTGAAGAAGCGTCCGAACACCTCGACCTCGATGGCACATTTGTTGCCTACATGGACTTCGATGGGGACGGTCAAGAGCTCGGCGAGAAGCTCAATCGACTCTACCAAGAGGTCCTTGCAGTGAATCCAAATATGCCACCGATCCCGTTGGACTTCCCTGCCCTCTTCGACGCGCTTGGGTTTGGATCGCTCAAGGCGATCGGTGCGAGTTCGATCGAAATCGAAGACGGGCTTCACCTGAATCGAAGCGTCGCTCTTTTGGAAGATGAGCTTTCAGGGATCTTCCGGATGTATGAAGTAGATACAACTGAGTTTACGGCCGCAGCACTCGCTCCGGCAGATGCGACAACAGTGGTCTCGGGGCACATGGATTTCATGCCGCTGATCGATACCGTGACGAACATCGCCGACCAAGTGATGGGACCCATGGGGGTTAGTTTCGTTGACAATTGGTTGGCTAGCCCAGCCTTCGGAACTGAAGTCAGTTTTGGAGATTTCATCGCTACCATATCAGGGAAATGGGATATCGCGCTCAGACAGGGACTTACAATTGAAATGGAGAACGACCTTGTGGTCTGGATTGCAATCGATGGCGCAGGAAGCCTTCTACCAAATCTACACTCCCTCGAATCTACCTTTGGTGTTTCCTTCACCGAAAATGACGATGGGCTGACGGCTGATTTTTCTAACTTAATTCCCGACAATGAAATGGGCTTATACCTCTTTGCCCCAGCTGGATCGGATGACTTAATCGTCTATACGGATCCCAATTGGACAGCAGAGAGCGAGGGGCCTCGTTTATCTGAAACCTCCGCCTATCAAGCGCTCGCCGGCCGCCTACCCGAAGAGGCCATGGCCTTTAATTACAGCGCCGGGTTCGACGTCACTCCGATCTATCAATTCATCGAGTCGAATCCTCAAAGCGCAGACTACATTGGAATTGCCCGTCGAGTGGTCGATGAGCTCCTCTCCGATTTTCTCGAGCCGACGGTTGGCGCGAGTTATATGCAGGACGATGCCCTCCTGACGGAGCAATACGCTGGCTACTCAACAAAGCAGATTGTCGCTATCATGCCCGCAGCCGTCGCCGGTGGTCTGACTGCGGCAATGGCTGTGCCAGCTATGCAAAACGTGCAAGCTACATCAGTAGAAAAAGCAGCCACAAACAACCTCCGCCAGATCGCCAGTGCCGCCCAGCAATACATGCTCGATACGGGAGAAGACCGCGCCTCAATGAGCGACATCATTGGACCTGATAAATACATTTCACAGCCTATCACTCCTGTGGCCGGTGAATCGTACGACGACATCGTCATCACTTACGAAACCTATAGCATCAGTGTCGTGCTCGCAGATGGGCGCGTTGTGAGCTACAAGTTCTAAAAGTCGTGCTTTAAAGAAAGAAGCCGCGCTGCTTTTCGCTGATCGGCATTTCCAGTCGCTCCATTACAAGAAGGATATCTTCCCAGACTTGGCGCTTCGTGCTGTTGGAATTGTTCCGCAGGAGGTAGCTCGGGTGATAAGTCGGAATGATCGGGGTGCCCGCGAACTCGAACCACTGCCCCCGGATGTGACTCATCCGACGCTTTGGGTCGGGACCCAGGAGGCCATCGACGGCGGTTTTACCCAAAGCGACGATCGCAGCAGGCTTCACGATCTCAACCTGCGCTTTTAAAAACGGAAGGCAGTAGGCCATTTCATCGCCCGTCGGGGGACGGTTTCCAAAGTCAGTTGGCATCTCCGGACGCCAATTCATGATGTTGCTGATGTAGACTTCTTCGCGGCTCATTCCTGCCGCTTTGATGATCTTCGTCAGCAGTTGCCCCGCTGGACCTACAAACGGTTCCGCCTGAATCTCTTCCTCCGCCCCGGGCGCTTCACCGCAGAAGAGTATTTTCGCATCGATACTTCCGACGCCGAAGACGAGCTGCTTACCCGACTTTAGATGGGAGAGGCCTTCTTTGTCGTTCAGCACTCGATCACGCAACCACGCCATCTGTTCGGCCTTGGTGCCATCGGGGATTTCTAACTCCGGCGGTGGTGGCATATCGGCCTTTTGAGGTTTGGCCGGAGCCTCTTCCTCAACAACCAAAGTCGGCGAAGCGGACGGCGGAGCGGACGGCGGAGCGGCTGCAGCCAAGCGACGAACCGTAGACCGAAGACCCTCTAGCGTTTCTTCGGATACTGGCACGCTTGTAACGCCTTCCCGACGCCATTGCTTCAACTCGTAAGCCAGTGCCTCTAACTCCTCGCGCATATTCGAAGACTGCGTTGCCACCGTCGCCACTGTCAATCGCTCGTCATCGCTTCGAGGGCAGCATGGTAACGTGCTTCTAACAAATCCACGATGCCCTCGTGCTGCCCAACCAGATCTGCCATGTGAGCGCGCAGGCCAGGTCTCGCTGCCTCGGCCTCCGCGCAGATCGTGGCAATATCACCACCCGGCCCAGCATGACGCCCTGGGGATAGAAACAACAGCGCGATGATCACATCGCTCGCAGGCAACGTTGGCTCGATCAAAGCCCGCTCTAGCAAAGGCTCATTGAAAGCATACGCAGGTCCTTCGCGCCGCTCCATCGAAGCAACTGAAACGCTCTCTGCCGCATCCTTCAGTATGACCGCGAGACTCTCCCCGAGGCTGTCGCGCAAAGCCGCTACGTCTTTCTTCGGCGAACCATGATCGACGAGGATGACAGGGGCGTTGTTCAAGCCTTTGGCTGTTCCCAGCGCTCGCGTCTGGTCGGCAAGTAAGTCAACCAGCCCTCCCCTTTCGCCCGGCACACAGTCCCCTAAAAACGGCGCAATATGGAGTTCAAAATCGCCCTGCTTTTCGACAATCTTCGCTTTGCGCTCAGGCAGATAATCGATGATCGCACCCGTCGGACCAAAGAAAAACGGCAGGATCAAAAACGTCCGCTCCCCTTCCGCAAGTGCCGCCTGCGTCGCGCGCTCCCACGTCATCGTCGGCGGGCAGTGAGCGGGGATCAAGTCAGGGTCAATCCGCGTGCTATGGAGGACGGATACTGGCTCCACATTCACGCCTAATCGCTGAGAGAGGATCAGCGCCACGCGGCTTAAATTTGCCCAGCTCTCTGGCCGCAGCGAGCCATTATCGACGAGATAAATACGCATTGAAAAAATGGTGCCCGAGACAGGACTTGAACCTGCACAGAGTTACCCCCGCAAGAGCCTAATTCTTGTGTGTCTACCAGTTCCACCACTCGGGCATTAGGATGGTCGAGGGATTAGGAAGACGAACGGACGGGGTGCAAGCTTTGTTCGCATTTCCTTTCCCCCGCCGACGAATTCGCTTAGATCAGCTATCTCCGACAGGAAAGCGTAAAACCTGATTAACTTCCTCAACGATAAAGCACCTCTAGCCTAGACCAACAATTTCTAGGAAAATGCCTCCGGGCCGCCCTCCAAACACCGCATTCGCTATAAATAGCCTACCGATGACTGATGCCTTCCAACTCTATATCGAAAAAGCCTAGACCTTTACCGCTCCTTAAAACACAACCGAAAGAAATATTTAACCTATGAGCCTAGATATTAAACCAGCCTCCGAGTGCGCTTACGATTGCGTCTCTCTCGGTGAAATCATGCTTCGCCTCGATCCCGGCGAAGGTCGCATCCGCACCGCGCGCAGCTTCACCGCCTGGGAAGGCGGCGGCGAATACAACGTCTGCCGTGGTCTCAAAAAAGCCTTCGGTCTGCGCAGCGCGATTGTAACTGCTTTTGCAGATAACGAAGTCGGACACCTCGTCGAAGACTTCATTATGCAAGGTGGCGTCGATACACAATTCATCAAGTGGATGCCTTACGACGGCCTTGGCCGCGAAGTGCGCAACGGCATCAACTTCACTGAGCGCGGCTTCGGTGTTCGCGGCGCTGTCGGCGTTCCTGACCGTGGTCTCACTGCGGCAAGCCAACTCAAAGTCGGCGACATCGCCTGGGAACACATCTTCGGTACGCTCGGCGTTCGTTGGTTCCACACTGGTGGCATCTATGCTGCGCTCAGCGAGACGACACCTGACGTCGTGATCGAAGCGGTTAAGGTCGCGAAGAAATATGGCACGATCGTTTCCTTTGACCTCAACTACCGCCCTTCCCTCTGGAAGAGCATCGGTGGCCACGCTAAGGCTCAAGAGGTTAATCGCGAGATCGCTAAGTATGTCGATGTCATGATCGGCAACGAAGAAGACTTCACCGCCTGCCTCGGTTTTGAAGTTGAAGGGGTGGATGAAAACCTCGCCAACATCGAAGTAGAAAGTTTCCAAAACATGATCAAGCAGGTCGTGAAGGAATTCCCGAACTTTAAGGCAACGGGCACCACTCTCCGTGGCGTTCACACTGCCACGGTCAATGACTGGGCCGCGATGGTCTGGTGCGATGGAAAGTTCTACCATTCTAAGCAGTATCCGAAGCTTGAAATCATGGACCGCGTTGGCGGAGGTGACAGCTTTGCATCCGGTCTCGCCTTTGGATTCATGCACACCGGCGACCCACAAAAAGCGGTCGAATACGGCACCGCACACGGCGCCCTCGCGATGACAACTCCAGGTGACACCACAATGGTGACACGCGCTGAAGTTGAAAAATTTATGGGCGGTGGGAGCGCACGCGTCGTCCGATGAGTATTGGAATCGAACCCTCCCTCCTCGGCACTTCGAAGGTCATCCCAGTCGTCATTTTGCATGACGCCTCTAAAGCCGTAGACCTCGCCAAAGCCCTTCTCGCTGGTGGTATCGAAGCGATCGAACTCACCTTCCGCACTGATGCAGCAGCCGACGCTATTCGCGCCGTCCGCGCTGAAGTCCCGGGAATGTGTGTTGGCGCCGGTACTCTCTTGAACACCGCTCAAGTTGACGAAGCGATTGATGCAGGCGCACAGTTTGCCGTCGCACCTGGTCACAACCAAGCCGTGACGAGCCATGCGATCAAAAATGGCCTCCCCTTCGCTCCAGGTGTCATGACTCCGACCGATGTTGAAGCTGCTCTCGAAAAAGGCTTCCGCACGCTCAAGTTCTTCCCTGCGGAATCCGCTGGTGGCGTAAAGCACCTCAAAAGTCTTATCGCGCCCTATCAGCACATGGGTATTAAGTTTATTCCTACAGGTGGCATCAGTGCCAACATCGCGCCTGACTACCTGGCACTTCCTGCCGTTCTTGCAGTGGGTGGTTCATGGCTCACACCTGCTGACGCGATTGTGAACAACGACTGGGCTGCGGTGACGAAGATTGCTAAGGAAACACTCGCAGCTTTAGCGTAACGAATAATACGTTTTAATCTCAATGCCTGCGGGAGCTCTCACAACTCCCGCAGGCATTTTTCTTTCCAAACGACTCCTAAAGTGATGAACCGAGCCTAGGTTCTGTGCTTTATGTGCCTTTTATGGTGCCATTAGATCCGGACACATTCGTGCAATTCGTGGACACAAACCCACTCTTCGGCTTTTCCTTCCTCCGCTGCTTCACAACCCTTTCAATTTAAAGAACATGTCTTCTCTCTTCGACCTCTCGAATCAAACCGCCGTTGTTATTGGTGGAACCGGTGAACTCTGTGGTGCCATGGCTGAAGGCCTCGCCGCTGCTGGCGCGCACGTCGTCCTCGTTGGACGCAGTGTCGAAAAAGCGACTGCCCGCCTCGCCAAGATCGAAGAAGCTGGAGGCTCCGCCTCTTTCGAAGCAGCCGACGTCTCCTCCAAAGCTGGCCTCGTAGACCTCTGCGAACGCATCACTACCAAGCACCCCACTCTACCACTGGTCGCACCTCGAACTGAAGCGCTACTTCGACCTCGATCTTAGGATCGAACCGGCGAACACCGACGCCATCTGGGATACCTGCAACGCAAAGCTGGCCGAACTCAAAACCCACCAGATTCTCGATGATTTTAACGTCGCAGTCGTTTGCACAACCGACGATCCGGCAGATCCAATCGACCTCCATGGCCAGATCGCGCAGCAGGGTCTAAACACTCGAGTCTATCCTACTTTTCGCCCCGACAAAGCACATGCGATCAAAGACCCAAAGGCGTTCACGACGTGGCTGAAAAACTCAGCGAAAGCTCAGGGATTAGCGTATCCACTTTTGACGACCTGATGACAGCGCTGGAGAAACGTCACGCTGATTTCCACGATGTCGGATGCCGTCTCTCAGACCACGGCTTAGAACAGTGCCCGAGCGAGCCCTGCTCAACTGGCGAAGCAACAAGTATCTTTCATGGTGTCGTCAATGGACAGGGAGCCAGGTCGATCGATGAGCTCAAATTCGCGAGTTACCTGCTTAAACACTTTGGTCGCTGGGCGGCAAAACGCGGTTGGACTCAACAGCTCCACCTCGGGCCTTTGCGCAACAACAGCAGCCGCCAATTCGAACGACTCGGGCCGGATACCGGCTTCGATTCCATCGGTGAAAGCGTCAGCGTGAAATCGGTTCAACGCTATCTTGATGGACTCGATGCGACGGATGAACTCCCAAAGATCGTCCTCTACAACCTCAACCCTTCTGATAACTACGCCCTCACGACGATGCTCGGCAACTTCCAGGACGGAACTCTCGCGGGCAAGATGCAGTTCGGCAGCGGTTGGTGGTTCCTCGATCAAGAAGAAGCGATGCAGTGGCAGATAAACACCCTTTCGCATCTCGGCATTCTCCGACGCTTCGTCGGGATGCTGACCGATAGCCGTAGTTTTCTCTCGTATCCACGACACGAATACTTTCGGCGCGTCTTGTGCAATCTCCTCGGCCGCGATTTGAAGCGTGGAGTTCTGCCAAACGACATCGACCTCATCGGTCAAATGGTGCGCGAGATCTGTTTCGATAACGCCAAGAACTACTTCGGCCTCGAGCTCGCTCCAAAGTATTCGACATAAACGCCGCGATTCAAAAACATGAATCAGGCTCGTCTTACATGACAAATAGCGCTCTAACCGTGTTATGCAAGAAGACCCACTACAGAAAGCCCTCCTAAGCCCATTGAAAGAAGTGGGGCGGTTGAACAAGTGGCTCATGTCGAGCCTGCACCTTTCACAACCCTTCAAAAGCGCCGATGCGGTCAAAGCAGTGCCCGGCACGGCGCCCGGCATCGAGAATATGGAGGGAGTTTCAGAGCGCCCTGAAGCGGATGTCGTTCGGGTCTACTGGTGTGATTATGCACACGAAAAGATCGAGTGGAACGAAGGTTCGGTAGAAGAATTTGAGGCGGCAGAGCGGCCCGAATGGGCACAGCAACGCTGGGTCAACATCGACGGACTGCACCCTTACGTGATCAATCAGTTTCGCCAGAAATACAACTTTCACACCCTGGTCGGCGAGGACATCATGCGGACCTCTCAACGTCCCAAAGTCGAGCTCTACGACGACTACATTTTTACCGTCGTGCGGATGATGCGGCTGGAGGAAGGACACTTGAAACAGGAGCAAGTCAGCATGCTCCTCTTTAGTGACTGCATTCTAACCTTTCAAGAAGTGCACGGAGATGTCTGGGGGCCCATTCGGCAGCGTCTCGACAAAGGCAATACACGGATCAGAGAGTATGGCGTCTCCTATCTCTACTACGCTCTCCTCGACACGGTCGTCGACCACTTCTTCCCGATTCTTGAAACCTACGGTCATCGCCTAGAAGAACTCGAAGACGCCGTTGTCGACAATCCCGGGCCCAGCGTGCAACAGGCTGTCCATGGCGTAAAACGCGAACTCTCGATCCTGCGTCGCGTGATGTGGCCACTACGCGAGGTAGCGAACGAACTCCAACGCACAGAGGCCGAATTGATCGACTCAAAAGTCATCGACTATCTACGCGACGTCTACGACCACACCCTGCAAATCATCGAAATCGTCGAAATGCACCGTGAACATGCCGCCAGCCTCAACGATCTCTATATGTCCGCCGTAGGCAATCGGATGAACGAGATCATGAAGGTGCTCACTATCATGGCCTCCTTCTTCATCCCTATCACCTTTGTCGCCGGCGTTTATGGAATGAACTTCGAATACATTCCAGAGCTGAGCTGGCATGCCAGCTACTTCGTCTTTTGGGGCGTTTGCTCAACGATTGTCATGAGCTTGGGCATCTTTTTTTGGAAGCGCGGCTGGATCGGGAAGAAGTAAGCTTCAATCGATCAGCGAAAATATGCCTTGGTATTCTCGTGGACCGTTTCATCGGCGAGAATATCTTCTGGATTCCACCATTTCCACCGTTCGTGCTGAGCATCTAGCTGAGGCTCGAAGTCGTCGGGCAACTTGAGGTGGTGCCCAAGTACGACGTAGTGCGTACCATAGGAAGTCTCTCCAAAAACAGTGTCATCGTAAATGTGATCATAGCCCCCCAGAAGGCGTGCATCAGAGAGCTCAAAAGCCTGTCCAAGCTCCGTGTGCGTCAGGCGGCGAAAGGCCGCGGCAATCGTCTCGTTTTTCTGGATACGTCCCCCTGGAACAAACCAGTGCCGAGCTGCTGGACGATTATTCCGCCAGCCGAGGAGATAAAGTCCTTTCCGCTCTAGGCAGAGATCAATCGAAACTAGCGGGGTAGATTTTAGAACTGTCTTAAAGACTGGATCAGAGAGGTAAGCCATTCGTCGTGCGTAAAGGTCTAGGGTTTAACTACGGGGCCGAGCGAATCATTGAGCATCCGCATCATTGTGATCACTTCGCTTATGACAATGATCTTAACGATCCACCTGCAAACGCCTAGCCTGAGAGCGAAAAAGAACCTGAGCTCTTTTTCCGCTGGCGAAGAGCCCGCCTCCGTCGCAATGATACCCCTACGATGAATGAGGACGCCCTTAAAGCACTCCAAGCCGCTATCCCTGCTGAGCATATCCGCACGGATGATGCTGAGCGCTACCGTGCCTCAATGGATAACATGCGCTTTAGTCGTTTGCCCTCGGCGGTGATTCATCCGGCTGAAGAAGATGAGCTCGCCGCAGTCTTAAAAATCGCAAACCAGTATCTGATTCCGATCACAGCCCGCGGTGCAGGAAGCGCCACAACCGGAGCGACAACACCCGAAGTGGATGGCTGGGTCATTGACCTTTCTAGCTGGAAGAACCTCCACATCGACGCGGGAGCGATGATGGCCTTTGTGCAACCGGGCGTCACGATCCAAGCAATCGATGATGCAGCGCGTGAGCACGGGTTGTTCTTTCCACCCGATCCCGGATCAAAGAAGTTTGCGACGATCGGCGGTGCGCTGGCCTGTAATGCGGGCGGTCTGCGCGGGGCAAAATATGGAGTGACGCGTGATTACGTCTTCGGACTCGAAGGCTTAATGGCGAATGGGGAATTCGTCAAGTGGGGTGCCAACCTGCGCAAATACGTCAGCGGCTACAACATCAGGGATCTCTGGATTGGCTCCGAAGGAACGCTCGGGATCATCACTGGAGCCGTCCTTAAGCTTCTCCCGACACCGGCTAGCCGAGTCACTCTTCTCGCCGCATTCAGTGACGAACGTTCCGCGCTGGAGACAGTCAGAAAAATCCTCGAGGCCCGCCTCACGCCAGCGATTCTAGAGTTTCTCGATAGTGAGACGGTCGAGTGCTTCCGACGCTCAGAGCGCGTCGACGAGCTACCGGACTGGATGCGTGCATTCCTCGATGGCCCCGTCCTCCTCATCGAATTCGATGGGCATCAGGCTGAAGTTGACGAGAGCTTTGCTACGCTGCGCGAGATACTTGGGGCGCAGAAGATACATTTCAAATCAACGACAGATGAGGACGAAGCCGAAGTTCTCTGGACGATTCGACGCGGGAGCTCAAAGGCGATGTTTCAGCTCGGAAACACGAAGCTGAACGAGGACATCGTTGTTCCTCTCGAAGCTCAGATTCCACTGCTTGGTGTCATTGAAAAGCTACGACAAAGCACCGGGCTCCCCTGCCCAACCTTCGGACATGCCGCGGACGGCAACTTTCACGTCCACATCATGTATAACCGCGAGGACCAAGCATCGTGCGAGAAAGCGAAGAAAGGCATCAACGAATTGATGCAAGCGGTCGTCGAGCTCGGAGGTGTTATCACGGGTGAACACGGAGTCGGACTTGCCAAATCGCCTTTCCTTAGGCTCCAACACAGCGCCTTTGAGGTCGATCTGATGCAGCGGTTAAAACTGCTCTTCGATCCGAATAACATCCTCAATCCCGGAAAAATGTTTGAGCCCTTCGAAGTCTGGGAGCATCCCCGCGAAGAGGTGAAGATGCCTTGGGACCATTAGGGATCGATCTATTTAGAGATCCGGCAAATTCCGCTTTCGAGTTGCGCGATCAAAACCACCTGCCAACCTGACGCGCGATGAACGTGTTTCCCTCCCTCGAACAGTTCAAGTCCTACAGCAAACAAGGCAATCTGGTCCCCGTTTACACGGACCTGATGGCTGACTTTGAAACACCCGTTTCGGTCTATGCGAAGTTACGCGCACTCGGTCCGGCCTATTTGCTAGAATCGATTGAGGACGGAACAACGCTCAACCGCTACTCGTTCATCGGCTGCCAGCCTGAGACCCTCATCGAAGCAAAACTCGGTGGAGAGACGACGATCACGCGCACACACGGCAAGGACGAAAGCTACCCTACCCCGTCGGACCCGCTCACCATCGTTGAAAAAGAGATGGCGCATTACTCCCCGGTCGAACTGCCCGATATGCCGCGCTTTGTTGGTGGAGCGGTCGGTTACCTCGCTTACGAATACGCCCATTGCATCGAGCCCACTGTGCCTCTCGCTGAGAAGGATGTGCTAGGGATGCCGATCATCCATTTTATGATCACGCCTACGCTCGTGATCTTCGACCGGGCACGCCAAACGATAAGGCTGCTCGCAAACGCCTTTCTAGAACCCGGCGAAAATCCGGAAGACGTCTATAACGCGACGCTAGAGAAGCTAAGCGCGCTCGCCTCCGACCTCGAACAGGGTCGCGCAGTTTCAACCATCCCGGTTCCACGCGCCCCGTTGAATGAGGTGCCATCGGGCAACTTCGAACCCGCCGCTTTCGAGGCGATGGTTGAAACATGCCAAGAGTATATTAGATCCGGAGACATTATTCAGGTCGTGGGCTCGCAGCGATTTGAGAAGCCTTTCACACGTACTCCGCTTGAACTTTATCGCGCACTGCGGGTCGTGAACCCGTCGCCCTACATGGTGCTCTACGATCCAGGCGACTTCAGCTTGATCGGTGCTTCACCCGAGGTTCATGTCCGTCTGACCGATGGCAAAGCCGAGATGCGACCAATCGCTGGAACACGTCCTCGCGGAAAAACGAGTAAAGAGGACGTCGCCTACGAAAAGGAACTCCTCGCTGACGAAAAAGAGCGCGCGGAGCACCTCATGCTCGTCGATCTCGCACGCAATGACCTTGGACGCGTCTGCAAGTTCGGGAGCGTAATCGTGCCTGATTTCATGACGATCGAGCGCTATTCGCACGTCATGCATATCGTTTCCCAAGTTGAAGGCGAAATCGACGGCAACTGCTCCGCCTACGATCTCATGCGAGCTACTTTCCCAGCTGGCACGGTCAGCGGAGCGCCCAAAGTACGGGCCATGCAAATCATCGCGGAGCAGGAAAAAGAGCAGCGCGGTCCCTACGCGGGAGCCGTCTGCTACGTCTCTTTTGATGGCAATCTCGACAGCTGTATCGCGATTCGAACTGCTCTGCTCAAGAACGAGACACTCTACGTGCAAAGTGGTGCTGGTTTCGTCAACGACTCCTCACCGCGCGGGGAATACGACGAGACAATCAATAAAGCCACTGGCATGCTCAAGGCGGTGGCGCTCGCGGAAGCGATGCAACGCGAAGACAGAAGCTAGGAAGGGTTTCAATTTCGCTGGGTTTGACCTGCGTTACACTGCTCTCGGCACGTAAGGCTCCACCCCTAGCTAGCGTTTATCTGCTAGAAACTATACGGCATTCGGTCGTCTAAAGGGAATATTCAGTGCACCTCGCGCGTCTAGTTAGGAACTCATGACTATAGATACCGCACCTAGCTTTTCCGTCAGACGCGCATCTTCGACACACTACGACCGCACCTCCAACACCGCAGTTCGCAGCAGTTCGGATCGCAGCAATATCAGTTTATACCTCCAAGAAATTGGAAAAACGCCCCTTCTCAAACCCAGTGAAGAAGTCGAGCTCGCTGGTCAGATACAAAAAGGGTCGATTGAAGCGCGCGACCACATGATCAAAGCAAACCTCCGCCTCGTCGTGAAGATTGCGAATAATTATTCGAATTTTGGTCTCCCCCTTCTCGACCTTATCAGCGAAGGCAACATCGGCCTCATTAAAGCGGTAGAACGCTTTGACCCGAACAAGGGTGGCAAACTATCAACCTACGCCGCATGGTGGATTAAACAGTCAATCAAGCGCGCGCTGGCGAATCAAAGTAAGACGATCCGTCTCCCAGTCCACTTAGTGGATAAAATAGCGAAAATCCGCCGTACTTCGCAGGAAGTGGAAGAAGAGCTCGGGCGTGCCCCAACGGACGATGAACTCTCAATCGTCACCGGCCTTCCCGTAAGCAGAATCGCACACTTGAAATCTGTGAGCACACGTCCTGCGAGTCTCGACGCTCCTGTCGGCGAAGATGGCAGTACGTCTTTCGGCGACCTCGTTGGAGATGAAAACAGCATCGATCCACTCGACAATCTTCAGATCAAAACCGTTTTCGAAGACCTCCGGTCTTTAGTTGACCAACTCGACCCGCGCGAAGCGGAAATCATCAGCCAACGCTTTGGCCTGAATGGAGACTCCCCGAAGACGCTTGAAGAAATCGGCGAGCAGTTTGGCATCACCCGCGAGCGCGTTCGCCAACTTCAAAACTTAGCCCTGAGGCAGATGCGTAAAATCATCACACACCGAGAACGTCAGCTCACGATTGAAGAAGTCTACGATGAGCGTCGCGCGCAAGGACGACGTGACGTCCTTGAAGAATTCTACAAAAAAACCGTCGTTGATAAATCAACGACGGTTTAAACACCTAACTAATATACTTTATCACAAAGGCTGCTCTTACCAGAGCTGCCTATTTTGTCATATAAAGCCAAGTGCCACCAACTGCACTTGCACTGATTAGACTCGAGTCTGCGACAAAGAAGAACCGATCTAACTTTAAAGAGTAAAACCATGGCTCAAAGTTCACATTGATGAAGCCGAGATGGGCGCCCGTATCGACCCAACCATTGTTATCCACTACATAGCCTTCCCACTCACCTTCAACCGGAAGGCTTGGACCGGTAACGAGGATGTTGTCGATTGCGACAGAGACATCTGCTTCTTCAACAGCCCCTGTAATCATCTCGAAACGAAGTGTGATGAAGCTCGAGCTCGCGGGAACATCGTCGACGTTAAAGGTCAACTCGGTGAATGACAGATCATTGATATCCACTTCATTGTTAAAATTGATGAAGAACTGCGGATTGTTCTCCGGCACGGCGCGGAAGGCCTGATGCTTGCGGAGCATAAAGGGTGGCTCTGAAAGCGAGGCGGCGGAGACCCAAGCGGGCTGCGTCGAGTAGTCTGAATTCGCGATATTGAAGGGCAGTGGAACCGCTTGATCCTGCACTGACCACGTCCGAATCGTATCCGTATCCCCTAGTGGCGGAGAACGCATCATATCGGAACCAGCCGGAATCAGGTAAATGTAAGGCGTCGCACTCAACCCATCTGGCGAAGTGAAGGTCAGGTTTGGATCACTCGGTGATTGAGCACCGATACCTGCGAGGGTGCCACCGATAGAGGTTGGATCATCCATTCCGATGTAGCCCTTGAAGGCCACCCCGGAGGAGCGGATCTTCGTCGCAAAGGAGGTCGGACTGAAACTGTGATCACCTGCGGCGAGTGGCTTACCGAAGAAATTATAACCGGGGCGAATTTCGGTAGAGAACTCAATCACTATACCTGGAACCGCGAACGCTTCTTCATCGCCCGACTGCATTACGTAACGACGCACATCCGGATCATTGAGGATGTTGTCTGACAAGCCAGCGCTGAGGATATCGCGCCAAGCGCCGTCAGCTTCAGCACCTGGGATCAGGCGGTAGTTCTCTTCTCGTAGTGAGAAGGCAGTACGGTAGTTGTCCGGATTGTTAAAGCCAAGTCGGCTCTTCACCACTGACCAGTCTCCAGCGAGCTCAGCCAAGACGCCCGATAAGCCGGGATCACCGGTAGACGAACCTGCAAACTGCGGCACACCATCGGTCACGACGCCAAGGGCACGAGCCTGAACAATCTTTTCGTAGAGATCGCTCGAAGAAGCGTTTCCATCGATATCGAGCAGCCCGGTCTCGTAGTCATAGGCACGAGCAGCCAAATAGGCGTAACACGCTGAGAGATCGAAGAGTGCGTTATAGCGCTCGAGAGCTTCATCACGGAAAGCACGGAAGGGAAATCACGCGTCCTGTAGCCTTGGATGATAGCAGCGGAATACTGCCTGAAGACTAGACGCTGTTTCTGGATCGTATTGCCCTTAGCCTTGAGCGTTTCGACATCGCGCTTCGCTTGATCCCATCTGCGGATCGCTACATCGACGGCGGGGATTCACGGTCAAATTGCCTCCGTCGTAATAGAAAACAGGCGGCGCCTGATTCAGAATATCGCTGAAATTGAGGAAATTTGTGAAAGTGGGAGGCGAAGATGCCACGATAGGGAAACCAACAAAGTTAACTCCCGAGCGCTTCCAGTTATAGCGCGGCGGGCGGGTTTACCCTTCAGTTGCAACGTTGTCGTCGCGTTCGTACGGACAATGTAGGCCGCATTTGGAGTCAGTAGGGACAAAGTCGTCTCTGTCGGGACACCGCGTTTCCAAACCTTCCATTGGCTATCGGCTTGTAGGGGTGCGGCGGGCGAAGCCGTAAACGATGTTGAGGAAGCACCCGCGTTCCACTGCCAGACCTCCGAAATCGCTGTATTGCCGGCTAAGAGTGTATCGATCGATCCGTGGTATCAATCGTAAGCCAAATCGCATTGTAGCCACCTTTGAGTGGATAGCTCTCGGACACCCACTGCGCGACGGCAGCATTACCTAAGCACAAGCAGCCTACAAACAGGATTATGCGCTGGAACGAGGCAGCCAGTGAGGTCGGAACGAAAACCCGACCCGAGCGCGTAAACGCACGGGAAAATCGTGTAAGGAGAAACCGAAATAGCATTAATAGAGAGGTAAGAGAGACAGGCGCTCCTAGCAGAACGCCTAATGTGGTTATCTAACTGAACTCGATTTCTGTCTACCTCAAAAAATGAATATTCGAACATAAGTGACTCACATTCAATGCTTATAGGATCTCTATAGGGCGTATTTAGGGCATCTCCATCGTTGATCTATCCCTGACCAGAGAACGGGTTCCAGCGCTCTAAGCAAAAAAAGCCCACTGACCAATCGGCCAGTGGGCTTGAAATAATAAGTGGGTGAAAACCTACTTCGTCGCTTCGTCGAGGATGTCGCCGAGGCTGGTAAGTTCGTCACCACCGAGGGAGCTGAAGGCAGATGCTTCAGCAGCGAGCTGATTCTCATCGTAGCTAGCAGCCTTGATCGAGAGACTAATGCGGCGTTCTTCGCGATCAATCTTGATCACGCGGGCTTCGATTTCATCACCGGTATCGATGACGTCCTTCACCTTTTCAACGCGTTCTTCGCTGATCTGGCTAACGTGGACGAGGCCGTCGATTCCGTCTGCGAGCTCGATGAATGCACCGTAGTTGGCGATCTTCGAAACCGTGCCCTTAACGAGATCACCCATCTTGAAGTGTGTATCGATTTCGTCCCAAGGGTCGGAAGCGAGTTGCTTCATACCGAGGCTGATGCGTTGTGAACCGGCATCGATGTCGAGGACTGTTGCCTCGACTTCATCGCCCTTCTTCACCATTTCGCTCGGGTGATTGATCTTCCGTGTCCAAGACATGTCGGAAACGTGGACCATGCCGTCGATTCCTTCTTCGAGTTCGATGAAGGCACCGTAGCTTGTAAGGTTGCGCACCTTGCCGCGAACACGGGCACCGATTGGGTAGTTATGGCGAGCCATATCCCATGGGTTCGGATCGAGCTGACGGACGGAGAGGCTGATCTTCTGCTCGTCCTTGTTGACGCCGAGCACAACCGCTTCGACTTCTTCGCCAACCGTGAGCATTTCGCCCGGCTTGCTAACGCGCTTAATCCAAGAGAGCTCACTGACGTGAACAAGACCTTCGACACCCTCTTCGAGTTCGATGAAGGCACCGTAGTTAACGAGGTTAACAACCTTACCGCGAACCTTAGCGTTCACTGGGTAGCGGTTTTCGATACCTTCCCATGGATTTGAAGTTGTTTGCTTGAGGCCGAGGGAGACACGTTCGCGATCGCGATCCACTTCGATGATCATGACGCTGACTTCTTCACCCACCTTGAGCATTTCACTAGGGTGGCTGATGCGGCCCCAAGACATGTCGGTGATGTGGAGGAGGCCGTCGAGACCGTCGAGATCGACGAAGGCACCATAGTCGGTGATGTTCTTGACCGCACCACGACGGATCGAGCCTGGCTTGATTTCGTCGAGAAGCGCGCGGCGCTTTTCTTGGCGTTGCTCTTCGATCAACTCGCGGCGGGAGATAACAATGTTCTTCCGATCGAGGTTAATCTTGAGCACCTTAAAGTCATAAGTCTGACCCACATACTGATCGAGATCCTTAGGTGGCTGAATATCGATCTGGGAGGCAGGGAGGAAGGCATCAACACCGATGTTAACGATGAGGCCGCCCTTAACTTTCGAGCGAACCTTACCGGCAAGGATGGAGCCTTCTTCGGTATGAGAAACGATGTTTTCCCAGTTCTTCTTCTGCTGGGCTTTATCGTAGGAGATGATCGGGTTGCCGTCACGGTCTTCGAGGCGATCTAAGTAAACTTCGATCTCTTCGCCGATCTGGAGTTCACTGATATCCATGAACTCGTTGGCTGGAACCATTCCTTCAGACTTCGCGCCGATGTCGAGAATGACGTCGTTATCGCGGATCTCGGTGATCGTTCCCTTGATGATACTTCCCTCGGTGAGGTACTCGAGCTGGCTCATTGCCAGCAATTCTTCCATTACGGATGACATGATGTTTTGGTATGACTCCTATAAAACCGTCTCCAGGCCCATGAGTGGAGTGTTCAAACGCGGGCTACAAGAACGGGGTTAAAGGTTGGGTTGTTTAGGTTTAGAATAAGTCCTCTCCACGGATTTGAAGAAAACAGCCGTCCAAACTCGAAAACAGCACCCCTCTGCGCAAGCTTAAACGAGCTCAAAACAGGCTCTTGGGCGTAATAACGAAAGCTAACGGAATTTTCGGATCTTGGGCTGGAGGGACGGGCGCCCGTCAGCCCGCCGTTGGGAAGAGCCAAACCGTCCGCGGACTGGCAGGAGACCGTCCCTCCAATCAAAACCCTCGTGAACCCTCAGGGCTCACCCCTACCCATCGTGATCAACTATTCTGCACGACCCAAAACCTGCACTCATCCGCAAACTCACGCACAGCCTCGCTCTCGTTTGCGATGTCTTGGCGCAGGGCAGTAAAGACCTCCGTCCATCCAGTGGCGGCGAGATCTTCTTTCACTTCTTCAAATGACGGGACGTGGATAAACAGGTCTCCTTCGTCACATTCGATGATACGGTCACCAAATTCGGCCAGCCGTGCATCCTGCTCACCGGCCTCCCATCGGACGGCCTCCGCTTCCCAATAGTCGCGAAAGCTACTCGTCGAGCGGTCGTGTGCGGTGAAGATCAAGTGGCCGCCTTTGGCTACGACGCGCTTAATCTCACCTAGCGCGGCTCGCCGCGGCTCGCGACCGGGGATCTGCATGAGCCCGTTGAAGCCAAAGATCGCCCCCTCGTAGAGAGCGTCCTCAAACGGCAAGGCGCAGGCATCTGCGACCTGAAAGCTCACCCCGTAGTCCAACTGGAGAGCGGCCCGGCGGGCTTCTTTCACCATCGGGCGCGATAAATCGATCCCGATGACGTGAGCGAAGCCGATCTCATGCATCCCGAGTGCTATTCGCCCGGTTCCGCAACCCACTTCGAGGAGCGTATCCGTGTTCTGGAAGTAGCGCTTAAGGAGGAATTCTTCTGACTCCCAAAGGCCAATCGCCGCCGTCGCGCGCAGGTAGTGATCGATCACTGCTGGGCGACTAAAGTAATCCTTACCGATGTCCTCTGGGCGCGAATCCATATCAAAGCAGGCCACAAGCCGCGCATTCGACCAAGCCAAAACCCAAAAGAAAGGGTGAAATTTCCTCCTTAAATGTCTTGCGCAGGCATCCGAAAGAGCCTTCTTTATCCGTTTTTTCTCGAAATGAAAGCCACAATACAAACCCAAGGCCGCCAGTTTACGGTCACAGAGGGAGACGTCCTTTTCGTTAACCGTTACCAAGACACAAACACCGGCGACTCGGTCAGCATCGACGACGTTCGTGCCATCGGTGAAGGTTCTGACATGCGTTTCGGAACACCGACTATCGAAGGTGCCTCCGTTACAGCCAAGATCCTTGAAAACAAGCGCGGTAAGAAAATCATCGTTTTCAAGAAGAAGCGCCGTAAGGGTTACCGCAACAAACGCGGCCACCGCCAAGAGCTCTCCGTTATCAAGATCGAAGCGATCAACGGTTAATCACCACTTTCCAAACATAATCACTTTTTAGGATACAGACATGGCACATAAAAAAGGACAGGGAACCAGTCGTAACGGTCGCGATAGCAATCCAAAGATGCTCGGCATCAAACGCTACGACGGTCAAGCCGTCCTCGGCGGAACGATCCTCATTCGCCAACGTGGCACCCGCTTCCATGCTGGACTAAACGTCGGCATGGGTCGCGATCATACGCTCTACTCCACCGTCGATGGCCACGTCAAATGGGACAAGCTCCACCGCAAGGTAGCCGTCATCGCCGGCGACGTCGTCTAAGACCTTAGGATCCTCATAATTTTCATTATGAATTGCCCCCAGCTTAACCGCTGGGGGGTTTTTATGCCCAAGTGGCAAGCAGTGGCGGAGTTTTTCAATCGCGGGCAGACAACCGATTCGGGAATGAAAGAGCTCCTCACTTCATAGACTGCCTCTACTAAGACCAGGTGTCTTTTAAAACGCTGATTAGTTGCCAAGGAAGGACCCCTGCCGGTCCGCGACTCCACTGGAGGGATCCCTCCTGCCGGTCCGCGACGCGGTTAAGTTGTTTTGGAGCCCAGCGGACCGGCGGGAGCCGGTCCCTCCATTCTTAATCCCAACCCGCTTAAATATGACTACCAGCCACGAGCGCCCTCTGTGAGCATCTGTGATGGGTACAAAGAAAAGCCGATGAGAACGCAGTCTCGCCGGCTTTGCTTAAGAGATAGGGTCTAGGGTGTCCGCGCGCTAACGCGTGCTAGCCTAAATCACCTTCTTTTTATGGCGGTTGGCGCGTGAGCGCTTCTTGCGCTTGTGCTGCGAGATTTTACGGCGACGTTTTTTGCGGAGGTTACCCATAGGAATAATTCTTACTTCGAAAGATCGGAAAAAGCGATGAACAAATCGAATCCTTAGGCCCCCTGACAAGCCTTTTCTTCATATAAAAAAACGACCTACCGCTCTAGTGTAATCACAATGGGTAGCGGTGAGCCCTGAGCGTTCCACATGATTATGAATGGAGGG
>TARA_B110000037_G_scaffold223120_1_pt1 | contig 44589 bp, 37 predicted proteins | sample TARA_B110000037 | Tara Oceans TARA_B110000037 (sample SAMEA4397196) | marine metagenome | biome: Polar Biome; feature: [MIX] marine epipelagic wind mixed layer (ENVO:01000061); material: water (ENVO:00002006), including particulate matter (ENVO:01000060) such as... | depth 10-100 m | reverse complement strand
TGCTTACAGCCACGCTGTAACAGAGAACCTCCTCTTGGTCCTCGAAGTATCTTTTGCTGATGGTGACTACAACAACGTCGACGAAGACAGCACCATGGGTGCGCTCGAAGCTATCTTCACATTCTAGAGTTTTATACTTTAGACTGACTTAAAGATTTATACTGCGAGAGCGGCTTCCTTCGGGAGGCCGCTCTTTTTTATTGGATACCTTCTGAGTGCAGATGATTTCGGTGATTTTGCCAGTGGGTAAAGAAACTGTCTAAAGTCTGAAGGGTTTTGGACGATAACAGTTCGTCTAAGTCACCGATGCCCTGATCTAACTAGGGTATTACTGGAAATTCGCCCTCGATTTGAATGATTTACTTGCATTCGAGTAAAAAGGCAGTCTCTTAGGCGGGTCATTTGTACTGATCTAAAATCAAACTAAACAAAACATACTATGAACAAATCGATTAATCTTATCGGTGTGGCAGCATTTGCAGCTGTTTCTTCAATCAGCGCTCAAGAAGTGTCAGTTAGCTCAGCTTTCGGCTGGGAGTCTGCATGCGTCGAGCGCGGTCAGCAACACGCTGATGAGTCCTTCCAGCCTAGCATCGAATTTGCAGTTGATGACTTCTATGCGGGTATCTGGGGTTCATTCGGCCTCAACGACAACACTTCGGCAGCAACGACCCTTATCGGTGATGACCGCGTCGAGTACTATGCTGGTTATGGCTTTGCCATTTCTGATTCTATTTCAGGCGATGTCGGTGTAATTTACTACACTTACTCGTCCGCCGAGAGCTTCGACAATGACAACACTGTTGAAATCTATGCTGGTGCCACTTTTGATGTCGTTGCTGCTCCGTCGATCTACGTTTACTACGACTTTGATTTGGAAAACGTCGTTTTCGAAGGTTCTGTTGGTCACTCCCTCGAGATCTCTGAAGGCGTTGCCTTGGATCTCGGTGCTGCAGTTGGCTACAAGATCATTGGTGAAGCCGTGAACAATCTCGGACCTGCTGGCAATGAAGACGATTACGTCTACTACAGTGCATATGCTGACCTCAGCTATGCAGTGAACGAAAACGCCTCCGTTAGCGTTGGCGCTCGTTACGGTAAAAATTCAGTAGACAACCAATTCGGTGACCTCGACGACGCACCTGAAGATGATGCTTTCTGGTACGGCTTCTCCGGTAGCGTAAGCTTCTAAGCTTTTTCTGCTTAGGAAATCTATTTATACGAAGGGCCGCTCTGATTCAGAGCGGCCCTTCTTCTTTTGTGAAACAAGTGATGACGCTTAATCTGTGCTAATGAGCACTATCCGCCTTTTTGACGTAGTCGATAATGGCGCGTTCATCGTCAAGATTGCGCTCAACGAGCGATAAAAACTCAGCTGCGTGGAGGTTCGCGGACTTGAGAAAGCGCCGGTCGCCGCCGCAACTAAACATCAGGTTGGGATTCATCTCTCCCTTTAGCTTAGCCTTCGCTTTCATGATGATTCGGGGGAGCCAGACAATCCCGTCGAGCTCTTCAGTCTTTGCGGGCAGATCAGCGTCTTGCACAACGTGCTTACTGTGTTGTCCGTTTTGAACCTGAAGGAAATAATTCCGGCGCTTGTCTGTGACCGCGGCGAAGGTGTCAAAGTCGGGGTCTCCGCCAGAAACATAGTCTTCGACGAAGTCAAAGACCTCTTGCTCTGTTGCCCCGATCGAATGGAGGAACGCGCTTTGTTCGTCCGAGAACATATCGCCTGCCGCGTTGACTCCGCCGCGGTAACTCGCGACGGCAGATTCCCATACCGAACGTAGGGTACTTAAATAATGGTAATGATCCATGCTCATGATGTAAGCAGATAATCACTCCACTGCAAGTTACACCGTAACTGTGCCGCATTTGTATGTTCTTTAGGATCCCGGTTTGATCGCGGGAATGGCCTCAAGCTCAGCGGGCAGGGCGTCGGGGGCGTAGGTTGGGAAGTTCATTTCAAGCAATGGAATGAGCGGGGCATTGAAGCTGACTTTGCCTGCACTGCGGTCGACGAGTATGGTAATGGCTGCTACCTTGCCACCACAGCCATTGACGATGTCGACGGCCTCTTGGGCGCGTCCACCGCGTGTGATGACGTCTTCGACGATCAGGACGGGTTCATCCTTCCGGAGTTTGAAACCACGACGCATCGTCAGCTTGTCATCCTGCTTTTCGATGAAAATGAAACGTTTGCCCATCTGGCGTGCGACCTCTTGCCCGATCACGAGCCCTCCCATCGCTGGGGCGAGCACGGTTTCCACTTCGAGGTCGTCTGGAAGCTTGCTGATCATTAGCTCAGCCAAACGTGCAACTTGATCGAGATGCTCGCAAACGCGTGCACACTGGAAGAAATGCCCGCTACGCAAGCCGGAGCGAAGAATGAAGTGACCTTCTAAGAGGGCACCCGTTTTGCGGAAAATATCTAGGACTTGGTTATCTGTGCTCATTTAAAGACGTGGAATTTAGTGTGATTCGATCGACGCTCTCTTTCAGCTACGTGTGCAGTTTGATTTATTCCAAAAGCGATTGGCTGACCGAGACGACACTCAGTGCAACGCTGAAAGCAATGATCGCTACGATTGAAAAAGCAATCGTGAGGGCAACGGCCGCAACTTGCGTTGTGAGCCTATCAAGGCGTTTTGTAAGCTCGTCGCGGTAGATCGCATTGATGTCTTCTAGGCTCGTTACGAGGTCGCCAGTGTTCTCGCCCACGGAAAGGATGTCCATCGCTAGATCTGGCATGAAATGGACGTTTTGGAGCGATCCAGAGATGGAAACACCTTCTTGGATCTGCTTGCGAGCAGCGCTGAATTTGGCCTTTAGGATGACGTTTTTAATCGTTCGTTCTACAAGGCGTAGAGACTCTGTAGTGTTCACCCCGCTGCCGAGAAGCGTTGATAACAAGTTCGAGGTTGAATAGATATTCGAATACAGATTGATCTTACCCAGCACTGGCATTGTCAGTATCCAGAGGTCTGTCGAACGCCTCCCTGGTGTCGTTTTGCGCCACCGATTAATGAGGAAGGCAGCAACCGCTGCTGCAACGATCACGATGGGCCCAAATTTCAGAAGAAAGTTAGATCCAGCGAGCAGCCAACGAGCGAGGACAAACAATTCTCCTCCCAGCTGTGTTACCATTTCTTCAATGCGAGGTATTAGAAATCCAATGACCACCCCAATCACGATCGTGGCTACGCCGACAATAATCATCGGATAGCTAAGGCTCGCGATAAGGCGTTTTTTGACTGCTTGGCTTTCTTCGAGATGGCGAACCATGCGGGTGAGAACTGGCACTAGGTTGCCGCTCGCTTCGCCGGCCTCGATGAGGTGGCACTGTGCGGTCGTGAAGAGCTCGTTTTCTGTCCCCATCGCAGCCGCTAAGGTGCGACCTTCAGAGAGGTGTTTCCAAATGCGACTACTCAATCCCTTGAGTTCAGCGTCATTCAATCGCTGCTGTAGTAGCTTAGTCGCATCGCCAAGGGATAGTCCTGCGGACAGAAGGGTGACGAGCCGCTTGAGGAACTGGAGGACGAGTGTTTCCTTCGAGGCCTTGATTAAGCTCCGCTTTGTTTTGGTATCACTCGCGTAGAGATTGAGCGTTTCACTGTCGGCGTCTTCGGTCTGGGCTACGTGATGCTTTTGTTCCAGCTTGAGCGGACGGATGCCTTTTGATGATAGGCGAAGAACAGCCGTCTTACGATCCACGGCATCGATCTCTCCTTGGAGAGATTGGCCGGAGGCGTCGCGGGCTTTGTATTCAAAGAGGGGCATTTTCTAGCAGTGGGGTAGGCTCCAAATGGATTCGATGTCTTAGACTTTAGCTATGATCCTCATCGAGGAAAGCGTAGCGCATGACCTCGGGTAGGGTGGTCCGGCCGTGTTGTATCTGATCCCAGCCACTGGACTGAAGGGTCGTCATTCCATGCTTCAAGGCAACTTCGCGAATTTCGCGGGCGGAGCGCTTTTCAACGATGAGGTCGTGAATGTTATCGTCGACGCGAAGGAGCTCAAACAAACCAACCCGCCCGCGGTAGCCTAGACCGCGACAGTCGTCACAGCCGACGGCTTCAAGAACAGGGAAGTTGAGGTTTTCTGGGGTGAGCGGAATACCTAGGGCTTGCAGGGAACTCTTAATGAAACGCTCGTCGTAACTCGCTTTCTTTGCACACTTTGGGCAGAGGCGCCGGACGAGGCGCTGAGCGAGAATGAGCTCAACCGAGGAAGCGATGAGGAACGGCTCTACTTCCATGTCGATCAAGCGGGTGAGAGCTCCGGGAGAGTCATTCGTGTGCAGGGTACTGAGGACGAGGTGACCGGTCAGCGCTGCGCGGATTGCGATGTCGGCCGTCTCAGGGTCACGAATTTCACCCACCATGATGACGTCGGGGTCTTGGCGAAGGATGTGGCGAAGAGCACTCGCAAAGGTGAAGCCGATTTCGGAGTGGACCTGAGTTTGGTTTACGCCGTCGACTTCGTATTCAACCGGGTCTTCCACCGTGATAATACGGCGCCCAGGAGAGTTGATCTGGCGGATAAAGGCAGTGAGTGAGGTCGACTTACCCGAACCCGTAGGTCCTGTCACGAGAACGATACCGTGAGGCAACTCAAGCACGCGGCGAATGCGCTCCTGCTCAGGCTCGAGCATACCGAGTTCTTCCATCGAAAGAGGCTGATTCTTTTGATTGAGGAGTCGAAGCGAGATGCTCTCTCCATACATTGTGGCGATCGTGGAAAGACGAATGTCGAGCTCAGTCGTGCTGCTTTGGTAGACGATGCGTCCATCTTGTGGTCGGCGTTTCTCCGAGATGTTGAGCTTCGCCATGATCTTGAGGCGAGAGATGATCGCTCCTTGGTAACGTATTAAGTTATCGGGGACACGGATAGGGACGAGCTCGCCATCGATCCGGTAGCGGATCTGTAGGGACTCCTTCAGTGGCTCAAAGTGGATATCCGTCGCACGGTCTTCAATGGCCTTTGCAATGACGTCATTGACGAATCGGATGATGGCGGCGTTTTCATCTTCCTCGACGTCTTCAAGGCGCCCTGAGGCGTCGTCAGAGAGCTCGGACTCTTCGAGCGAGTCAGCACCGACGCCAAAGCGCTGGGTGATGGTGTACATGATCTCTTTGGCTGGGCCGAGATACCACTCAACTTCACGACCGCAGACCGCGTAAATCCATTCGTTCATCGAGGAGTCAGGCGGCCAAAGGGTGATGAGCTTTAAGGGAGCGAGATCAGCTTCGATCTCGTCCTCTCCGTCATCGTCGCTTGGCTCGACCTCATTCTCTGCTAAGGGCAGGCACTGATATTCGTTGATCAGGCGGAGTGGGAGGAGGTCGCCAACGCGCTCCGCGATTTCAAAATCTTCGAGGACAGGGATATCTGCGAGTTCACCGAGCTTTTGCACGGTATCGAATTCTGTTTCGCGTCTAAATTGAGCGAGAAGAGGGAGGCGGTTTTGGCGCGGGGCCTCCACCAGCATTAGCTGCTGGTCTTCATGTAGGTGCTCATAAAGCGATGTTTCGGCGGGCTCTGAAATCATGGTCGATCTATTTTTGTTTCGGATCAGACGAACCCGGGAGTGCTGAACTTTATCGGCTAGGTGGAACGATGCGGCGGCGACTGACGGCGCGCCTAGGCGAGTTGTTGTCTGTTATTGTGGGCCGGCGAGGTCCAACGATATTTGGGGCGACGGTGAGTGGCTTATCTGAGCCTTCAATGAGCGAGAAGCGCGTGATGGAACCGTCAATTTCGACATCAATTGACCGACTGCTTTCGTCGAAATCGATGACTTTGGCTCCGGAGAAGGTGTCATTCATGCGAATCCAGCTACCTTTGTTTTCGCTGCTATCGAAAAGGTTGAAGCGCACTTCATCGTTCAGAGCAAAAACACCTTTGAATTGAATTTGGCTCTGCTGGGTTGATGCTGGAGGTGGGGTCGTCTCGGCCGGGCGATTCGATTCTTGAGGTAAAAAGGGCGAGCGTTGAAGAAGGGAAGACTCCGCCCAAGCTGATCCAAGGCAAAGGCTTAAGGTGAACAAGATAAGCCCTCTTTTGATTGAGGCAGTTGTCTGGATGTGTCCCATTTAATAACTACATCAATACTCAGCGATGTGAACTCCGTTTTACTTTTGCCTTGTCCTCGGCATCTGTCGCCTCGTCGTCTTCTTCCTCTTGGAAGGTGCCGTTCTCGAAAAAGCCTTTCACTTCATCTCCGCCGGAGATTTTTGATAATTTATCGGTGGCATCAATTTGTGCCTCACTTGTCGTCGACAACACGATCGGACGAATGAAAATCAATAAGTCTGTCGTTGAATTTTTATCAGAATATGATCGGAAGAGTTTTCCGACTACGGGGATATCGCCGAGGAGGAAAATTCGACTCTCTGAATTTGTAACGGTTGAGGACTGAAGCCCGCCGAGGATGACGACGTCGCCATTTGCGACGCTGACGTAAGACTTCGCGTTGCGGCGGGTGATGGTTGGATTTCCCTCTGTGTCGCCATCGAGCGCGTTTTCAATCGTTTGTTCTACTTCTAGTTGGACGATGCCATCTGAGCCGATGAGCGGCGTTACATTGAGCTCTATGCCGGTATCCCGATACTGGACCGATTGTCGGATGCTATTACTGTTTACGTCGTTGTCGGTCTGGATGTTCTGCGTGATGACTGGAATCGAGTCACCTACCGAGATGGACGCTTCCCGATTGTGCGTCGTAAGGATGGTCGGCGCTGATAGGATTCTGACATCAGTATTCGTCCTTCCTTTGTCTAAGATGAGATTAATGTACTGCTCGCCGCCTCCCAGAATGAGGGGGCTGCCAAGGGTGAACGCAGTTGAGCCAATATCGATCACGGAATTGCTGCCTGGGAAGGTGGTTCCAAGTCCAATGCTGTCGCCGTCAGTGCCTGTTATATTATCATACTGTGCGGTAACATTGTCCTGAAAACCTAAGCTATCAATGCCACGGCTGTAATTTTCACCAAGCGTTACCTCTGCAATCACGACCTCGATGCGCACCTGTGCTAGCAGGACGTCGATCTCGTCGATGAGCGAGTTGAGGGCGTTGATGTCGGACTGGGTTCCGCTCGCGACAATGCTATTTGCGCGTTCGTCAGCGACGAGGGTGAGGTAGTCTGAGAACTGCAGATTGCTGGCTTCCGCGCGGACAGCGGCGGCAGCAGCATTGGCAGCGCGCTGTTGCTGGGCTTGGCGCGCGGCTTGGGCGTTGTTGTTGCCTCCAGTGTTTTGATCTCTCGCTTCTTTTTGACCGCTGATGACTTGGTCGATGATCGAGACGACTTCGACGGCCTCGGCGTAGCGGATGCTGAATAGCTTGGTCGTTGTGAGCGGTGCCACATCGATATCCATTTTCTCTATCAAGTTGGTAATGAGCGAGGTATTGGCTTTATGGGTGAAGACGATGAGCTGATTAGTGCGCTCGTCGGCATCAAAGTTGGTATTTGTTTGGAGACGACGTCGGAGGGCGCCGGCCTGCATCTGTTTGAGGCGCTGAGAGGCTTCTTGCACGTCGATGTGCTTGAGATGAAAGAAAAGGATCTCGATTGAGTCGTCCGTCGGTTGATCAATCGCTTTGAGAATGCGTTCGATGCGCTGAAGGTTAACGAGAGCATCGGTGACGAGAAGGAGGCCGCTTTTTTCGAGCGAAATCGGCGAGCCCTGCGACATGATCGGCTGGATCAGCGGTACGACCTCGACGGTTGTAAGAAAGTCTAACTTAAAGACCTTCTCGTAGATCATCTGGGTGGCCTCGGCGCCGATCGTACTCCCTTCCCAGAGAATAGGCACCTGATTGTTAATCGCGGCGGCGGGGACAGCTTTGATGAAGTCAACGCCAACGCGAGTGAGGGCGATGCCATTGAGTGAAAGTAAACTTTCGAGGGCGCGGATGAGCTGCCTGCGCGTCATTGCTTTATCCCCTTGGTCGAAGGAAATCTTTACCGATGGGAGGTTCTGCTGACGGAGGATGGGCTTGCCAGTGAGAATCTGGATCTGCTGAAGGAGCTCGTTGGTCCCGTTGTCTACGAGGGTTCCAATCGTGACGATATCATCCATCCCCGGAGCGTCGGCATCCGCGATTCCAATCGAGGGGCGGAGTTCCTCGCGCTCTTCTTCGACTTCAGGGCTCGTTCTTGTCGGCGGTGGTGGAGGTGTCGGGCGTGATCTTGAAACGCTCGTCGATGTGGGCGCTTGCCCAGGCACCGTTGTTGGGCGTCGAAGATTAGGAGGCAGTGTCGGCGTTGGCCCTGGTGGCGGTGGCGGTGGCACGCTGCTCGGAATCTGCGGCGGAGTCTGCGACTCGTCTTGGGCAGCGAGAGGTTGAAGGGCAAATAGTCCGCAAAGTAGACTGAGCACACTGCAGCGCTGCAATAGGCGGCAAAGGGGAGGGCGTTGAGAAACGTCGTTCACTGGGAAAGGTTTTCGAGGAGTTCGAAAGAGGCGATATCGAAGGTGGCATCGATCTTAGATCGATCACGTCGATTCGCAGAGAGTTTAAATTCTGCTATGGCAATATAAGGGGCTTCGGCCTGCACACCTTGGTTAAACCGCACAAGTTGCTCTAAGTTGCTATCGTCGATCCGAACGCGGATGGTGTGCGTTGCATAGATGCCCGAATTCTCGCTTGTAGGCTGACTTACATCGAAATCCAGATCGAAGCTTCGGGCGATATTATCGAGCTTTCCAAAGAGCTGAGTATCGGAATAGGTGCGGTTTGAGTCGAGGCGGGAAAGCGCTTGCTTGAGCTGAGATTCGACAAAGCTGGCCCGTTCGATGGCTGAGGTCTGGGTATTAAAATAACGGCGAGAGGAGCTATAGGCTGACCATTGCTGGCCACCCGTTTTTATCAGGCTACTGAGCCACCATAGGAGGACGACGGTGATAAAGGCAATGAGGAGAAGGCGCTCGCGGCCTTTCATGTTGAAGAAGGTTTTCGAAACAATATTCATTCGGGCGCTCCTTCCGTGTTGGTTTCGGATGATTTCATACGCTGTGCTCTTGCAGCGAGTTCAACGATATCAAAGGTGACTGTGATATCAAAACTGGTTTGGCTATCTTTCGTCGAGGGGGTGTTTTGCACATCACTCACAATCGGGAGGCTTCTTAAATTCTCAGCATAGAGATTTACCCGTTCAGCACCGACTTGAGAGATTCCTTGAACCGTAATCGTGTCGATCGAGTTCGCTTCGGCTTCGGTGAAATAAATCGTATCTGGCCGGATATCGTTGATCACGGTGAGCATCAGTGTCGGGTCAGCGCTCTGCAGCGAATCGAGCGAGAGGCGTTGAATGAAATCCTCGCGCTGGAGCACTTGGTTCACGATGCGCTCGCGCTTGTCGAAGCGATTATCAATGACCTCGGTGAATTTACTTAGGCCCCAGGTCGTGAATTGAGCGAGTAAAAGGAGGATAAAGCAGGCTGCGATGAACTGCAGGCCTTTCCAAAGTTTACGTGCAAGCTGGCGCTCTTTGAGGCTTTTGGCGGTCAGTGCAGTGTCGCGGACATCGGCGGCTTGAAGCTGGCTATCGGTGAGCTCGAATGGGCGCTCAATACTTTCGCCCGTACTTCCGGGGAGGAGGTTTCGATAGCGGGAGTAGACCTCGTTTTGCTTGCCTACAAAGAAACCATCGACTTGCCAGACACCGTCTTCGAGCTCGTAGCCGTCGAAGCTGATCTTAGCGGCGAGGGCGTTACGCGCATCAAGAAGTGCGGTGTCGTCCAGATCAGCGCTCTTTTGTGGGCGGGAGATGATCTTGTGCGGCAGACGCTTGCCGGTTTCGAAAAAGAGCGCGGTGAGGCTATCGCCGCTGGAAAGAATACGGATCGACGGTGCGAGCGCGGGCTCTTCGCGCAGTGCCGCGACGAAACTTGGGAAGACGTGAAAGTAGCTCTCGAGATCGTCCTCCGTCTGCGAGCGCAGGCGCGATACTGGCGTGGCGTAGACGAGGGCTTCGTTCGAGCCTTCCGGTCGTAGGTAGCCCCAAGTCAGCTGATCGACGGGGAAAGGCGAGAGCCCTTCAATCGAGAGGTTGACGAAATCGTCAATCTCTTCCTCCGACATCGAAGGGTCGAGGACGAGCTCTTGGGAGAAGAAGAGATGGCCTGGCGCGAGGAGAACGCGAGGCTCGGGGAGTTTGTCGTGCAGGGAGCGCAACCACTGGCGGGGAGCCATTTTCATCGTTGGGGAAGGGCGGAGTGAAGTGTTTGAGGAATGGTCATGTCCAATCAATTTTTACGGTTTTCAGCCAGCCAATGGATTTGGAAGGGGTAACCGAGCTCTGCGCCGCCGCTAGCTTCAGTCTTGGCGGTGCCTCTTGCTTGGCGATTTTTGTCAGTTTCTTCGTCGCTGCGCGCGGCTTCGGTGGTTTCTTCTGCTACGGCTTGAGAATCGCCGGCGGCCGCATTCGATCCGCGCCAGCTGACGAGGCTGCGGAGGAGAAAAACTGCGTCGCCTCGGCTCACTTCGATGGCGACTTCAAGAAGGCTCGATTCGGTGCCCGCGAGGTCACTACCTGCTCCATCGAGAAAAACGCCCCCTGCGGTCGGATCGCGCACGAGCCGGTCGTCGTCGTTGCCTGCTTCCCCATCTGACCCTGCGAGGTAGTCGCCCAAGTTGTCTTCTTCGATGATTCCGAGCTCATCGAGCACGCGGCTGACGAAGGGCGTGGCGGCGTTGATGTTTACCGGCCCAGAGTTGTAGAGGGAGAAATTCGCGGTGAAAATGTCTAGCTCGGGTAGGGCGCGTCCGTCTTCGTCCCAGAAGCGCTCTTTGAAGGCTGGAATCAGCTCTAGCTCATCCCAACTCTGGATCGGGCCATTGGCAGGCAAGTAAGGGGGATTGAGGCGTTCGTAGTCATTTCCATCAAAGCCGTTGAGGCGGCTGAGGTCGTCCTCGTCGATCCAGTCGATCAGGGAGTCGGATAACTCCTCAGCGTCAGAGACCTTAAAACCCATCTCCGTAAAGGCGACGCGGAGGAAGTCGAATTCAGCATCGTTGAGGCCGAAGCGTCCGCTTTCGTCGTGCACGGTCACATTCACCTTCAGGTTGCCCGGCGGTTGGTAATGGGCGAAGTCGAGAGGATCACCCCAGCCCTGAGAAGGCCCCCAAATCGAGCCGTCGATCTCTTGGAAGAGGTTGAGCACGGCCAGCGTAATATCGAGGGCAGAGTAAGCTTCTGCGCGCAGGTCTTCCTGCTGATGAAACTGAGCGTCGTAGAGGATCTGCTCTTTTGCGTCCTCGATGAAGGCAACGGTGATGAAGCCAAGGAGAATGACGAGCGCCAGCACCATCGCTAGGATTGAGCCTGCTGAACTGTTGAGTCGACTTCTCATCTAGAACAGAGGCACATCGGTTGAGCGCTGTGGAATGTGGAGGTTGCGCACGAATTCCTCATCTTCGTAGGCGAAGGTGAGCTTTAAATACTGGGGGAGGATGTAAGCGTCGTTGTCGCCTTCCTCCGGATCATCTTCAACGTCCCACTCATCGTTTTCGGCATCGTAATACGCGTATTGGATCTTGGATACGTATTTTGAAATCGGGGTGCGGTAGAGGTCGTCCTCATCTTCAACCTCTTCCTGGTGGCTTGAATACCAAACGAGTGAGAGTCCTTCGCGGTCGTCGTGGTAAATGTAGACAAAGATATTAGGCAGACTTTCTCCCTCACGAACGAAAAGGGCAGGGGTCTCGCGCTGGCGAAACATCAGGAGTGGATCGTCGAAATCACTGAAGCCAGGTGGGCGGGCCCATTCGATGGGAAGCGTTGTCTCGCCCTCGGCGCCGTCGCCAACGATCGCTTCGGAGCGTTCGAGCGCTGTATCCAAAAAGAGACTCACCCCGTCGACATGCTGGGCGAAGAAGTTACCTTTAGCGCCCTTTAACCAGATTTGGCTCAGGTTGAAGACGAATCCAAGGACCATCGGTAAAATGAGGGCAAGCAAAGAGATGACGAGGATCATCTCGATCAGGCTGAAGCCACCGGTACGGCATAGAACTGGAGCGTCTCTTCTCATTGCCAGTCTGCGAAGTTGCGCCCGTCTTCGATCTGCTCCTGAAGTTCAGACTTTAGTTCGTCAGATTCATCGATTTCGCTCCAGGTCGGGCGGAGGAGGTAAATAGATTCTTCGTGTGTCCAGTCTTCGATCTCATCGTTGCCGTCGAATTCGATCGTAAGCGCTACTTGGAAAAGGTGAGGAATCTCCGTAGGCTCGACGTCCGCTTCCCAGCGGGCATTGCCCACATCGAGGGTTTCAATCTCGTCCCCGTCTTCGAAGGCATCGAGGTCGGGTTCGAGGATGATTTGGCTGCGGACGAAGCGGAGGGCGTCGTTTGTCGCGGTTACCGTCGCCTTGCGCTCTAGGGCACGGAGCGTGTTTGAGAACGCTTCGCTGTAAGCAACGACGACAACAGAGAAGACTAAGAGAGCGATGAGCAACTCGATGAGCGTAAACCCCTTGTTCGAAGTGTGCTTAGTCATCTTCACTTTTGATCTCCAAGTCAGAGAAGGGGTCGTAGCGGTGCTCGCTGCGCTTGTTCTCGATGTTTAGAATTGCAATGAAAGGGGTCGAGGAGCGATCTGGGTGAAATCGGACGAGGGGGATCTCGATGCGCTCTTGCTGGCCTCTTGAATTCAGGCCCTCGTAGGGCAAAAATTGTTCAAAAGTGACGCTAACATTGTCCTCTTCGGCGTATCCACTTTCCCGCGACGCCAGTTCTTGGTTCGCTTCAGAAAAAACAATAAAGGCGCTGCGTTCAGGGTCGAAAACGAGGCTCACCCGTTCTTTGTTTAAGGCTGCCTGATAGCGAGCGTCGCGGACCGACTTTTGTAGGATGTCCTCGAGAGGGCGAGCGCCGAGGCCATCCGTAAGGCCTGGCATATTTGCAACGAATAGACCGGTGATGAGTGCGATCAGTGCGATCGCAATGATGATCTCGATGAGAGAAAAGCCCCCTTTTGGATTGCGAGAGGTTTTTTCTATTATCGAGTTCGGAAGATTCACGGGTGTTTCCTTCTGAAGCTTAGAAGGAATTAGTTACCTGTATCCCAGTTGCCGATGTCGTCGCCACCACCTGCTTGTCCATCGGGTCCCCATGACCAGATGTCGTAGCCATTTGTATTATGCTGACCGGGGTAGCGGTATTGAAAGAGGTTACCCCATGGATCGCGTGGCTCTTTCTTCAGGGTAGAGATCCATCGTGAAGCGGGAACATTGGATGGCTTTTGGTAGAGAGCCATCAGGCCTTGATCGCTTGTGGGATAGGAGCCGACGCTGTTGCGGTAGGCCATGAGCGGCGCTTCGACGCCGTTATCAACAAACATTTTGGTCAACTTGCGCTCGTTGCTTCCTAAGATGCCACCAAAGTTCTGGATCAAGAATCCCATCACTACGGCGAGAAGTGCGATGGCGATGAGCATTTCGACGAGGGAGAAGCCCTTGGATTTGCGAGCGGAAGTGGAATTGAGGCTGAAGGATTGCATGTTATTGAGGGTTAACCGGATTGAATCGAAATAGTTACGGAGAAATGCGATCAATGGAAGTAGTTTACGCCCGCGGAGAAGATCGGCTGTAGCTTCTCACCTGGGATGTTGATCCCGATGTGTGGACCCGTTCGCTCGCTGTGACCCATCTTGCCGAAGACGCGACCGCAAGGGCTGGTGAGTCCTTCAATGGCATGGACAGAGCCGTTCGGATTGAACGGCAATTCGAGCGAAGGCTTGCCGGCGTCATTGACGTATTGGGTTGCGATCTGGTCGTTTGCGATGAGCTCACGGACAACGCTTTCGTCGGCTACGAACCGGCCTTCGCCGTGCGACATCGCAATGTCATGTTCGTCGCCTAAGGCACACTCGGTGAGCCATGGAGATTGGCGTGAGACGACCTTGGTCCGCGCATAGCAGCTGACGTGGCGCTGCAGAAGATTGTGCGTGAGCGTCGGCGCTTCGGCACCTTGGGAGCGGATCTCACCGAAAGGCAGGAGGCCTAGTTTGATCAGGGCTTGGAAGCCATTGCAGATGCCGAGGGCGAGGCCATCGCGCTCGGCGAGAAGCTTCATCGTCGCCTCGGTGAGGGCAGGGTGGCGGAAGGCAGCAGCGATAAATTTGCCTGAACCAGCAGGCTCATCTCCCGCACTGAATCCACCCGGAAGGAAGAGGATCTGGGCTTGGTTAATCGCCGTTGTAAGGCGCTCGATCGAGTCGGCGACATCTTCTGGACGAAGATTACGAAAGAGGACGGTTTCAACCTCAGCACCGGCTGCTTCGAAGGAACGAGCGGAATCAAACTCGCAGTTCGTCCCGGGGAAAACAGGAATGACGACCTTGGGACGAGCGACCTTGGATTTAGCTGTGGATGGGATGCGCGGATCAAAGCGAATCTCGTGTGTGCGTCCGGCAGGCGTGATTGCTTGGGTTGGGAAGGTGCTTTCGAGTGGAGCTTCCCATGCGGTGCGGGCGTCGGTGATGGCCAACTGCTCTGAGCCATATTGAAGGATGGGCTCTGCCGTCGTTTGCCCGATCTGTTTGAAGGCATCCGAGGGTGCTTCGAAAGCATCCGAAACCTCGAGCAAAATGTCGCCGTAGAGGGATTGGAAAAGCGCAGCGGTAGAAACTGCATGGGTATCAAGCTCTACGCCGATCTCGTTCCCAAAGGCCATTTCAGCGAGGGCGATGGCGATGCCTCCTGCGCCGATCGCTCGACTCGAAAGAACACTGCCTGCCCGGATCAGAGTGGAGACTTCATCGAGTCGTTTTGCTGCTGCTGCGAGGTCAGGAACCCCGGCAGCATCACGTGGAAGAGCGACATGGATAATCTTGTTTCCAGCACTCTTCAACTCGGGTGAACGCACGTGTTTGGCTTCTGTTGGCGCGATCGCGAAGGAGGCGAGGGTCGGTGGGACGTCGAGATCCTTAAAGGTCCCAGACATGGAGTCCTTCCCTCCAACGGCAGCGGTTTCAAGGGCTGCTTGAGCCTCAAGGGCGCCGAGTAGAGCCGCCAGCGGCTTGCCCCAACGCTCGGGCTCATTGTGGAGGCGCTCGAAAAACTCTTGGAAGCTTAGGCGCGTGCGGGAACGCTCTCCGCCGGTTGCGACGACGCGGGCGACGGAATGAAGCACCGCAATCTGGGCTCCGTGAAAGGGACTCCAGGCACAGGCAAATGGATCGAAGCCAAAGCTCATCACGGTCGCGGTGCGGGTTGTGCCCTCGAGCATCGGAACGAGCGCCGCCATCGAGTCTGCGGGAGTGGAGCGCGTCTTTCCGCCGAAGGGATGGAGAATACTGGCTGCGCCGATCGTGCTGTCGAAGCGTTCGATCAGGCCCTTTTGTGAAGCGTTCTGCAGGGAACCGAGCTGCGTGAGCCATTCCTTGCTCACGCTCTCAGTTACAGGTTTTGCGCTCAGTGGGGAGGCCTGCATTTCAGGACCTTTGACCCGTGCGGTGTGGGTCTGGCGCACGCCGTTCGAATCGAGGAATTCACGAGAAAGGTCGACGACGGTGTCGCCCTTCCAAGTCATGCGGAGTCGACCAGAATCAGTGACGCGCGCAACGAGGGAGGCTAGGAGGTTTTCTTCGCGGGCGGCGGCTAGAAAGGCTTCAGCGTCTTCAGGTGCGAGGACGACGGCCATGCGCTCCTGCGACTCGGAGATAGCGAGCTCTGTGCCGTCGAGGCCTTTGTATTTTTTCGGCACCGCATCGAGATCGATTTCGAGGCTGTCGGCGAGTTCACCGATCGCAACGGAGACGCCACCGGCGCCAAAGTCATTACATCGCTTGATGAGCTGAGCGACATCCTTACGGCGGAAGAGGCGCTGCAGCTTACGCTCACAGACCGGATCGCCTTTTTGAACTTCAGCTGCGTTGTCGAGAGCCTTGCTGTCATGGGCTTTGGACGAGCCGGTTGCGCCACCAACGCCATCGCGTCCAGTAGGTCCGCCGACGAGAACAATGACGTCGCCATTGGCGGGCTCTTCGCGGCGAACATGACTGCGTGGAGCTGCTGCGACCACAGCCCCGATTTCTAGACGCTTAGCGACATAGCCGGGATGGTAAACTTCGCGCACGAGGCCCGTGGCGAGCCCGATTTGATTGCCGTAGCTCGAATAACCGTGGGCGGCTTCGCGGCAGATTTTGCTCTGGGGAAGTTTGCCGGCAAGGGTTTCGCTGTAGGGCGTGCGGGGGTCCGCTGCTCCCGTGACGCGCATTGCTTGATAAACATAGCTGCGCCCCGAAAGTGGGTCGCGAATCGCACCGCCGAGACAGGTCGCGGCACCACCGAAGGGCTCGATCTCGGTCGGGTGATTGTGCGTTTCGTTCTTAAACATGATGAGCCACTCCTCCGTGCGGCCATCGATCTCGACCGGCACGATGAGGCTCGCGGCGTTGATCTCGGCAGAGACCTCGAGGTCGTCGAGCTTGCCGTTCTTTCGGAGCCATTTCATCCCGATGATCGCGATGTCCATGAGGCATTCAGGGCGATCTGTCTCGGGGCCGTAGAGCTCGTCGCGCATCGTGCGGTAGCGGTTCCAAGCTGCCTCGATCGGCGCTGTAGATGCGCTCTGCTCAAAGGTGACGTCTGTCAGTTCGCTGAGGAACGTTGTGTGACGGCAATGGTCTGACCAGTAGGTGTCGAGGAGGCGAATCTCAGTCAAACTCGGGTCGCGGCCTTCTTCGTTGGCAAAGTAGTTTTGGCAGAAGGCGAGGTCTTCTAGTGACATCGCAAGCCCGAGATTTTCATACCAGTCCGAGAGACGAGCGGCGTCGGCTTTGATAAAGCCCTCGAGGCGTTCGACGGGTGATGGCTGTGGAATCGCCGGCGTGAGCGTCTCGGGTTTGTCTAGCTCGGCTTTGCGACTGTCGACGGCGTTGATGAGGTAAGTTTCGATGCGCGTGAGGTCACTCTCACTGAGCTCACCGAAGACAGCATAGACGGTCGCGGTGGCGACGGCAGGGCGCTTACCAGTGATCAGCTCGATGCACTGGGCGGCTGAGTCGGCGCGCTGATCGTATTGGCCAGGCAAATACTCGATCGCAAAGAGGCGAGCTCCTTGTAGCTCAGGAAGCGTATTCTCAAAGGCTTCTTCGAGCGGAGCTTCGGCGAGCACGCCTTGAACGATCGAAGGCCATTGGGTAGCCGAAGCCCCTTCAACATCGTAGCGTGCGAAAAGGCGGAGTTCTGAGAGCTGAGGCAAGTCGAGAGAGTTCCTGAGATCTTCAGCCAGCGCGCTGGCGTGTTGACGGTAGGGAGCTCGTTTCTCCACAAAGAGACGGTGGATCATTTGTCGGTTGTGGGGATTGGATGGAGGGTGTGCAACTCCGCACTGAGGGTGTTTTTCTCCAAGAGGATTTCTCTGCCGCTATGAAGCCTTTGAGGTTGCACCCAGATTTGGGCTCGTCCTCCTTTAGGTTCCAAGACTTTAGTTCCAGAGCTAACAAATGAGCGACTCGATTAAACACCACTGTGGTATTGCCCTGATCCGGTTAAAGCACCCGCTACGCTACTATGCTGACAAGTATGGGAACCCGTTGTGGGCTTTTAACCGCCTCTTTCTCCTCTTGGAGAAACAACACAATCGCGGTCAAGATGGGGCCGGTATTGGTTGCGTAAAATTTGAGATGCCGCTGGGGCAGAACTTCATGTTCCGCGATCGTGAGTCACGCGACAACTCCCTCGCTCGGCTTTTTAAGCGCACCCTCAAAAGCTACGATAAGATGAAGCGGCAGGGGACGATCTACCCTGAGTTTCCCGAGACGGTCAAAGAACATTTTGATTTTGGCGGCGAGTTGCTCTTCGGGCACTTGCGTTACCGCACTTCGGGCGGGATGGGGGCGAATGTATGCCATCCGTATTATCGCCGTAGTAACTGGACGACGCGTAACCTGATGCTCTCCGGTAATTTCAACATGACGAATGCGGATGAGCTTCATCAGACCCTGATCAATCGTGGGCAGCATCCGATTTTCGGCACCGATACCCAGACCGTCCTAGAGGAGATCGGATTTCACCTCGATGAAGCTCATGACGAGATTTATCACCGCGAGCGCGATGCGGGCACACCGGGTGATCAGATCCCGAATGTGATCAGCGAACAACTAGACCTCGTGAAGGTTTTGAGCGAAAGCGCAAAGGTCTGGGATGGCGGCTACACAATTTCAGGTGCGGTTGGAAATGGTGACTGCTTTGTAATGCGCGATCCTCGTGGTATTCGCCCGGCCTTCTGGTTTGAGAACGACGAAATTGTTGCCTTCGCGAGTGAGCGGGTGCCGCTCATGACCGTCTTTGACCTTGCGAAATCTGATGTCCAAGAGGTTCCGCCGGGCCACGTCGTGACGATCAAGCGCGACGGAAAACTCCGCTGCGAAAGCTTCGCGCCTCCTCAGCCGCGTTCATCGTGTTCGTTTGAGCGCATTTACTTCTCGCGAGGTAACGATCCTGATATCTATCAGGAGCGTAAGCGCTTGGGTGGTTCGCTCGCTGGGCGCATCTTGAAGGCCATTGATGGCGACCTCGGAAACTCTGTCTTCAGCTTTATTCCGAACACAGCAGAGACGGCTAGCTATGGGCTGCTCGATGAACTACGCCGCTTACGCCGCGTGGAGGTGCAGCACCGCCTGCGTGAGGCCGTTAAGGATAATACGCTCGTGGCGAACTTTGAGCAAGTGGTCGAAGAGTTGATATTGAGCAATTGGCCGCGCGCCGAAAAGATTGCTCACAAAGACATCAAGCTTCGCACCTTCATCGCAAATGAAGAGGGCCGCTCTAAGATGGTCAGCCACATCTATGATATCACGTATGACGTCGTCGCGCCGGATGATAATCTGGTTGTTCTGGATGATTCGATTGTACGGGGCACAACTCTGCGCGAAAGTATCATCGGGATTTTGACGCGGACGCAGCCAAAGCGGATCATTATCGCGTCGACCGCGCCGCAGATTCGTTATCCCGATTGCTACGGTATCGATATGTCTAGCCTCGGTAAGTTCGTCGCTTTTCAAGCCGCGGTTAAGCTCATAAAAGAAAAAGGGAAAGACCCACTTTTGGCGGATACCTATCGCGGTTGTCTGGCGGAGCTGAAAAAGCCTGCTGCGAAACAACGCAACGTTGTCTGCGATATTTACGAGCCGTTCTCGGATGAAGAGATTTCCGCCCGCATTGCGCAGCTCCTCTACCCAAGCGACCGTGGCTGGAAAGGTGATCTGACGATTGTTTATCAATCGATCGGGGCCCTGCATGCAGCTTGTCCTGAACACTCTGGTGATTGGTATTTCTCAGGCCAGTATCCAACCCCGGGTGGAACAGCAATCTGTAATCGAGCGTTCGTTGATTACTATGAAAAGAACGAACTTAAATCGTAGCGAAAAACCACTACGAAATCACCGAACTATCTCGTAGAGTCTATTTCAGATGAAAAAATCTAAAGCGTATGCGCAGGCTGGAGTTGATATTGCTCTGGCAGACCGCCTTCTCGATAAAGTAAAGCCCGCCCTTAAGCGCGCGACGCGCCCTGAATCACTCGGCGGCATTGGTGGCTTTGGAGGTCTCTTCGATATTTCTAAGCTGGCTCGACGTTTGAAGCATCCAGTGTTGGTGAGTAGTACGGATAGCGTTGGGACAAAGGTGAAGGCCGCCTCACTCGCTGGTGAGTATCGCTTCCTTGGAGCTGATATTGTGAACCATTGCGCAAACGATGTCGCAGTGTGCGGAGCCGAGCCTTTGTATTTCCTAGACTACTACGCCACGGGCGAGCTCGAGGAACGTGCTTATTTGGCGCTTTTGCGCGGACTGGCAGGCGCTTGCGAGGCTGGTAATATCGCCCTCGTTGGTGGGGAGACTGCGGAGCTGCCCGGTGTCTATGTGGAAAACGAATTCGATCTCGTTGGCACCATCGTTGGTGTCGTCGATAAATCAAAATTGCTCACTGGAAAGCCGATCAAAGCAGGGGACCGGCTCATTGGTTTGCAGTCGAGTGGCTTGCACACAAACGGCTTCTCGCTAGCGCGGAAACTCTACTTCGATCACATGAGCTTGTCTCCCGCAGATGCATTGCCGGGCGCTCGTGGCACAGTTGCTTCGGCGCTGCTAAAGCCACATGTGAATTACGCCCCTTTTCTACAGGCCGCCCTCAAGGGCATGAACAAGGCTGCAAACGCTGGGATGCGGAAGGGGAATCAACTTTTCGCTGCTGCTCACATCACCGGTGGAGGTTTTAAGGGAAATCTTTCCCGTGTCCTCAATGATAAGGTTGATGCAATTGTGGATACACGAAAGTGGAAGCCGCTGACTGTCTTTCAAGCGATGGCGAATACGGGTGAAGTCGACTTTCAGGAACTCTACGAAGTCTTTAACATGGGTGTCGGAATGGTGCTCGTAGTGTCGCCGGATGCGGTGGATGGCGTGATCAAAAAGGCAGCAACCTTCAAGCATCGCGCATGGGATATCGGCGAAATCACGAAGGGTAGTGGTTTGGTTGAGGTCGTCGGGTAGGAACGCTAAGGTCTCCAAGCGTGAACTAGTATGACGGCGCTTTGCCAAATCTGTCTTCGGGTATGGCCTTTAAAACGGAGTGATATATTTTATCGCTCGTCAGGTTTTTGATTTTAGTTCTAAACGTGGATTAGACCAAGGTCTTCCACTATGCGAAAATCGAATGCCCCCGACCGCATCGCCGAAACCCTCCTCGGGTGGAAGGAATCCGACAAGGCTCTGCAGATAATCCACAATCAACAGGGTGTATGATCCGCAGATTTCGCAGATGAACGCAGATTTACAGAGAGACCCGGATACCTACGCCCTTATCGGCGCAGCGATGGCCGTTCATACCTGGGGCACGGTTTTCTTGAGCCGGTTTATCAGGAGGCATTGGAGCGGGAGCTTGTTGCGCGAGGTATTCCTTACGAACGGGAGCGTTCGCTCCCGATCCTCTACCGCGAAGTTGCGCTCAATACGTCGTATCGTGCCGACTTTGTCTGCTACGGATCGATCATCGTCGAACTAAAGGCCCTTAAAAACCTCTCAGGCACGGAGGAAGCCCAAGTCATCAACTACCTCAAGGCATCCGGCTTGGAGAAAGCCCTTCTAATAAATTTCGGAGCCACCTCGCTCGAATACAAGCGTCTGATCCTCTCCAAAAATCATCTGCGGAAATCTGAGCAATCTGCGGATAACCAACAGTCCGTAGACATGGCATGAGACCGAGGCGGTTGCCTACTCTTCGGTTGACAGGGCAGGTGGGATAGAAAACATGATGAGTCCCGACGATGATCGAGACGCTGGATGAGAAGGACCCTTTTGTAGAAAGCTCTGTCGACGTGCCCTTTCGCAGGGTGCTTGTGCTCAACCGCAACTGGCAAGCGGTGAACATCATTGGTGTGCGACGTGCTTTCAGCCTCCTCTGGCAGGAGCATGCACGAGTGATCAATACCTTTGACGGCGACTTTCTCCCCATGAGCGCGGGCGAGTGGGTCGAGTATTCGATGAACAGCAGCGAACCTCCTCAGGACGGCGAATATGTGCGAACGATCCGGCTCAACATCCTCCTGCCGAAGATTTTACTGCTCCACGACTACGACCGTCTCCCGGTCGCCGAGGTGAAATTCAATCGTCATAACGTTTTTGAGCGCGACGGCTTCGTATGCCAATACAGTGGTAAACCCTGCCGCATGAAAGATCTGACCCTCGACCATGTCATCCCGCGTGATCGTGGAGGGCGCACCTCGTGGGAAAACATCGTAGCGTGCTCGCGCGAGATCAATTCCCGTAAAGGTAATCGCCTGCCACATGAGGCTGGGTTACGCCTTATTCGTAAGCCTGAAAGGCCACGCTGGCGCCCCTTTGTTGCCGTTGCCGCTGGCTCGCGCACAGATGCCTCTTGGGCCCATTTTTTGCATGCAGAGAAAAGCGCTTCTTAAGGGCACCTCTGGATATTTGAAGCCGTCTCGACGTCTCAATAATATTTGGCCAAGGAGTGCTTAACTATGAGTAAGGTTTTACCCCATTTCTACCAGAGCCACGCTTGCTTTTGACCGATCCGTCCGCAGAGTCGCCGAAGTGGATCAGAATGCAACCAGTGATGCGGACTTGTTGTCCGTTTTAAAAGAGGAAGCCCAGCGCTTGGAGCTTTCCGATCCTGCGCCCGATAACGCTGAAGCGCTGCCGCGTTTTCGCGAGTTTCTCGAATTTGGCCGAAATCTAGCACAGGCTAACCACCGTGAAGGTCTCGGTGGGCTAGCGGTTTGTCGTATCCTTTCAAGCGGCATGGATGTGCTCATTCAGGAACTGCATAAGCGTGTCGAAAGTCGCTGGAAGCAAACGCACACTTCGGTCAATACACCGATGGCGATGTTAGGTCTTGGCGGGTATGGTCGCAGTGAGTTGTGCCCCTTTAGTGACATCGACCTGATGTTTGTCTATCCAGACAAGGCGCGGGCTTCGGACTTTAAATCTCAGCAGGCTTTTTTTAACGATGGCATCCTATACATCCTTTGGGATCTTGGCTTGAAGGTTGGTCATAGTACGAGGAATCCCAAAGAGGCTGTGGCTGAAGCCGTCGTCGAGGTGCAGAGTAAAAATGCGATGCTTGAATCGCGCCTTGTGACGGGTGACGCTGCGTTGGCTAAACACTTTCGCAGCGCCTTCTCAACCCATATTCGCAAAGAGAATTTATCGGCCTACATCGAGGAGCGTTTGAACGATCAGAAGGCTCGTCGCAGTCGATTCAGTAACACGGTATTTTTGCAGGAGCCTGATATTAAGAACGGTGTTGGTGGGCTTCGTGACTATCAGAATATCGTCTGGATTGTTCGCCTTAAACTGAACCGCGAGGATTTCGACCCGCTCCGTACGGAAAAGCTCATCGACGAGGTTGAGTATGCGGGATTTGTGGGAGCGTATGACTTTCTCTTACGGGTTCGAAATGAGCTCCACTTTTCGAGCACTCGCGCTACCGACCTGCTTAACCTTGAAAAACAACCTCAGATTGCGGAGGGCCTAGGTTGGTCGGACGACGATATCTTTCGTCGGGTTGAGCAGTTCATGCGGGAGTATTACAAGGCCGCGAAAACAATCTACGAAACGTCCCATATCCTGGAGCAAAGGCTGTTTAATGACTCCCAATCAAAGGTTACTTTTTCGGCCGTGGTTGATTCATTGCGCCGAGGGTCTCGTGCTCCCCGGATCGATGTCTTCGAACTAGGGCCCACCGGTCTCGTAGCGGACAACCCAATGGTCTTCCGAGAGAATCCGATTCGTCTTATCCGTGTCTTCCGCATTCGCCAAAAACTGCGGTGTAGGTTCAGTCTCGAACTGACGAAGCTCGTAACCGAAGGACTCGACCTCATTGACGAAGACCTGAGGCACGCGCCAGAAGCAAACAAGGCCTTTCGGTCGATCCTCCAGACGAGGGGTGAAGTATCGGATACGCTCCGGGCGATGCACCGCACGGGTGTTCTTGGGCGTTTTTTGCCTGAATGGGCTGAACTAGAATGTCTTGTTCAGCATGAGTTTTATCACCGTTACACGGCAGACGAGCACACCCTGGCTACAATTGACCAGCTCGATGCTATTTTTCGAGGTGACAACGCACTGGTGACCCAAAATTACCGAGAAGCGATCGAGCGAACCGACCTGCCGGGGCTCCTCTATCTCGTTCTTTTGCTTCACGACATTGGTAAGGGTCGTGGGATCAAAGGGCATGCTGAGGTCGGCGCTGAGCTTGCGAAAGACATCCTCAAGAGGCTTCAAGTGGCCGAGTCCGTGAGGTCCCGAATTCTATTTCTTATTCGCGGCCACCTAGAGATGGCACGGTTCTGGCAGCACTACGACATAGATGAAGCCCGAACGATACGAAAATTCGCCTCATGGGTCGACGACGTGGATCAATTACGCTACCTCTTCGTCCTCACATACTGCGATGCCCAGGGCACTTCAGTTGATATTTGGAACAGTTATAAGGACTCTCTTCACACCCAGCTCTACCGCTCCACATTGGATGCCATGGGTGAAACTGCCAGAGTCCATTACGAGATGATTTCGAAGGACGAAATAACTGCTTTTGTGCCTGGGATTTCAGCTGACGAGATTGAAGCTCACTTCAATCTTTTGCCCGAGAGATACTTTGTTTATTCAAGTGCAGAGGAAGTCGCCCTTCACCTGCGCATGGTTCATCAGCTCTTGGAAACGATCGCTGAGTCAGCCTCTCTGGGCTCTCTCGAACCGGTTGTTGAATGGCGGGAGGATGTCGACTTAGGGCTGATGGTTGTGCACGTCGTGACATGGGATCGAGCAGGCCTCTTTTGTAAGTTGGCTGGTGCGTTTGGAGTCGCTGGCTTAAGTATCGTGAGTTCCCGCGCATTGACGCGAGCCGACCATATTACGATCGATACATTCTATATCAGTGGATCGGATGGTCAGATTGTTCGAGACCCAGCGGTTAAGGCGGTTTTTAGTAAAGCGATCTCGGACGTCCTCCTTCATAATCGCGACCTACTGCCAGCCATCGAGTTGCAAGAGGCGAAACTGAAGAAGTCCGCCTATCTCAGAACAGAGGAGCGTCTCCGGGCTCCGCTTCCTTTTGGCGTCGATGTTTACCATGAGCTTTCGCTGCGCCGCACGATCGTCGAGCTTCAGGCGACTGATCAGATCGGTCTTCTCTACAGGCTTGCGCGGACGATCTATGGGGCTGGCTTTGATATCACCTTTGCGCGGATCGCGACGGAACGTAATGTCGCAGTGGATACGTTCTATATCGAGCCGATTGACCGCTCTAAAGACAGTAGCACGATGGATCTCCTTGATCTGCGCCGTCAGCTCTCAGAGGTCGTTGAGACGGCTTCACAGGAAGAAGAGAGCGCCTAGGTGTTCGACCTCGGAGAGGGGTCGGCCAGATTCTTGGCTTGAGACCTGTGGGCTTTTCAAGTCTGTTTAATCCCCTTTATGGAACGCCAACCCCCGACTGACCACTCGATCGTCGATGCGCTGTATCGCATCAGTAGTCTGGTCAATGACGTCGCAGATGCCCGCGACGCGCTGGAGATTATTGTCGATGAACTGGTTCAGTTTTTCCCTGATTCGATAGCCTCGATAGAGTTAATTAGTTCGGATACGCAGCGCCTTGTCATTGAAGTCCTCCGAGGGTTGCCTGCGCACTCTAAGCAGATGCAGCTTCGCCTAGGTGAAGGTGTCACCGGCTGGGTAGCTCTTCACGGGCGGCCATTGATTGTTCCCGACGTGCGCGAAGATGCCCGGTATGTCACAGTGCACCCTGATGTTCGATCTGAGATGGCTGTCCCGATGTTGGGTGAAAACGGTGAGGTCGTTGGGGTGGTCAATATCGATAGTAAGGTGTTGAACGCCTTCGATGAGCACGATCTGAAGGTTTTGGTTTTACTGACAAATGAGGCGACTCGGGTTGTGGGTAAACTTTGGCTGATCGAGAAGCTACAAGAGCAGGCGGACCAATTGAGGGCGCTTGTGAATACGGGTCGCTCGATCGCCAAGCGACGCGACATCGCTAGTCTTCTACACAGTATTACGACCGAAACGCTAGAACTGATGAAGTGCCGGGCCTGTGCACTCTTTCTCTTTGATTCTGCCAGTAATGAGCTGCGTCTTGCCGCTCTTGCCGGAGCCAAAGAGGTCGAAGGCTACACTGAGGTTCTTCGGCTCGAAGATAGCGCCTTAGGTACAGCGCTTCGCCGGAAAAAAACGATCGTCGTGCAGGATTTGGCTAAGACGGAGGAACATCACTTTGTTGAGCTGGTCAGCGCCTGTGGTCTCGTCTCACTTTTATGTGCACCGATCATTCACGAGTCGGAAGTGATCGGTGTTCTGAACGCCTATACCGATCGCACCTATCGATTTAGCAACGACGAGCGTAGGGTGTTTGAAACGCTTGCTGGTCTAAGCGGTATAGCGATTCAGAATGCGCGCCTTTATGACCGAATCTTTCAGTCGGAAGAAAGCCTCAGGCGTAGTGAAAAACTTACGACGCTTGGGATGCTGTCAGCTGAGATAGCACATGAGATCCGGAATCCACTGACCGTCATTCGGCTTCTTTTCGAATCAATGGGAATGGACTTTCCTGACGAGGATCCTCGCCAGAAGGACGCCTCGGTTATTAGGGAGAAGCTAGATCAACTCGAGGGAATCGTTACACGGGTCTTGAGTTTTGGAAACGCACGCCAGGATCTGAAGATGCACCATGACTTTCGAGTGGTCGTTCGTGATACAGCGCATCTTGTGCGTCTGAAATTGGAGCAAGTTAAGATTGATCTGGTGGTCGAAGAACCGTCTCAGCCAATCATGATCGATGCAAGTCGTGCGCAGTTACAGCAGGCGCTTTTGAATCTTGTGCTCAATGCCATGCAGGCGATTAGTCAGGATGGCTCGATCTGCCTCAGGCTCACGAGTGAATTGCGCGATGGGGTAGACATCGCGATTGTTGATGTCGTCGACAGTGGTCCGGGGATTCCGTCTGAACTGAGTGAGAGCATTTTTGATTCATTCTTAAGTAGTAAGGCGGAAGGCACTGGATTGGGCCTCTCAATTGCTAAGCGCATATTGAAGAGTCACCAAGGCGATGTTGTGCTTCTAGAATCTTCGAGCAGCGGCACAATAATGCGGATCTGGCTGCCTGGCCTTTCGGCTGCTCATGAAAGTGTTGCGAAATGAAGAGGGAATAAGTCAGCCTGCTTGTGCTCATAAAGGCGACTATTGTTATAATTCAACAAACGACTATGAAACAAATTTTATCTCTTACCTTAATAGCCGCTTTAGCCGTTATTCCTTTTACACGCTCTACGGCTGCGGAAGCAACTTGGAGTGAAAGCTACACCGAAGCTCAGGCGAAGGCCGAAAGCGAAGGCAAGCCGATGCTCCTCCTCTTCACCGGCTCAGACTGGTGTGGCTTCTGTATCAAACTTGAAAAAAGCATCTTTGATTCCGAAGAATTCGCAGCGTATACCGACGAGAATTACGTCCTCGTGAAGGCAGATTTTCCTCGTCGAAAAGCGCAGTCGAAAGAACAGGTTAAGCATAACGAGAAACTCGCAGCTGAGTTTGGGGTCGAAGGATTTCCGACCGTCTTGGTCGTCTCTCCAGACGGAGAAAAGGTTCTTGAGCGGAAAGTCGGCTACGGTGGTGATTCCCCAGCCGAATACATCGAAGGTCTGAAGAAATACGAATCGCAGACCTAAAAACCTTTTAGTATTTTCACTTCAGGTCGGCTAAGGAATTCCTTGGCCGGCCTTATTTGTTCCCGAAGACCTCAATGAAGCGAGGGGGCGTCGATGCGATCGATTGTGCCTTGTAATCAAAGAATCGTAGGACGGTAGAGCCATCTGCGATCACCGCATGATCGGAGATTCGTGTCAGCTTGTAACGGAGGGTGAATCCTCGACTCTTCAGTTCCGTCACCTCGAGGCTGCATGAAAGCTCGTCCCCCAGAAAGGCTTGGGCTCGATACCTCAGGTGAGCCTCGGTCTGAACGATGCCTACGCCATCAATATCTGCTTCGCTCCAACCTTGCTTGGAAAGCCAGCGCACGCGGGTCTCGTGAAAGAGACTTAAGACGCGATCATTTCCCAGATGACCACCGTAGTTGATATCTGATACGCGGGTCGTGAATAGAGTGCTGTAGGCTGTTGTTTCCAAGGAACGCGTTATACAGGATTCTAGTGACTAGCTGGTGGACACAGAAAGATCTAGCATCATGCCGACGGAGGCATCTTCCAGAGCGTCGATGAGTTGGTCGGTCGGTTGGTCTTTAGCGGCTCGTAGCTTGAGGGTCGCCTTAAAGAGTAGTTCGCCACTCCAGGGCGCAGCCGTCAGCTCTGTATTCAGTTCTTCGATACTCACACCTTGTTTGGCGATGATCGATGTGATCTCGCTCAAGATTCCGGCGCGGTCGGGACTCACTATTTCTAACCGAATTTCAACCATCTCAGGCGCCGAAGCCTGCGTGCTGCTGCTTTCTACCAGACTGAGGTTGAGGCCAGATAACTCGAGGTCTTTGAGGTCCTTGTAAACTGTTTCGAAGGTGTGTGCAGGGACCTCGACTTGCACGAGTCCTGCGAACTGACCGCCGAGCTCAATCATCCGGCTTTCCATCCAGTTGCCACCCGATTCGGTGACTTTCCGCGCAATGGTGTCGACGATGCCCGGTCGGTCATTGCCGATGAGCGTGAGGACAAATCGTCGAGAGGTTTTTTGAGAAGGCATTGTCTATTCGACGGTGACGCTTTTGGCCAAATTGCGCGGTTTATCGACGTCCTTACCCCGGGCGATGCCGATATAGTAGGCAAGGAACTGCATCGGAATACTCGCTAAAACGGGTAGGGCGATTTCGTGGCACTCAGGCAAAACAATGAGATCGTCAGCTAGGCCCTCTGGAAAAGCCTCTGGGGCGTTGGTTATTGCGATGACAGGTCCCTTTCGCGCTTTGATCTCTTGGATGTTAGAGATGCTTTTCTTCAGCATATCTCCCTGAGAGGCAATCGCGACGGTTGGGCATTCGGGGCAGATAAGGGCGATCGGGCCGTGCTTCATCTCCGCCGCGGGATAGCCTTCGGCATGGATATAACTGATTTCCTTCAACTTGAGCGCACCTTCGAGGGCGAGGGGAAACATCAACTGCCGACCAAGGAAGAGAAAATCTGTGTGGTGAGCGTATTTTTCAGCAATTGCTTTGTAGGTATCTGCCTGTGCCAGAATCTGTTTCACGAGACTAGGCAGCTTCTTTAACTCGCGGACGAGCTCAGTGCCTTGCTCAAAACTCATGTCACGCATGCGCCCGAGATAGAGCGCGAGCATTGCCGCTATCGCAATTTGCGAGGTGAATGCCTTTGTCGAGGCAACGCCGATTTCTGGGCCACAGTGCTGGTAGATGCCGCCATCATTTTCTCGAGCCATGGTCGAGCCGACGGCGTTGGTTATCCCCAGAACACGCATGCCTTTACGCTGTGCTTCACGTTGGGCTTCGAGGGTGTCGAGGGTTTCGCCACTCTGGCTAATCGTCCAAACAAGGGTATTCTTATCGAGTGGAGCGTTGCGGTAGCGGAATTCGCTCGCATACTCTACTTCGACCGGGATGCGGGCATACTTCTCGATCAAATATTCAGCGATGAGACAGCTATGCCATGCCGTTCCACAGGCCATGAAAAGGATGCGATCAATCTGGCGGATATCGCGCGGTGAGATGTTGAGGCCGCCGAATTTACAGGTGCTGCCATCGGCCGAAAAACGGCCACGCATCGCATTCTCAAGTGCCTGAGGCTGCTCGTAGATCTCCTTGAGCATGTAGTGAGGGTAATCCCCCATCTCACTGTCTTCGCTATCCCAAGTGATGTGGTCTACGGTGGGCTCGACCGATTCGTCTTCGAACGTGCTCAGCTCAAAATTGTCGGGCGAGATGAGCGCAAGCTGTCCATCATCCAGATAAACGACGTCGCGCGTCCGCCCAGCGAAGGCCGAAACGTCGCTTCCGATGAAGTTCTCGCCTTGGCCGATGCCGAGGACGAGCGGGCTGCCTTTGCGGGCGCCGACGATGGTGTTAGGCAGATCGCTGCAAATTAATCCGATACCATAGGTGCCCTCAACCTGTCGGAGACTCAAGCGCACCGCGGCCATGAGCGCTTTGGTCGTTGTGACCCCTTCGTTTTCTTTCTCCAAGCTGTAATAGTAAGCGATCAGATTACAGAGGGCCTCGGTGTCAGTCTCGCTTTGAAATGCGATGTCCATCGACTCAAGCTCGCGGCGAATCGAGTGGTGGTTTTCGATCACGCCATTGTGGACGATGCAGATTTTCCCGTCTTGGCTGAGATGGGGGTGTGCGTTTTCGTCAGTCACATGGCCGTGCGTCGCCCAGCGGGTGTGTCCAATGCCGGTTTGTGAACTAGAGGGGGATTGATTGACGAGGCGGTTAACAGCCTCAACCCGGCCGATCTTTTTCTGGAGTAAAAACTCCCCAGTGTCCTCGAGCAAAGAAACGCCAGCTGAATCATAGCCACGGTATTCCAAACGCTTCAAGCCTTCGATCAGGATAGGGCTAGCCTTCTGTGGCCCTACGTATCCAACAATTCCGCACATATGAGGTTGCAATGCATCAGAGGCCTGACCAGCATTCAAGCTATATCCCCCAGACGCTATATTAATTCCTAATAATGAAATCTAAAGTCATCTGTATTATCATGGGTGGTGGACGTGGTTCACGCCTCTATCCGCTGACCGATGAACGCTGTAAGCCTGCTGTTCCCTTGGGCGGCAAATATCGTATTGTCGACATCCCGATATCCAACTGTCTGAACTCGAGATACAATCAGATTTATGTTCTGACTCAGTTTAACACGGCTTCGCTCCACCGCCATATTCAAGAGTCGTACAAGTTCGATCCCTTCAGCAAGGGCTTCGTCGATATTCTTTCAGCAGAGCAAACTCAGGCAGGAGAAAGCTGGTATCAGGGAACAGCCGATGCTGTGCGTCAGAATATGCACCACATCAATGGGGATGACGACGATTTGGTTCTGATTCTTTCAGGCGACCAGCTCTACCACATGGATTTCCGCGCCTTGGTCGAGCAGCACCTTAAGACCGACGCAGGCGTCACCATGGCCGCGAAAGCGATGCGTACGACAGAGGTTCTTGGCCTCGGATTGATGCGCGTTGAAGACAACTTAAATATTAGCGAGTTCGTTGAAAAACCGACGGACCCTAAGATAATTGAGGGCCTTGCTTTAAGTGAAGAAGTCACAAAAGACCTCAGCGATGTGTCAGAAGATTCCAAATACGTTTTGGCAAACATGGGAATCTATGCCTTCAAATACTCAAAGCTGAAAGAAGTCTTGGACAACGACTTTACCGACTTTGGTAAGGAGATCATCCCGTCTCTTCTAGGGAAGCTTAAGGCATCTGCTTTTGTCTTTGAGGGCTATTGGGAAGATATCGGAACAGTTCGTTCGTTTTTCCTCGCGAATCTCGATCTGGCTCAAGCAGTGCCCGCATTCAACTTTTTTGACCGTGAGCATCCGATCTACACTCACGCTCGCTACCTTCCGGCGAGTAAGGTCAACGGGGCGACTCTGGAGAAGGCTGTTCTGGCCGAGGGTTGTATCCTGAAAGATTGCACGATCCGGAACTCAGTCATCGGCGTGCGCTCAGTCGTCGATGAGGGGACCGTCTTTGAGAACGTCGTTATGATGGGATCGGATAGTTTCGCTACCTTCGAGGATCTGGAAGAGGATAAAAAGTTTGGTCGTCCTCCGCTTGGGGTTGGACCTGGCTGCACGATTAAGAACGCGATCATCGATAAAAACGCGCGCATCGGAGAAGGGGTTGAACTCGACCCAACCGGTAAACCAGATGAATTCGAAGCAGACGGTATCTACGTCCGTGACGGCGTCTTGATCGTGCGTAAGAATGCGGTCATCCCGGACGGGACTAAGGTCTAGGTCCGTAGCAATTCAGTTTCCTAAGCAGTGGCTCGTCGCATCGATGGGCCACTGCTTTTTCTTTCTCTACTTTCGCGGTGTGAATGCCGGACGTAAAGAATGTGTAAGGATCTACAAATACGGCTGTAAAGAGATGATGAAAAGAGTGCGCTTAGATGCCTCGAAGCATTGAAATATCGCTCAATAAAGATCCGTAAGCGCCTCTTTGTGAGTTAGATAAGCCCCTTGTCGTTTGTCGTATTTCTTTTTAGCAAGTTCTTTAAACGCAAGTAGTGGTGGGGGATTCCGAATTTACAGGTCGGAGACTGTTTTACCCTGACGATGCGAAGCCCAAGAACGGAGCGGAGCAACGAAATTAGGACGCAACTCTGACTGTTCATTCGAGATCTATGTTTGTTCCAGAATCCAATCAAGAGGCCCTAAAGTCCTTTCCGAAAGCCGAGGCGCTATCGATCGATCGAGGCAGCAATACGCTGTCTAGTTCTGGTGGATTCGATATCAGTCGAACGAGTCAGTTTTTACCTTTGGTCGACGAAGTTGTGGCTGATCTGGCCGAGCAATTACCTCCCGAGCTAGACCGCCAGGAGGTTGTCTCCGTTGGCACAATAGCCTTAGCTCAGGCTCAGGGCGAATTCGTCGATATTGGGATGAGTTCATTTGAGGACTATGCACGCCAGCGGGTAAAGGAGACCCTCGAGGGAGAATTTTTGGCCACGCCTCGGGCACCCCGTCAGGAGACGAAACCGCCGATGCCGATAAACGAACAGGAAGTTGATCTAGCAGGCTGCAAGATCCTCGTCGTTGAAGACAGTCCGATGATTCGCAAAAAACTCCGCTTCATTCTTGAGCGAGCGAGTTTCGAAGTCTTCGAGGCAAAATCTGGAGAAGAGGCTGTTTGGCTCGCACAAGAAGTGATCCCCGACCTGATTCTCCTCGATATTGTAATGAACCAGATGGATGGCTACGAGGTCTGTCAGCGTCTGAAAGCGATCGAAGAATTTAAAGAGATCCCGATAATTTTTGTCACGGGCAAGACGGAGACGGAGTTCATCGCTCGCGGATTCGATGCTGGAGGCTCGGACTACATCGGAAAGCCTTTTAATCCACATGAGGCGCTTCCCCGGATCCGCACCCACCTCAAGATTCGAGTCCTCTCAAACTTTCGTGCAAACAACATCAATGAACTCGAAACGTTGAACAAGGCGAAGGACCGCCTTTTGCGTATCGCTTCCCATGACTTGAGAAATCCCCTGAGTGCGATCCTCGGCCTGAGCGATCTGATGCGTGATGACATGTCGTCGATGGATTCTAACGCGGTATCACTGGACCTTCAGCCTCTCTGTCCTGAGCAGACCGGTCTTTCATTGGTGAACCTCTTTAAGGTGGCTGCGTCGCAAAAACAGATCGGCCTCGAATTCGAAGGCCGGGGCTCCTTGAGCCGGTTCGATTGCGATGAAAAGAAGGTGCGTCGAATCCTAGAGAATTTCCTCAGCAACGCGATTAAGTTTAGCAGTCCTCAAAGTTCTGTGAAGCTAGTGGTTTGGCAGGATGAAGGCCTCTGCTATTTTGATGTGGAAGACGAGGGTCCTGGGGTCAAGCCGAGTGAACAAGGGCTCTTGTTCAAGGAATTTTGCCGCACATCAAATAAGCCAACTGCGGGAGAAAAGAGCACAGGGATTGGACTTTCGATTTGCCGCTCGATCGCCGAGGCACACCAAGGTGCCGTCTCGATGCAGAATTTGTCCCCGAAGGGGGCACGCTTCCGTCTGGAATTACCATTACAGCAGGCCCTGCGCCCTGTGCACGCCTGCCATGATAATAGCCATCAACGGAGTCATTCCTAGGAATTTGCGTCTTTAGTAAGTCAGAACAATAAACGAACGAACATAGCTATATAGGGCTGCCCCTGAAAAGGGGTAGCCTTTTTTCGTATCTGACTGGAAGGGAATCACTCATATGACGCTAAAGCCTGATCGTTGGCTAAAGAGAGGCTCCAGTTGGGCGATGAACTTAGATACAATCCGTGAACATTCTTATTGCCGAAGACGACTTTATTTCCCGGAAGCTCCTCGTAACTATTCTAGAAGAGCTGGGTCATACTGTGTTCGTAGCGGAAGACGGCGAAGAAGCATGGAATCAATACCGTACCTCGCCCACGCGTTTGGTGATCAGTGACTGGCGTATGCCTCGTATGGATGGGCTAAAACTCGTCGAGAACATCCAGAGAGCAACTACACCTACGTCATCATGTTGACGGCAAACGTGGACCAGAAGGAGAACTACTACGAAGCGATGTGGGTGGGCGTAGATGATTTTCTAGCTAAACCCCTCGACCGCGTAGAGCTGGAAATTCGACTCAAAGTGGCCGAGCGCATCCTATCTGCTGGCTCTCGTATTCGGGAGCTCGAAGATGTTTTAACGATTTGTGCTTACACCAAGAAGATCAATATTCCTGAAGAGGGCTGGCAAACGATCGAAGAATTTATGCGGAACAAGTTGGGGATTACGCTGACGCATGGGGTAGAGCCAGATTACTACGAAAATGTCCTTAAACCTGAGATCGAGAAATTAACTCAGAAGGCAGTGGCTAGGTCGTTTGCTTAGAGCCTTTGGACTTTCTGATCGCCTCGACGATAGTCGGGATAAAGGCGACACAGATAATGGCAACTTGCGAGAATGCAAAGGCCATAAGCCAAAAGAATCCACTCTCGGTGAAACCATAGGAGTGAAGGCCAACGCCGAGCAGGTTCGTTCCGAACCACGACCACGCCGTGATGATATTTCCAGTGATGGCCAGCTGCATGAGCCCAATTGGCTTCGCAACCTTCGCCCATCGAGCATGGAGGATGAGCGCATTCCAGAGCACAATCATGAGCGCTCCGTTTTCTTTTGGATCCCAGCCCCAGAAACGTCCCCAGCTCTGATCCGCCCAGATGCCTCCGAGAATTGTCCCCACGAAACTGAAGAGAAGGGCAAAGCAGATGATGCCATAGACCATCCGTTCGATCGCTTTGAGGTTCTGCCCCTCCTTGCCGGCATACAGGTAATGGAAAATGTATAGGATTGCTAATACACCTCCAAGAAAGGTCGCAGAGTAACCCGCTGTGACGACAATGACATGCGTCGCTAGCCAGAAGTTATGGTCTAACACAGCGCGCATCATTTCCATCGTGTCGCCACTTAAGCTCAAGTGGTGAGCAATGATGAGCGTAGGCACGCCAATGAGCGCGGCGGCTGCGGTGGCGATGCCGTCGCGCCGGAAAAACTCCAATACGAGACAGAGTAGGGCAGAGCCCCAGCCGACGAAAATAGCCGAGGAATACAGGTTTGTTACCGGTGGGCGGTTCTGAATCTCCATCCGTGCCCACATTCCAAAAGTGTGAAAGATGAAGCCGAGGGTTAGGAGCACGAGGCCTCCGATGATAAAGGTGCGGGGCAGAAAAAGCCATCCGAGCAAGACGGCAAAGAACGCGATGAGGTAGATTTCGAGCGTGAAGACGAAGGGCGCGAAGTGGTTGAAACGGTACTCGAGCCTTAAGTCTTTTGAGTCTGCCAAGTCGATCGTATGCAAGACGCCTTCGATGCCATCCAAAGCGGTTGAGAAGGTCGCCTTGTTGCCCTCTTTGAAACTAGTAGCCATCGCCGCGTAGTGCTTGAGGAGCTCATTCGCAGGCTTCCGCTTAGCCATCGCTGCGGCGACAGTCATCCAGTCTTCACTGCCGTCTGGGAAGATCGTGTGGACCTTGGAACGATCTTGGCTTAGATAATGACCTTCCATGAGGCGCCAAGCGTTGGCCGCATTCGCGTAATTCTCATCACCTGGTTCGAGGGTGCGAAGATCCTCCAGTACGCGGTCACGGTTTTGAATCTCGGTTTGTGGATCACCGAAAAGTGGGCGGACGATGAACGTGCTGGCGAGGCCGTCATACACTGAAAGCGCATTGTAGAGTTTTAGCAGTTCTCGCTGGTAAACTGTTCGTCGGGCAGGTTCTTCGTCGATCAAGGCAAACTGTTCTTGCAGCGTCTCGATGTGTGGAGCGATTTCGGCTAAGGAGAAAAACTTCTGTTCTTCATTGTGAAATCCGAGCAAGCCAACGATTTCCGGATGATCGATCCTGAAGATCTTTCTTTGCGATGCACTCTGCTGATCGAGCATGAGTTCAGCGAGCCAATCGGAGGCAGGGACCTTTTTATCCTCTTCGCTGACGTAGTGCTGCTTTCGATTGATCACGAGAAGAGCGTTCCGCGCCACCGTATCCAAAGGCTTAACACGTCCACCCTCGAGGACAGGAAGTTGCATCAATCGATCCACCGCCAGCCCGCTCATAGGCTCTTCTGTGCGCAGGTGGCGACTCAGTGTTCCAAGGGCGAGCAGGAGAAGGAGGGCGAGGGCGCCGATCGTCAGGAGCTTAGGTTTCATGAGGTCTGCGTCCTCCGCTCGCGGGACTTTAGGGCAAATACGATGAGGCTGAATCCGAACTGATAAAGCAGGCCTATCGAGATGATGGCGCAGGCCACATACGGGATTAACCTGCCCGGGTTTTTCACGACTTGAAACATCGACATCGTGTCGTTTTCAGCAAAAGACGCTTGGAAGAAAGTGTATCCAGCGTAGCGCAAGGGGTGGTTCATGTAGATGAGGGTCGAACGCTCGTCACCGCTTGTCTCGCCGATGATGTTCACCTTGCTTGAAAAGTTGAAGGGTATCTCAGTGCCCGGATAGCGATCGTGCTTAAAGTCGAGAAGCTCTATCTGTGAGGGTAGGTAGGCGCGTTTGAAGCGTAGCGCGATTTCGTATTCGCGATTTTGATACACGAAAGTCTGTGGTGAGGTTGGAACTCTCACGGGTTGGGCCTGACGAAAGATATTCGAGACCATCCACTGCCCGAGGGAACCATCCGCTCCGATCACTTCTACAGCGGCCGTCATGCGATTGCGCTCACCATCAGCGTAGGTGGGGGGGAGCTTTGTCATGCCAAAGTTGCGCCGTGAAGCGAGGCCTCGGTCGAATCCGCCGATAGCGCCCGATGCCAAAGCGTCGATCGGGCCAATTCCGGCATTGAGGGCATAAGCCTTGATCTTCAGCTGAAAGGGGAGCATCGGGTGCTGAAGGAGCGCATCCCCGCTTTCGAAGGCCGCGACGGGCCAGCTCACGATGCGGTTCACTGCGTCATCTGATCGATCAATCACGACCAATTCATCTTCGTGGAAGGATTCAAGGTAGTTCTTACGCTCGCCTTCTGAGAGCCACATGAAGCTATCTTTTTGGGAGGTTTGAGTAATGAGTTGTCCAACGAGCAGAGCGATCACGCCAAGGTGAAGAGCGGCGATCCCGAGCTTTCGCCAACCCATGCGGTAGTAACGGAAATGAGCCGCAAGCAGATTCAGAATGAGGAGAGGTCCGATCAGGTAGCCTCCCGGTATTGGCAGCTGAAACCGCCCCCGAGTGAAGATGACGAAGACATGCTCGTAGTAGCGTTTTTGGGCCAGGTAGATGCCGTCTTGAACCTGATCCAGTGTTCCCACGAAGATCAGGAGAGTGCTCGCAAACAGAAGGTAGACGGTGAGCCGGATGGAACTGAAAAACTTGAAGGCAGGGTTCATCAGGCTTTTTGAAATAGATGCGTGATCACCACTGGAATGAAGCCGATGGCGAGCAGGAAGACTGCGTTGATGATCAAACCGACGGCGTCTTGAACGACGGGAAAGATCGGCAATTGGAGGCCAGTTAGCCCGAAAAGATTGCCGAGCGCGATCAGCAGACCGCAGGCGGCGAAGGACCACGGTATGAGGCTATAGATGGAGGGCTTTTTGCGTTTCATCTGAAAGAGGAGAGCTAGTGGCCGGCGAAATTAACGCCGCGTACGACGGTGAGGAAGTCTGCGCGTTCTTTTTCGATCGAGGCGGTTGGTCCTGATATCTTGAAGAACCATGAATTGCCGTCGTGCACAAAGGTAGCTGCGAGGGTAGACTGCTGTGCTCCGATCAGCTCGGTGTAGAACCCAGGTTCCATTCCGTCGAGAGGGGCGTAGTAGGGGTCGAGATCGGCTGCGCTGAGCGGACTGAGGCCAATCTGCTGTCGCCAACGGTTTACGTTCGCTAGCGGTCCTCCGACATCCCCAGGAAAGGCCGATACCGAAACATCGAGCGTACCCTCAGGGTGGGTGACGGCGTAGCTTGCTTTTCGCATCGCTGAGCCTGGGGAAGTTTTCCAATCGTCCGGCACGGTCCACGAGGGCGCATGTCCATTCATCCCTGCGACGGGCGGCGTGAAGCTGGAGCCGGCCATGTCTCCCGCGGGCGTTGGCGTCGAAGGCGTGACAGTGGCAATTTCGCTGTCTTTTGGAACCGAGTAGACGGTCGGTTCGGTCGATTGTTTACAGCCGCTGAAAAGTGCGATGAGTAGTCCAGAAATGAGAACGAGTTGCAGACGCATGTTCATATCAGTGTCAGGCGAGAGCCCTTTAACAAGCAGAAGGGGCACTTATTGCGCCGATTTCTGGCCTAACTTGTCTTATTGAAACGAAACTCGGTCACGTCTCCATCCTTGAAAACATAGTCTTTGCCTTCCATCCGCACCTTGCCGGCTTCTTTCGCCGCCACTTTATTTCCGGCCGCTACGAGGTCTTCGTAGGCGACTACTTCGGCTTTGATGAAGCCGTCTTCAAAGTCAGTATGGATCACTCCAGCACACTCGGGTGCTTTCATGCCCTTGCGGATCGTCCATGCGCGTGCCTCCTGAACACCCGCTGTGAAGTAGCTAGCGAGGCCGAGTAGATCATAAACCGAGCGGATCAGCAGGCTCACGCCGCTATCCTTCAACCCCATGTCTTCGAGAAAGATGCCCACTTCTTCGGGTTCCATTTCGCTCAGCTCTTCTTCGAGGCGGGAGCAGATCACGACGGACTTTGCCTCGTGCGCTTTGGCCACGTAGTCGGCAACAGCCTTGACGTGCGGATTCTTTGAAGGGTCAGCGAGGTCTTCCTCCGAAACATTACAGGCAAAAATGATTGGCTTGAGGGTGAGCAGGCCAAAGGTCTTCAGAATGGGCGCAGCTTCTTCATCAGCGTCGATCAGGTAGGCTGGCTTGCCCTCGTTGAGAAGTGGCTTGAGCTTTTCTAAGAGAGCGACCCTCGCGATCGCTTCCTTATCTTGCCCGCGCGCCTTCTTGATCTGCTTGTCGTATTGAGTCTCCACACTTTGCAGGTCGGAGAGAATTAACTCCGTCAGAATAATCTCAATATCGCGGATTGGATCGACTGAGCCCATCGAGTGGATGATGTCGTCGTTCTCAAAACAGCGCACCACTTGCACGATCGCATCGACCTCACGAATGGTGTGGAGGAACTTGTTGCCGAGGCCTTCACCCTCCGAAGCGCCCTTCACGAGCCCCGCAATATCCACGAACTCGATCGCCGCTGGAATGATCTTCGCCGTCCCAGCAATCTTCGCCAAGACGTCCAGACGCTCATCCGGCACCTGCACGATTCCGATGTTCGGTTCGATCGTGCAAAACGGATAATTGGCAGCCTCCGCCTTCCGTGTGCGTGTGACCGCGTTAAAAAGCGTGCTCTTTCCCACATTGGGCATCCCGACGATTCCAGCTTGCATAAGGAAACACTCTAAAAACGTCGTCTATGCCCGCGGCGAGCGAAAAGGGGGATTTTGTTTCCGAGAACGAATCTCAATTTCATTTTGACTGTGGGCGGGGGTTGAGCATGGTTTTGGGAATTATGGTGGCGGGTAAAACAACTTTGTCGGAACTGAATCCAGGGCAGGCGGCTCGTATTCTTGCCTACGTCGGTGGGCATGAGATGCATTTGCGCTTGATGGAGATGGGCTTGATCCCAGATACCGAGGTTCGCTGCGTGCGTATTGCGCCGATGGGTGACCCGCTTGAAGTTGAGGTTCGCGGCTACATGCTTTCGTTGCGCCGCGCGGAAGCCTCGAGGATTGAAGTTGAACTGCTCTAATTTTCCGAAAAGGGCTGAGTGATAGCGACAAAGGAAGAAGAGAAGTCTGCTCAACGGCCCCTCAAGGTCGCACTGCTCGGTAATCCGAATTGCGGTAAAACGACGGTTTTTAATGCGCTGACCGGGCTGCGTCAAAAGGTAGGCAATTACCCAGGCGTGACGGTAGAGCGCAAAGAGGGCGTCGCTTACACCCAGCACGGAGTGCAGATGAAGGTGATCGATTTGCCGGGGACGTATAGCCTGCACCCGCGCTCACCGGATGAACAGATCTTGGTCGATTTTCTCCTTGGCCGCATTGAGGGCGAAGCCCCGCCAGATGTCGTGGTTTGTCTGATCGATGCGAGCAACATCGAGCGTAATCTCTTTTTTGTGACGCAGGTCGTAGAGCTGGGATTTCCCACCATCGTGGCCCTGAACATGTTGGACATCGCAGAGCGGCGCGGAGTGCGAGTGAAAGCTGACGTCCTCGAGCGCAAGCTCGGCGTTAAGGTCGTCGAGCTCGACGAGAAGGACGATAAGAAGGTCATTTCGCTTCGGGTGGCGCTGTCACGTGCGGATTTACTTCGAGCAAAAGAACTCGTGAGCTATCCAGAGCTCGTCGAAGAAGCAGGTCGCGATCTTGCACCTTCATTTCAGCGCCCGGGCATGTCGCATGATTTTGCCCACGCGGAAGCCCGCTTGGCCTTATCGGCGAGTGAGGATCGGCTTGGTAGTCTTAATTTAGGCCCGGCGCGGACCCGTCTCGAGATTTGGCGACAACGCCTTGATCGCGAAGTGCCGGGCTGGCAAAGCGGAATTATCACGGCGCGCTACGCTTTTATTGGAACGATCCTGCATGAAGTCGTTCAGCGCTTTAACCCCAATCGCGTGACGACGACGGAACGCCTCGATCGAGTGTTGCTGCATCCCGTTTCAGGTTTTGGCGTCTTCGCCTTCATCATGGGGGTGCTTTTCTATAGCGTTTTCAAACTCGCAGTACCCTTCATGGATTGGATCGACGGGGGGGTAGGCTGGGTCGCTGAGCAAGTGGCTGCGGTGATGCCAGATGGTCAGCTGGAGAGCCTTCTTGTTGACGGCGTGATTAGCGGGATCGGCGGTGTAGTGATTTTTCTACCACAGATTTTGATGCTCTTCTTCTTCATTAGTCTGTTGGAATCGAGTGGATACATGGCGCGGGCGGCGTTTATCCTCGATCGACTGATGAGCAAGGTTGGCCTGCATGGGCGCAGTTTTGTCCCTCTACTTTCAAGCTATGCCTGTGCCGTCCCGGGAATCATGGCGACGCGCACGATTGAGAGCCCGAAAGATCGCCTTGTCACGATCATGGTCGCCCCGTTCATGAGCTGCACGGCGCGCCTCCCGGTCTATCTCGTTCTCATTGCCGCACTGCTTCCGGATATGGAGTATCGTGCGAGTGTGCAGGCCGCGCTGCTCTTTGGTCTCTACTTTATTGGAACAGCGGCGGCGCTTATATTTGGCCTCATCTTCAAGCGCACTCTTCTCAAAGGGGTGACTCCCACGATGGTCCTAGAGTTGCCGAGCTACCGGATCCCACGCTGGCGTTCGGTTGCGCTGGAAATGTGGGATCGATCGAAGGTCTTTTTGCGCCGAGCCGGAACAATTATTTTTGCCCTCAGTATCATCCTTTGGTTTGGGATGAACTACCCGCAGGTTGATCTCGTGGTTGAGTCTGAGAACGGCGAAGAGATCATTGAGACGGTCAGCTCTTTGGAGCACTCCTTTGCAGGGAAGATCGGACAAGCCGCCGAACCGATCTTTGCGCCCCTAGGATACGACTGGAAGGTGAACGTCGGTGTCCTTGCGAGCTTTGCCGCGCGCGAAATCTTTGTTTCCACAATGGCGATCATTTATCAGGTGGAAGGCGAGGAAGACGTCGATTCGGTCGTCGATGCTTTGCGTTCACAGACGCGCTCAGATGGTTCCCCGCTCTTCACTCCGCTGACTTGCCTCAGCCTGATGCTCTTCTTCGTTTTTGCGCTGCAATGTATGTCGACCGTTGCGGTGGTAAGGCGTGAGACGCAGTCGTGGGGCTGGGCCTTGTTCCAAGTCTTCTACATGTTTGCGGTTGCTTGGCTTTCGGCCTTTGCTGTCTACCAAGGCGGACTGATTCTGGGCTTCAGCTGAGTCACACAACCCTTTTCTCATGCCACTCGATTTAGAACATTTCTTCATCTACGCCATCGTCTTGCTCGCGCTTGCATGGCTATTTCGTGGTCTATTCAAAAAACGCAAAGCGAAGCCGGGTTGCGGTGGTGATTGTGGGTGCGAAGGGGTGAAACGTGACCCCACAATTCAGCAGTTTCTCGACAAACGCGAACCATAGAGCACGCGTTCCTCGGTAAGTATCCAGCCGAGTGTAAAACTCGAGGGCAACAGGCTGTAAAGCGTTCTAGTAAAGCTTTCGAGGCTGTCCTGTGGTTTTGGAAATCGCCTCGTATTGAGGCTATTTTGGGCGCTAAATTCAGTCATATTTGATAATGAGAACCTTTCTCATCTAATTTATTGACATCGTGTCGCATTAAACCCGTTCTGGGTGCGAATGAGACACTATCTAAATAAAAAACACCCGGTTTTAGCACCCAATTTTCGCTCTACGCTCGTTGCAGGGCTCACCTCTGCCGTCGTGGGATCTATGGTTGTGACCGCTCAAGACACTTCGGGTGATGTGGTTGAGTTGAGCGCCTACCGTGTGATTGGAAATGCGGACGATGCATTCCTGCAGCCTGGCTCAGGCTACGTGATCACGCAAGCGCAAGTGGAGGCCTTTCGCTTCGACGATATTAACAATGTGTTGAAAGCGACGCCGGGGTTATATCTCCGCCAAGAAGATGCCTTTGGGCTGTTCCCCAATATCAGCCTGCGTGGAGCGGATTCGAGCCGTAGTGGAAAAGTCACGCTATTGGAAGACGGTGTGCCGATTGCTCCAGCCCTGTACTCGGCGCCTTCGGCTTACTTCGCTCCTAATGCGGGTCGAATGGAGGGCTTTGAGGTCCTTAAAGGCTCATCGCAGGTGCGCTTTGGTCCCCACACTACGGGTGGTGTGATCAACTACATTTCACGTTCAGTTCCGACGGAATCTACTGGGCGTCTCGATCTTTCGGTTGGGACTGACGAAGACTACCGCGCCCACCTCTGGTATGGAGATGAGTTCGAAGTGGGGGAGGACAAATCCTTGGGTTATGTCGCGGAAGTCTACTACCGCGATGCTGGTGGCATGCGCGCGATTAATCCAGCTCTGGGTGGGGGTTACGCAGGATCGGATGATACGGGACTAGAGCGGACCGATTATTTGTTTAAGACGCGTTACCGCGCGGGTGATCACCACACGGTTGAGGCGAAGATTGGCTTTTCTGATATCGACTCTGGAGCTTCCTATCTCGGTTTGAGCACTGAGGACTTTGCTCTTGATGCGCAGCGTCGCTATGCGGCTTCACGAATGGACAACTACAACGCGGATCAGACGCGCACCTACCTGCGCCATACCGCCCGGACGGATGACTTCGGAGAATTTGTCACCACTGTTTACTACAATCACTTTAAGCGAAACTGGTATAAGCTTGATAAAGTCGATGGAACGACGCTTTCGAAGGCAGTTGTAATTGGTGCACCCGAGCTGGATGTCTTGCGTGGCGCCGCTCCTGGTCAGCTAAAGGTGAAAGCAAACAACCGGAGTTATAGTAGCTCAGGTGTAGAGACGAAGTGGCTACATGATATAGTGGTCGCGAATCAGCACCATGAGTTCGAGATCGGTGTCCGCTATCATACAGATTATATCCGCCGTTATCAGTGGTCAGATCTCTACGATCAGGATGCCACCGGCGCGTGGACTTACAATTCGCGTCTAGGCCCAGATACCCAGGGTGATCGTCGCCAAGAGAGTGATGCATGGAGCGTTTATCTCGAGGACTCGATTTCCGTCGGTGCCTTGACGCTTAAGCCGGGGGTGCGCTGGGAGCATGTGCGCTGGGACTATTTTCGTGCTGATAAGCGCGATCCGGCTCAAGTAGCGGAAGATAGCTATGATTATTTCGTTCCAGGGCTGGGTGCGACCTATCTGTTTAACGCTGATTGGCTCGTTTTTGGTGGAGCTTATCGTGGCGTGTCGCCGACCTCGCCATCAGGTGCCCTGAAAGGTCTCAAAGAAGAGAGCTCAAACAGCTTTGAACTTGGCCTTCGTAAGTCTCCGAGTGATGCGGCGTGGTTTGGCGAAGTCGTCCTCTTTCGCTCTGATTTCAACGACCTGATCGTAGCCGAAAGCATTGGATCCGGGACGAGCGACGAAAATGTGGGCGAAGTCATCGTTCAAGGCATCGAACTACAGGGTGGCTTGGATCTGCACTCCGTTTTTGACCTCGGAGAGTGGGAGATACCGCTGACTTGGGGTGTCACTTATACCGACGCAGTGTTCGACGGTGCCTCGGCCTCGACGGATCCTGAATCGATCTTTTTTAATGCAATGGCGGATAACGATTTGCCCTACATCCCCGAGTGGCATTTCTTTGCTCAGGTGAGCGTGCGCAAGGGTCCAATGACGCTCGCGGCGAGCCTATCCTTCGTCGACGAAACCTATGGCACTGGAGATAATCTGGATGCGAGTCCGACCGATGTTCGGGTCGGAAAGATCGATGCGCATACGACGGTGGATTTTAGCGCGCGTTATCAGGTAACGGAAGCACTGGAAGTGTATCTTATCGGAAGCAACGTCTTCGATGAGGTATACGTCGCTTCACGCCTGCCCCATGGCCTACGGGCTGGTCCACCTGCGCGCTGGCGCGTCGGGGTGTCTTGGGATTTTGGTCATTAACGCGTCCCACACGTTTAAAGACCCATTCGCGATCAGTTCCTTGAGGTGCTGTATTACAATCATTCAATTACATGCCGATTTTCGTTTCGACGACTGAATAGACTGAAATTGCGTATTGGAGGGATGGGCTCCGCCCCTCCGCCACAGAGCCTTCATGTGTGCCTTGTGGTCCGGCAGGAGCGGGACCTCCACCTCAGTACGCGGAGCGGATGAGCGCGCCGCATTTGGGCAAAAGAAAAGCCGCTGGAAATCCAGCGGCTTTTAAAGTGGCACACCCGAAGGGATTCGAACCCCTAACCTCCTGATCCGTAATCAGGTGCTCTATCCAGTT
>TARA_B110000037_G_scaffold220233_2_pt1 | contig 44705 bp, 33 predicted proteins | sample TARA_B110000037 | Tara Oceans TARA_B110000037 (sample SAMEA4397196) | marine metagenome | biome: Polar Biome; feature: [MIX] marine epipelagic wind mixed layer (ENVO:01000061); material: water (ENVO:00002006), including particulate matter (ENVO:01000060) such as... | depth 10-100 m | reverse complement strand
TTTGATGGTTTGATGGTTTGATGGTTTGATGGTTTGATGGTTTTTATTATTCAGCACACATTAAATCATAATTGTTACTTAACTATTGACTAATAAGTATTTTCACCATCTCTCTTTTTTCCATAAGTGTTGCTCTAGTTTTGGTAAAAAAGTCCACGCTAAAATTCGACTTGTTTTATTTCCTTGGCCCATAGAAATTGTTTCAGTTCTGAGGGCTCCAACCTCTTCTAAGATATTATAAAAAGTTTTTAAATTGGATTGTTTCGAAACTAAACTGGTGAACCAGAACGAATTCTCAGCGTATTTTTTACTTTCTCGAATCATGTTTCCAACGAAGCGCTTCTCACCACCTTCATACCACAATTCATTATGCTTTCCACCAAAATTAAGAACTCCCTTTTTTTGATTTAAGTTTTTCAATTTTCTGGTTGTGCCTTTTTGAGCTTCTTGCGCGGACGCATGAAAAGGAGGATTACAGATTGTAATATCTACTAATTCATATTTCATAAGAATGCCATAAAAAAAGTCTTTCGGACTCTTTTGCAGTCGACAATCAACCTTCCCTTTTAAATTAGAGTTTTTTGATACGATATTGCTAGCTGATTTAATCGCTACCGGATCAATATCTGAACCAATAAAGGACCAACCATATTCAGTCACACCAATTAGCGGATAAATACAATTTGCACCGACCCCAATATCTAAACATTTAATTTTTTCTCCACGTGGAATTTCACCAAAATTTGTGGTGGCTAAAAGATCGGCTACATAATGAATATAATCTGCCCTACCCGGAATTGGAGGCGATAAAAAATCAGTAGGAATTTCCCAATATCCAACGCGGTAATGGTATTTTAAAATGGCTTGATTTAAAGCTTTCACAGCCTCAGGATCTGCAAAGTCGATCGATAAATCATCATAAGCATTTGGGCGAACGAATGGTTTGAGTGCTCCGCAATTTGTTTGCAATTTCTCAAAATCATACCGCATTCTATTCTTATTACGAGGATGTAAACGCGACTTCTCTTTGGGATGTGTTTTTTTATCTGACATTAATTGGCTTGTATTATTCGTACAAACTTACGCTTTTGCGCGGTCTTCATGTCTCAATTCAAACGAAGATGATCAAACTTTGAACTATTCATTCAGCAGCCAATCAAAATCAAATGACTTATCACAAGTAGCAGTTTGCGAATTTGATACAGTTAGATATGATTCAGATTTGTACGAATTTATATGGAATAAAAATGGAAACTTGGAAGGTTATGAGAAAGGAGCCGTGCACAAAAGTGTGAACAAACGTTTTACTTGGCAACCTCACGGTTCTCAATTTACAATAACTGAAATTGTACCTGAAAAAACTTTAATACTAAAATAAAACAACCCGAAAAACTTGATAATGCGAAAATTCTTTATGCAATAGGGTTTGATAAAACTTGGCTAACAATAGAGCGGAAATAAAAACTGGGCACAACACCGTATATAATTAATGGCTAGTTTTAGCTTACTTAGGGAAATTCTTGCAAATTTTATATTCGGTTTTTATTTGCTAAATTAGGTAATGAAACACGCCACTAATCATATACAAACACGTTATATGCAAGCCCACGAATAACCGAGAGCTAAATACTTTTCTTGATTACTAAAACTTTTAGCTATTTAATCATTTATTATATTTATTAATGATTAAATACATTTTCATTTTATAGCATTAAATTTGCGATATACACCACTTATAATTAATAGATAAATTTAAAAATGAATAAATTAGAGTATATAGAAAATGAGATTTTTGAATTAAGAAATGAATTGAAAAATCATAAACTTTATGAAAATTTACGTAACATAAATGACGTGAAAATTTTTATGGAAAATCACATATTTGCAGTATGGGATTTTATGTCTCTTTTAAAAAATCTTCAAATAAATCTCACTAAAGTTCAAACACCTTGGACACCACCAAAAAACCCAAAACTATCAAGATTTATAAATGAAATTGTTCACGGAGAGGAAAGTGACATTAATGAATTGGGAGAGCCAAAGAGTCATTTTGAGATGTATTTAGATGCAATGTTCCAAGTAAATGGAAATACGAATGAAATCAATGATTTTATTAAGCTTATTGAATTGGGAAATTCAGTTGACTATTGTTTTAGTCAAGTTAAAGTCGATAACAGAGTAGCTGATTTTGTTAAATTCACATTTTCGATTATTGAAACAAATAAACCACACCTGGTAGCTTCTGCATTTACGTTTGGGCGAGAAGACGTTATTCCAGATATGTTTATCGAAATTCTTAAAAATTCAGATTCTGAAAACAAATTATATAGCAAAATAAATTACTATCTCGAACGACATATTGAACTTGACGGGGATGAACACGGTCCTCTATCTCTTGAGCTGATTTCTGAATTATGTAAAGATGATGAGCAAAAGTGGAATGAAACACTAACTGTAGCGAAACAATCACTAGAAAAACGAATTGAACTTTGGAATGCTATATCTGATTTAATACAGAATAAAAAGCCTGCATATAACACCGTGTATAATTAATTGCTTGGTCACTGCCGACTTACGAACATTCCTGCGGAATATTCTATCTTTGATTTATTTGAGCGTAAAATCTGCAGGAGATTCAAAAGTTGTTCATTTGAAGTACTAAGAGAATACCCAGCCGCGCCTTCAAGGCTGAAGCAATAGATTTGCCTTAGTTGGTTTGATTAAAACTCCTTACTCAACTTCTCAAAATAAGGTTTCATCTCTAACATCCTTGAACCATACCATGAAAACAATTCGCCGTCAACTAAATGCATTTTTCCATTGGTGATTTTAGCAAATTCCTTTTGATGCTCCGTCTTGAAAGGGAATGGTTCTGAACTTAAAAATATGTGATCAGGATTGAGGTTTGTGATTTCCTCGGCGGTGATTTCTTGATATCGGACCTCTTGGTTTGAAATTAGATTTGTAAGTCCTAAACGCTGGATGATATGGCCAATAAATGTATTTGGCCCAACTACCATGTACGGCTTTGACCAAATAAAATAAAGCACCGTTCCCCTCAAGCGTGGTAGGTTCTTAAAATCTACCTCAACTTTCGAAGCCAATTCTTTTGCCTTCATTTCTTGCCCAACCAATTGCCCAACATCCTTTATCATATTGCAGGCATCTTCAACGTTAAAAATATCGCTCATATAAACATTATGGTCCCGCACTAATTGGTCAATATCTTCCTTGGCGTTTTCCTCTTTATTGGCAATGATTAAGTCTGGTTTTAACTCTGTCAACTTATCAAAGTTCACATTTTTAGTGCCCCCTACTCTAGCCTTATTTCGAAACCAATGATTTGGATGGATGCAAAACTTTGTAATGCCAACAACCTGTTCGTCGCAGTCTAAAAAATAGAGTAATTCAGTTTGGGAAGGGACCAAAGAAACAATCCGATTTGGAGGTCGCTCCAAGCGGATTGTTCGATTCATTTGATCTATAATTTCAACCATTTACGCTATTGCGTTAATTAAGTCATGTCTTGTTAAAATGTGATGTGCGCCATTGCCCATATCAATTAATACAGCTGGCACTCGTTTGTTCACATTTTTTGAAATTTCTTCGATTGTTGCATTGGCTTGCAAAACAGGTAATGGTGCTTTCATTACTTGGCTTAATGGTGCATCCATGATAGCCGCATCTTCAATTATTGATTGGTACAAAGCCGAATCATCTACATAGCCTGCAATTAAACCATCCTTTGTTACGGGGATTTGTGAGATGTTGTAGGCTTTCATTTTTGCAACGGCGTGAGAAACTAATTCCTCAGAACCACACAATACTAATTTTTTATCGCCGTGTTGACCAACTAAGTCGGATGCATTTTTAAATCCTTCATCCAAAAATCCGCGTTCACGCATCCAATCATCATTAAACATTTTACCGACATAACGGCTTCCATGGTCATGGAATAAAACCACAACAATATCATCTTCAGTAAACATATCTTCCATTTGCAATATTCCTGAAATGGCAGATCCTGCAGAGTTTCCAACAAAAATTCCTTCCTCTCTTGCAATTCTCCGGGTCATAACCGCAGCATCTTTATCCGTCACTTTTTCAAAATGATCGATAATCGAAAAATCGACATTCTTCGGTAAGATATCTTCTCCAATTCCTTCAGTAATGTATGAATAGATTTCGTTCTCATCAAAAATTCCAGTTTCGTGATATTTTTTGAAAACAGAACCATAAGTATCAATTCCTAATATTTTAACATCCGGATTTTGCTCTTTCAAGTATTTTCCAACACCAGAAATAGTACCACCTGTGCCTACACCAACAACAAAATGAGTTATTTTCCCTTCTGTTTGATCCCAAATTTCAGGACCTGTTTGTTCATAATGCGCGATAGCATTAGACGGGTTATCGTATTGATTCACATACCAAGAGTTAGGCGTTTCAGCCGCTAATCTTTTTGACACTGAATAATACGATCTTGGATCATCCGGTTCAACATCCGTAGGGCAAACAACAACCTCTGCACCAACGGCGCGAAGAATATCCATTTTCTCCTTACTTTGCTTATCACTTAAAACACAAACTAATTTATACCCATATTCAATACAAGCCAACGCTAAGCCCATTCCAGTATTACCAGAAGTTCCTTCAATAATTGTTCCGCTGGGCTTAATTAAACCTTGTGCTTCAGCATCTTTAACCATTTTCAAGGCCATTCTATCTTTCACTGAATTCCCAGGGTTAGTGGTCTCAACTTTCGCTAAAAATGTCCCCTTAAGGTTTTTTGTTAGTTTATTCAATTTCACAAGTGGCGTATTACCAATTGTCTCCAGAATATTATTGTAATATTTCATCCTTATAATTTATGCGTGCAAATTTAATCAATCTCAAGCACTCTATCAGGTGATTCCAAAAAAAAGAGGTTTGCAAATGCGCAAACCTCTCCAAGTTCAATTTTGAAAGCCTAGAAACAGGCATAATTAGCCCTTCTTTGAATCTATTTTAATTCATTAATTTTCTATATCGCACACGTTTCGGTTCAGAATCACCCAATCGTTTTCTTCGATTTTCTTCATATTCAGAATAGCTTCCTTCAAACCAATAAACGCTCGAATCATTTTCAAACGCAAGAATATGTGTACAAATTCTATCCAAGAACCATCTATCGTGAGAGATTACCACGGCGCATCCTGCAAAGCTTTCAATCCCTTCTTCTAAGGCTCGAATAGTGTTCACATCCAAATCATTGGTAGGCTCATCCAATAATAAAACATTGGCCTCCGTTTTTAAAGTCATGGCTAAATGCAGGCGGTTTCTTTCTCCACCAGAGAGTACACCAACTTTTTTACCTTGATCGGCTCCATTGAAATTAAAACGACTTAAATAAGCGCGTGAATTAATTTTCTGGTTCCCAATCTCAATGTGTTCTGTGCCGCTAGTAACGACTTCAAAAATAGTTTTTTCTGGATCCATGTCTTTATGGTCTTGATCAACGTATCCAATTTCCACCGTTTCTCCAACTTTGAATTCACCTCCATCTGGCTGCAATTCATCCATAATCATTTTGAAAATGGTTGTTTTACCCGCACCATTTGGCCCGATAATTCCAACAATACCAGCAGGTGGTAAATTGAAGTTTAAATCGTCATATAATAATTTAGTGTCAAAGCTTTTAGAAACTCCAGCAGCCTCAACTACGTTTGTTCCTAAACGCGGACCGTTTGGAATTGGTAATTCTAAGTTCTCGTCACGCGCATTGGTGTCTTCACTTAGCATTTTATCGTAATTATTTAAGCGGGCTTTGCTTTTTGCATGTCTCCCTTTTGGATTCATTCGAACCCATTCTAACTCTCGCTCTAATACTTTTCTACGTTTGCTGGCTTGTTTTTCTTCACCCGCCATTTTCTTCGTTTTTTGATCTAACCAAGAAGAGTAATTTCCTTTCCAAGGAATACCTGAACCACGATCCAATTCTAAAATCCAACCGGCAACATTATCTAAGAAGTAACGGTCGTGCGTAATCGCAATTACAGTTCCAGCATATTGCTTTAAATGTTGCTCTAACCAATCAACAGATTGTGCATCCAAGTGGTTGGTAGGCTCATCCAATAATAAGATATCCGGATTTTGAAGTAACAGTCTACACAATGCGACTCTTCTTTTCTCTCCTCCAGATAAAGTTCTAATTTTTTGATCCTCCGGTGGACAGCGCAGTGCATCCATAGCGCGCTCTAATTTGCTATCTAAATCCCACGCGTCTAACTGATCAATTTTTTCTTGCACCGCTCCTTGGCGCTCAATTAAAGCATTCATTTTGTCGGGATCATTCATTACTGCCTCATCCATGAATCCGGCATTGATCTCTTCATATTCTTTTAAAACATCCACCGTTTCTTGTACACCTTCTTGTACAATTTCTTTCACCGTTTTTTCAGAATCGATTATTGGTTCCTGGGCTAAATATCCAATTGAATATTCACTATTGAAAACAACATCACCTTGATAAGCTTTGTCTAATCCTGCAATGATTTTAAGTACGGTTGATTTACCCGAACCATTCATCCCTATAATACCAATTTTGGCACCGTAGTAAAAGGATAAATAAATGTTTTTAATAATTGGTTTTCCTTGAGGTGTGGCTTTTGAAACCCCCACCATTGAAAATATAATTTTCTTATCGTCTGACATATTCTATAATTCTTTAATTGAGTTGGTAATTCTTTTCATATCGAATATATGGTCATCTTTAAAGTTACTCATTGTCCAATTTGAAACGTAATAATAGGCTGTTTTACTTTTGTAAAATTTTATTAAATAATAGATTCCTAGGCCGTTTTCTGGCACGATCCCATCAACCTCATAGGTAATAGTTTGCATCCCATTTTGAACTTCGATCCCATTACTAACTTGACTAATTATTGCATTAGTTACGGTTTGCTCAATACCTGAAATATACATATCAGAATAGGATTCAATATTCATAATTCCCTTTACTTCTAAATCTTTAGGGTTTTCTTTAAGAATGGCGATATACAGTTCTTCATTCGAATTTCCATATTGCAATAAAGCTTCAGGAATCCCTAAATCCAATTCATCCATATGTGAGGGAAGCGCTATTGAAATCTGATCACCAATGTTTTTTTCTTCAAACGCAACACTGCAAGAAACAACAAGAAGGGAAATAAGAAAAATTCCAATTGGATTTTTTAGGTTCATTTAAACTGGTTATTAATTTGCGGTTATTGGGTGATCAAAAATACGAATTATGCTTTTAACTCGCCTCTTACTTCTCTTTAAAAGAATTGATGATTTTCTCCATTTCATATTCAAAATCCTCGCGTTGTGAATCAATACACCAAGTTAAGATTTGATAGAAGGCGTTTTCACCTTCAACTATTGCCAATTGATAATACAAAAGAATTTCTCCATTATTCCCATAAATAGTTCGAGACAGTTCATTTCGCACACAATCTAAATCATGCAGTTGCTCAATTTCAGGTTCTGGAGTTAAGTTTTGAAAGCCTTTACCTTCACCCAAGAGCGCATTCATAGCGTCATTTCGGTAAGACATGGCATCAATTTCTCGTTGAACTGGATATCCTTCTATTGCAGATTTAAGTTCCATTAATACAATGAGGTAGTGTTCTTTAACAATTGATGAAAGTGAATCGATTGCAATTTCTTCTACATAACCATATTGCGCAATTGCCGTTGGATTTAATTCATCCATCTCCTGCATTGGCGCTGGCACTGCAATTTCAAAAAAGTTTCGCCAATCGCTTGAGTCTAGCGGATTGGGCTCATTTAAACCATTCATTAACGCATTCATTTCATCCAACTCATTGGTTCCAGATTGGTCATTGTTCATTTCAGAATCTGCAGTGCAACACAGAATTAAAAGGGGAACGAAAAGGATTGAAAGGATAAAACGAAATTTCATTATTTGAATAAATTAAATGTCTGGTTTACTCAGAAGCTATCTTGATTTTAATTTTAGAAAGCCTCTTACAAATCTACTGAAAAGAGTAAACAAAATGCCTGTTCAATAAAAGCTTTTTTCATTTCATGTGTAACGAATTCTAGTTTCTTTTACTCATTACATTAAATGTTTTGGTGGTACACAATTGAATCAGCATTAAAATTCTTACTTTCGCAGAAACTTTTTAAATGAATATCGCACTATTCGGGTACGGGAAAATGGGTAAAGAGATTGAGGCTTTCGCTGCTGAAAGTGGTCATCAAATATCCGCTCGTGTTGACAGTTCGAATTCAAAAGAATCGTTTGATTATAGCAACATTGATGTTATTATTGAATTTTCGAAGCCAGAATTTGCTGCCGAGAACATTCGATTCGCCATTGATCATGCGATTCCAATTGCGATTGGAACCACTGGATGGTATAATCAATTGGAGGATTTAACGGCATACTGCAATGCAAACAAAGGTTGTATGCTGCACGCCACCAATTTTAGTTTAGGTGTGAATGCTTTTTTTGCGGTAAATCTTTATTTAGCCAAAATAATGAATGAGTTGAATGATTATAAAGCGGAAGTTGTTGAAATTCATCATACCGAAAAGTTAGATGCGCCAAGTGGAACAGGAATTAGCTTAGCCGAACAAATTATAGAAGAACACCAACAATATAACAATTGGGAAAACAATAAACCGTCCGCCTTGCAAAATAAGGAAGCACTTGCCATAGAATCGCAACGTTTGCCAAAGGTGACCGGAACACACGAAATAAAATACACGTCAGAAATTGACAGCATTGAAATTAAACATACCGCACACAACCGCAAAGGGTTTGCGCAGGGTAGCGTTTTAGCCGCCCAGTGGTTAGTGGGCAAAAAAGGCGTTTTTACAATGCAAGACATTTTAAAATTTTAATATGGAATATTTAAGTTTAATAATAGGATATTTAATCATTGTACTTACCCCAGTATTTGGACTTTGGTTCAAGTTTTTGCCAAGAATAGATGCACCAGCTTGGACGGCATACATTCCTTTCTACAATTATTTTGTAGTGCTTCGTGCTTGTAAACAACCATGGTACTGGGTGATCTTCTTGTTAATGCCTGGGATTCAGTTCATCATGTGGGCTTCCATTAACGTAACTGTGATTCGTAAATTTGGTGTTTATGGCGCGAAAGAAACTGTTTTAGGAATTCTTTTTCCCTTCCCTATTTTTTGGAAAATTGCCAATAATGAAGAAGAATATCCAGTAGCAAAAGAAACAAATTGGGACATTCCAAAGCAAGTAGATGCGCGTGCACCTGGCGATCATGTCGCGCTATTCTTTGCACTACCAATTATTGGACACGCGATTGCTTATCCAATTTCAAAACTTGGCTTTAGTAGAAAATCTGGTAAAAAATCCATTTTTAAAGAATGGGGAGATGCTATATTATTTGCATTAATTGCAGCCAGTGCTATTCGAACTTATGTGTTTGAGCCGTATACGATTCCAACAGGATCAATGGAAAAAACATTAATGGTAGGAGATTATTTATTTGTCGAAAAACTGACATTTGGCCCACGTGTGCCCATGACACCATTTTCATACCCAGTAGTTCACAACGCCTTTCCTTATTTGAATGTTAGGTCTTATGTTGAGATTCAAAAAATCCCATATACGCGATTACCTGGTTTCCGTGGTTCACGATTTGTGGAGCGAAATGATGTGACTGTATTCAACTTCCCTGCTGGAGATAGTGCATTAAATGATCCAAGAATGCCTTATGGTTTAATTGGCCATACCTATGAACAAATATTGATGGATGAAGCCTATTTGATGGCGGTAAGAGATAGAGGAGATGTGAACATGTTCGAGGCGAACTTGGATTATTATGTGAATAAAGCCAGAGAGAATTTCGAAAATGGAGAAGTGCATTCTAGAACCCCTTATCCTGAAGATAGAGAGCGAGGACACACTGAAATTAATGGAACACTTGATCGACCAGTGGATAAGCGAGAAAACTACATTAAACGTTGTGTGGCAATATACGGAGATGAAATTGAAGTGAGAAATAAGGAACTTTATTTGAACGGAGAATTAGCGTGGCAAGCACCGCACATGCAATATAAATACTCATTGCGCGATCATAAAGCGAAAGAAGAATGGACTTTAGCTGACGATAATTATTTCAAAGTAAACTTTGGATGTAGCGCTTTTGAATTGGGTTTTGATGAATTCGGAGATGTAACCATTCCAATGTCGAAAGCTAAATACGCAGAAGTAAAAACTAAATACCCGAATTTGTTACCATATATTAAACCAAAAGGGTATTATAAAAATGATTTAGGGACCAAAGAATATACAAGTTACTATCCCATTTTCCCTAACAACAATCAGTATGACTGGTCAGAAGATAATTTTGGTCCACTAAAGATTCCACAAAAAGGTGAAGTTGTTGAATTAAATCATTTTACTCTTCCAATTTACAGAAGAATCATTACGGCCTATGAACACCACACCTTAGTGGAAAAAGCGGATGGGATTTATATTGATGGTGAAAAGGTCACGACGTACACCATTGAAATGAACTATTATTGGTTAATGGGAGATAATAGAAATAGCTCGGCCGATTCTAGATTCTGGGGCTTTGTTCCAGAAGACCACGTTGTTGGACGTGCGGCATTTATTTGGATGTCGGGAGGTTCAGACGGAATTCGTTGGGAAAGAATATTTTCTGGCATTGATTAAGCCGTAACACATGTTTACCGCTTATCTTCTAGCATGTTCGGACGGGACTTACCATTCGGGAGTGACCAAAAACTTGGAAGCACGTTTGGCCTATCACGAAGAAGGAAAAAACCCGGACGCCTATACATTTGTGCGGCGACCGTTAAAACTCGTTTTTCAAAAATCATTTGATGACATTCGTACCTCAATTGCTTTTGAAGCAGCATTGCAAAACAAATCACCAGTTGAAATTGAGCAAATCATAAACGGAAAGCTACAACTTGAAGTAGAAATTAGTTCTGAAGTTCCCGAAACAAATGAAGATTATTCTGCCATTATAATTCCCTCAAGCTATTTAGGAAACTTGCAATATTTCACCGAAATATTGCAACACCAAGAAGTGATTTTGGACAGCAATGAACGCTTTCAAAAACAAACCTACCGCAGTCGTTGTTCAATTTACTCGGCCAATGGTTTGCAGAATTTGATTGTTCCAGTTATCCGCCCAAATGGAAAAGAGAGTCTGATGGATGCCATTTTAATTAGCTATGCAGAAGATTGGCAAAAAGACCATATTAAGGCGATTGAAAACGCTTATAGACGCGCACCTTTTTATGAGTTTTACGCCGAGGATCTATCCGCAATCATTCAAAAAAAGCATATACGTTTGGTCGATTTGAATATGGAATTGACGGTTTATTTATTGAACTGTTTTGGAATTAAATTCACCGTTCGATTCAGCGAACAAAAAGAAGAAAGCGCTATTCCATTAAAGAATTTATTGAACCCAAAGTCTAAAATTGATTATAAAGTGAAGCCCTATCAACAAGCCTTGAACACCGGTGATTTTGAAAATAATTTGAGCCTGATCGATTTACTTTTCAATGTCGGAAAAGAAGGACTTAATAATCTATTGAAGTAACGATAACCATTCCTTTCCCCTTATCTGGTGGATCAAAGCAGCGAATTGATAATTCATAATTGAAAACGTTTAAAGTTCATAGCCGTCATTTTTTTTTCAAAATGAGCGATCTTGCAAGAACATAAAACTATAACTCAGCCCAAGGCTATGTCCTCGCAATTCTTCAAACTTAGATTTACGTGCAAAATTATAGCCATAACTTAAATAAAAGTCCCAAATTCTTAAACCAGCACTTGGTAAAAAACCCATCCCAACAGTATCTTATAATCTGTTAATAGGGACCGGACCAAACCGTAGTTCTATCCACCCAATTGTACTGAATATAAAGTCTAAGTAATATTCACCGTAAGTGTTATTATTGAAATAATGATTATAGACTACACCTACACTGTATTCCATGGTTCTAATTTTGTTAATTCTATTAATTGACCCCATGCCAACACTTAATCCGACACCGAGTTGCTCATTCCTCCAAGCTCCAGTCAGGTGCACAATAGGTCCAAATTTTTGATATTGCAGCACCTTATATAAATTCGGGCTTTTTCTCAGTTCTTTTTCATTTTGATTGTAGGTCGATTCGTAAGGCAGCAATTGGTCAAAATCTAGCCCATATTCATAATAAAACTCGTCAAGTATTCGGTTTTGCCATGCTTTTGTTAATAAAACAATCTCTTCTTCCTTTTCTATTTTCAGCATCTCAGATAAGGCATCAATCACTTCATAATAGGACGTTTTTCTCAATTCATAATTCTCCTCACTATTCCAATCAGCTCCTCTTTCATACCAAGTAATCTGGTGATAGTAGTCCTAAACCAAAATATATTTACCCGCATCTTTTAGGTTCGTATTTAACCATTTTTCGTGTTTTTCAAGCTTTTCAACTTCCTTTTGAATGAAATCGTATTGCGCTAAATACATTTGCTTTTTTTTGTCATCCCCAATCAATCCCTTATCTCGCAATCGGATTAATTCATCCCATATATACTAAGGGAATTCGTCATCATCTAAACTAGATGCGCGCGCATACAAAACCGAAAAAGCGCTTTCAATTAACTAGGCCTTATAATGTAAATATTGTGGTTCGCGTGGGTGTTCCTCCAGAAGTTGATTGCAAATTGTAACCGCGCTGTCTATTGCATAAAACTCTGATAAAAATAGCATTTGCTGAACATTTTTAATCACCTCGCTAGCATTAGTCGTGTCCATTTGGAATCGAGGTGGACAAGGATAATATGGTCGAGGATCGCAAGCGCAATCTTCATTTAAATAGTACTCATAATTCCCTTCATTTTCTATTCTCCAATAATTCCGATAGATGATTTTCATGTCACCTTCATATTGCATCCGTGGATCTTCTAGAACTTCCGCCTCCGGGAAGCTGAATAGTGAAGTCCGCGCTCCTTGTAAATTAATAAAGTGAAAATTGTGCCCATATTCAGAAACTACTGCAATTGGTTGACCAAATTGCGAAGTCTCGTAGTTATAATACTTCTTCCACTTTAAGCCTGTAACTTCAAGACCATGCCCATCATTCAAGCCATACATTTTTTCTCCAAATAAATTCTCCTCTTTATAAAAGTTGAATTCTTGGCTAAAACCAAGGTAAGTAATCCATATGCAAAAAGAAAATAATACGAGTTTCTTAATCATTTTTCCACCCGTCGCGATTTGGTGTATATGGAACACCTGCAATATTCATTTTCTTTTCAAGCTCTCCAACACGCATGAGTAATTCATCCACTTGCGTTCGGATTTGTGTATATTCTACCTTCGCAATAGCAAACTGCTCTTTTTGCGTTTCAGTTGCATCTGAAGTTGAATACCAAGATTGATAAACAATTGTTTCTAGTCTTCCGCCAGCACTTGGCAGCGTCTCAACATCTCTATTTGATTTGTGATAATCTCCCCATAAGCTGATGTTGATGTTGTGCATTAATTTCTCCAGTGCTTTCACCTCATCCATCCATTTAATGTTGGCATCTGGATACTGCTGAATCGCTGCTTTCATATGACTTAACGATTTTTCAGTTTCATTGAGTTCATTCGACGTACCTCTAATTCTCCTTCTCAATTCAGACAACTCTTTTTTGAAAGCAAGGTTTTCTTCAGATTGTCTTGCCAATGATGAATTTTCAAGTGCTTTCACTTCAAACAATTCTGCACCTGCAACTTTCGAAAGAACACCGTTATCACTCAAGTACATTTCCACAGAATATTTACCAGGCACTACTAAAGGACCTTGATCTGGATTGCTATAACGTCCTACATTGCCTGAACTAGTTTTAATTGGATTTGTGCTCGCATAACGTAAATTCCAAGTGATGCGATTAACACCTTCGCTTGCTCCTGTTTTTATTTTTCGCACTTCATTTCCCTTGCCATCTTTAATGACAAATAGTAAATAAGCATCTTCATAAGTATCTTCCGCTACAAATTCGTCGTAGGTAGGATAGTCGATTTTGGTCCCACCTTCCTTGGCTTTTTTCTCAGCTCCCCAACGTTGTTTTTTTGGCGATTTTGGTGCTATTTTTAAATAATAAGTGAACGTTGCGCCAAAAGCTGGATTCGGTGCCGCATAATGAGACGCCCCTTGAGATCCCGTCCCTCTTAATCCTAGTGGATTTGATTCAACATATTCTAAGGCTGTTTTTACGGGGAAGATATGCGCTGCTTTGTCAATTGTTTCTTTGTTTAAACCACGCAATGGTGTATAATCATCTAACACATAAAATCCACGACCTAAGGTACCTAAAACCAAATCATTCTCTCTTCTTTGAATCGCGATATCACGCACTGCTATTGTTGGTAATCCAGCTGAAAGTTCAACCCACTTTTGTCCGCCATCTATGGTGAAAAATACTCCAAATTCTGTTCCCGCAAATAGTAAGTTCGGGTTTACATGATCTTCAGCAATTGAATAAACTGATCCACGTTCTGGCAGGTTACCCGCAATGCTTGTCCATGAATTTCCTTTATCTGTACTTTTTAAAAGATAAGGTTTAAAATCTCCCTTTTTATGATTATTGAATGCTGCGTAGACAGTTCCCTCATCATGTTGAGATGGGATAAGCATGTTCACATACGTCATTGCAGGAACACCGGGGAAATTATCTTTCTTACTCCAAGTTGTTCCGCCATCCGTTGTCACTTGTACCAGTCCATCATCCGTACCCACATAAATAAGATCCTTATTCTTTGGGGACTCATCCATGGCTACAATATTTCCATAGATAGTCGTTGACTTATTCTTCATTACAGCATCTGGAGATTGGATTTCGCCCATAACTTTCATGGCATTCCGGTCCAATTGTCTGGTTAAATCAGGAGAAATAGTTTCCCATGAATTACCTCTATCTGTACTTTTAAAAACTCTGTTTGCCGCAAAATAAAGTGTTTTATTGTCATGGTTTGAAATAACCAAAGGTGCATCCCAGTTCCAACGGTATGCTTTTTCACCTTTACCTGGCATAGGTTGAATTCCAATTTTTTCACCGCTTTGTCTATCATAACGAACCAACCAACCATATTGTGCTTGCGCATAAACAATGTTTGGGTCAGTTGGATCAATTTGAGACTCAAATCCATCACCGCCATTGGTAATATACCAGTCCGAATTTTGAATTCCTGCATTATTAATTGTTCTAGAAGGACCACCGAGTGAATTATTATCCTGCGTTCCGCCATAAACATTATAAAACGGCGCATCATTATCAACGGCTACTTTATAAAACTGAGTAATTGGTAAATTTTGTTTGTACTGCCAGGTCTGTGCATGATCCCAAGTTTCATAAAGTCCTCCATCACATCCAACAATCCAATGATCCGTGTTTTGAGGGTTCACCCACATGCAATGATTATCAACATGTTTACTTGTTTCACCAGTCGCCTGGAACGTTTTTCCGCCATCTACAGAATGATGTAGCCAGGTATTCAAACTAAAAATTTTGTCCTTATTAATCGGATCGCAATAAATTTCTTGATAATAGTTTCCACTTGTTTTATAAGCACCACGTTTCTCCCAACTTGCTCCTTTATTTGTAGAACGATAAAAACCTGCAGCTCCTTTCTGTGCCTCAACAATGGCATACACATAGTTTGGATCTGCTGGTGAAACAGCCAAGCCAACACGACCCATTTTTCCAGAAGGCAAACCACTTGTTAATTCAACCCAAGTTTTACCAGCATCTACAGATTTAAAAACAGCACTTTCTTCGCCACCACCTATATAAGTAAAAACATGTCTTCTTCTTTGATGAAATGAAGCATATAAAATATCAGGATTTGAAGGATCCATTACTAAATCAGCCGCACCAGTATTTTCTGAAACGGAATGAATTTGCTCCCAAGTCTCTCCGCCGTCTAGCGTTTTATAAACCCCACGATCCCCGCCTTCAGACCATAAAGGGCCATAAGTTGCCACATAAACGTGATTTGAATTCCTAGGATCAACAATGATTTTTGAAATATGCTCTGAGGTTTTTAGCCCCATGTTTTTCCATGAGTTTCCACCATCTAATGATTTATACACACCATCTCCATAAGCTACCGAACGCTGATTATTATTTTCGCCAGTTCCTACCCAAACTGTTGCAGATTGATTTGGGTCAATTGTTACGCAACCAATTGAATAAGATGATTGACCATCAAATATTGGATTGAAAGTCGTTCCATGATTCGTTGTTTTCCATACTCCACCAGATGCTACTGCCAAATAATATTCGTTTGGATTATCGCGGTTTACCGCCATATCCGCTATTCGACCTGCGGTAAGAGCAGGACCGATATTTCTCCAACTCAGTCCTGAAACCAGTCCTGAATTAATGAGTTCCTTTTTTTCTTCCGTGACTTTATCCTTGTCCTTTTTTTGAGCAATTGAAGGAATTGCCATTAACATTAAAGTGATACCTACTAATAGTTTTTTCATCATGTTTAATTCAATTAGGTTGAACTCTTTTGGGGTTTACCTTACACCATTTAATAGTACAAATTAAAATCGGAGAATAAAGCGACATAAATTTACCTAAAAATAAATGTTACTTGACGGTTTTAGCCAATAAATGGGATAAATGCGCTATAATTAATATCAACGGTTACTCAATAACGAGCTTTTCAGTAAATACCAATTCACCAACTTGGAGTTTGACATGATAGACGCCTTTAGCCAAATGGGCAATTGAAACACGTTTATTCGTTGCAAAATTCAAGGAGCTTTGAGAAAGCACTTGCCGGCCTTGCGCATCATATAAAACCAAAGCGAAATTTTCATGGCTTAAAATAGACGTATTTATTTCAATAAACTCTTGTGCGGGATTCGGATAAAGTGAAATTTGAAATTCATCCAATTCTGAAATTCCATCAGCCTCACGTATTTTTATAATTGTCGAACTAGTGTCATTTGGACAATCTCCGTTGATGGCTATTAACGAGACTAAAAAATCTCCCACGGCCTCGTAAGTATGCCACGGCGATTCGTCAGTAGAGAAAGTACCATCTCCAAATGTCCAATAATAACCATCAGCATTAAGTGAATTATTCTCAAAAGTGACCAATCCATCATCTAACAACGCCACGTAAATACTCGGATCAAAAAGCGCCGTAGGCGGATCATCTAATTCAACAAAAATATTTTGCACCAAAGTATCCTCTCCTCCCGGACCAATAGCGACAAGTGTCACTGGATAAATACCTGTAATTGGGAACTGCACATATGGATTTATTTCTGTAGAATAATCAGGCGTTCCACCAGGAATAAACCATTCATAACTCAAGGCATCAGTACTGCCATTTTCTAACTGAATAGAATCTAACCCACACAGGTTTGTATGCTCGGCAATAAATTCGGCAACAGGCTCTTCGGTAGGTTCAATCAGCAACTGACCATTAGAATAAATCGTGTCAGACAATAAGCCTGCGCCATTCTCGGACATAACTGCGAAATAATAAGTTTCTCCTAAAGTCAGTGAAAGACCAGTATGGATGACCGTGTCGGCATACCAATTATCTGTCCAATCTACAACATCTGTGGCGCCCGCTGAAGTACCAATGGCATACCAGTAACGCGCCAATCCGGAATTGGGATCTGATGACGCGCCCCAATTCGCTTCGAGTTCAGTATTGGATGTTGTGGCGGAAATATCTGCCGCCTCACCGTCATTCAGATATGGAATACTTAATGGTGGTGTCCAATCTATATCTGCCAATTGCTCGGCAATGGTTGAAATATTAGATGCCGAATCAATAACAATTGATTTAATTTTTGCGGCCGGGCTATACGAATCTTCATTTTGATAACGTGCATCTCCGGCTGGTCCAACTGCTATCAACTCCTCCACTGCTCTATTTTGATAAACTTTAAAATTATTGACGTTATAAACTGAGCTACCCGAGCGGAATGAAACCGAATTACCTTCAGTATATGGACTATCGTCTACCCAAGAAATGGCATGCATATTATTGACCCACACATGAACTTCACCTGAAATTTTATCATAAACGGTTTTAAAATCATACCAAGTATCCGCACTAAATGTATAATCTGCTTCAATAGCGAGGGTAAATTCATCATCCACTACTTTATAAATTTGAATCTTATCATCATCCTCTCTAAACCAAACAAAATATGAGTTTCCTCGATTCACTAAAGTAGGATCGTCACACATAAAATGCAGTCCCGCTCTCTTATTATCTCCTACACCACTCATTCTGCCCGACCAATGATATAAGAAATTATCGGCGTCATATTGATTTAAATCGGCGTGAATATTCGTATTATAAATGGCCTCATCCGTCTGTTGCAAAGTGTTGTCAGAAATTATCCATGTTCCTGTTTCAGTTGTCCAATCCGGATGGATAACATCATCAAAATTATCAGAGAAAAAACCACGATTATCGTTCGCTCGCCAATCAACACCATTATAATCTATGACTTGATAAAACTTATAATCAATTCCTGAACCTCCCGTATCATCCAAATCTGTAAATCCCGTTAAAAAATCCATGATATACCAATCATTTTCTAATATTACTTCGGTATGTGGCGCCAAGTCATCTCCTTCGCCATCTCCTTCTATTGAGGTCCATTCAATTTCCCAGCCGTCGTCATTGGTATTGCAATCAGACCTAAATTCGATTAAAACACTTCCACCAGAAGCTGTGATAATATCAGGAATTTCATCTCCCGTATATTCTCCAATCAACGGAGCATCAAAATCTTCGCCATCATAGATGTAGAGGTAATCCCAATCTAACTCTAAACTAAAGCTGATGATATTCAACGTGATAGAAACGGCATCAGCAGGTTGAATGAGGTATAAAAAACGTTCATCATCATCATAATTCTCAGCTGCTCCACCTGAATCGAATAAAACACCTGTAGGCGAAGTATAAACCGTTGTTTCTGGGTCGTTATTAATGAGCTGGTAATAATGTTCCCAATCCCAATTAATTCCAGGATCTGTATGAGATGTCCCAGGAAAATGTTGATGCCCTTTAATTCTTGTACAAGCGCCTAATGTCAATGTTCCAGCCGTGGCAGGTCCTTTATAAGTTCGCAAAGGGTTTATTCCGTAACCACTTTCGGTAATGTCGCGCACTAAATTGGCAGAACCTACATACATGGCTTCGGTATACCAAATGGGATCGTCCACATACCCCTCATGCTCAATACCAATTGTATACGGATTTTCAGAACCAACATGCCATCCTTTATCTTCCTCTAATAACATTTGAGTTATTTGTCCGTCAGAAGAGCGTGCGACATAATGATAAGAAACATTTGAGGCACAATTTTGCGCCCAAGAAATTGCTCCTGCGTAAGAACCTTGAATAGTGTGAACCGTTACCGCCGAGATCGAAACCCCAGCACGACTGCTATAATTACACGGAGGTGCCGCATTCCAAATTGCGGGTCCATATTCATCTGATCGATTAATTTTTCTGAATTTCCGAAGTCCATCATCAATGACTTCGTGATCAGAAATGAAAACTGTTTCACTTGATAAAACCCCATAATTCTCTGCCCCATAAATAACCCCCAAGTCAATTCCTCTAGCGGGAAGATCGAAGATTGATTGATAGGTTTCATTATTCATAAATCGAAACACCTCATACGTAAAGCAACTCAAAGCAAAATAACTTGCGGCATTTTTGCTCCATGGAATTTCAGAAAGTGTTTTTAAGACTTGATCATGCCCTTTAAAATCTTCGGTTGCAACGGATTTGCGTTCCATAATTTTGCTATAGGCAGCAGCATATGCCATAATATTAACACCCGAATTAGTTTTAATATCGTTAATTGTATAACCTGACAAACCAGAAATGTAGTTGAGATTATCGTTAAAATATCCCTGCCCATTTTCAGTTAAGCCCATTACTCCCTTTATCTGTGGAATGCCTGAGCAACCGGCATTATTTCCAGAAAGATGCCGCATTCGAGTTTGAGCAAAAGCCACACCTTCTAATAAACCGCTGGGGATTTTGGGATAAGCTGCATAGGCCGCTTCAAAATCCTCGGCGAAACGTGTGCCATCAATTTCTTGCGAAAATGAATGAATTCCAATAAAAAATAATAGGAGTATATAAATACTTTTAAGCATGGTTTGTCAATTGGTCTTCTAAAAGTAGTGAAAATAGAAACTGAAATTGATAAAAAAAGTATAAAATCTAATCGATTACTTGGCTAATATGCTCCATTAAATTTGCGGATAAACCACTCTACTGAAAGGAGTAAAACGATTAAGGCGAAGAGCCATTTATAGTCAATCAAGTCGTCAAATTCTTTTTCTTGATAGACCACGGTGACCATGTCATCACGCTTATCAATATTGTTTTGAAGTTTTTCAATCTCATTAGGAAAAAAGAATTCACCGCCAGAATTTGAAGCAATCGTCTTCAATATTCTATGATTGGCTACCGTGTTTAAATATTCAATTTTTATTTCACGAACTAGGAATGTTCCCTTTTTAGAATAACGCTGTTCCTGGAAAACCGTTGATGCCGACCAAGAATAAACCCCTTGTTTCAATCTACCCAAATCCAATTGATACGCGTTAGCCGTTTTCACAAAAAATGATTCAAATTCGTCTCCCTCTTCATTTGAAAACTGAAAACTAACTTCAGGTTCATTCACCAAATCGAAAGATTTATTGTAAAGCTCGGCCTTAACGACTAATGCTTCGTTTTCGGTATACTCATTTTTTAAATGAATTTTAAACGGATCTTTATTCTCCTTCACCGCCAAGTAGGTAATGATCTTTCCAAAAAGGTCACTAAAAATAATGGTGCTTTTATTTTTCATTTGGTCATACAAACGCCATCTCCAAATCCCCTCACCCATAATGACCCCAAAGCGGCTATCTTGTTTTTGAGAAAAATAAATAAGTGGTTTGTCCAATGAAATATTACCCAAGCGTTGATATGCCAAAACTTCCATGGCATCACTAAATTTATAATTACCAAAAGGTGCTTGAAGTGGCGGTGCACTTGAAAACAATTGAATACTCGCCTGAGACACTAAGATCTCTTTATAGTTCGGGTTATGTGCAAAACCAACCTCTTCAAGATCAGTGCCTGAACCCGTATAGCCTACTTTTAATCGCTCAAGTGCTTTCATATTGGATTGGGCGCCCAGTATAAATAATACAGGTCCTTCTCCATTCTCAATGTACTTATTAAGTGCAGCACTTTTGTCATCATAGTTATGCACAATCACTAAATCGTAAGGCGATAAATCATCTACCTTATCAATCTTTTTCACATCCACCTCATAATTTTTATTGTTGTCAATTACAAAACGAAGCGCTCCTACATCAGGATGTGGGGCTTGAGTTGCTATAAGAATTTTTTGGCGTCCATCAATGACCTCAATGTAAAAGTTTGCGGAATTATTTTTGGTGCTGTATTCATTTTCCACGGCGCTAACTTCTGCCCTAAATTTTCTGAAACCAATGCGGTTAGCCGTCATGATAAATTGGATTTTCACTTGATCTTCATCTCCAGTAAAACTAATGCGTTCTTGCTTTACAACAGTGTTGCCGTCGTAAATTTTTACGGCTACATTTTCACTTTTGCACAACGATTCAGAAATTGAAACTTCCACGGGGAATTGATTCCCTAAAAACGCTATTTCATTATGGTTAACACGGTCAATACGGACATCTTTAACCAAACTTGTATCGCCCAAAGCAATGGTAAAAATGGGCAAGAAGCTTTTACGAGCAATGGCATAAAGTGGATTTGCTCCCGTATTATAGATACCATCAGATGCTAAAACAATACCGCCAATGTTTCGATTGGTATACTGATCATAGATGCCATTGAATATAGCGGAAATGTCTGTGGATTTTCCACTATAATCAGCCGTAAATCCAGGTGAAATATTGGCAGAAAAATCGTAATTAATTACTTCAAACTCCACTTCCATTTGAGTTGAAAACTTGGATAAGTTATCAATATATTCTGTTTGATAGTACGCTGAATCCTTTGACAAAAGTACCGAAGCTGAATTGTCATTCACCAGAAAAAGGAGCGGTTTTTCTTTCCGTTCTGTGAAGTTTTCGATAATGATTCCTAACAGCAGAATTGCGATAACAAAAACAGCAACAAATCTAAACGCGGCTAGCATCCACTTCACCCAAGAACGCACCTCCTCTAGGAGCTGATCTTTTCGATAAAGGATAAAAGCATAGATGAATGCAATGAGCGCTACAACTAAAACCCATATGGGATGATATGTATATAAGAAATCCAAGGGATTATTTCTGCTAAAATTAGTCAAATTGTTTTTTATGAATGCAATTATTTTGTTTTTCCCTTTCATATTGATTCAGCATTCGTATTTTTATCCAAATTTCAATTTGAAATGAACTTTTTTCAGCTTTTAGGACTTGGGTATGTGAATTACATCAAGGGCATTCGCTTCTTGATTAAGCATAGGTTGTATTGGTTTGTTTTATTTCCATTAATCCTATTCGCTGGCATCTATTGGTTGGGTCTTTATTTCGAGGGTGTTGAGGCTCGAATTGGTAATGAAATTGAAGAAAACGCTGAAAACATTACATCCATTAGAGGAATAACCTGGGTTACGATCAAAATGTTATTCTTTGATTCGCTCTATTTAATCTTTACAAAATTCACCCTTTACATTGTTGTTATTGTATTGTCACCAATGCTATCTTATTTGTCCGAACGCATTGAAAACATTCTTTCAGGCAATAAATACAAATTCAATTTAAAACAACTGATCAGCGACATTAAGCGTGGAATTAGAATTGCCATGCGTAATATTTTCTGGGAGTACTTTTTCATTGTAATTATTTTAGGAATCGCCTCCTTTTTCGGAGGAACAGTGAAAAACATTCTCATCTTTTCAATTCCAATCGCAATCGGTTTTTACTTTTATGGGTTTGCTTTCTTAGATTATATAAATGAAAGAAGAAGATTGAACATTCAACAGAGTATTTATTTTGTGTCCAAACACAAAGGTTTAGCCATAGCAATTGGGAGTATTTATTCCATTTTCTTTTTATCCTTCTTTTACGTATTCAGAGGATATGGCAAGATACCGCCTGATACTTCGAGCCAGTTATTATGGGGGACGATACTAGTCGTTACATTTATTTTAGCAGCAATTGCTCCAATTTTGGCAATAACTTCAGCAACGCTCTCAATGCATGATATAGTTGATTTAAGTAAAAACCAGCACGCACAGCGAGACGAAAATGGCACAAGAGCGGAAGATGACTTTTCCGATCAAGATGAAAATCCACTTGAAAACGAGGACAATAAAGAAGATTTGGATCAGTAATTGCATTGCGTTAGCACGAAAACGTTATTTTTATATTTTAAATAAATTGAGAAACATGAAATGGATATTGGCATTATTAATTTTTACAAGCGCAGGATTTATTTTTGGAATGAGCCCACCTGATTCAACTTCGACTATTTTTGAAAAAGGCACAGCCAAATATTTGATATCGGAAGGAAAACGATTTTATAATGAAGGAAGCTATCGCATGTCTTTGGTTAAATTTCGTGAAGCTTTGAATAAAGATAAGGGCAACGCAGAAGCTACCTATTGGTTGGCTGAATGTCACTTGGCCTTAGGAAATTATAAAAAGGCAAAAGATTATGTGCAAAATGCACTTGCCATTGATGAAGAAGTGGATGAAGAAGTGCGTAATGTTTTAGCCATTTGTCAACATAGAATTGGCGAATTAGACGAAGCAATTAAAAATTACAAATTGGCTTTAGCTCCAATTTCAGAAATACGAGCCAAGGAACTTCGAATTCAATTCCATATTGAACAATGCGAGCGCGCTAAAGAAATGATTGCAGCTCCAATTGATGTATCAATAGCAAGAATGACGAAAAACATTAATACTGCGTTTGAAGAAACGGCTCCTACTTTGTCTCCAGATGGGAAAGCATTTTATTTTGTTTCACGAAGAGCAGATAACAAAGGTGGAGGAATAAGTCCCGGAGACCAGCGATATTTCGAAGATGTATATGTGAGTTTATGGGATGAAGAGAAAAAAGAATGGGGGGAAGCAAGTAATTCATCAGATCTCATGAATAGGGTCAATACAAAAGGAATGGATGCAATTAGCCATATCTCGCCAGATGGCAAAACGCTTTACATGTCGATTAATACCATGACATTAATATCGCCAAAGCCAAAAACAAAAAGTGCAGATATTTTTTATTGCAAATTAAACAGAAAAGGAACTTGGAATTCACCAAAACCACTGGGCAAACCAGTGAATAGTTTTTATTTTGAAGTCGCGTTTAGTTTAACTGCTGATGGAAATACAGCCTATTTCGTGAGTGAGAGAATGGGCGGTGAGGCTAGATCTGATATTTGGGTTACCTATAAGCAAGGCGGTGATTGGTCAAAACCAGAAAGTTTAGGAGATGTTGTGAATACGAATGGAAATGAAACAACCGTAAACGTCAGTCCTGACGGGGTATATTTATTCTTTAGTTCTACTGGCCATGAAGGCATGGGAGGCTATGATGTTTATGTGACAAAAAACACAGGAAGCGGATGGGAAAAACCAGTTAATCTTGGATATCCAATAAACACTGTTTCAGACGAGACCCATTTTGTCTATCATAAAGAATTAAATCGTGCTTATTATTCGAAACTTTCTTCAAGTGAAAATAAAGGAATGGGTGCCCGTGATTTGTTTGAAATTGACATGACTAATTTCGATTTACCATAGCCTTGAGTTGGCTTAAACTGTTAAAAGACACTTTAGTCGAAAAATCTGGGTATTTAAGGAGAGTCTTTCCATTTTATTTTATCTTTAGGAGTTAGTTAATATAGGTCAATTGAGTAAATACATCACATATAGCATATTAAGTATATTCCTGATATGTTCCGGTCATTCAAAAGCACAAGATACGCTCAAGCAAGTCTTTCGTCCAAGATTAGGGTTAGGAACGGGAGTTATGACCTATTACGGTGAAATTCAGAACTATCAAAAAAACTTTACATCAACGGTTAATCGTATTGGCGGGTTACTATATGTTAATGCCCCGGTTTCAAAAATGTATAACGTTGAATTTTCGGCAACTTATGCAAAAATTGCTGCTAATGAGCGAACTTTAGAAAGAAGCTACAATTTTGAATCACGGATTCGCATGGGTACTGTGATGCTCTATTATAATTTTTATCCCTTATTTCAAGAGAACCGTTCTTCCTTCCATCCCTTTGTTGGGCTAGGGCTATCCTCTTTCGAGTTTTTATCAAAGACAGATAGGTACGACGCTTTTGGTGCTGAATATTTTTATTGGTCAGATGGATCAATTATGAGTTTAGATGAAAACGATCCTTTAGCACCAGCAGATGCGGTAGCACTTAATCGAGATTATACATATGAAACTAATTTAAGAGAGCTTAACGAGGATAATTTGGGGAAATATAGAGAACAAAGCCTCTCAATACCGCTTAGTTTTGGAGTCGAGTGGCATATGTCTCCCCGCTGGGATTTCAGAATTGCAACGACGTATAATTTGACTTTTACCGATTTGATTGACAATATTTCACCAGCCGGAACAGGCATTAGAGAAGGAGATAAGAAAAACGACCGTCTACTTTTTACCTACGTTTCGCTGAGTTACGATCTTAAATTTGGGCAGGATGAGGATGAAGAATTTCCTGACTTAATGGACGAAGAAGGTATTCCATTATTTGCAGAGTGGGATCCGAACGATTTTGACAAGGATGGTGTAATTGATGCGCTAGATGATTGCCCAGCAACACCTTTAGAAGCATTGGTAGATGAAAATGGATGTCCAATTGATTCTGATCAGGACGGCGTTCCTGATTATTACGACGACGAGCCAGGAACAAAATTAGACAGTTATGTCAACGAATTTGGTGTTTCTATAACGGAAGAAGATTTTCTAGAGCATGTGCGCTTATATTATGATTCAACCGGTTATGAGCATCCTTTTGAAGAATTTAGAACTGAAGTTGTAATGAATAGAGAGCGCACAAAGACCTATCCTAAATCGAGTAAAAATAAAGCAGGCCTGAAGTATGTTATTTTGGTTGGAAAAGAGCGTAAAGATATTACAGTTAACGACCTGCATAAGTTTTTAGGTTATAATGATTATAGCACTGTAATGAAAGGTGACACAGTTTATTATACCCTTGGCGAATTCAATTCGATTGAAGAAGCCGTGGCAGCTAAAAACAGTTTAGAAGACCAGGGCGTTGAAGTAACAGATATTAGCCGAAATAGCGGCAATGGAGAAACGCTGTTCTCGGTAGACGAGCAAGTGATACAAAAAGTAGAACGTGTGAACATACAAGAGGGACGAGAAGGACCAAATTATATGGTTTCAGAGCAAGTTTACCGTGTTCAATTGGGCGCATTCCGGACAAAAGTTGATACGGATGAATTATACCCAGACTTGGAAGTGGTTTACGGTGCATCAGACAAAGACAACATAAACCGTTACTATACAGGTTCATTCGAAACCTTTGAAGAAGCTACTGAATATCAAAAAGAGCTGAATAAAAAGGGGTATAATAGTACCTTTATTGTGGCCTATGAACAACAAAAACGTGTGACGCTTGTTGAGGCGGGTGTTGAACCAACCGATTTACCAGATAACTATTCAGAAACAACTGAGTTAGGCACATTTATAGAAGAACGTGACACAAATGAAGTTGTTGAAACCAATACTGGAATTGATCCAAATAAGTTAAGATATCGCGTATTACTCGCCTATTCTACTGACGATATCTCAGTTGAAATTGTTGACATACTATACAATATTGGAATGGTTAAGCCAGTTAAAGGTAAAGATGGATCTACAGCTTATTATTCGCAAGAATATGAGACAGAAGAAGAACGCGATCAAGCCATGACTGATTTTGAAAAATACAATTTAGATGCCATTAAACCCATTATCGAATATAATGGTGAATTTTATTCTGAGGAAGAATTTAAAGAAAAGTTTAAGTAGAGATTTTAAAAAATTTCAGCTTATAATTCGCTCACTGAATGGTTTGAGAGCGGATTTATTGCCATTTTCCATTTATATACAGTAAAATAATTTGAGACGGAAACATAAGTATTTATAAGTAATAACCAACTATATATAATTCTAAGTGTCTCATTTATAGTCTTTTATTTTTTCGCGTTTTTACCATTCAATTTTAACCCATCAAAATCTTATATTAGTCAGGAAACACAAATTATTAACTAAAATTTTACTTTATGGCTTTTGATGGAACAGAGGGAGGACAAATTACATTGTTAGACGCGGCGACAATGACTGCAGGTTACAGAACCGTAAACCCAGGTAATAGATTGGGACATTATATAGGAAAAGATATCCTTAACTCTATATTGGCACAATCAGGATGATCTGTAAAGACTATGCTTAATTCAAGCGTATAAATACGTGATTTACTGAAAATAGGTGTAAATACCTAGTTCGTTGGTAAGACTTTATAGAGATATTATAGAATCGAGATTATTCGTACAAGTCACCATGGTGCTTAATCCAACCGCCAATATGTCGTCCGTCGGGATCGTGATGTGTCCAATGGATAACTCCCCCTCTACCATTCCACTCATACTCACCGTGAATTATTACGTCATCTCCTTCTTGTAGATTAACAATTCTATCCGCCAAATCAATGTTATGCGAAACTAAAATGGTTTGTTCTGAGGCTAATTCCACAATAAATTTTTGATGTCTTGACCCTTCATTGTCATCTGACAAGTTTTTTATAACCTCACCTTGAATCATGACTTGCTCATCACTGACATGATTATCATATAAATTTTGCATTTCTTGATCAGATGTGAAATCTTCTTCCAGATTTAAATCCTCGGTGAAAACATCTTCGAAACTTTCAACCGCAGAAGATTCTTGATAACTGCAAGCAGTCACACCTATCCCTAGCAGGATTATTAAAAGTTGAACACTGTTTTTTATTGTCAATTGATTAATTTTTACGTTTACCATCTAATGCAGATTCGCCGGGCACTGCTAATAAATTTCTTAAAGAATAAATGGCGATTATCGTTGCAATAATTAAAATACTAGCACCAGCCAAAAAGGGTGCACCTGGAAAATAAACAGTCGAATCTGGTCCTGAATAGACAGAAAAAAGTGTGGTATAAATTACGGGGGCAAGAACCGCCATGAGACTGCCTAAACTTGTTAATACTCCTTGCAAGTTTCCTTGCTCCTTATCGGAAACACGATTGGAAACTACACCTTGAATAGTTGGTGTTGCGATCCCCCCAACAACGTATGGAATAGTTGCGGCGTATAAATAAAAAGCGTTTCCTGCAAAAGCAATGCCGAACATGCCGAGTGTCCACAAAGTAAAGCCCCACATGATTACTTTTTTATTGCCAAATCGTTTTACCAAAAAGCCGGTCAAAACGGCTTGTACAACACTTGCAAGAATTCCCACAACCATTAAACTCAGCCCTACATCTAATTTATTCCATTCATAACGCTCCATGGTATAGTATGACCAAGTATTAGGCATTACCTGCCCTGCCAATTGTGCCAAACCAAATGCTATTACAAACCCAATTACGGCTTTATACTTTCTTAAGTTTGACAACGAAACAAACGGGATCATTTTAGAATAATTAATCTTACGCCGGTTTTCCGGAGCTAATGATTCTTTTACGAAAAATAATCCAAACAGAAAGTTAAGCAAGGAGAATCCTGCAGCAACAAAAAACGGCGCCTTAACTCCCCAATTTTCGCCAATAATTCCCCCAATGGCAGGACCAATTACAAAGCCCAAACCAAAAGCAGCTCCGATAATTCCGAAATTCTTTGCTTTGTTCTCCTTATTACTAACATCTGCAATATAGGCAAAGGCTACAGTGTGACTTGCACCAAAAATTCCTGCCAAAATTCGACCAGCAAAGAGCCACATTATTGTTGGCGCAAAAGCATGTAATACATAATCAACCCCTAAACCAAATAGTGACAAAAGTAAAATCGGTTTTCTACCATAACTATCACTCAGTTCGCCCATTACTGGGGCAAATAAGAATTGTACACCTGCATAAGCAGTAATCAAGAGTCCACCAGTTAGGGCAGCATCACTTAAGTTTTGACCCGTTAAGGAAGATATTAAATCAGGAATAATTGGTACAATTATCCCCACACCAATCATATCGATTAGGACCGTGAGAAATATGAAAACTAATGCGGAATTTTTCGCTTTTTTTTCTTGCACTCTGATTTAAACTTTGATTTCAAAGTTATAAAAAGGAATTGGATAGTGAGGGTCAATTAATAGAATTGAGTACAAAGGTTATTTCCGACTTCGCACAACGCGTAAAACTTGTTCCATTAATCGCATTTGTGCGTCAAAATGTCCTTTTTGAGTTTCAATATTTATGTAAGAAATTTCATTTTTACCGCAATAAACAGACAATGAGCCGTCATTCACATAACCTTTGTTATCCTGCAAAATCACATTCACCCCCGCTTTTTTAAATGCCTCGTAAAAGTAAGAATCAGTAGTGTAAATAAAATCGTCCGGGTCAGTATCCGGGTTAATGTAAACGCTTTTAGTATTCTCGGCTTCGCCGCCTCCTTCAGCATAACTTTTTATTGAATACTCTTCATCCGTATTATTATGAACCGCTACAACAGTATGTCCTTCTGGTAATCGATTCAGAATAGCTTCTGCCAATTTCTTAACTTGTTTATTTGCTTTGCCTGAATAATTGGCACCATCTTTTAAGGTCTTTTTTCTTCCCTTTTTTGTAAAAATTCGATTGGGATCAAAGTCGTAGTTCCTGCCTTTCATTGTAAAAACAATTCTGCGTGTCCATTGGTGTCTGAGGTAAAAAAAATGAATGGAATCAATATCGGCATATCTATACAAGGTCTCTATACTAGTGGTTTCATCTTCGTGTACATTTACAAAAACGATATTTCCTGGAGCTTGAGATTTTTGCTCATAAATACTAATCTCCGTTTCACCAAGTATGAATTTTGTTGCCATAATTGAATTTTCTTGTGGCCAAGTTAATAGTGGGATAAATAAAATAAAAATAACTAAGCGTTTCATCACAGTTTAGTTTGTGGACAAGATACTGAATTTACCTAAAACCGAATCATGAATAACGAGTGGGAGATAGTTGTTCGATTTGAAGCGTTGTTTGTTCAATTATTTAACAACTATAGCAGAAAATTTCTTCAGAAAATAAGTTTACAATCTGTTACTTAAGAATAGTCACATGACCGTGATATTCATGCTTCTCGTCTGTAATGTTGTCGCCAAATTCGATATGCCAAACATAAACACCGTCAGGTGACATTTTACCATCTCCATAGGTTCCATCCCATCCATAGGCAGCATCAAAAGATTCAAAAAGAACTTCTCCCCATCTATTGTAAATTACCATGTGATAATCATAAGGATCATACCCTGAAGTCATTACAGGCTTGAATTCTTCATTAAAATCATCTCCGTCCGGTGTAAATACATTTGGAATGAAAAACGTAATCACGTCATCAACAGTAATGTTCGCATAAGCCGTGTCTGCACAACCAATTGAATTACTTGCTACCAATCTAACTTCATAGGTCACATTTGGATCGGTTGGATAGACATGACTCGGTTCAAATTCATTGGAATAAGCTGATCCGTCTCCGAATTTCCATTCCCATAAATCCGCATAAAGGGATGTATTGTCAAACTCAACTTCAGTATCTTCAATATTAACCGGATTGGTGAGCGAAGTAAAGTATGCCTCTGGTTGCTTTAATACAGTGATATAATCATTATAGGTTGCTGAAGAACCACAAATATCACCCGACTGTACATTTAAAGTCACATCAAAATCACCAATTCCTGTGTACATGTGCGTGACAGTTCCGCAATCAGAAGCAGATCCGCCATCTCCAAAATCCCAAATACAAGAAACACCAGGCAACAATGTCAAGTTTGTGAAAGTCACTAACAATGGATCACAGCCTTTAAGCGTATCAGCTGTGAACACAACACTTGGTAAAGGTTCTACTTCAATATCTATTGTCCCCGTGCTGACACATCCATTCACATCTGTAGCTGTAACAATATAAGTATCAACTCCAAGACCAGGTGTAAATGGCACTGCATTCGTCATAGGATGATCCCAAGTATAAATTCCTCCACCACCTGCTCCAGAAGCCATAAGCGTCATAGATTCTCCTAAACAAATAACCGCTGGACTAGGATCTGAAATAATAGATACAACTGGTGCCGTATTTACTGTAATTGTAAAATCTGCTACGTCATCCTCACAAGGCAAAGCATCTGAGAAAGTATATGTAAATGTGTAAACACCGCCGGGTAAGCCAGAAGCGTCAAAGATTCCGGTAACAGGATTAAATGCACCAGAAGCAGTAGTCTCTGCCCAATCTCCACCCGGATCAGCACCCACTAACAAGGTATTCATGTCAAACGTAAAACCGGGACTGTTACAAATTACCCCCGCGTTATCTTCACCTGCCGAACCACCTGGTCCAACGCTAACGGTAAACGTTGCTACATCAATAATTCCACCACAGCCAATTACTTCATATTCAAAAGTATAAGAACCAACACCTGCAGTTCCCGCGTCAAACTCTGTTGTCAATGGATCAAATTCTCCACTTACAACAATTTCAGTCCATGTTCCACCTGGTTCAGCGTCACCAGACAATAAGTCTTCTAAAACAACTACTCCCGTGCACACAACCGTATCGTTATCGGCACCAGCATTTGCATCTACAGAAGGGCAAGCAATTACCCAGCCGGATGAGCACCCCGTGTTCAACAAAGTAACAGTTGTAAAAGGTAATGTAGATTCTACCGTTAGGAAAACATCACCATATGATCCGCCGCATAAATATGGTCCAATTACGTCACCGGCAACTCCGACTCCGTCTCCTGTTAATGTCATTATTCCGCCGCCATCAATTGACATGGTTGCATAATCATCCGTATTCACAGCCGTGTATGCTAAATTCATTGATAATGTTGGTGTAACTGCCGTAGATACAATCGTTCCGGTGCAACCAAATCCTGACCATGGTCCGTCAGCTCCTGTACCTTCGCAAATTGCGCAAGCCGGATCACTTGATAGAATGTAAGGAGAAGAAGCATCACCTACTGAAGTATATTCTGCACAAGTAGGTTGTGCAAAGACTCCTGGGGCGATGAATAGTAGAAGATATATTAAATTTTTCATCAGATAATTATATTCAGTTTCGTGCTTAGACCAACTATAAACTTACTTATAGGCCCATTCGTGTTCTTTTGTTATCGTATGTGTGCATCCTGAAGCGGTTGTTACTTTCAGGGTAATGCTATATATTTTTTGTTCGGCAAACATCACTTTCGGATTTTGCAGAGTTGAAGTTTCTCCATTTCCAAAATCCCAATGCCATGCAGTAATTGTTTCACCTGAGATTGAAGCACCTTCAAAGTAAGTTACGGCGGCAGCTAACATGTTTTTAGCATTAAAATCGGCCGAAGGTCCTTCAATCGCCAAAAGATCATGCAATAAAGTGATTTCAGAACCAGAGACATTCATTTTTACCGTGTAGAAACCGTTTCCATAAGTCATACAGTTCAGGTTATTGGCAGTTTCTCCGATCAATAATTCACCATCTTTATACCAACCTAAAACGGTTGATTCATCTATCTCTGGAACGGTAATTTCTAAATTACCATCACACCAAGTACCTGTTTCTTCTATAACTCCTTGAGCAAAACTTGTTGCAAAAAAACTAAAGAATAGAAGTGTAGTTATAAATTTCATCTTCATTTTAATATTAAAATATCATTATTCAAACGTTGTAATTTGCGCAGGGTTGCCTGTGAAGATAAGAGTTTTTTCATCTTTTGAGACTTTAGAATCCATAAGAAAATTAACAGTGGAAAGTTAGCCTTCGTTTTTTACGGTCTCTTTTACCTCTTTAGTTTTACGCACAGACCGCACCACCAAACCAGAGCCAATGGTTAACAAGAGTAATAAACCTGCCGTAATAGGAACCCAATTTGGCACAGGAATTGGATCTCCTGCAGCGTAAGAATGCAACCCGCTTAGGTAAAAGTTTACTCCGAAAAATGTCATTATGATACTGCTATATGCCCATAATGAAGCGACATTAAATGCAAATTGACTTTTTAAACCAGGAATAAATCTAAAGTGAAGTATGATCGCGTAAATTAATACTGAAGCTAATGCCCATGTTTCTTTGGCGTCCCACCCCCAATAGCGTCCCCAACTTTCGTTCGCCCAAATCCCTCCTAAAAAGGTTCCAATAGTTAACATAAATAAGCCGATTATGATCACCATTTCTGAGATATATGTGAGCTGCTTTGTGGTTAAAAGCAAACGTTTTTGATTTTTCACATTTATAAACAAGTTCAACTTCAGCACTATTAAACCGAGTATTGCTCCCAAACCAAGGAAGGCATAACTGCCCGTAATAACAGCCACGTGAATCATTAACCAATAAGATTTTAAAACAGGAACCAAAGGCGTCATTTCAGGATCCAAGGCGTTCATATGCGCAACAAAAAGTAGCAACCAGACAAGAATACCTGCGGCCCCTAAAACAATAGGGAAAAGCCTATATAATGCAAGGCCGAGCGCGGCTACAACAAATGCGATAAATACAACCGCCTCGTAACCATTACTCCATGGTGCATGACCTGACAAGTACCAACGAATTCCGAGTCCTGTCCCGTGCGCTATTCCCATAAAAAGGAATATGATAAACGCTGAACGCATTCCCCATTTAATACTGAATTTTGGCTTAAAGATCACAATGAAAGACAAAATCAAAATAATGAACCCAACTAATAAATATAAATTCATTAACCGTTTGAAAATGTCAAATTTATTATATGATATTTCTAGCTCAACCGCACTTTTACTTGGAATTGTGTTTGGATCAGAAACTCTTCTTTGGAACAAATCAATTAATTCTACTACCTGATCTGCCTTTGACCAATCGCCCGTTTTATGCGCTTCATTTACGGTTGAATTGTACAAGGGTAAAATTGAATTCATAAATTCAGCATCCTCATTAACAAACGGATGATTCTCATCAAATGGAGAATACCAGTTTTGATTTGGATCATTCGGAAGTGGCATTATTTTCAAATATCCACCCGTAAAGACACCAAACAATAGATTTACTCGTTCATCTGTCTTCAATACATCTTTATCATATTGATTTCGTTCCGCTGGTTTTTTTCTTCGTGCAATATCTGCATCATTAACTAAAATGTATTCAAATTCGAATGTGAAAAAGTCAACAAAAGAGGCATATTTACCATCTAGATTTAGTTTTTTACGCAAGGCACTTCCTGAAACATAAATAAATGGCTCCATATTCCAAGCCATAGAGTTAGTATGGATCCCTAAAAACACTTGCATGGCACTTAGGGTGTCATAAGTTGTTTGTCTGCTGACTTTTTTCATTAAATCCGAAGCCAACGTATGAACAGGTTCAAATCGACCACGTTGATTGTGTACAATTAATCGTCCGTATTTTTCAGCATGGTCAAAATTGATAGTTGGATTTTCACCGTTAAAATCACTAAAAATTTCATTATCCGCCGCATGTCCTTCCTCTTGTGCGTGTAACTGAACACCACCAAATAAGGCAAACAGCAACAATAAGCTCATCATTTCTGCCCGCTTTTTACTGATTTCAATTGACTTTCGAACTAATAATCTAAAACGACCATAAGGTGAAAGAAGGCTGATCATGAATCCAATTGCTAAGAGCAGATAACCTAAATAACTAATATTGGTCCCCGGTGCATCAAAATTAACGGAAAGAACGGTCCCCAATTCATCCGGATCATAAGACGATTGGAAGAATCGATATCCTTGATAATCCAAAACATTGTTCATGAAAATGTGATGCTTTTTCTCCAAATCCGTGGCAGGATCTGTCAAGGTTACTCGGCTTGAATAAGAGGAAGGATTAGTTGTTCCTGGGTAGCGTTCCAATTCAAAATCATCCAAATAAATCCAAAAAGGCAATTCAACCAAATCAGATCCATAAGCCAATTCATAAAATAAATCGCCCATTTCAAATGTTTCCAATTGCGGATACTGACCTTTACCACCTCTTAGCACCACATCATGGGATAAATCTCCCTGAGTAGCGCGGACTGTCAATGCTTTAACATCCTTAGAAACTGATTCACTCTCAATTAACTCAAGCGCCGCACTTTTATAATACGCATTGAACACGAATTGAAAATTATTGACAGAATACAAACGTTTGGTTTGGAATTTTTGAATACTATCTCGTTTTACAACTCCCTGCGATTGATCTGACATTTGCAAATAACTCAAATCATAAGGAGTCTTAACATATATGCCTGAATCAGTTTCAAAAATCGACACAGCATCTGTATAGTCATCATTGTTAAATGTTAGTTTGAGTCCACCATCCAGCACATCACCCGATTTTAAATAATTATACTTTCGACCATTGGTACCAACAGTAACCAATTCTATATAAGGATCGCCTTTGGACTGCCCTGTTGGAACAAGGGTGTCTTTTGCGTGTTCTAATAATTCTACAAATTCAATTGAGATAGGTTCCGACCCAGGAAAATCAATTGAATGATTAAAATAGTTATTGGTATGCCCGTCTAAAATTACTGGTTTATCATAGACATATTGATCCACCTTATCATGGACTTTCATTTGCACATAGGTATCATAACTTATGATAATATTGGATGAACCGCCTTCGCGAATTTGCATGGCACCTTCGAAACCTATCAGTCGTGTAACCCATGCGCCAATAACAATAACTAAAAAGGCAATATGGAAAATCAGTGAGCCCAATTTTTTCAATTGGAATTGTTTGTATTTAAAAAGGTTATAGGTTAATGAAAGAAATAAATATCCCAAAATAAACTCAAACCAAAAAGCTTTATAAACCCACTTTTGCGCAACTGGCGTACCGAAATCATTTTCAATAAAGGTAGCATACCCAATTGCCAGAAAGAAGGCAAAAAGAAATGCAGCCATCAGCGGCATTGAGAATATTTTATTTAAAGCACGAACCATAGCTATTAATTTGCTGATTGATGCAGCGGTGCAAATTTAACTTGAATTTTAATAATTTAGAGTAATAATCTTCAGTATTCAAGTAAACAAACAACGAAAAGCGATAGAAAGTTCATGAAACTCGTGAAAGAATCAATGAGAAATCAAAATTGTCTTTTCGAAGAAAGTAGTGACTCATGCACATTTATTTTCAAAGGATACCATAGATTATTGTATCTTCCAATCATATCAAATCCTAAAACAATGATATTAGATTCGGAAAAATTATACTTCCTCGCGGTTAGAGATGATGTCCTTCGCAATAGTCCCAAGAAAAGCACGAGTAGGAATGTAGTTAACCATCTCATTTTAGGAGATGACATGAACTATTTGGATGAAACAGATGGTGAATGGGCCATTTACGACCTAAAGTGGAAAGAGAAAATGCAGGCTTTTGAAACTTAATCAACCTTTCTAAGGCTGAATCCGTCATAGTATTAGGCTGCTAATTAACCTAACTATGAAAAACTTCTTACTTGCCTTTCTAGCTATAATTACGTCTTTCACAGGTTTTAATCAAGAATTCTGCCACAGTGACTGGAGGCACTCCTGACTACACTTTTTTTTGGGAAAATATTGAAACTGGAGAAATAAATGATGGCGGAACCTATGCAGGACTGAACCCTGGTTTGTATCAACTAACTGTGACAGATGCTGATGGAACTACGATTAGCGAAACAGTTACGTTAGATTCTTTAAATGTGATTGCCGATTTTCAAGCCTATTCTGACGACCTTGTCGAAATTCCTGATGGATATATTGGTTTTGCACCCGATACAATCGGTTTTGTTAATCTATCTGAAAACTTTGGCAATCCTATTATTGATCCGTGGTCAGAACCAAGGTTTTTCTGGAATTTTAATAGTCAGCATGATTTGTGGAACATAACTGAAACTACTGACACGCAGGATAAGGGATGTTTGCATGGTGGAGAATTTGAAGTCTGCCAGGTTACTCAAAACAAGAATGGTTGCAAAGATACCACTTGCAAAGTGATTGGTTTGTTTGGTAGTATGTTATCAACTGATGAATCTGATCATTCAAACTTGTTTACAATTCATTCAAAATCAAGTACGAATGAAATAATTGTATCAACTTCAGGAAGTACCGCTCCTCTTAGCATTTCTATCTATTCCTTATCGGGTCAACTTATTCAAGAAGAGCAAATTCTCAATTCGAGTACAAGAATTCTATTTAGCTTTCATACGGGTATCTATCTGTATGATTTTACTGATAAAAACGGGCAAATTATTTCATCCGGAAAATTTAATTATTAAACAATTAACATGAAAAAGATAATTTTTAAAGCCTTAACTATCGGACTGTTCATCAGTGTTTCCGCTTGCTCAAAATCATATACTTGTGCTTGTACAGAATCTTATGACGGAGCCGTTGAACAATACTCCAACAAAACGTATGAGGAAATTGAAGGTTTAGAAAAGGATAAAGCCCAACAACAATGTGCCCAAGGAAATGTTGGTCCACAAAATCTCTATGGAGAAACATGGGGCATTAATTGCGAATTAGAATAAACCGTCCTTGAATTCAGAATAAGAATGATAATATTTGGTTGAATCGGCAATAATTGGTAATTTTTTATCGACCACTTATCATCTTTTTAACCTTAAACTCCAATTATCTATCGTCTATCTATTGCAAATTCAAACTATCTCCAATCTAATGCAATGCTCAAAATTTTGATTCGTCAAAATTGGGGCTACAATTCCTCAATAAAAAAAATTGCGCTCACTTTAACTTTTGGTATTTTGACTTTTCAAAACGAAAAACGATAAATAATCAGAGTTAACGAACAAATTCTCTTTATTTTTGTTTGTTGCAACACATTCTTATGAGGTATATATTTTTTCTATTTTCACTTTTACTAACGGCACAAGTATTCGGTAATAAAACCACGTCTGAGATTTATGTCAACCTAGAAAAAGTGCATTCTCTCAAGCGTGTTTTATACATTGCTGCACATCCAGATGATGAAAACACAAGGGCTTTAGCATGGTTCTCTCTGGGCGAAAAAGCAGAAACCGCCTATCTATCATTAACCCGTGGAGATGGTGGGCAAAATTTAATTGGAGACGAATTAAGTGAGGACCTAGGGGTATTAAGAACGCAGGAGTTATTGGCCGCCCGCAGAATTGATGGCGCTAGACAATATTTTACCCGAGCCGTTGATTTTGGTTATTCGAAATCCGCAGATGAATCATTAGAAAAATGGGGGAAATCGGATATTTTGAGTGATGTTGTTTTAGTGATTCGTCAATTCAAACCTGATGTTATTATTACCCGTTTCCCTGCTGACAAGCGTGCAGGACATGGCCATCACACAGCCGCCACATTATTAGCATTGGAAGCTTTTGAAAAAGCAGCAGATCCAGCTTACCTTCCGAAGCAAGTAGCCGAGCACGGCGCTTGGAAAACCACATCTATCTATTGGAATTCATCCGTTTGGTGGGACAAAGAATTAAACACTACGGCGAAAAATAATCCGCAATATATGGTTCAAGAAATTGGAGGTTATAATTCACTTTTGGGCATGTCTTATAATGAAATTGGAACGTTAGCGCGCAGTCAACATAAATGCCAAGGCTTTGGAGCGATTGTCGAACGTGGTTCTTTAACGGAATATTTTCAATATCTCGGCGGGAAACAATTGCAAGAATCTTTTTTTGAAAACAATACCATGACGTGGACGAAATTAGTTTCAAAAAAATATTCTGACGAGTTTGATGCCCTTTTGGCCGATTTTGATTTTAAAAGTTTGGAAAATAATATTCCTGCTTTATTGTCTATTCGTAAAAAGTTGAATGTAGTTCCGGCATCTAATTTAGATGCAATCCGAAAAGAGAAGGTGGCACAACTTGATCGCATTATTGTCGATTGTTTGGGTCTTTATGCTGAAATAGTAAGTTCAGATTATGCCTACGTTCAAGGAGAGGACTTTAAAATTAAATATAATCTCACGAATCGATCAAGTCGAAATGTTCAATTAATGAGCATTCAGGTCAGAGAAATGGTGCTTTTGCTTGAGAAGAATAAAACGACCTCTAAAGAAATATACATTCAAAACAATCATGACTATTCTTCCCCCTACTGGCTTAAAAATGCTTTTGGAAATGTTTTTAAAATTGACGATCCTTCAGATTTAGGAAAAGCCGAGGGAGAGGCAACATTTCGAGAAAACCTTACCTTTATTATTGATGGAGACCGAATTCAATTAGAAATTCCAGTCACTTATAAATGGCGAGACCCATCTTATGGTGAACGAAGAAGAAATGTCATTTCTGCGCCGAATTTCTCTGCAAATTTCGATCAAAAGTCAATTATTTTAAAACCAGGTCAGGAAAAAACGATTCGAGTAAAAGTTCATGCTTATAAAAAAAACTTGAGTGATGAACTCAAGATTAATGCTCCTGATGGGTGGGAAGTTTCTCCACAAAGTTTCTCTATTACTACAACCGATCGTCATGAAGAAGTTTGGGTTGAAATTAAAATCAAATCCAAAGAAACAAGCAAACGTGGTGATTTGGTTTTGACAGACTCAAAGGGAAAAGAGCTCAAGTCATTAACAGAAATAACCTATGATCATATTCCCACACAAGTTATTTATAAACCTGCTACTTTAATCTGCATTCCGTTAAAAGCAGATATTGTTGAAGGGAATGTCGCCTATATTAATGGGGCTGGAGATGCAGTTGCTGCTGCCGTCAAGCAATTGGGTTTCAATGTCACAGCATTTGAAGTGAGTGATTTGGCAACATTGGATTTGAGCAAATTTCAATCCGTTATTTTGGGAATTCGTATTTATAACATTCATCCAGAGCTTCGAAATTTCGATTCAAAATTATTTGAATATGTTTCTAATGGAGGAAATTTAGTGATGCAATACAATACTGCTGGACGTTCTGCTTCAGGTAAAACCTTTGGACCAATTCCTTTTGAATTATCTCGAAAAAGAGTCACAGAGGAAGATTCGAGAGTCACCTTTTTAGCTCCAGATCATCAAATTATGAACCGGCCAAATAAAATTACGCAAGTTGATTTTAACAATTGGGTGCAGGAGCGCGGATTATATTTCGCCGACAATTGGGATGAAGCCTATACCCCACTTTTTTCATGGAATGATAACGGTGAAGATCCAGTTGAAGGCGCCTTAATTGTTGCTAAACACGGAAAAGGACAATTTGTTTATACAGGTATTTCATTTTTCAGAGAATTACCAAATGGTGTGGAAGGCGCCTATCGCTTATTCGCTAACATTTTAAGCTACCAGCCCTAATGGAAGAAAAGAAAGACATATTGGATTCTGAAAAAGCGCAGAACGAAAAGTCAACCAATTGGAAAGCTTGGTATTGGGGACTTACAATTTTTTTGGCTCTACAAATCGTTCTATTTATTGTCATTTCTAATTGGTATGGAGAATGAGTTGGATTGATTGGTTCATACTCACAAGCACCTTGCTAGCCATTGTTTTATACGGAACGTGGAAGACTCGAAAGAATAAAAACCTTGAAGGTTATCTAAAAGGCAATAATTCAGAAAATTGGATGACCATTGGTTTGTCCATTATGGCGACACAAGCCAGTGCCATTACTTTTTTATCTACACCTGGTCAAGCCTATGAAAGCGGCATGGGATTCATCCAAATTTATTTTGGATTACCACTCGCCATGATCATTATTTCCGTATTCTTCTTACCAATATACTATAAGCTAAAAGTATACACGGCTTATGAATATTTAGAAGGACGTTTTGATGTAAAAGTGCGTTCTTTAACCGCGTTCTTATTCCTAATGTCCCGTGGTTTAGCCGCTGGAATCACCATTTTTGCACCAGCCATTATCTTGTCTACCTTATTAGAATGGAATCTACAATTGACTTGTTTGGTCATTGGAGGATTGGTCATTGTGTATACCGTTTCAGGTGGAAGCCGAGCCGTTTCATTAACACAAAAATGGCAAATGGCGGTGATTATGGGAGGCATGTTTGTTGCCTTTTATTATGTATTAGACAGTTTTCCTGATGGAGTTGGATTTTTAGATGGAGTAGACATTGCCGGGCGATTGGGAAAGATGGAAATTGTCGATACCTCCGTTGACCCTACGAATCGGTACACCTTATGGTCAGGATTAATTGGCGGACTTTTCCTTTCCCTCTCCTATTTTGGTACAGATCAATCACAAGTACAAAGATACCTTGGTGGCAAGTCTTTAAAAGCTTCCCGAATGGGATTAATGTTTAATGGATTAATGAAGATCCCCATGCAGTTCTTCATTCTATTGGTCGGAGTTATGGTTTTCGTGTCCTTTCAATTTAATAGACCGCCCATTATTTTTAACGGATCTGATGCCACGATTGAAGCCCAACAAAATCAGCAACTATTAGACATTGAAGCAGAATACAATCAAGTTTACGAACTTAAAGAAGCAGCTTTGACCAGCTGGAACGAAGGGAAATCTGATGATTTTGAATTAGTTCAAGGCCTCCAAAAAAACCAAGATGACCTTCGAGAAGAATATAAAAAGGTAATGGTTGAATTGGATGCCACTTATGTTCCTGAAGACCATGACTATATCTTTTTAACTTTTGTGCTTAACTTCCTACCAAAAGGTTTGATCGGATTATTGCTTGCCATGATATTCTCAGCAGCAATGTCCTCTACAGCAGGTGAATTGAATGCGCTCGCATCAACTACAACAATTGATTATTACAAAAAATTCTTCTCCAAAACAGATGATGAGAAAAAAGATTTACGCGTCAGTAAACTATTGACAGTTGGTTGGGGTATTTTAGCCATAATCGTGGCATTAACAGCCGGATTATTTGACAACCTTATTGAACTGGTTAATATTTTGGGATCGCTCTTTTACGGGACTATTCTAGGGGTGTTTTTATTGGCCTTTTTCTTTAAATGGGTGGGTGCAAAAGCGACATTTATTTCAGCGATAATCGCACAAGCAACCATATTTGTAATCCACATATTATACGTTTACGACTTTATTGAAATAAGTTATTTATTATATACCTTTATCGGTGGCATAATGGTTGTAATAGTTGGAATTATATTGCAACTATTATTTAAGTCAACGGATGACGACGAGATCATTCTAGATACATTTGAGTAATACAAAACAAAAAATAGAAATATGAAAAAGTTATTCTTTATTCTTACAGCCGGATTAATGGGCGGAACAGCTGTCGCACAAGATTTACCGCAACCAAGTCCAGCAGCAAAAGTTGAGCAGGTGGTTGGATTAACAGCCATTTCCTTTGATTATTCAAGACCAAGTGTCAAAGGCAGAACAATTTTTGGAGATTTGGTGCCTTATGATGAAGTTTGGCGATTGGGCGCAAATGCTTGCACTAAAATCACACTTTCAACGGAAGCATTCGTTCAAGGGCAATCAATTGAAGCGGGAACTTATGCTGTTTTTGCAATTCCACATGCAAATGGGACATGGAAAATTTTATTCAACTCAAATACAGAACAGCGGGGAGCTGGAAGTTATGATTCGGCATTAGATGTGGCAACTGCAATGGTTAAAACCAAAGAAAGCCCTTTGACCGAAACATTCACTATTTCCCTGACTGATGTCAAGAATAACTCGGCAAACCTTTCAATTAAATGGGAAAATGTTCATGTTGAGCTGCCAATTGAAGTAGAAACTGAAAAAATTGCTCAAGCCAATATCAAAGCGGCTATTGCAAAAGGCGAAGATTTGGACAAAGTATACTATAAAGCAGCAGATTACTATTTCAATAGTTTAAACAATGAGAAAAAAGCCTTGGGTTACATTCACAAAGGATTAAGCGCAAAAGAAGGACATGCTTTATACTTTTTAAGAGCACAAATTTTAAAAAAACAAGGCCATACAAAAGAAGCGATTGAAGAAGCAGGAAAAGCATATGATTTAGCCATTACAGCCGAGCAAAAAGGCTGGTCAGATTATATTAAGGAGAATGTAGAGAATTGGAAGAAGAAAGACTAATGCCTCTGATCTCTGTAAAATTTCGACTGTGTTGAAACCACTCGATCTGACGACATTTTATATATCACGGTAATAAAAAAGCATCCTGTTCAAGGTGCTTTTTTTCTAAGAGCAATCCAATGATTACTTTTAGCCATAATCGGCCTTGAATCAACTTATCGAGAAGACCGGCAAGACTGTTTAGTGGTTTAATTTCAATCATTATATTAAGGTACCCTTGATCAATTAATTTATTTTTATTTTATTCCTTTACAAACGGTAAAACACTTGTTTTATTGTCCTGCTTCAATACCACGAAATAAACACCTTCAGCGAATTGCGCCATGCTTACTTCCGAATTATTAACAACAGTTCCATTAAATAGAATTTTTCCATCAGAACTATTAACGGTAAAGGTAAAGCCACCTTCCAATTGAATATTTAAAATGTCAACCGTAGGATTTGGATAAATGCTTACGTATTTGCTAATTTCATCAATACTTAATTGAGTGCCTAAAGCAATAGTTTCTGTAGCTGTGCAACCCGCAGCATCTTCAATGGCTACAATATAAGTTCCGCCAGCAAGTCCTGTCAAATCTTCTTCGTCATCATAATCTCCCGTACCATCATTATCCCAGTCAAAAGTATAGGCAGGATTTCCTCCTGTAACAGTGATATCAATTTCTCCATCATCACCAAACATTTCTTCCACCACCGTATATGTAATTTCCAATGGTTCATATACTGTCACCTCTAGGGTATCGTAGTTTACGCAACCGTTATCATCTGTACCTTCAAGCTCATAAGTGTAAGTTCCTGTTTCAGTTGGTGTGAATGTCACATCATCCTCAACTGTGTCTGGATCCCAAGCATATTCCGTTGCACCAGAACCTGTCAAGGTTAATTCTTCGCCAAGACAAATTGCATCATCAGATACTAATGCAATGACTTCTGGCAATTCATAAATTGTAATTTCAAAGGTCAATTCATTTGAACATTCAGTTGTCTCATCTACGCCAAATATAGTTATAATCGTGACTCCAGGCTCTGGAATAAATGGAACTCCGTCTTCAATGAAGCCTGGATCATACCCATAAAAATCTGCTCCAGATCCAGTCACTGTAGCCTCATCACCAGCACAAGAAAAATCTCCTTCAACAGTCACATCAACATCAGGTAATTCAAAAATTACAATTTCAATTGGTGTGTCGCAATCAGCATCCGAATCGGTACTTGCTGTAAATGTTATGATTCCAGTTTCAAAAGGAAAAAATGCTTCACCGTCAATAGCACCACCATCCCAATTAACATCAGCTCCACTTTCAGCTTCTCCGGTCAATGTTAATGATTCTCCAATACATAATTCAACAGCAGAAGGCGTTATTGAAATGAAAGAACATAATTCAGTAATAATTATTTGTCCATTTCCTGTTCCTGCGCCAGCTGTATTCGTTTGATCAGTTCCGTCGTTAAATGAACCGCCGCCACCACCGCCA
>TARA_B110000037_G_scaffold222789_1_pt1 | contig 45139 bp, 37 predicted proteins | sample TARA_B110000037 | Tara Oceans TARA_B110000037 (sample SAMEA4397196) | marine metagenome | biome: Polar Biome; feature: [MIX] marine epipelagic wind mixed layer (ENVO:01000061); material: water (ENVO:00002006), including particulate matter (ENVO:01000060) such as... | depth 10-100 m | reverse complement strand
ATACGGTCAGCGTGAGAGCGAGCGCAGGAGCTGGATGGCTTCCGGGAAGTTCTGGCGGATCTGGAGGGCGCGGGTGGCGGCACCAATGGCGTTATCGCGCCTGCCGAGGCGGGCGTAAATGGTGGCGAGGGCGTAGGGGATGCCGGGGTCGGATGAATCGGCGGCTTCACCCCGCAGCAGGGCGGCGATGGCTTCCTGCGGTTGGTTCAGGGAATTGCGAACCAGTCCGAGGTTATACCAGGCGCGTGCGTTCTGCGGATCGAGTGCCAGGGATTTTTCAAAATAGAGAATGGATTTGGAAAGGTCTCCGGCTTCTCCCCATGCGAGGGCGAGCTTGTAGGGATATTCCGGATCTTCAGGTGCGAGTCGTGCTGCGTCTTCCAGCGCCTTGATTGCGGCCGCTGTATCGCCTGTCATGCTGAGCAGGATCGCGAGGTCATGATGAAAGGCCGGGGAAAGCGGATCCGACGCGATGGCTTTGTGGATCTGGCGTATGGCCGTGGCCGTGTTGCCCCGTAGGAAGGCGAACTGGCTAAGCTGCATGCGCCCGATGGGTTGGTCCGAGCCGAGATCGAGCATGTGGACCAGTTCCTTCCCGGCTTTGCTTTTGAGATCGAGCGTATCGACAAGAGCCCATGCGGCGGCCACCCGAACTGAGCGAACCGAATCATCCTGCAGTGGCTTGATCGCGGCGCGGACGGGCAGATTGTTCGCGCGGGTTTGTGGGGTCAGGGTGCGGACGGCGGCCTCGCGAACGAGCGGACTGGTGTTTGTAAGCTGGCCGAGGAGTGCCTGGGTCGCCTCCCCATCCATGACCCAACGTTCCAGTAGGTGGCAGGCGGTGGCCTGCCATGCGGCGATGGGCTCGGTCTTGAGGAGATCGATCAGACCCTGGCGCGCGGCAGGATCACCCTGGCGTGCGCGGCCAACTAACTGGGCGCGGGCGCGGGTCGGGCGGTCGAGCTTTTCACCATACCATTCTTCGGATGCTTTGAGCGCCCAATCGGCATCCTTGTCGGTGTGGCAGCGGTTGCAGGCATTGGGGGTGCCGAACTGCTTGGTGAGTAGCGGATCGGGAATGGTGAACCCGTGGTCGTGACGCGGGTGGCGCTGCATATAGGTGGTGACCGGCATATGGCAACTGGTGCAGTCGTTACCTGTGCTGCCCTCCGCGTGATGGCTGTGGGCGGTGGGATCGATGATGGGCGCGGGCGCGAGTCCGTTTGCTGCGGCACCACTCTCGTGGCAACGCATGCAGAGCATGTTTCCCTGGACCAGGCGTTTGCCGGAGTGTGGGTCATGGCAATCCACGCAGCGGACTCCGGCGTGGTACATCTTGCTGGAAATGAGGGATGCGTATTCGTAGTCCTCGTCGCGAACCTGTCCGTCCGGGTGGTAGGTGTCGGTGCCGTCGGTGACGGTGAGGCTGAAATGATCGTAGAACGATTCGCCGGGGATGAGGTCGCCAGAAATTTCCCCACGGCGTGCGTGACAGGCAGCGCAGGTGTCCGACATCTGATCGCGGGAAAATTTGGTCGCCGTGGGATCTTTGGTTTTCCCCTTGTCCTTACCGTATGCTAGCGGTGGTTTTTTCTGCCACTCCACATGGGCTTTCATCGGGCCGTGGCAGGCTTCACAACCGACGGACATTTCCGCCATGGCGGTGTGATAGGTGTCGGTGGTAGGATCGTAGTTCTTGCGAAGCCGGGTGTTGTGGCAGGCGGCGCAGGTGGCATTCCAGTTCATGCCCTGGCCGGTCCACGCCCCCCAGTCGCCGGGGTTGCGGATTTCCTCGCCATAGACATCGAACAAATCGTTTTTGTGCGGATCGTAGCTGACGTCCACCGTCTGCAGGCGGTTGCCGGGCGCGGGAACGAGGAACTGGCGCAGCGGATCGTTGCCGATGATGCGGACGACGGGATAGTTCCTGCGTTTGTTGCCGAGACCCAGCGTGAGTATCTGTGCGACACCGTCCGCATCGAGGAACGTCTCTGAGGTTTCGGTGCCGTGCTTCAGCGTCTGTTTCGGAGAAAAGGCTTTCTCATCCATGTCCTTGCGGACTTCCCGCTCGGCGAGGCCGTGGTTGGAGTGCTCCCAGCCTTTAAAAGCGGCCTCATGGCATTCCTTGCAGGTATCGGAGCCAGCGTATTGAGCGTGGATCTCGTCGTCCGGGATGATGATAGGCTGCTCCTCCGCGGCAGCGGTTTGCTCCGACTTATCTGCCTTTTTAGAATTGCAGGCAGCGAGAAACAGGAAGAGCAATCCGAGGGTCGCGGGAACCAAGCTGGTGAGGGTATTTTTCCGAAAAATCATGAACTAGCAGTACTGCGGGCATTCAACCGGACTGGAGCCTTACCGTCAATCCGTCATCAGGGTGGATGGCATCTAGCGTGCCATCGGCCTGCAATCCGAGGGCTTCTCTGTCGAGTTCAGGAACATCGTCCTGACCGCCATCGAGCAGGCTATTGCCGTGCTTTCCTCTTCACGAGCGCGACCATCTCCCCGACCTCATCCACCTTCAGCAACAAGGCGACCGCAAAGTAGGCACCCGCTGAAACCCCGATCAGGCCACCGAGCCAGATTGCTTTCATCATCAGGGGCATCGCCGTGAGATCCGCGAACAGCATCCGGTTTCCGAAAAAGCAAAGCCCGGCCATCACCGCCGTCGCCACTCCTATTTTCAGAAAAGCCACCACCAAGACCTTCGTCCCGATATCACCCGCATAGCGGGTCATCGCCGCATACAGGAATAGGAAATTCAGGCTCGCCACGATACTCGTCGTCAGCGCCAGCGACTCGTGCCCCCATTTTAAAACGAACACAAAGGTGTAGTTGCAACCGATGTTCACCACCAGCGCCATCAAGCTCGCGATCATCGGAAGCCAGCGCTTGTCGATCGCATAGAACGCCGGCTGCAGCACTTTCAGCCCAGCATAAAACAACAACCCGCATCCGTATGCCTGCAGCGCACCCGCAGTCGCCACCCGATCCACCGCATCAAACTGCCCCCTCTCATAAATCAAGCTGATGATCGGCTCCGCCAGAACCACGAGTCCCACCGTCGATGGAAAAACCAAAAACGTCACCAGCTTCAGCCCCTTCGAAAGGGTCGGCCCGAAGTCATCACCCACCCCGTTGATCGCCGCCCGTGAAAGCGCGGGCAAAGTCACCGTTGCCACCGCTACCCCGAATACCCCGATCGGCAACAGCATCAGTCGAAATGCGTAACTCAGCCAGCTCACCGCGCCCTCGCCCACCCCGTAGGCGAACATTGTGTTCACAAACACGTTCACCTGCGTCACCGACGCCGCGATCACCGCCGGCCCCATCAGTTTCAGGATCTGTTTCACCCCGGAATCGTTCCATTTGAAGTCCGCCGCAAAGCGGTATCCCACCGCCCGCAATGCCGGAAACTGGCAGACCAGCTGCGCCACCCCGCCGATCACCACGCCCCACGAAAAACCGACCAAGCTCCGTGGCCCCCATTCCGGATCCATCCAGTAACCCAGCGCCGCGCCGCCCGCCATCGAGCCGATATTGAAGAAACACGAAGCCAACGCCGGCATCCCGAACACGTCCCGCGCATTCAGCATCCCCATCACCAGCGCCGAGAGCGAGACCAGCGCGATGAACGGATACATCACCCGCACCATCTCCACCATCAGCGAGATCTCCTCCGGATTGTAATCACGCGCCGTTTCTCCGCTCCTCGAAAAGGAAGTCAGCAATTCCACGATCCACGGAGCCACCGCAATCCCCAAGAGCGTCAGCATCCCCATGAACACCGCAGCGAGCGTCATCATCCGGTTCGCTAGCACCCAGGCGTTCTCCGGCCCGTCGGTTTTTACCTTCTTGGAAAATGTCGTCACGAACGCTTGCGAGAGTGCGCCCTCGGCGAAGAGATCCCGCAAAAGGTTCGGAATACGGTACGCGATGTAAAAGCAATCCATCAACCAACTCCCGCCGAACAGCGCCGCGAACATCACTTCACGCCCCAGTCCAAGCACGCGACTAAGCATCACCGCAGCACTTACCTTCCATGTGGCCTTCACAGACATCGGGGTGGTTCATCTACGATGCCGTGCCGCAAAGCAAGCCCGGAGCCGCATTCTCAAGAACGCGAGCCCGCAACCGTCTTCCTTACTCGCGCTATGAAGAAAGTCCTTTTCTTGATCTTCGTGCTGCTTTTGGCCTTCGCAGCGGCATGGGTGATCGACAGGCGCATCAGAGCGGATGCGGAGAAGCGGGCATCAACCTTCATTACAGTGCACTTCATCGCCATAGAGGAGACCCACGATACCCTTTATCCCCCTCTTGAAGGATAGGTGAAAATGTTGAACCATCGCTATACGGGAAGCGCCTCCGGCATTTTAAAGCCCTTCCCCGACGGCATCATTTTCAAACTAACCGAAACCGGATTCCGTCCCGAAGATCCGACACCTCGACGCATTTCCATTTTCTATTCCGACCGTCCCGGGGCAGGCCGTGGTAGCAGCCTCCCGCAGCCACCCGCAGGTAGCAGAAAATTCCGCCCACGCTGCGAGACGCAGCATTCACGGCCTGCCGCGAGACGCTGCAGCTACCCCCACCAAACCGGAGCATCATAGAATGCACTCAAAAAATACCCAGTTATACCGCCACGCGCCACGATTTGTGAAATGTCGACGCATCAGGTGGAAGCGAACCGCGATTTAGAAATCGCGACCTGCCCGCCGAATCACCCTGAAACTCCGAAGCCGTTGCAGTCGCGATTTCTAAATCGCGGTTCCTCTCCCAAGCTTGCGGATTTCACAAAACCTGATGCGCGGCGGTATACAAACAAACATCCGCTTTGTAATTCTTCAAAGATTGACGCACCCCGTCGTTACTCAGCATGTTTTCATCAGCGCCGACGGCGCACAGGCACAGACCGACGAGGAAAACCTCAATGAACTCGCCGCCGGCGGGGCGATCCACCGGGACACGAAGGTCTGGAGTGAAGGGATGAAAAACTGGGCCGCAGCCTCCTGTTCGGCGACTGATATCGCCCGCGCAATCAGTTCCGGGGCGCCGGGAATTTCCTCCGAGCAGCCACCCGCCAGATCGCGATCAGCACGACCGCGGCAGCCGCCAGCTCGTGCGCCGCGAATTTCTCCCCGAAGAGAAAGAACGCGCCCACGGCGGTAAAAACCGGCAGAGTCATCTGCAGCGAGGCACCCTGCGCAATCGACAGCCGCTGGTAAGCGCTTGTCATGATCAGCTGCCCAAAAGTCACTACCACGGCACCAAGCGCCAATAGCCACAAACCAGCGGAAGGCAACGCCGGGGCATTTCCGGCAAAGGGCAGGCCCAGCAGCAGCGAGCAGGTCGCCTGCGCACCGTAGATCGTCGCGGGATGCTCCTCGTGGCGCAGCTTGCGGATGATCACCACCACGAAACCGGCTGCCAACGCACCGAACAAGCCGAGCATGTCATACCCCGAGGGCGCGAGCTTCATATTCCCATCGCTCAGGAAAACCACCAGCCCCGCCATCGCCACCACCAGCCAGCAGGAAGTCACCAGCCTTACTTTTTCCTTCAGCCAGAAAGCCGCGATCACCGTAGCGAACATCGGGTAGGTCAGGTTGATCACAATCGCCCGCCCGGCACCCAGCTCCGTGATGGTGATGTAGAAGCAGATGATCCCCACCCCGCCGATCAGGCCGCGCATCATCACGAGGCGGTTAGAAAACATCCGCCGCCATTCGAAGCCACGGCCATTCGAAAAGAAAATCAGCAGAATGAGAATACCGACGGCACCGCGGAAAAGCGTGGCCATCCATCCATCCGCTCCGGCCGAGACCAGCGAAGCCCCGCGGATCAGCAGCGTGTTCCCCGCAAACAGCACCACCGAGGCGAGCATCCACATCACCCCTTTCAGATCCACTTGCTCGTCCCGGCTTTCCATTCGTCTTCCCGCTTCTCGCCCGCTTTCCTTGTGAACGCAAGTATCACGACAGCACATTATCTACTCGCAACCGCGATCCGATCTTTGTCTTCTGCTCCCAGGATGTCTTTCTCACGCAACCTTCTGGACAAATTTCTCTTCGTCATTTCATGGGATTTTCTATGCAAATTGATTTTTGGTTTGGGAGATGCAATTTCTCCGACGGGAATACCACGCATCCACCTCCGTGTGAAAAATGGCCGTTATCGCTGCATCTTCGGTCAAATCCCCCAATGGGCGACAGAACAAATTACCTCCGGCCTAAAGCAAGCGGAGGTTAGCAGCGCAGTCATCAAACAAATGAAGGACGGCAGCTTTCGTTTTTCCCGAAGCGTCCCCCAGAAGCTCCGCCAGAGGATACGCAACATCATCGTCTCAGGATAAGGTAGGGTTGTTCCCATTCGAGGTTCCGCGTTGGAAATTCAATGTTCAACGTTCCTCTCCCCAGTATCCATCCTTGACCCGCCTCAAAACCCTGCCTAAACCCTCCGCCTCATGGGATTTGACACACTCGGCCTCTCCGCCCCCGTTCTCGAAGCAGTCTTGGAAACTGGCTACACCACACCGACACCGATTCAGGCGCAGGCAATTCCTGCTATCCTCGAAGGCAAGGACGTGATCGGCGCATCCCAGACCGGCACTGGTAAGACCGCAGCCTTTGCCCTGCCATCCCTTTCCAAGATCGAGAAAATGGGCAAGCCCCAGATCCTCGTGCTTGAGCCTACGCGCGAGCTCGCCCATCAGGTCGCCGAGCAATTCGAAAAATACGGAGCCAAGACCGGCATGAAAGTCGCCCTCCTTTACGGTGGCGTCGGACTAGGTGAGCAAATGAAAAAGCTTGAGGACGGTGTGGATATCGTCGTCGCAACCCCTGGTCGTCTGGTTGATTGCTTCTACCGTGGTGCCATGCGTTTCGGAGAAATCAAGATTCTCATCCTCGACGAGGTTGACCGCATGCTCGACATGGGCTTCCTCCCGCAAGTTCGGAAAATCGTCAATATTTGCCCATGGGAAGGCCGCCAGACGCTTTTCTTCTCCGCCACGATGCCTGCTGCGATTCAGACCTTCGCGCAGTGGTGCCTGGTCGATCCACTGAAAATCGAGATCGCCCGTGCCGAAGTCCCCTCCACCGTCTCCCACGCCTTCTATCCTGTCTCCATCGACCAACGCGACGAACTGCTGCTCGCCCTCCTCAAACAGACTGATTACCACTCCGTGATGATCTTCACCCGCACCCGCCGCGAAGCTGACGAGGTGACCGGCATGATCAAAGGAACCGGCCAGACCAAGGTCGCAGCGATGCACTCAGACATCAATCAGACCGACCGCATGAAAGCCCTCGCTGGTTTCAAGAGCGGAGAGTTTGAAATCCTCGTCGCCACCGATGTCGCCGCACGCGGCATCGACGTCTCCGGCGTCTCCCACGTGATCAACTACCGCGTCCCCGAAAACGCCGAGGACTACGTGCACCGCATCGGCCGCACCGGCCGCGCCGAGGCCGAGGGCGATGCCTTCACCATCCTCACCGCAGACGAACTCGACTTTGCCAAGTCCGTGGAAATCTTCGTCGATAAGGAAATCAGACGCGAGAAGCTCCCTGACTTCCCCTACATCTACACCGCCCTGCTCGACACCGATCCGATCAAACCGATCCGCAGGAAAAAAGTCGGCGGAAAGAAACGCCGCAAGTAGGAGGGGCGATCATTCCTGTCGCCCAGCAACCCGAGAGTACTGGCAGAGTCTTCCCATTTCCACCTGGCAGCAAAAAACAGCCACTCCAGGTTCATCGGTAAAGTGTGCCACTACTTTCCAAGAGCTCCGACAATCGTCTCCACATTGGAGCGCATCATTTTCTCGTAGCTGGTCATACCCCGACCGTCTGCGATCAGCTCGCCGCCGAGCTTGATCCCAGTGTCGCGTGTGAGGCTCTTCAGCATTTTCGGATTCGATTCCTTCTCAGGAAAGATCGCAACTACTTCATCTTTCTTTAGATCGGCGATCAGTGCGGCAAGCTTCACGGCATCAGGCATTTGCTCGCGGTTCAGGCCTTGCACTGAATGGGATTCGAACCCGTAGGCCTCGCAAAAATACTGGAAAGCGGCGTGAGCGGTAACGAGTATCCGCCTGTCTTTTGGAATACGGACGAGTTCACGCTTCAACCATTTTTCCAATGCATCCAATTTCACCCGATAGGCAGCTGCATTCGCCTTGAAAAATTCTTCATCCGCAGGACTTGCCTTGGCAAGTTCATCCGCCACCACTCCGGCAGCTCTTCGGAATAGATCGACCGAATGCCACCAGTGAGGATCCATCTCGTGTGAGTTATCGTGGTCATGCCCTTCGTGATCGCACGCGCCATACAGCGGAGGAAGGGGCTTTCCCACTTCTACGATCCGAGCTTTGCCCCCAAGGATTGCTTCAAGCTTCGGCAAATAGCCTTCGAGTCCCATTCCAGAGACAAAATACAGTTCAGCATCGCTCACCACAGAGAGATCCTCCGCACGGGGATTGAAACGGTGAGGATCACCTTTCTCCCCAATCAGATCCACGACTTCCACACGGTCTCCGCCAACTTGTCGTAGGAGATCTCCGATTAAGGGATGTAAGGCAACGACTTTGAGTTCCGCCGCAGAGCAGAAGATGGCTGTGAGCAGAAAAACGAGAGCGGCTTTCATTGAGGTGAAGGTGAAGGAGGATTCCGTAAACGCAAGTATTTTGCGCTAGCGAGAAGGAACCGCGATTTCGAAATCGCGACCTGCACGGCGAATTGCCTTATGCTTCCGTTGCGGTTGTATTCGCGATTTCTAAATCGCGGTTCCTTTCAGAAAAAGCCGGAGCGAAACGGATTCGAAACCTTCTCCTGTCCTACCGTCGTGGCCGGTCCGTGACCCGGCAGGATCACACAATCGTCCGGAATGCCTTCAAAAGCTTCACGAAGGGTATCGAAAGCCATTTCATATGCGGACTGCGAGAGACATCTACCCATCGAACCCGCGAAAATCGCATCGCCAGGAACAAGCACCGGTTTCGCAAGCCCTTCAATGAAGTATCCGACAGCTGGAGATTTATGGCCGGAGAGATCGACTACCCGTAGCTTCAAACTACCAAATGCGAGCAGCCCAAGTTTCATCGCTTCCACTTCCGAAATGATTCGGAGGCCTCTTGATTCGAGGGCATCGATACCTCCGACATGATCTTCGTGGTCATGGGTGATGAGAACTGCTTCCAGTTTTTCTTCGGAGACAGCTTCCACCACATCCCGCTCACCAAAGCCAGTGTCGAAAAGAATTTGCGAGCCATCCTTTTCGACCAACCAAGCATTCACGCTCCACTGGCGATACGGCAATTCGATTCGCCGAATTCCAGCCAGAGACAAAGATACTGGCACGTATTTCGTGAGAGCCACTACAGCTTCCGCATCCAGCCCGAGGACAGGTGAAATTCTCCGCAATGAGGGCTCGTCCATATCTCCATGGAGAAGCCCGGAAATTTCACAAGGCGACACACCTGCCTCTTTGGCGAGATCTTCGACTTCGATCTCAAGCCCTTTCATCGCCTTCGCGATGACATCCGAAAACTCGTCTTCCAGGCTCATCGCATGCGGTAGTAACCATCCGGATTGTAGAGGAAATATACGTCCTTCGGATTCAGTCGCGGGAGATAGGAAAACGGTGTTCCGTCAGGATCGAATTGCTCGACGAGCGCCTTTTTTGTCGATTTCCCCTTCTCATCAACGTCAGGGTTCAGAGTAATCGAGCTTTCCACGATTCCATCGACGATGTGGTTCACCCACTTGAGTTCCTTCGCCTTGTCGCCGAATTCACTCCAATCTCCACTGGTCGAGCGTGAATACATTTCCTCGATAAACTTATCTGTGGTGATTCCCATCTTCTTCGCAACGGGTTCTGCGAGGCGCTCCCACCAACGTTGGCTTTCCTGATAAAACTCTCTTTGCTGGGTGAGGTTCAGGCGCGCGAAGGCGATCTGCGCACTGATCTGGTGATGTAGGATGACCGCATTCGGGTAAGCGTAGCTTTCCTCGGCCAAGGTGGTGATACATGCCGCCATGGAGGCTGCGAAACTTTTCACAACCACATGGATCGGCGCCTCGCTAGCTTCCATCGCCTTGAGGATACGGTATCCCGCCATCACGGAGCCGCCAGGGCAGGCATCGATCACAATGAAGATCGGCAGTTTGCTGTCGTGGTTGTTCCAGAAGTCGATGCGGCTGGTTACATAGTCCGCAGTGCTCGAAATGATCGTTCCGTTCAATGGGATACGGCGGTCGGAGATCACAAGGATACCGTCTTCACGCAGTGGTTCCTCCAAATACACAGGATCAGAATCCGCGAATGTGTCGCGCTTGCTCTTGATCTTGATCGTTTCGATTTCGCTTTGGAGACGGATCAATTCCATGGAGGCCTCGCTTTGGGCGCTTTTTAAATCTGCTGCTAATTTCTCGGAACGCAATCTTGATGCCTCGTAGCTGCGGGTGAGTTCGGCGATCTCCATTTCCGTCTTGGCAACGGCGTCCTTTACCACCTCCTGTCGTTTCGCTTTTTCAAGTGAGAGCCGAGCGGTGATCAGGTCTCGCTCCATCTTGAGCTTCGCGATCTCCGCACGCATGGCATTGGTGTCCATGGTCAGCTTAGCTGCCTCAAGTTTATTGACCTTTTCTAGCTTCGCCGCCTCATCGGCTTTCGATGCGGCGGGCTTCTTCTCAGTTAATTCGGCCTTAGCGGCGATAATTTCAGCGGAAACAGGCGCTTCTTTCGCAACAGCCGGGGATAGACCCGCGGCAACCAACAAACACAGTGTGCGTTTTCTCATTACCTTTATACTGTGCCCTACCGGGATTTTTTCAAGCGAAGGCTTACAAATAAAACAATCCCCACGAAAACGAGGAATATCGAAGCGGCGATCCCAAAAAATTTAAAGACCTTCATACTGCCATCATCCACCTGTTCCTTGGTGATCATATCCTGCGGCACGATCCCTTCCTTCTTCTCAAAACGGACGATTCCTTCAGCCAGGCTGACCGAGGTAAGTCCCGCCATCGTCGTCCCAATGCCCTCGCTGCCTAGATAGCGCTCCGCAATCCGATAGGGTGACATTTGCTGAACGAACTCTTTTGGAACCTTCGCATCCGTCACCTCAATATCACTGAGTTGGAGAATCACCTCCTTCTGCAACAGGCCGGGGGCGGCGACCATCGTGCCATTGAGATATCTTGGATCGGAGGACATCATGCCCTCTTCACCTTCTTTCGACATTCTCGGCTTGCCGTTAAGTTGGAATGAAATTGCAAACCGGATATTCTCCGAGGAAATCTCCAGAACCTGCAGGGTTCCACGAAGATCTTTGAATGGCTCGTAGGCAGCAATCGCGAGATTCATCTCTTCCGCATCCATCTCCAGCACGGCTGATTTCCCGTCACGCACCGCCAGACGGAATTCTTCCAGTTTTGCGGCGAGCCGATTCAAGTCGGGTTCGCGATCCTCAAGAGAAACGATTGTAATTCCCTGCGGTTCTTCCCCAGTGAATTTTGCGATTTCACTGAACTGCCGGAATAACGCGAAAACTGAGAAACCGACGAGAAACAACATCACCGCAAGTGCGACAATCAGGATAGCGCAACCTGCGAAGGGCGACTTCTGCCCTACTTCCTTTTTATCAGCATCGTTCGTGTCCATGGATTTACTCACCGGGTTTTCCGTCATCCTTTTTCTTGTCCTCTTCAGGCTCAGCAGCTTCTGGCTCAGTAGCTTCAGGATCACCCGTCACAGCACCGTCCGGCTCAGTCCACTCCTCATCACCTTCGAGACCATGATGGTCGTGATGGTCGCCATAGTGCTCGTAGTCGTCGTGCCAGCCGTCGTCGCCATGGCCGTCCACATCTTCTCCGCCAGTCCCGGCAGCTTCTTCGCGCTCGTCATTGTTCAGCATCCAGTCGAGACGGCGCTGCTTCAGCTCCTCCTCTTCCTTTGCCTCTTGCTGACGGGCTTTCTTGCGGTCGAACCATGCGAGCCAAATACAGATCTCATAAAGCAACAGCATAGGGAGAGCCATTAGACAGAGCGTCATGATGTCCGGGGTCGGTGTGATCACCGCCGCCGCTATGAAGATTGCCACGATCGCATAGGATCGTGTGCGAGCCATGGTATCGTAGGTTAGGAGTCCCAGTTTCACCAAAACCATAACCACCACCGGCAACTCGAAAGATAGCCCGAAGAGCAAAGTGAACTGGGTGGCGAAGCTAATGTATTCCCCGATCCGCCAGTCGTTGGAAACGCCGAGGTCGCTACCGTAATCATGGAAGAAAAGCAGCGCTCGCGGCAAGACGAAGAAATAGGCGAACATCACCCCGGATAGGAACAGCCCGAAGCCAATCGCCATAGCCGGCCAAAGGATTTTCCGTTCAGCCTCGTGCAACCCTGGCAGCACGAACTGAAGTATGAACATCAGCAAGAGGGGGAATGACAAAACAATGCCTGCGAAAAACGCGAGTTTCATCGAAAGCATGAAAGTCTCTGTAGGTTTCAGAGCCGACATCATGCGGATGTTCGAGCCTGCGCCGGCATCCACGTCCGGATCGGAATCGAGAAGGGCCAGAAGTTGTGAGACCATTTCCTTTTCCACTCCCAGATCTTTGACAAACGCAGACCGCTTTTCCTCCGGCAACGCCTTGGCCGCACGGAGGAGGGCGACACTCCGCGCATGGAAAGCCATGTCCGGCTTACCCAAATCTTTGTAAAAGCGGATACGCTGATCTTCGTTAAGACCTGCCGTGCTCCGGTCGACGCTCTTTGCCTCGTCCCAGATTTCGACTGTCGGTGCCTTGATGCCCGGATGCTCTTTCTCGCTGGGCATCGTCTCCATCTGTTTGGTCAGAATCACCTGTTCAGCGGGAGCACGCAGAATGTCCATCAGCTCCTGCCTGAAAAAGAAACAGAGAATCATCGCGGCCACGAGTGTGATCACGACACGAGTGATCAAGATCCGCAGATCCTCGAGATGTTCCAAAAATGGTTTCTCGTGGTCGGAGTGGGCTTTCTCCCGCAATTCAAAAACTTTTTTAAGCAGATACATTCGTCGCTGGCAGATTCAAATGCCGCAATGAGTTTACAGCAAGGCCAGACTGACAACCATTTTCTCCCAGCATAGAAATTAATGAAAATAACCGGATTCCTTTGACTAGTGGCCTCAATCGGTTCAAATTACCAATCGGCGGGGACATATCTCCCCGTGTCCCAACAACAATCAATACACTATGAAAGCACGAATTCTTACCGCAGCAATCGCATTCCCAATCGCACTCACTCTCGCATCCTGCGACACCAAGGTAACCGTCGAAGAAGAGGTGTCCTCCGGAGCCGATAAAGTAGCCGAAGGCGTGAAGGAAATGGCCGATTCCGCAGCCGACGCAACCAAAGACGCCGCCTCTGATGCAGTCGATGCAACCAAAGACGCAGCCTCTGATGCAGCCGATGTGGAGCTCGAAGACGCAGCAGCCGCTACCGGCGAAGCCCTTGAAGGAGCTAAAGACGCAACTATCGATGCTGCCAAAGATGCTGCCGATGCGACCTCCGATGCACTCGACAAAGCACAAGACGCCGTTTCCGGTGCAGTTGATGGCGCGGAAGAAGTCGAATAGGAAGCTGTAGTAGCTCCCGAGTAATTCGATTTCTCACCAAATTCACAAGCCCCGGCGAGCCATCTGTGGTTCTCGGGGCTTTCTTTGTGTCGCGATCAGGCGTTCTCCAAGCCGTCCAATTGCTGCAGATAAGAGATACTGTAAATTCCCGTACCGTGGCCGTCCTCCCAAAAAATTTGTAGGCCGTAGCCGCCGACCATTTCGAATCGCTTCAAACCAAACGCTCCCGGGCCATACTCCACGACTGGTCTCCTAACCCTTCCCATTGCATCTGGCTCGCCTTGGCATAGGGCACAGGGACACGCGCGCCTGAGCATTGGTAAAGGGAAATACATTTCACGACCGTCGCTGAAACTCAGCGCAAGCTCTTCCCCTATCGCACATACGGAATTAATTTGATTCATTGTCCTTCTTTTGTAGAGCCATTGTCCGTTCGTTTTCCAAAAATCGAGGATCCGACACGGACGTGCGTGGCACCTTCTTCGATAGCCGTTTCAAAGTCACCGCTCATTCCCATGCTGAGAAATGGCAACCGGATGGAGAAATCGGATTCCAACTTGTCACGAAGCTCCCGCAGGGATCGGAACCATCTCCGCGGTTCGCCATCATCGGGAGGAATCACCATCATGCCGACCACCTCTAGATGAGCCAACCCCATGATTTGGGAAAGGCATTCCCGCAGGATATTTTCACTGAAGCCGCCCTTACTGTCTTCCCCTGCTTGGTTCACTTGGAGAAAAATTTTCGGGACAATGCTGAGATCAGCGGCAACACCATCCATGTAGGTGGCCAATTTCAGAGAACCGACTGCATGGATGATCGGAAAAAGCGGCAGAATTTTCCTAACTTTGTTACGCTGAATCCCGCCGATAAAATGCCACTCCAGCCCGGTGGCTAGTTCGATAATCTTCGGTTCGGCCTCCTGAATTCTACTCTCACCGAAGGCTTTCTGTCCTGCGGCAGCCGCTTCCGCGATATCGGAGGCGGGGAATGTTTTAGAAACGGCAATGAGTTCCACCGCATCTTCCGGACGACAGGCCTTGCGACAAGCCGCCGAAACACGATCACGGATCTCTGAGAGCTGGGCTGTGACCGTGGACATTAACGCAAGCCGCCGTCACTTCTGAGCAGACCAGCCATCTTCGCGGTCTCGGTGAGGTCAATTAGGTCACGTAAAACGTGCATCGCTTCGCGCTTCTCTGCATTCAGGCCGGAAGGCCATTTCGGAGTATCGTCCAAATTCGCAGTTTCATCAACGGCACGGCGCATGTAATCACCGTTTTCTTTGGATGGATCGTATGCTTGGAGATCGGCACCCTTTTTGAGATCGTCCAAGGTGAGTTTGTAGAAGGTGAATCTGTTCGCATCTGCCTTGGCAACTTCCGTGAATCGCTCGCGACGTTCCGCGTTGCGCTCTTTTTTGATCACTTCCGACTCAGCAATTTCCTTTTCCCTGCCCAGCTTATTCAACGAGACTTCGTTTCTCTTCAGGCGGTCCTTGGCTTTCAGAATATCTTCGATGACGTATGTGAAATCCTGACACTCCTCAACGCGTTCACGGCTGAGCTCCTTAAGCTCTGGAATGAACAGCGCCTGCGCATCAAGAGCCTTGAAATCCGGAGCAGGCCGGATGCGGTCGTGCGGAAGGGCGTTGTCGAGGAAAGCTTCGCCTACATCAAGAGCGTCCGTGATACTCGGTAGAACAATGCCCGGAACAACCCCGTCCATTTGCGTAGACGAGCCGGAAGGACGGTAGAATTTCTGGATGGTGACTTTCAGGTAACCCGCTTTCTTACGAGCAGCGAAGAGCGGAAGCATGCGACCGATATCCATTGGTTGCTGGACGGTTCCTTTTCCGAAAGTAGAGGAATCCCCGACTACCACCGCCCGGTTGTAGTCCTGAAGCGCGCCGGCAATAATCTCACTTGCGGATGCACTGCTTTTGTCGGTCATCACCACCATCGGGCCGGTATAAATCGGCTTCTTATCATCCGAATCTTTCACCTGCACCTGCCCAAGGGTGTTTTTCACCTGAACCACCGGGCCGCTCGGAACGAAAAACCCTGTCATCCGCCGGACTTCTTCGAGCGAACCGCCGCCGTTGTTACGGAGATCGAAGATCAGGCCGTCCATTTTCTCCTCCATGAGGCGGACAAGGATGCGCTCCACATCTACCGAACAGCGGGTAAGGCCTTCGTCAAAATCCGCATAAAAGGAAGGCAGAGTGATCACACCAATCCGGCGGACTTTGCCCTCTTCGTTTTTCATCTCGATCATCTCGCCGCTGGCCTGTTCATCCTTGAGTTCCACTTTGTCGCGCTCGATCACGATAATTTTGGTTTCACCCGGGGCACCGCCGGATGGCTCTACCTTTAGGGCAACGGATGTTCCTTCGGCGCCACGGATCAGATCGACCACCTTGTCGATGCTCATGAACATGATGTCCGTTGTGTCTTCGGTGCTTTCCGTGTTTAGCGAATTCACGCCCACAACGCGGTCGTTCAGTTTTAACTGCCCCTCTTTATCTGCAGGCCCTCCAACAACGATCCCCTTGATGATTGTCGCGCCGTCTTCTTCCGCTTGGAGCAATGCCCCAATACCAACAAGTTCGTTTTTCATCCCGTCCTTAAACCGGCTCATTTCACGGAAACTCATGTAGTCCGTATGCGGATCATACGCGCGGGAAACGGCACTCAGGAAATAGTTTGCTACATCCTCGTCGTCCACGTCCTGGACACTTGCGAGCAGGCGCTTGTAGCGCAGGGCTACCTTTTCACGCGGACCGAGGTCATTCGCGCCGGGATCCGGCTTACCTTGTTCCTCGGCCATGCGGGTGAGGGTTTCACGGCGAAGGGTTTCTGCGAGAACCGCCTCCTTGATCTGGTGCTCCCAAACCCTGCGTGCTTCCTTCTCGTCCTTCGGCCAGACCGCGTCCTTGCGGGACATCATGACGGTTTGATCGCCGGTGAAGTCGAAATCGCCTGCGAGTATTTCCTCGGCATGCTTGACCCTCTGCGCGACCCTTACCCTGAACATGCTGTAGATCTCGGTGCCCGGCTCCATGCTATTTCCTTGAAGCAACAGGGTGTGCAAGCGTTCGCCATATTGGGCACTGAAGCTGTCGATATCCTTCTGCGTGAAGTAGAGCTTCTGGAAATCCAGATCCGCGAGGTAATCACCAAAAAAATTTCGGCTCAGTTCGGCATTATACGGCAAACGCGCGAAATGGCTATTCTGCAGCATGATTGCCATCTGCTTGCCGACTTCGTTGAAGTCAGCTTGCTGGGCGCAGGCCGGGTGAGTCAGAGTCGCGAGGCCGATGGCGAAGGTCGCATTGCGTAGCCAGGGAGTAATCATAATGTAATAACGTCAGTCAGGATGAAATTGTTTCACATAAATTTGCCATATATCTCCGGGATGTCGATCCAGAAAACCCGCCCCTGGCCATTACGTGAGCCTTACCACGCCGTGATGTCAGCAGGAACGTGATTCGCAGTGGTGGAGAGCGAACATTGCAAATACACCTCACCTACCGGTGGGACAGTGTCGTTACCGAAACTAATTCCATAGGAATAGGCTCCGGAAGCCGGGCAACTCGGCGTTTGTTCAACGAATTTTCCGAGCCCCATGATCCGTATCTGTAGGCCGGGGACATTTCCCCCCGGATTGTATCCGTAGAGGTTCGAAAAACTGCGAATGCCGTTCTGAACATTCCGGATGTTCATGATGCAAAGAGTCCTGTCGGAGCCTTTTTTCCATGCGTTTGCACCGACAAAAAGAATCGATATCAAGGAAAGAAGAACGAGGATGACAACGGTCATCTCAAGCAGCGTCATTCCGCTCATACGTCCGGAGTGGGACCTCCGGTCGGGCGTGGCTCTATGTTTGGGATTAAATTTCATAGTTGGGGGGGGCTAGTCACAAATAGAAAACGAGTTTTTTGAAAAAGATTAAGCTTTTTTTAAAGCCATAAAGATTCATTTCAAAACAAGCTCACTTATCCACCCCTCTTAACTTCTTTTTCAAATTCATTGAAAAGCTCTTTTAGCTCCTCGATTTTCTCCTTGCCTGCGAATTTCTGCAACCTGTCAAAAGAAACTCTATTCAGGAATTTCCGCGTCCGATTTTCTCCGACCAAAAGATCAATTTCCGGAAGAAGCCTTGCACCTTTTGGAGTAGAGAGGATGGGCAGGAAGAATTCCTTCGCCTCATCCCCTTCACCTGTGGAAACACGTGCCGCGACCCATGAAGCGGAGCGGTAAATCTTTTGGAGAGTCCCCCTTCCCTGCCTGGAATTCTCGAGGTCGTAGCTCAGGTTCCTCAATGCCTTGATCGGGATATCACCCTCTTCTCCAAGCCAGGCAACCCACCCCAAAGCCGCGTCCAGATCTCGAACAGCAAGCGCGTCCAACCACTTCGCGACTAGCTCCTTCACCTCACCGTCTTCCAGTGGGTCGCTGAAATCGATTTTTGCGACCCTCTCACTGGATACCAGCAACCCTCCCCGCCATGACAGCCGCCAATTGGGTTCGGAGTCCTTGATCCATTGAGAAAGAACCTTCTGGCTTTTCCTCTCCTTTACCGAAACAACCCCCGGCGCCCAGATCCATCCTTTCTCACTTTTCTTAAAATACAGTGTCTTCAGCTCGAATTGGTCGGGATCCGCCGGCAAAAACCATTGATAGGTGGCGGCCGCCAGAATCCCTTCTTCACGGAAACCTAGCGCAACTGGAGCGCGGAACGAACCCGGCTGATTGAGCGACCACCAGATCTCCGCGGCAGCACCACAGGCGATCCTCGCATCCTTCCCCTTCCCGCTGAAATCGACCTTGGCGAGCACATTGCGTAGCCCACCCGATTTCAACCCGGTAAGCACGGTATCGCAGGCCACGGCTGCCGTAGGCGCTACTTCCAATGGATGGTATTTCCGAAGATCCCGCGGAAAACGATCAAGCAGATCTACATCGAGATCGTCATCCGAGTCTAGCTCGTCGGCATCATTGTGAAGCAGGACATACGGCAGATCGATCTTCCACCTGCCTCCTTCATCCTTGGTAAACTCCAGGTGCAGAATCTCGATCTTACCCAAGGTTCCGCTCTTTTCCGCGCGTGCCGGATCAAGGCAGGCTATGGAAACCAGCCCCGCCTTTTCCGATCGCTCCTCGTTCACCCGGACGCGCACAACGTCTGGAGAAACGATCAGTCTCCAGGCGCTTCCCAAATCCTTCGCAGAACTTACCGCAGCCTGCGATGCCCTCAGACGCTCCGCCCAATCCGATGGCAGTGGCTCTCCCAACCCTCCAAGGAAACCAAGCACGGCAGCCTGTTTCCCGTCAGCACAAGCTTCCATGAAAAGGTCTGCGATCTTCCCGATATCGTCTCCTTCTAGATTCTCTCCGACGATATTTCCCTTAATCAAATCCCGTGTACGCTCGGCAGATTCGGAAATGAGTTTCTCAAGACCCAGCACCCGTTCCCTAGACATCCATCCTTCCAGCCCACCGACCCGCTTCCGCAATGGCACCGTGTAACCAGCCACCGCATTTTCAAAGGAAGCCAGGACAGGCGCCGGAAACCAGTCAGCTCCTCGCTTAACGAGTGCGACCGGAAATATCTGTAAATGCCCAGAATCGAAGCCCCCCGTCTTATTCACCATCACCGCGGCAAACTCCCCCTCCTCTTTCACCTCGCCCAACTCTAGGCGACCCCCTTGCAAATCCTCCCCTAGTCTCTCCAGTCTCTTCCGTATCTGAAGACGCTTGGCCTCGGCCGTGTGTTCCTGCAGCGCAGTGTCACCGCCAGGTTCAAGATCTACTTTCCCATCCCTGACTTTTCCCAAGAAATCCAAAGCCGCCGACCCTGGCTCGTTCGCATAAAGCGTAGAACAAACCAGCCCGAAAATAAGGAATGCATACCCTTTCACTGGTAGGAAGATGCACCGCTCCAACATATTTTAAAAGCCCGGATTCCGGATAGTGACGAGCGGGCTAGCTAAGATCACTCTCCTTCCGCCATAGCAAAATCATCCATGACCAATGACACCATTTTTTTTCCGCCGTGGCTAAGGGTCGTATTTTTCCCCTTACCGGTCAGTAGCCCACGGGTGAGCCAGCGTTGGGAAATTTCCGAAGGCCGGAGATGGGTCACAATCGGTTCGGAAACAGGTCGAATACTCGGGGTGAATGAGATCGCATGACCGGTTGCCGCGAAACCGACTTCCCATGAAACTGCTCCGGCCACGCCATCGCGCATCATCCAAGGATACCTTTCAAGAAATTCAGGATCATTATCGGAGGCGGGGACGGCGACTTTAAATTGCATCGGGCGGCTCAGCACAAATTGACTAAAACTAAGGTTCGGGTTCTTTTTGTGCTCTAGGAAAAGCGATGCGACATCGACTCCGGCAATATTCATCCCGTTGTAGTTCCCGTGGTAGTTCGCGCTTCCAAAATGCGACTTGTGCCAGCCTTCGTAGTGCTCACTCATCACCAGACCTACCTCAAGATGGACGTGAGCCCTAATGCGATTAAGCCCCCTCCCAGTGTAACCCATTCTACCCAACACGGAACCGGCCTTCACCGTATCGCCTGGACTCACGGTGACCTCTGCTAGGTGGGCATAGAGTGAAACTACTTTCGAATTATCCCATTCGTGCTCCACCACCACGTATTTGCCGTAGTTGCTACGCCCGGAAATCGGACTCGTATGCACGACTTTCCCTACCGAGATACTCATTACCAGATCCAAAGGGTTGCCCGCCTTGTCACGTTTTATCGGGGCAATATCGACGCCCTCATGGAAACGGCTCATCACCAGCTGCCCATCCACACGGATCGGTGAGCGCACGTAACCGAATGAACCACCCTCCCAAGGTTTCGAAGTCTCTCCCTCAAACGAGCGATCCACGTACATGTAGAACCGTTCCGGTTGACCGGTGAAAAGATGGTTATTCTCCGTGGGAAGTTTGAGCTCCAAGGGAGCCGAAAGCGCACATGTTGCGAAAGCGGCAAGGCTAAAAAAAATCCGAATCATAAAATCTTAGCGTTTCTTCTTCTCGCCGATGCGTGGCATCGCCTTATCCATCTCCTTGACCTCTTCGAGCGATAAACCCCTCCAAATTACGACCGCCCCGTCATTAATTGGCTGATCCACCAGCACCCCATCTACGATACGCCCGAAAGCCATGCAAACAAACCACTTGCCGATGTTATCTGCCGTCACGGCAGCCAGACGCCTTTGCGCAGCATTCTTGAGCTGGAAAATCGCTCCGTAAGATGCTTGGTCACCTGCTGGAAACGGGCTGAACGCCACCAGATCCTTCGATGAGATATCCGGGACTCTCCGGAAAAATCGTTGTTTGCCGAAAACCTCATGGGGGAAAATCATTTTCGGATTGTCCGTCCCCGCCGTTTCCATGTGAAAGGAGATCCGAGCCGCTTTTTTTTTCCCACCCGCAACAGCAGGAGGCGCAATCACAAGCAGCGCAGCGAAAGCCAGCAATGCAGTAAGGAATTTCATAACGGGATGAAACCACATCACCGGCTGCAAGAAAGGAAAATCACCGCAAGCAGGTCACTTCCCAAGCCGCTTAGCCAGCTGTGCCTTCAGTTCGGAAACAAGCTCCGGCCCTGAGGCTGCGAGGTTCTTAGTTTCACCTTCCGGGGTAGTGTGATCGTAAAGTTCAACGGTGCCTCCCTTGTGGAAAATCAGGCGATGAGTGGTGGTGCGTATCGTAGAAGCCTTCGAATTATAGGAAACCGCGTTACGACCCGCAGCGGCGGCATCGCTGACCTGGGGGAGCAGCGAAGTTCCGTCTAGGGACTTCGGTTTAGCTATCTCCACAAGTTCGCAGACGATTGGAAACAATATCGATGATCTCAACTATGGCATCAGATGCCTATCCCATGAAAAGAGCATATCGCGACGCTCCACAGGTCGGAGCCTGCACGTAATGTCGGTTGAAGACCCGGCCACGTTTTGCGAGCGCATCGATGTTCGGGGAACTGATGTAGTCCACACTGTAGCTGCCGAGTTCAGGCCGCAGGTCATCTATGCAGATGAGAATGAAATCCTTGGGAGCAGCGCCTGCCGCCTGGAGGAGTGCGAAGAAAGCGAAGAGCTTGATGATATTTTTCATGGGCGAAGAATCACCCTTTGCGACCTGTCTTTGCAACCACTTGCCCCTCGAAGAAATCCTGCGCCAGCCCGGCGTTACATTGCCGGATCTGCGAGGTGAGGCTCAGCAAGCGCTTTGTTGCCGGTGTGCGACCCAGCCCCGCATCTTCGAAAAACTTGCGCCAGTAATTGGTTATCCAGCGACAAATCGGCTTGGTTCAAGCCGATTTGCTTTCGTCGCTTCCTTATGCGACGTCCTAATTTTTCACTGCTCATCATGCCTCGATTATTGTTACCGAAAGGGAATAGAACGACGTGACTCATGGGACGGAGATGGCACTACTCCTCATGGTCGGCACGATAGACCGGGAGTAGTGTGGCGTTCTGGAGAACGCCACTCCGGGGGCGGGGTCTGTTGAAAGCGCCGCTTGGAAGGGTTCACTCCAACGAGGGTGATCGGGCGGTCAGATTTTGAAGTGGGACGGGCGAGCCGCGCGTCCCTACCTTTTCAGGTTTTGGATCACTCGTCGTCGCTCGTCTTTTTGGCGGCTTTCTTTGCTGCCTTTTTTGCGACTTTTTTGGCTGCGCGTGGTGGGAAATCAAACCCGATTTTTGCGACCTTGGTATCGAAGGTGAGGTGGGCGTCGAACTTTCGCTTGGTGCGGTTCGAGATAAAGCCTTTGAGGAGATCGGTTTTTCCTTCGGCGATGAGTTTGACCGCCTGGTCTTCCGGGATTTCGCGTTGGAGGATGGTTTTTCCAATACGGACTCCGTGTTTGTCCTTTTTCGTGACGATGTCCGGAACGTAATATGCCTTGTCGGTTGCGTAAATCTTGTGGCTCTTGCCGTCGGGCATTTCTGCGGTTCCGATGACCATGTCTTCTTTTAGGTCGGGAGCTTTGTCGTCGTCACCTTCGAAGAGGAAATTCACTTTGAATTTTTCGTCCAGTTGGAGCGAGGCATCGAAGGGTTTGTTGAAACGGGATTTGAAGCCTTGAAGCGGCCCAACCAGCCCCTTGCTCATGAGGGTCTTGAGCTCGTCTTCGGAAAGCGGGCGACCGGCGATGTATTTCTTCACTTTGATCGGAAGCTCCGGATCGCGGGACTCGAAGGTCGCGTCGGTCTGCTTGAGGACGAGCGTGCCATGGATGGGGTGCTCGACTTCGACATCATCAAACTTCTTGTTCTTCGCTTCCTCCGCGAGAGCGTGCGCCTTAGAAACGATCTCGTTGGTGTAGTCGATGATTTCCTTCATGAACTCGGGGCGCTGTAGATCCCCGTGTTCCATCTGGCGGAGCTTGTATTCCCAATCGCCAGTCATCTTCGGCGAGTAGAGGCCTTCGATGTCCATCTGTATCACGAGCTGGATGAGACGGCGCCCGGAGGGGGTAACGGTAAGCTCACGTCCGTCGCGAAGGAGGTATTTCTGGGCGATGAGGCCTTCGATCGTGGCCGCACGTGTCGCGGGTGTGCCGAGGCCTCGCTCGGACATGGCCTCGCGGAGTTCCTCGTCGTTGACCAAGAGCTTCCCTGCACCTTCCATTGCGGAGAGGAGTGTGGATTCCGTGAAACGGGCTGGCGGGCGGGTTTGCTCGTTGATGAGTTCGACAGGATCGGCTTTGGCGGTTTCCCCAGAAGTGATCCCTACGAGGCCGTCCTTGCCTGCTGCAACGCCCGGTTGGCGACCGTAAACTTCAAGCCAGCCAGGAACAACGAGAACGCGGCCTTCGGTTTTGAAAACATCCTTGGTGCCACCTTCCTCGATGACCGAGAGACGGGTGGTCTGCTCGAACTCCGCATGCGGGTAGAATACCGCGATGGTGCGTTTCACAACCATGTCATAGAGCTTCTGTTCGGCCTCGGAGAGCTTGGCAAAGGTGCCGGTAGGAATGATCGCGTGGTGGTCTGAGACCTTCGCCGTATTGAAAATGCGTTTCGACGTGTGCAGCTTCGGCCCCTTGTCATCTTTCCCGGCCAGCACGGCTTTCGCGTATTGTGCCTCGTCCAGATCGCTGTTTCCGATCTTCTGGAAAGTTTCACGGACTTCCGGGACGTAATCCTCCGGAAGATAGCGGGAGTCTGTCCGGGGATAGGTCAGAACCTTGTGCTTTTCATAAAGCGCTTGGGCGATCTGGAGGGTTCCTTTCGCGGAAAACGGAGCCTCGCGCTGGAGTGTGGTGAGATCGTAAAGTTGTGGGGCGATCTGAGTGCTAGATTTCTTTTGCTCAGAAATTTCAGCGGTCTTCCCGTCACAACGGTCGCGGATGTCTTTTGCAAGCGACTGATCCCAGATCCGCTCTGCTTTACCATGGGGCTTCTCTTTATCTTTCTTAAACGCTGGGTCGATCCATTTCCCTAGGTAATCACCTGCGGCAACACCGAAGGTTCCATGAACTTCGAAATACGGCTCAGACGTGAATGCTTGGATCTCCTCTTCGCGAGCGGCGAGGATGGCGAGAGTCGGGGTCTGAACGCGGCCAGCGGCGGTGATATTGAATCCACCGTGGCGGGAGTTGAAACAGGTGAAGGCACGGGTGGCGTTGAGGCCGACGAGCCAATCGGACTCCGAGCGGCACTTCGCGGCATCGGCAAGGGGTTTCATTTCCTCATCGGAGCGGAGGTTTTCCCATGCAGTGACGATGGCTCCGGTGGTCATGGACTGCATCCAGAGGCGCCTGACCGGTTTGTCGATTTTCCCGATCTCCATGATATAGCGGAAAATCAGCTCCCCTTCCCGGCCGGCATCGCAAGCATTGACGATTTGATCGACATCCTTGCGTTTCGCGAACTTGAGGACTTTTTTCAGCTTGGCCTCGGACTGTTCGATGGGATCGAGGGTGAATGTTTCGGGAATCGCGGGAAGGACGTCGAATTTCCACGGGAGTTTTTTCCCATTCGGCCCCATCGGCATGCGCAGTTCGACCAAATGGCCGACGGCGGAAGTGATGATCGCGCCCTCGTTTTCGTAATGAATATCGCGACCTGCGCCTTTCTTCTCAAATTTCCCTAGGGTCTTGGTCAGAGCCTTGGAGAGATCGTTCATTACGGACGGTTTTTCTGCGATGATGAGTATTTTTCCCATGGAAGTCGGTTGTTTGAAAAGGTGAAATGTCTGGAGGGGACTAGGCAGGGATTTTGGCAGGATGCAAGTAGGAACTGGATTTCTGGTGCCTATGCTCGGGATGTTTGCTGGAGAAAATGGAGAAGAGGAACCACGGATCAACGCGGAGGGACGCGGAGGGACGCGGATTTCCTGTGAATTTGGGGGGGATGGATTGTGGCTGTCGCATCTTGCGCAAGGCCGTTCAGGGGGATTCCAGCCGCCTGTGGATGCGATTTCAAGGAGCCAAGATGGCTTCTTGAACGGCCTGAGACCAGAGTCCCCAGCTACGTTTTATTCCGGATAGGCGGTTTCGCCGTGTTCGGCGTAGTCGAGGCCTTCTTGCTCCTGCTCGGGGGTGACGCGGAGACCGGTGACGAGTTTCACGACGAATGCGATCACGACCGTTGCTATGATGGACCAAACGATGGTGACTCCTACGGCGAGGGACTGGATGCCCAGTTGCTCCATGACGGGTTTCACCAAGCCGAGGCCACCCATGGAGGTCTGCCCGAAGACGGAGAGAAGAAGCGTGCCGAGAATGCCGCCGACGCCGTGGACAGCGAAAACGTCGAGGGAATCGTCGATGTGGAGTTTTTCGCGGATGAGATTCACTGCGAAGAAGCAGAGGACGGCGGATAGTGCACCGATGAAGATGGCACCCATGGGACCAACCACGCCGGAAGCAGGAGTGATCGCCGCCAAGCCTGCGATGAGACCGGTGACCATGCCAACCAGTCCGACTTTTCCGTTCCGAACCCTCTCAATCAACGACCATACGAGTCCAGCGCTGCAGGCAGAAAGATGAGTAACAAGCATCGTCATCCCAGCTCCGCCTCCTGCGGAAAGCTGGCTACCGGCATTGAATCCGAACCAACCGACCCAGAGCATGGCGGCTCCGATGAATACCATGCCGGGATTGTGGGGAGGATGGGCATGACCGGGGAAGTCGTTGCGTTTTTTTAGAATGATCGCAAGGACGATGGCGGAAACGCCAGCCGTGGCATGGACTACGATACCTCCCGCGAGATCCAGAACTCCCATCGCCGCCAACCAACCGCCGCCCCATACCCAATGACAGACGGGGACGTAGACGAGGAGCAACCAGAGGGCGGAGAAAAGCATGAGGGCGCTGAATTTCATCCGCTCCACGAGCGCACCGATATACAAGGCGGGAGTGATGATCGCGAAGGTCATCTGGAACATGATGAAGACAGTCTCCGGGATCGCGGTGCCGGGCGCTACGGAGTCGGTTGTGATCCCTTTTAGGAAAGCGGCATCCAGATTTCCGATGAAGGAACCGTCACCTTTGAAGGCAAGGCTATAGAGGCAGACGGCCCACAGGACGGAAGCCATACAGGCCAATCCCGCACACTGAGCCATTACGGAAAGGACGTTCCGACCGCGGACGAGACCTCCGTAGAAGAGAGCTAGTCCCGGGAGGGTCATGAAAAGAACAAGGGCGGTAGAAACGAGAATCCAAGCGGTATCTCCGGAGTTAATCTGAGCAGCTAGCGGCATGGCGGGAGACCCTGTCGGGAAAATGACTCTTTGTCATGAATGAAATTCATGATGTGCCCAGATACTATTCTACCGTCTCATAAACCTAAATCCTGGAAGCGGGCGGATGAGCCGGCGGAGTTCCAGTTTGAATAGGGCAGCGGTGACTGCAGAAGAAGGCAGCTCGGAGGCCTGAATGAGCCTGTCAACGGTGAGTTCTTCACCCGGTGGCATGGCAGCCAGGACGGCGGCTTCTTCCGCAGGGAGCTCGGGGGCGGCTTCGGTTTTTTCCTCGGTGGTATCGTTTTTATAGGAAAACGGGAGCTGACCCATGTCGTCGATGATGTGGGAGGCGTCGGAGACAAGGGTGGCTCCATCGCGGATGAGTTGGTGGCAGCCTGCGGAGGAGGGTTTGTCGATGGGGCCGGGAACAGCGAAGATGGGCTTGCCGTATTCCGAGGCTAGGTTCGCGGTAATCAGGGAGCCTGACCAAGCCGGACATTCCGTTACAAGGACGGCCTGACCCCATGCTGCGACGATGCGGTTCCGCATCGGAAAGGTCTGCTTGTCCGGAGCCTTGTGCAGGGGAAATTCGGAGATGACCGCCCCGTTTCCATCGGCAATCTTTTCGGCAAGAGCTAGGTTCTCCGGCGGATAGAGTCGGGCTAATCCAGAGCCGACGACTGCTATGGTACGACCTTTCGCAGCCAAAGCTGACTCATGGGCAGCGGTATCGATTCCCCGCGCGAGGCCGGAGACGATGGTGAATCCCGCATGGGCGAGCTGATAGGTAATTTTCCGGGTGGCGTTGACGCCGTAGGTTGTCGTGCGGCGGGAGCCGACAACGCTGATCGCGTGTTTGTCGCGGGGAAGAATTTTTCCCCAGACATAGAGCAGGATGGGTGAATCGTAGGCTTGGAGAAGGTGTTTTGGGTATTCCTCATCTTCGCGAGTGATGATGGAAATACCCCGCTCCTCCGCATCAGAAAGTTCCTTCGTTGGATCGACTTGATCCTGCCACGAAGAGATAATCTTCGCAGTTTCCGGTCCGATACCGTCCACCCGTTGCAATTTGCTGGTGGATGCGCGGAGAACGCTCTCAGCATCGCCGAAGGACTCCAAGAGCCGGGAAATGCGAACCGGACCGAAGCTGGGGAGGAGATTAAGGGCAAGGATGGCTTCGCGTGAAGTCATTGGCGGGAATTAAAAAAGTGATCAGTTCAGAGTTCTCCATCGGCAAGGGACAGAAATATACCAGCACCTTATTTGATTTCCATGCCGCTCTTGGGCCAGAGCCAGCGGACGACTTTACCGCCTTTGATCAGAGCTTTTGCCTGGATCGTTTTCACGCCGAAAACAGTCTCTGCCTTATAGGATGCGACACCGGTCTGGTAACTTTCGCCGTCGATGGATTCGGATTCCTCAGATGCCTTCCAATCGAGGACCTGATCAAAACCGAATTCCTTGATCGAGCCGCTCTTAATGCTGTCCTGCATGACGGCGACGACATCGACCGGACCTCCAGAAACGGGTTCCGGTTCCGGTTCGGGAGTCGGCTCAGGCTCTGGAGTTATTTCCGTATCGGCAGGAGTAGTGGCCGGTTCTTTGGAAGGAGTGTTCGCGTCTGCTATGACCGAAGGGTCAACAGGAGCCGGGGTCGGGGTTTTCGGAAGCGCGGCGAGCTGCTCTAGGAGGTCGGTCTGACTAATCAGCACAGTTCCTTCGAAGGGACCAGCACCGGGGCTGATGACAACGTTGTCGCCTTCGAGGCGGATGAGATTCACCTTGTTCCCGGCGGTAATCGTCATTTTTAGGTCGGATGCTGCATCCGCGATCTCGGCGTCGGCCTTGAGGAGGACTTTTTCTGGAAGCTGGTCTGCGGAATAGCTTGCTGGGTCGATTTCCGTCGAAGGTGCGCCGGTTTCCACAACGACCCTGCGGGGCTCAGCTTTTTTAGCTACGGGCTCTTTGCCGGTGAGCCTGTAGCGCATTTGAGGCTCGAAGGAATAGCCGAGGATACCTGCGGCCACTATGCCAAGGAGGAAGAGGAAGAGTTTCATTGAGTAGGATACGTGGGCGGGAGAGTTTTTATTATAAGTTTTTCCACCATTCTTCCCGGTGACAGATTGGAGGTTGATGCCTACCGAGGGAATTGGGTAGATTTTTTTCTGTGAAGCGGATTTATGTGGTGGTGGGAGAAATGAGTGGGGATGCACACGGGGCGGGGCTATTGAGGGAATTACGAACAATCCACAGCGATCTGGAAATCTATGGAACCGGCGGCCCGGAGATCGAGGCTCTCGGCAATGGAAACGTGAACAACTGGGTAGAAGATGCCGCAGTGATGGGAGTCGTGGAGGTTTTGAAGCGTTACGGATGGTTTAAGGAACGTTTCGAAGAGATGCTGGCAGATATCAAGCAGCTAAAGCCAGACGTCCTGCTTCTCGTCGATTACCCAGGGTTCAACCTACGGTTTTCCGAGGCGGTAAAACGCGATCTACCGGAAACAAATCAAGTATATTACATCAGCCCGCAGGTCTGGGCATGGAACAAACGGCGCATTCCCAAAATGGTTCATCTTCTCGATGAAATGCTCTGCCTGTTCCCATTCGAGAAACCTATTTTTGAAAACGCCGGACTGAAAACCACTCACGTTGGACACCCTTTGGTGGACGAACTGGCAGCCGACAAACTCGAGGGCGGTCGCGATCCGAATCTGGTCGGGCTCTTTCCCGGCAGCCGCGAGCGAGAGATTGCAAAACTTTTCCCGATGATGCTGGAGACTGCCAAATGGTTGCGCTCATGGAGAGCCGATCTGAAATTCTGCGTCCCAGCGGCTACCCCCAAGCTGGAAGTCACCATGAGGGAAATGATTTCCGAAGCCGGTGCGAACGAATGGGTGGAACTGAAGGCCGGCGGCAGCCACGAGCTGATGCAGCGCGCTGCCTGTGGTATTATCGCTAGCGGAACGGCTACACTGGAAGCTGCGACCTTCGGCCTGCCTTACTGCCTAGTGTATAAGATGGCATGGACGACCTACTGCCTCGGGAAAATGCTGGTGAAAATCAAATACATCGGGCTGGTGAACATCCTCGCCGGGGAAAAAGTCGTGGAGGAATTTATCCAAGCTGATGCCGAAGCTCCACAGTTGGGCGCGTGGGTGGAAGATATCCTATCCAACGATTCCAAGCGGGATGCTCTCGTGGCTCGGCTTGGTGAAGTCAGTTCTATGCTAGGGGAAGAGGGTGCGCACCGCAGAGCTGCGGAGCGTGTTGCCGATTGGCTCTGAGCACAAAAAAGGGACGATCCGAAGATCGTCCCTAATCGGTGATTAGGCTGGTGCGCCGACCACTCCAGGGAGCGGGTCGTCGTCTTCCGGAAGATCGTCTTCGGCTTTCTTACCTGTCGGTTTCTTAGCGAGTTCGTCCGGGATCGGAGGTGGTGTTGGAGCTACCGGCGGATTTTTCATTTCCCCGAAGTCGATGATATCCTGAAGGTGTTTTGCATCAAGGGTCTCATACTCCAATAGGGCGAGGGCAATTTTTTCGACGGAGTCACGGTTCTCGGTGAGGATTCGTGTCGCTTCGTCGAAGGAGTTGTCGATGAATTTTTTGATTTCCGCGTCGATAACTCGGGCCGTTTCTTCAGAATAATTACGGCCTTTGTTCATGTCACGGGCGACAAAAACCGGGCCACTCCCTTCTCCGTATTCGACCATTCCGAGTTTATCGGACATGCCCCATTCGCAGACCATATTCCGGGCGAGTGAAGTCGCTTGGCGGATATCGCCGGAGGCTCCGTTCGACATGTCGTCGGAATGGAACGCCTCGGCGATGCGTCCTCCCATTGTCACGATCAGATTCGCAAGCGACTCTTTTTTCGAAGTAGAGTATTGGTCGCCCTCCGGGAGAAACATCGTCGCGCCGAGGAAGGGCCCGCGGGGAATGATCGTCACTTTGTGCAGAGGATGGGTGTGCGGGAGAACCATGTTCAGATAAGCGTGACCAGCCTCGTGCCATGCAGTGCCGGTCTTTTCCTTGTCGGACATGGCAAGCGAACGGCGCTCACGACCCCAGCGGACTTTGTCGCGGGCTTCTTCCATTTCCGCGAGAGTCACGGCAGAAAGACCTTTGCGGGCGGCGAGGAGTGCGGACTCGTTGATGAGGTTCGCGAGCTCGGCACCGGAGAAACCGGGGGTTCCACGGGCAATGGTTCCGAGATCCGTGTTCGCAGCGAGTTTGATTTTCTTCACGTGGACTCGGAGAATTTCCTCACGGCCATTCACATCAGGAAGTGAAATAGTGACCTGCCGGTCGAAACGACCCGGACGGAGAAGTGCGGGATCGAGAACGTCCGGACGGTTGGTGGCGGCAATGATAATCACGCCTTCCTGAGTATCGAAGCCGTCCATCTCCACAAGGAGCTGGTTGAGCGTTTGCTCACGCTCGTCGTGTCCACCGCCCATGCCATGGCCACGGTGGCGACCGACCGCATCAATCTCATCGATGAAAATCAGGCAGGGCGCATTTTTTCTCCCCTGCTCAAACATGTCGCGAACGCGGGACGCACCGACACCGACGAACATTTCCACGAAGTCCGATCCAGAGATGGAGAAGAATGGGACGTCCGCCTCACCTGCGATCGCTCGGGCGAGAAGGGTCTTACCGGTTCCTGGAGATCCTACCATTAGAACGCCCTTCGGAATGGATCCGCCGAGTTTCTGGAATTTCTTTGGATCGCGGAGGAAATCAACAATCTCGAAAAGTTCTTCCTTGGCTTCCTGGATACCGGCGACGTCTTTGAAGGTCACCTTATTGCGATCCATCGTGAGGAGGCGGGCTTTTGATTTCCCGAAGGACATCGCGCCACGACCTGCGGATTTCATCTGCTGACGGAATAGGAAGAAGAGCAGGAGGATGATCAGGAGAAACGGCAGGAAGGTGAAGAGTGCCTTACTGAGATAGTCGGATCTGCGATCGTATTTTGCCTTACCGGTGAGGAGGGACTGGAGTTCGTCACCAAGAATAGCGGATGACACCGTTACCTCGAAGAGCGAAGGCTTAATCGGCTTACCTTCTTCGGTTAGCGGCTCGATCATGTTTGTGATCACTGCGCGGGAGCCAACGATCATCGCAGTAGAATTATCTGCCGTAGTCAGAATACGGAGCGGATTAACGATGTCCTTTTTCTTGATTTCATTCAAGGCAAGGGCTTTGCGGAATTCTGCGAGTGTGAGAGTCTTCACTACACCCTCAAGTGGCGCTTCCATATCGTCAGCAATTTGCTCAAGACGAATATCATCACCAAGCAGCTCACGTATCTCTTCGCCCTGTAGAGTCAGGTTCACAGGAACGCGGATGTCACTTGTTTCGAGGATGCGGTTGTTTTCATCCGGCTTCACCATCGGAGCCTGCATGTAGCCGGTAATCGTGGCATCGTAGGCGGTATCGCTAGTGACGACTTTTAAGGGTAGCTTCGGTTTATCGAGAACTACCAGACCTTGATCGAGTTTTTCTCGAAATTCCGAATAGCTGAGGATCGTGGCCTTCTCGTTTAGATTGGGACCGAAGAGAGCAACGCCTAGAATCAGAATTGCGATACTGAAAAGGGCGAGGACACGCCAGTTGAAGCCGCCGGTTTCACCTGTTGGAGGTTTCTGACTGGGCGGTTGCGAATTGTTATTTGGGGAATCGGACATGGTGCTGTCTTCCGGGATGCGTATTTCCGGGTGCGAAAACCTAGACCGCTTAGAGCGAATGTCTAGACAGGGTTTTTCGGCTGCGTGAAGCCTTTGAACAAGACGAAAAGTAGGCAGAGGCCGATAACCGGGACTACGCCAAGCACCAAAACCTGGCGATATCCGGGAAATATCCCCGCAGAAGTCGCCTCAAGGATGAGGTAGCCCACGTAAATTAGGTAAAAGAGCACAAAGGAAAATCCGGCCAAACGCCCGACACGGTAACCGTAAAAGAAGATCGGAAGCGTCGCGAGGGCAACACCGACCATGAACAACATGTCGAACGAAACCGCATGCCCGGAAACTTCGATCCCAGATGGGGCAACGATAGACGAAATCCCCAGCACGAGCACGATGTTGAAAATATTACTCCCGACAACATTGCCCACCGCAATATCCCTCTCACCCTTCATCGCAGCGACCACGGAAGTCGCGACTTCCGGTAGAGACGTCCCCAGCGAAACGATCGTCAGCCCGATGATCAGCTCGGAAACCCCGAAAAACTGTGCAATTGTTACCGCTCCACGAACCAGCATTTCCGATCCGAACACAAGCCCTGCCATTCCCAGAACCACAAAACTGATATTCCGGAGCCACTTTGGATCTTCGCTGGTTTTTCCATATTCCTCCTCATATTCGGCGAGCACCGCGTCGTTCTTCTCCCCTTTCGACTGCCGCAGGAGGAATAGCAGATAAATGACACCAAGGGAAAACAGGATCATCCCGTCCACCCGGGAAATGTCCCCATCATAGCAAAGCCCGTAGAGAAGCAGGGAAAGGAAAATCATCACCGGCACATCGAAGCGAATAAGCTGCTGGTGCACCACCAGCGGGATGATCAGCGCCGAAATTCCTAGCACCACCAACACGTTGAATATATTGCTCCCCACTACATTTCCCACCGCGAGATCCGCTTGGTCACTAAAAGCGGAAACCACGGACACGGCCAACTCCGGCGCGCTCGTCCCGAAAGACACCACGGTCAACCCCACGATCAGCGGGGAAATCCCAAGCGTTCCAGCAATGCTAGACGCACCTTTGACAAGGTAATCTGCAGCAAAAACCAGAAGGATGAGGCCAACGACGAGAAAGACCGAAGCAAGAAGCATAAGACGGGATCTTCCACGCCCAGCCACACACGTCCAACCCGAATATAAGAGATCTTTCACCTTCCTCTATCAAACCCAGTCGGAATATCAGCCCTCTTCAAATACTCACACCCCCATGAAGACAATCATCTTCCTCTCCTGCATAGCCCTCACCTCCTGCCAAGCGGATCCCGGAAACAACAAGAACCCGGTCGAAGTCGGCACCGTAACTTGGCTCCGCGATTACCCCCCCGCCCTTGCCAAATCCACAAAATCCGGCAAGCCGGTGTTCCTGCTCTTCCAAGAAGTCCCCGGCTGCGCTGGCTGTAAGCAGTTCGGAAAAGACGTCCTCTCCGATCCGAATATCGTCAAATCCATTGAGGAAAATTTTGTCCCGCTCCTCATCCACAACAACAAACCCGGCAAGGACGCCGAATTACTGAAAAAATATGGCGAGAGCGCATGGAACTACCAGGTCGTCCGCTTCCTCAATTCAGAGGGCAAAGACCTCATCCCCCGTAAGGATCGCGCCTGGACAGCCACCGAGCTCAAGCCCCGCATACAGGAGGCTCTGGCGAAGGTAGGGAAACCCGGGATTGCGGAGAAGGCGGAAACAAAAACCTTGCCCTCTGCCAAGCCTGCTTCTGGAGCGGAGAAATGAAGATCGGCTCCCAACGTAAAAGCCCCACCAAAGGACGAACTGTTCACAATAACACCTTTTTGCTTGCCAGACGTAAAAAGTTTCCTACGCTCGCGAAATGCACGACCAGCTTCCTCCCCTCTTAAAGCAATACTTCGGCTACGATACATTCCGCCCACTACAGTCGGAAATCATAGCCGCTACTATGTCTGGTAAAGACGTCGTCGCCATCCTCCCCACAGGTGCCGGAAAATCCCTGACCTTCCAGCTCCCCGCCCTCGCTGAAGACGGCGTCACCTTGGTCGTCTCCCCGCTCATTGCCCTGATGAAGGATCAGGTGGACTCCCTCACTGCATCCGGTGTCCCCGCCACGTTTCTCAACTCCTCCCTCGCCCCCTCAGAAGCCCGCGACCGCGCAGAATCCCTCTCACGCGGTGAATACAAACTCCTCTACGCCGCCCCCGAGCGAGTCATGAACCCCGGCTTCATCGCCGATCTCAAACGCTGGAACATCAAACGTATCGCCGTAGATGAAGCCCACTGTATTTCCGAATGGGGCCACGACTTCCGCCCAGAATACCGCCAGCTGGCGAAACTCCGCACACACCTCCCCGGCGTGCCTTTCCTCGCCCTCACCGCCACCGCCACTCCAAAAGTTCGCGAGGATATTTCGCGCCAGCTACAGATGCAGGATCCCGTGAGATTCCTCGCCTCATTTAACCGGGCAAACCTCTCCTATTCCATCCTCCCGAAATCAAAGCCCGCCCGCCAGGTCTTCGAATTCGTCCACTCCCGCCGCGAGGAATCCGGCATTATCTACCTCCAGTCACGCAAAGCCACCGAAGCTATGGCCGCAACCCTCAAGGCCGAGGGCATCAACGCAATCGCCTACCACGCTGGCCTCGATCCCGCTACCCGCGCGAAAAACCAGGAAGCCTTCATACGAGACGAAGCCCGTATCGTCTGTGCCACCGTCGCCTTTGGCATGGGTATCAACAAACCCGACGTCCGCTACGTCATCCATGCGGATCTCCCAAAAAACATCGAGGGATACTACCAGGAAACCGGCCGGGCAGGACGCGACGGCCTCCCCTCCGAGTGCCTCCTTCTCTACTCCCGCGGCGATCTCATCCGCAACCTCAGGTTCCTCGAAGACGCCACCGACCTCGAAGCCAAAAAAATTGCCGAGGGACAAATGCGCCAGATGGCAGATTTCGCGGAGACCACCTCGTGCCGCCGCACCGCCCTACTCGCCTATTTCGGAGAAACATGGCCGGATGAAAATTGCGGCGGATGCGATTCCTGTCTCAATCCCCGCGAGGAATACGATGCCACCCTCCAAGTGCAGAAACTCCTCTCCTGCATCATCCGCGCGAAACAAGCCGCTGGCTTCTCCACCGGAGTCAACCACATCGCCCAAGTGATAACTGGGGCGAACACCGCGAAAGTCCGTGACTATGGCCATGACAAAATCTCCACCTACGGCATCGGTGCCGACACACCCCGCGAAGAATGGGCAGCCCTCGGCCGCCAGCTGATCCAGCTCGGCCTCATCGAGGCATCACAGGACAACTTCCAGACTCTGAACATATCCAAAAAAGGGGCGAACGTTCTTAAATCCCGCGAGAAGACCCTCCTCACCCGCCTACCATTTTCCAATAGTCCCAACGCCTCCGCGAAACTCTCCCGCTCCGGATCCATCCCCTGCGATGAAGAACTCTTCGAGTCCATGCGTAGCCTTCGCAAAACCATTGCCGACGAAAAATCCGTCCCGCCATACGTCATTTTCGGAGACAATCCTCTCCGCCACATGGCGCGCCGCTACCCGCAAACGAAAACGGATTTTCTCAACGTTCCAGGAGTCGGCACCCAGAAGCTCGATGACTACGGCCAAGCCTTCATGGAGGAGATTAAATCCCATCTCGCATCCCACGAGAAACAATCCTTCGCCCCCCTGAAAACCCCTCTCCCGCCGAAAATGAAAACCGAAGGCGCTCTCAACGGCTCCGTCCTTGAAACTCTCAACCAGTTCAAAGCAGGCAAAACCATTCCCCAGATCGCGAAAACCCGCGAAATGGCCACCGGCACCATCGCGGGGCACCTAGCTTCCGCCATCGCCAACGGCGATATCACACCAGACCCACGCCAATTCTTCTCAGAAGAGGAAGAGCAGCGCATCGAAGCCGCCGTCGCCACCGCCGAGGAAGGCCTCGCAAAACTCGCCCCCATCCACGCAACCCTCAACGGCGAGATTCGCTACGAAATTCTAAAGCTCTACGCCACTTTCAAATCCCTCGAAACACCAGCGTAGCTGCGGCCTCCAGCCACAGCCCGTGTAAACCCCGTCCCGGGTTTTATCTTGGGGTATATCCCGGAAAGGAACCGCGATTTAGAAATCGCGACAACCCCAGCCAGAAGCCGATTCCTCATTCCCTGGAAAGCAGGCAACTGCAGTCGCAATTTCCAAAGCGCAGTTCCTTCCTCAGATATGGCTTCCCCTCAATTCTCAAACTCCACCCGCTCATAAATCTCCCCAAGCCTCAGCTCTACCTCGATCTCAGGCAGTAAAATGGTTTCCTCCATCCCGTCATACCTCTCCGCCCGGAACCCACCCCCAGATTCACGCCGGTAAACCGTCACTCCCGGAGAGTCAGAATCCACCAGTATGAGGACTTTCAGCGAAGGAATCGTTAGATAGGCATCCTTTATCTCCCCCATGTCCGTACGTCGGGTCGATTCGCTAAGCACCTCTATCAACACATCTGGAAGACTCTGGAAATGATCCGTTTCAGGATTTTTCCGGCATACCACCATCGCATCTGGATAATAAAAGCGCGTGTGATCCGAAAACTCGATTTTCACCTTCGTATCACTGTTGAACGGCTGGCATAATTTTCCACGGAGCTGATTTCCTAGGGAAAGCATTGCGCTGAATGCGATGCTGTTATGCCGATTCGTCCCAACCGCCATCGCATGCACCACACCCCCGAGAAATTCATGCTTCACATCAGAATCTTCCTCGCCCAAGAGATACTCTTCGATACTCAGGGATTCTGGCGGCTTCAGTGCTGTCATGCTATTATTGTAGCAAAAGCAAATTCACCCCGCAAATTCTATCCTCCTCCAGTCGAGCGGGCATCCAGCCCGAAAGGAACCGCGATTTAGAAATCGCGACAACCCCAGCCAAAAGCAAAGTCTTCCCACTAATCACTGGTCACTCGGCACTAGCCACTGATTGACTTCCCCCCCATTCCCTGCTTCAAAAGGCGTCCCATGTCCGACCGCAAGACTTTAGACGAACGAGCCCAAATGACCGACCTTGAACGCGTGCGCCATTCCGCCGCGCACGTGATGGCCACCGCCATCCTCCGTATCTGGCCCGACGCGCAGTTTGCCTACGGCCCTCCGGTAGAGAACGGATTCTATTACGACTTCGAAATGGAGCACCGCATCACCCCTGACGATTTCGAAAAAATCGAGAAGGAGATGAAGAAAGTTGCCAAGGAGAACCAGAAGTTCGAATACAAGGCGATCTCCCGCGACGATGCAAAAACCATGGCCGAATCCGGTCGCCTAGGCGGCCTCACCGAACGCCCCGGAAACCCTTCCCGCTTCAAACTCGACCTCATCGACAAGATCCCAGAGGGAGAGCAGATCTCCTGCTTCCAGAACGGCGATTTCATCGACCTCTGCGCCGGTCCGCACGTGGGATACACCTCGAAGTGCAAAAACGTAAAAGTCATGTCAGTCTCATCTTCCTTCTACATGGGTGACGAATCGAAAGGCCAGCTACAGCGCCTTTATGGAACCGCCTTTGAAAACAAGGATGCGCTGACCGAACACCTCGACCGCCTTGAAGAAGCCAAGAAGCGCGACCACCGCCGCCTCGGCCGCGAACTCGGCCTTTTCCACATCGACGAAGCCGTCGGCCAAGGCCTGATTCTATGGAAACCGAAAGGTGCCCTCGTCCGCCGCGCTCTCCAAGAATTCATCACCCAGGAGCTAGACAGACAGGGCTACTCCCAAGTCTTCACCCCGCACATCGGCAAGCTCGATCTCTACCGCACATCCGGGCATTTCCCCTTCTACCAGGATAGCCAATACGCCCCGATCCCGGAGCGGGACACGCTGGAAAAACTCGCCGACGAAGACGCCACCTGCGCCACCCTCATCAACGGCCTCAACGAAGGAACCTACGAAGGCTACCTTCTCAAGCCGATGAACTGCCCGCATCACATCAAGATTTTTGCGAGCGACCACCACTCCTACCGCGATCTCCCCGTCCGCCTCGCGGAATTCGGCACAGTTTATCGCTGGGAGCAATCCGGCGAGCTAGGCGGCATGACCCGCGTCCGCGGATTCACCCAAGACGACGCCCACATCTTCTGCACACCGGATCAGGTCGCCGAGGAACTCATCGGCTGCCTAGATCTGGTTAAAAAAGTCCTCACCACCCTCGGGATGAATGACTACCGCGTCCGCCTCTCACTCCGCGATCCGGACTCCGACAAATACGTCGGCGATCCAGAAAACTGGGACAAGGCAGAAGCCGCCATCCGCAACGCAGTAGAAACCCTCGGCGTCGATTACACCGAAGAAATCGGAGAAGCCGCCTTCTATGGCCCGAAGATCGACTTCGTCGTAAAAGACGTCATCGGCCGCGATTGGCAGCTCGGCACCGTTCAGGTCGATTACAACCTGCCCGTCCGCTTCGATCTTTCCTACGTAGGCGCCGACAACAAGCCGCACGTCCCAGTCATGATCCACCGCGCACCGTTCGGATCATTGGAAAGATTCACCGGCCTCCTCATCGAGCATTTCGAAGGAAAATTCCCGACTTGGCTCGCCCCAGAGCAAGTCCGCGTCCTCCCCATCTCCGAAAAGACCCTCGAAGAAGCCGAAGCCCTTGCCGCCAAACTCGCAGACCTCGGCGTCCGCTGCACCGTCGACCGCTCTTCCGAAAAGGTCGGTGCGAAGATCAGGAACGCCCGCCTCGAACGCATCCCGAACATGGCCGTCCTTGGTCAAAGAGAGGTCGAAGAAGGCACTGTCGCGGTCCGCATACGCGGAGAGGAAAAACCGATCATCAAAACGGAGCAGCAGTTCATCGACGACCTCCTCAAGGAGATCGCAGAGCGGTCTCTCTAAACGATAGAGGTAGGAACGGCGCATTGATTTGCGCAGCTCCCCCCTCCGAACCGGACAAGCGGATCTCCCGCATCCGGCTCTCCAGTCAGTGGTTTACTCCGTTACGGAGACTGATCACTTCAGAACTTTGGGTATCCATCGGGCAAAAGAGCGGCTTGGCCAGCGTTGATGATCCCGCCCTCGGCCACGACCACCAAGGCCGCGCCGCTTTCGCAGGATGGAGCGCAGTCTCATGCGCAGCCATCCATCGACGGTTTGGATTTCGCTGGAGTCGGCGTGTTTGAAGTAGCCATACCCGTTTGACTGGCTTGGGTTGGTAGATACCCGTTTTCAAATACTCATTCACGACGAGCAGCCGACTTTTGCGGTCTTTCTCGAAGCGTCCTACCGTGATGCCGTCCGCGCCGCAGGCTCCTGCGTTGGACTGCACCTTTTCCCATGCCAAGCTCTCAGCCCGAATGCCTCCGGAACTGGCTGAAGTCTCTCACTCCAGAGGGTGTTGGCGCTTTGCGGCGCACTAGCCGCCGCGTCTCGGGGCAGGCCATGAAAGCGGCGTCCCGCCGCCCGGAGGCGCATTCTCGAGAACGCGTGTGAGCCGGACGGCACGGGGCTCGCGTTCTGGAGAACGCGGTTCCGATCCGCCCCTCCATGGAAATCTTCCTTGGAGTTTCAGTTTTCAAATTTAAAGTACCCCTAATGAAAACTATCCACGGGGCACCCTCCTTCTCACTTTCCTCTGATTTGGTCTCGCTGCACGTCACGCAGGACGGTGGGCACTTGGCACCGGTCGAGTTCAAGCTAGCAGAGAGAACAGTCTCCCCCTACGCGCTTGCTCCATGGAAGCCCGATGAAATCGACGATGACCTCCCCGTTCTTCTGAAAAGCCTGCGTGGAGATTTCCTCTGCCTCCCCTTTGGTCCACAGGCGGAAGGCCCACCACATGGCGAGACGGCGAACAACCAATGGCACCTCACTTCGGAATCCGAAAACTCACTCTCCCTTGAAATCGAGGCATCCGACGTCTCCGCGAAAGTCACAAAAACCATTTCCCTCCGCCCCGGCCAGACTGCGATCTACTACGATCACCGTATTTCCGGACTGGAAGGAAATTTCAGCTACGGCAACCACCCCATCCTCGACCTCTCCCAAGTGGAGGAAGGCAAGGCACGAGTCTCGGTTTCTCCATTCCGCTGGGCATCGGTATATCCTGAATATTTTTCCAATCCCGCCGACGGTGCAAACCAAGCCTTAAAAATCGGGGCGATCTTCACGGATCTCTCCGAAGTCCCCCTCACCGAAGGAGGCACCACAGACCTCACCCGCTATCCGTCCCGACCCGCCACCGACGACCTGGTGATGATTGTTTCCGAAGGCACAACCGAACAACAGCCCTTCGCATGGTCTGCCGTGGTGATGGACGGATATGTCTGGTTTTCCCTGAAAAACCCCGCCGATTTCCCAGCGACGATGTTCTGGCTCTCAAACGGTGGGCGCTCCGCCCATCCGTGGGACTCTCGCCACACCGCACGGCTCGGCATCGAGGAAGTCTGCTCCCATTTCTGCGACAGTGTAGATATTTCCCGCAAGGATCTCCTCTGCAACCTTGCGATCCCGACGACACGAAAATTTGCCAAAACCGAGCCGGTCACTCTCCGCATTATCCAAGCGGTAGCAGCAACGCCCGAGGGCTTCGGACTGGTGACATCGATCACTCCAGCTGGGGAAAATTCGGTGACGATCATTGATGAAAACGGTGACGCTGTTGAAGCCAAGGTCAATTGGGGTTTTGTCTTCGGTTGATCAAACCTGTCCACGGGTGACCTGCGCCAGAGATGGCTTTCCAAGCCGTCCGAAAAAATAGAAATTCACACGAAAATAAAACCCAATACCCATGAAACTCAGAATCCTCCTCATGGCCGCATCCCTCGCATTGAGCGTCGCGATCGGCCTAGCAGTCTCCCGCAGCGGCGAAAACAACAGCGACTCAGCAAAGAATGATCATATCCGCATCGGCTTCAGCATGGACACCTTGAAAGAGGCACGGTGGCAGAAGGACAGGGACATTTTCATAGCTAAGGCAGAGGCCATGGGTGCCGAAGTCCTCGTGCAGTCCGCGAACAGCAACGACACAAAGCAGATGCAGGACGTGCAAGGCCTCATCAGCCGGGGCGTGGACGTCCTCGTAATCGTCCCCCACGACGGCAAGGCGATGGGGAAGGCTGTCGATACCGCTGCGGGAAACGGCATCCCTGTCATTTCCTACGATAGGATGATCACCGGCACGGAAAATCTCGGACTCTACATTTCCTTCGACAACGTCAAGGTCGGCGAGGCTCAAGCGCAATACCTCGTCGATTCCGTCCTCAAAGAGAAAGCAAAAATCCGCATCGTCCGAATCTACGGCTCACCGACTGACAACAACGCGAAGCTTTTTAAACAGGGTCAGGACAACATCCTCAATCCGCTGATCAAGTCGGGCAGCATCGAAGTGGTGCATGAGGACTGGGCGACCGACTGGCGACCCGAGGTGGCGAAACAGATCACCAACGCCGCGATCACCCGCAACGGCTCGGCTTTCGATGCCATCCTCGCATCCAACGACGGCACCGCAGGAGGCGCGATCCAAGCGCTTTCCGAAGAGGGGCTGGCAGGGAAAATTTTCGTGACCGGACAAGATGCAGATCTCCCAGCCCTCCAGCGTATCGTTGCGGGAACCCAAGCAATGACGATCTACAAGCCCATTAGCTTGCTTGCGGAAACCGCGGCTGAGATAGCCGTAAAAATGGCGGAGGGGAAACCGGTTATCGCTCGCAGTGGCGTGAACAACGGAGCTAAGGAAGTGCCCTCCATCCTCGTCGAGGTATCCACGGTCACGAAGGATAACATCCGCCAAACCGTGGTAAAAGACGGCTTCCACTCGGAGGCTGACATTTACCGCAACGCACCCGCAGATGGCCGCTGAACCCATCCTCGAAACCCGTGCGCTGACCAAGCGCTTTCCCGGCGTAGTCGCACTAGATGAAGTCTCCTTCGATCTGCGCCCCGGGGAAATCCACGCCCTCTGCGGTGAAAACGGCGCGGGTAAATCCACTCTGATCAAAACCCTCTCAGGCATCCATCCCATCGGCAGCTACGAAGGTGAGATACTCGTAAAGGGCAGCACCGCGAGCTTCAAGACCATCGCCGATGCAGGAAACGCCGGCCTCGCGGTCATCTATCAGGAACTCGCGCTAGTGGACGATCTCACCGTCGCGGAAAACATTTTCCTCGGCAACGAACCGACCCGACTCGGCCTTGTGGACTGGGACAAGATCTACCGCGATGCCGCCGCCCTACTCGAACGCTTCAAGCTCGATATCGATCCCTCCGCACGCACCGGCGATCTGGGAACAGGTATGAAACAGCTCGTAGAGATCGTCAAATCTCTCTCAAAAAACGGCCGTATCCTCATCCTCGATGAACCCACCGCCGCCCTCACCGAAGCAGAGGTAGACGTTCTGTTAGATATCCTTCGCAAGCTCCGTAATGACGGACTCACCGCGATCTATATTTCCCACAAGCTCGACGAGGTTTTCGCCATCGCCGACCGTATCACCATCCTCCGCGATGGAAAATCTATCACCACCCTAGATACCGCCGAGTCCAGCCCCGGCGAGGTGATCCGGCACATGGTCGGACGCAAGATCGAAGACCTTTTCCCGAAACGCGAGAGCGATCCCGGCGAAGTGCTGCTCTCCGTGAAAAATCTCACCGTCCAGAACCACGAAGGCCGGGAGCTTCTCCACGACATCTCTTTTGACGTCCACGCGGGCGAAGTCCTCGGCATCGGCGGACTGATGGGGTCGGGTCGCACCGAAACGCTGATGCATATCTTCGGAGCGTGGGGTAGGCGCGTTTCCGGAACCGTCGAACTAGACGGAAAACCTATGGACAGCCCAAATCCACGAAAAGCGATTTCCAAAGGCCTTGCCTTGGTCACGGAAGACCGCAAACGCTACGGTCTTCACCTGGATCAAAGCATAGCCTTCAACCTCTCGCTCTCCTCCCTCGATCAACTCGGATCCACCTTCATCGACCGCAACCACGAGGTAAAACGGAATGGAGAAATCTTCCGCAGCCTGCGGGTAAAAGCCCCTTCGCTGGAAACTGAAGTCGGCACGCTCTCCGGTGGAAACCAACAGAAAGTCGTGATCGGAAAAGCGCTTCTAACCGATCCGCGTATCGTCTTCCTCGACGAGCCTACGCGCGGGATCGACGTCGGAGCGAAAATCGAGGTGTACGAATTCATCAACCGCCTCACGGAAGAGGGAAAGGCGGTGATTCTCGTCTCCAGTGAACTCCCAGAACTAATCGGGATGAGCGACCGAATCGTAATGCTTACCGAAGGCCACGTGGGAGGAATTTTCCGTCGCGACGAAGCCACCCAGGAGCGACTCCTCGCCGCCGCCATCCGCTTCCACAAGGATGCCGTGACCACCTCCGCAACCAACCAGCCAGCCCACTCATGAAAACCCGCGACTTCTCACTCCTCATCGCACTCGCATTGCTGTGGTCGTTTTTCACCTGGCAGGTGCCGGACTTCCTCGGCGCGCGCAACATGACCATGCTCTCCATCGAGCTTTCCACCACCGCCGTCGCTGCGCTCGGAATGCTGCTGATCATCCTCCTCGCCCACATCGACCTCTCAGTTGGATCGGCCATCGGACTCACCGGCGGCATCGCGGCTACACTTATTTTCGACCACCAGTGGTCGGCTCCTGCGGCCATGGGAATTTCGCTTCTGGCGGGTGTCGCGATCTATTCTGTGATGGGTCTCATTGTGGCGAAGGAGCGAATCCCTGCCTTCATCATTACTCTCGGTGGGTTGCTCATTTTTAAAGGGCTTTTTTGGAAAGTGATAGGAAGCCAGACGGTGCCGGTGAAAGTCGGCGATACGGAAAACACGCTCAGCGTGCTGACCACTTGGTATCTCCCACTGTGGGCTAGTATCGCGCTCGTCTCCCTGACAGTAGCCGTGCTGGCGATCGCTCAGATTCGTAGTCGTGCGAAGCGCCGGAGCTATGGCTTCGAGGTCGAGTCCGGCGAATTAGCATTTTCCAAACTGTTCATCAAAACGCAGGTGCTCATCCTAGCCCTCGTCGTCCTTTCGCAGTTCCGGGGCGTGCCGCTAAGCCTCGTGGTGCTAGCGGCAGTCGCGCTGATTATCTGGGTGATCACAAACCACACCCGCTTCGGAAGATACCTTTACGCCATCGGAGGAAATGAGGAGGCCGCCGTGGTCAGCGGAGTCCCGGTGAGAGCAGTTACCGTCGGCGCATTCATGATCGCGGGTGTCACAGCAACGATCACCGGCTTCATGCAAACGGCATACAGCGGTGCATCCACAACTACCACCGGCGAACTGATGGAACTCGATGCCATCGCCGCCTGCGTAATCGGCGGCACCTCTCTCGCAGGCGGGCGCGGAACCGTCCCCGGTGTCCTCGCTGGAGCGTTCCTCATCGCCACCTTGATGAACGGAATGACCCTGATGGCCGTTTCTCCTGAGATGAAATTTATCGCGCGCGGCTCCGTCCTCGCACTCGCCGTTTGGATGGACGTCCGCCTTTCCCGCAGAGGTAAATAGAATCGCTTACGAGCTTTTTTCCTCAGCCTTCAATTTCCGCTCCAGATAAAACGGAGCGAAAGGAATCAACGAACAAAGGAACGCAAAAGCCACTTTACCAAGCTTCCACCTCCGGTCGATCCAAACATGGCAGAGCGCGAGGCAAAACAGCACGAACAAAACGCCGTGGATCATGCCCGGAGTTTTGATCGCATCCGCATCCCCGAGGATGCGCTTGTGGTAAATCGCGAAATACAAGAGCACGAGAAAAGAAATCCCTTCGGCAAGGCTGATTAATCGGAGCAACGTAATGGAGTAGGGCATAGTTTCGGAGCGCAACTTAGTAGGCATGGGCTACAGGTCAAATGAATTGGACAGGCACGCTCTACGGGAACTGCCTCCGTTCAACCGTTACAAAAACTACTTTTTATGAGCTCAAATGCTTTTATCCCCATACTTTTCGGTTCGCCATTTCCCTCTCCCCTGCCGCCGAACGCATTGCCGCGATCAAGGCCGACGACGTGAGATCGGTGAATCCGAAATGGGAAGTGCCTGAGGGCGTTCCATTTGCGATTCTGTTGCTTGCG
>TARA_B110000037_G_scaffold7563_1_pt1 | contig 45598 bp, 44 predicted proteins | sample TARA_B110000037 | Tara Oceans TARA_B110000037 (sample SAMEA4397196) | marine metagenome | biome: Polar Biome; feature: [MIX] marine epipelagic wind mixed layer (ENVO:01000061); material: water (ENVO:00002006), including particulate matter (ENVO:01000060) such as... | depth 10-100 m | reverse complement strand
CTGCTCGCGCTCAGGCTCAAGGTAGCAATGTCTTAGTTGTTGACCACAATCTGCAGCACCTCCGACGGGTAGTGACCCATCTCGAATCTCTGGGCGTTCATGCGACATCCGCAACAAACGACAGCGAAGCAATCGCTCTCTTTGGCAAACACATTGACTTGGTATTCATAGATCTGCACATGCTGAGAATGAACAGATTCCAGACATCTATGGCAAGAAGAAACGCCATGCATCCTATCGTTCCAATCATCGCTTTGGCGCCTAGTCTCTCACCTAACGATTTTTCAGCGGCGTTACAGAGCGGTATAAACGACATCTACAAGAAACCCATTGACCAGGCAACTATTGAGCAGGCTCTGACGCAGCACGTCGGGTATCAACCGGCAACTCGGCGCGCAAATAGCACCGCAAAGAAGCCGGCTCTGGCTAATCTTCAGCCTAATGTATCTGACGTCGTGGACCTTGATCTTTCTCTTGATCGTGCAGATAACCGACCCGCTCTAGCGAAAGAGATGATGGACATGCTGGTTGAATCACTGCCTGCTGATATCGAACAATTGAACATTCATTTTCAGCAACAGGACTATCCAGCAATGGGGTTTATAGCCCATAGGATCAAAGGCGCTTGTTGCTGTTGTGGTGTTCCAAAATTTGAGGATTCGATCAGGAAATTAGACCGGTTGCTTAAAAGCAAAATGGTGCTCGAGGCGCACCCTAGCGCGGATACACAGCAAGATAAAGGCATTAACGCAGTGATGACAATCGTAAATCACGATGCAGACAGACTCATTGAATGGCATCTTAGCCACAGAAACGCTCTCTTCAACCAAGTTGACGATCAGGAACAAGCGTAGGCTCTAAACTGCTCTTCCCTCGAGCACAGAGAACGCCTGAGCCAGGCCCTCTTCATCGGTCACAGACAGATAGGTATCCGTCACTCCGAGCTTGTTAGCCCTCCGCTGCGCAGCTCCATGCAACACAACCTCTGGTGAACCGGATAGTTTGTGAGTCACCTCAATCGATTTGAAATGAACGCCTGCGCCCATTCCCGTACCAAGCGCTTTGGCCACGGCCTCTTTGGCAGCAAACCTTTTGGACAGGAACTTCACCTTGTCTTTCGAGGATTTGAAGTCTGTCATCTCCCTCGAGGCAAGAATTTTTTCCGCAAAACGTTCGCCGAATCGCTCAAGACTGTTTGCGATACGCGAGGTTCTGACAAGATCAGTACCTATTCCTTTAATCATAGGGCGCCCACTTGGGAAAAATCACCTGACAAACAACTCTCTGCTTTTTAACGGCTTGCCACCTAACAGATAATGGAAGGTAGTTCGCAGAATCACTTTAGCACAGCGTAACGCTTCGGGTTCAGTGAAGTTCCGCTCAGATATAGCACGGAGTGTTTCGCCCCGAAAACTTACCACATCATGCTGCTCAGCGGTTTTAGAAGTCTCACCCGATTGATGGTCTCGCCAAACGTCGACCACCGGGATAAATCCTTCTCCGGCACGAAACTCATAACGCTTGTTGGGTTCTATCTGCGCTCTGTTCGAGGTCTCATTGAAATTAATGCCGTAACCCATTGCATCTAACAGAAACAGCTCAAACTTTCTCAATGAAGCTTGTGCCGCCTCACCGATCATCAGATCTTTTAAGACACTCTGATAAGCACCAAACAGATTTTCTAGCGGATCACTTTTCGCAAGTAAGCGGACCATTAGCTCATTTACATAAAGCCCCATAATCAAATTCTCTCCGGTTAATCTAAAGCCACTGCTCGAAAATTCAATACCCGTCACGGTTTTGAGGTCGCCCTTGCCAATATAGGAGATGAGTAAGGGCGTAAATGGCTGCCAAATCGCCTGCTTGACCCCGCGCTTACTCCGGGCGCCCTTGGCGACCACAGCAACACGACCCTGAGCCTGTGTATAAAGCTCAGCAATAAGGCTTGTGTCACGATATTTTCGAGTGTGAAGCACGTACGCGGCGGACAAGTCGTTGCTGTCAGCGCCACCAGCCTCACTAGACATCATCGTACCCCAGGCTTTTAATCGCTCTGTCGCTGTCAGACCAGCCTGACTTGACTTTAGCCCAGACATTAAGCATCACCTTGCGGCCCAACAATCTTTCAATGTCTTTTCGAGCATCGGTTCCGATTCGTTTTAGTCGACTTCCGCCCTTACCAATCAAAATAATCTTCTGACCTTCTCTTTCCACGAATACGACCGCTTCAATGCGAACGAGTTTCCCCTCATCCTTAAATTGTTCAATCTGTATGGTTAGCGCATAAGGCAATTCTTCACCCAGCTGTCGCATCATCTTTTCACGGATGATTTCGGATACCATGAAACGTTCCGTTCGATCAGTTACTTGATCTTCCTCGAAATAGAAAGGGCTCTCGGGTAAGTACCCCGCAATGAGTTGCTCCAGTCGCTTCGTGTTGTCACCAGATTCGGCGGAAATAGGCACAAGGTCAGTGTCTGGAAAGATCTCCTGTAGCTTCTGCAGGTGAGGTAACAGCCGAGTTTTATCCTTTAGCAAGTCGACCTTGTTAATCGCGACGATCAACCGTCCCGGACTCAGCTTTACAAGCTCAGCCACTAATTTGTCGTCTTTACTCCATTCGGTTCTATCCGTGACGAAAACGATCACATCAACATCCCGCAAAACGCTTTTAGCATTTCGGTTCATATATCGGTTGATCGCTTTCTTCTCTTCCGTATGAATGCCCGGTGTGTCGACATATAATATCTGCACACCAGACTCAGTCTTGATGCCGAGCAGCTGATGGCGGGTTGTCTGAGGCTTACTTGAAGTAATACTGACTTTCTGCATGAGGATGTGATTAAGCAACGTCGACTTACCGACATTCGGTCGTCCAACAATTGCGACATAGCCACAGCGCGTTTTAGAAGATTCTTTTTTAGTCGTCATGTCATTTGCCATGTTCTTCCCGCCAAGCGCAGTGTTTTATCAAGTGCCATTTTTTAAATGCCGTTTCAAGTGCCGTTTTTTCGAGTGCGGTGTTTTGTCAGTCGAGTTGCAACATTTTTAGCGCCGCAGTCGCAGCATTCTGTTCTGCTATTTTTCTACTCGCACCTTCGCCTATCAAATCAGGTGGCAATTCAGACCCGCAACATTGCACAGTAAAGATCTGATCGTGAGACTTTCCCTCCACATTGATCACCTTGTACTCTGGAGGCGCCAGGGCCCTCGCCTGGAGATGCTCCTGCAATCTTGTTTTCGGGTCTTTCTGGGTCTGGGAAAGGGACAGTGATGCCAATTCCGTTGCAAACCAGTCGGCGATTCGCTCTGCTGCTACGTCGTGTCCCACCTCGAGATAAATGCCACCGATAATTGCCTCAAGCACATCAGAGAGAATTGAATCCCGATTAAACCCACCGCTTTTCAGTTCTCCCGGACCCAATAATAAATGCTCGCCAAGATTCAGCGCACGGGCGACCCTGGCAAGCGTTTCCTTGCGTACGATACTCGATCGCAGGCGACTCAGTTGACCTTCGTTTGCCGTCTCAAACTTTTTGTATAAAGTTTCGGCGATAACGACGCCGAGAAGTGCATCGCCAAGAAACTCCAAACGCTCATAGTTTTTCGCACCTTGGCTTCGATGAGTTAACGCGCGGGTCAGCAGATGCTGATCATTAAAACTGTACCCCAGACGATGCTCAAGATGCTCGAGAGGATTCACTGGTTTTTAAGCGAAACAGACTTATCGAAGCGGGCGATCAGATCTACATTATAAAAAAGCGGAACCTGAATCTCGTAGTCGAGGATCACCTCGACGCCAGACTTGCCTCTTTTTACCTGAAGATTATCTTTGTGGTTAAAATCGCGAATATTGTTAACCCTAAAGCGCTTTTTGATCATGTCTTCAAGCTCGTATCGACGCTTGTTAGCCATTCCGCTCTCCTCTGCCATGCTATCGAGTACCCCAGACATCTTATGATGATCAATATAGGGAGGAATCAGCTTCAAACCTACCGTGATGACAGAGCCAAGCACCATAATCGTCAGCAGCCAACCAAAAAAACTCAACCCCCTTTGTCGAACAGGTAATCGCAGCATATGTCGTTGTTGCTTAGGACCTAATTGGCTCAATAAAGTCATCGTTCCATCCTCTTTGGGACTCCCGGATTTATTTTATCCAACGATCATTGGAAAACGTCGGTAACGACAGTCCTGGATCCTTATGCATCCAGACGCCGACGGCTTTTCCTACTATATTCTCCTCTGCGGCATATCCCCAATACCTGCTATCACTACTCAGGTCCCGGTTGTCGCCCATCATAAAGTATTTTCCTTCTGGGACGACCCACTCCTGGGGTGCCGCGCCGCGATGTACATTCTTGTGAATCAAATGCGCTTCATCCCTGATCTTTTCTTCAAACACGAGATACTGTGGTCGGTTGGGTGGTATTTGCGCAATGAACTTCTGGGATTGCGCCACGCCATTTATGTATAGCATCTTATCAGCATAGCGGATCTTGTCTCCGGGGATGCCGATCACCCGCTTGATATAGTAGTCATCCTTGTGTGGCGGTATAAAAACCATCACCTCACCATTCTTTGGAGAATCTACATCTAATATTTTAGTACCCAATACCGGCAGTCTGAGGCCGTAGGCGTATTTGTTAACAACAATAAAGTCACCGACTAATAGGGTTGGTATCATCGATCCAGTTGGAATCTGGAAGGGCTCAAACAAAAATGATCTCAAGACAAGCACGATAGCCAAAACAGGAAAAAAAGAAATCGAGTATTCAACCACAAGGGGCTCTTTTAAGAGAGGCTCGGTCGTCGCTTCGAGCTCAGGACCATCCCCTCCCAGTTTTAACCGCACAACCTCGGCAGCCGCGCGCCTCTTTGGGCGCAAAAATATGCTGTCTAACAACCAAATCAGACCTGTAATGATCGTCGCCAACGATAGAATTAGAGGAAAGTTAAAACTCATTTATCTACCTTCAACACGGCAAGAAATGCCTCTTGAGGTATTTCGACACTGCCCACCTGCTTCATTCTTCTCTTACCCGCTTTCTGTTTCTCCAGTAGCTTCTTCTTACGAGTAATATCACCGCCATAACATTTTGCTGTTACGTTTTTTCTCAGCGCCTTGACGGTTTGTCGAGCAATAATCTGACCACCTATCGCCGCCTGAATCGCTACATCAAACATCTGTCGGGGAATCAATTCTTTCATCTTTTTCGTCAGAGCAAAACCCTTGCCCCTCGAGTCCTCTCGATGAACAATAACAGCGAGCGCGTCAACCTTGTCACCGTTTATCAGAACATCGAGCTTTACGAGATCTGACGCTTCGAATCTATCAAAACTATAATCAAGGGAAGCATACCCCCTCGTGACTGACTTCAGTTTATCAAAGAAATCTAGAACCACCTCATTCATAGGCAAATCGTAGGTTACAGACACTTGTTTACCAACAAACTGCATGTCTTTTTGGACTCCCCTACGCTCGACACAGAGGGTAATCACACTGCCAAGATGTTCCGAAGGAACAAGAATGTTGGCGGTAACAACCGGTTCCCGCATCTCTTGTACCAACGAAGGGTCGGGGAGTTGCGAGGGGTTGTCGACTTGAAAAACATCGCCATTTCGGGTCATCACCTCGTACACCACTGTAGGTGCCGAGGTAATAAGATCAAGATCGTACTCACGCTCGAGACGCTCCTGTATGATCTCCATATGCAGCATGCCGAGGAAACCACAACGGAAACCGTTTCCCAGAGCATCAGAACTTTCTGGCTCGTAAACCAGCGAAGCATCATTGAGCGTTAGCTTCTCAAGTGCATCTCGAAAACTCTCAAAATCATCGGCGTTCACCGTAAACATTCCAGCAAACACCTGAGGTTTTACTTTTTCGAATCCTGGCAGCGCTGGCACATCCGGGGTACTAGACAGGGTGATTGTGTCACCGACCGGTGCACCTTTCACATCCTTAATCCCGGCAACCAGAAAACCGACTTCGCCCGCCTGCAGCAACCCGGTTTCCGTCCGCCTTGGTGTAAAAATTCCAATCGAGTCAACCTGGTGAATCTTACCGATGGACTTTAGGACGATTCGATCCTTTTTTTCGAATTGACCTTGGGTCACCCTGATCAGTGACACAACGCCCAGATAATTATCAAACCAAGAATCAATAATGAGCGCTTGCGGTTCCTTCGCTCGCGTGTCTGCAGGTGAAGGAATAGCCTCGATGATCGCTTCAAGCAAATCCTCAACACCAAGACCGGTCTTGGCACTGACTTCAACCGCACCTGTCGCATCAATGCCAATGATTTCTTCGATTTCCTGACACACCGTATCCGGGTCAGCCTGAGGCAAATCGATCTTATTGAGGACGGGTAAAACTTCCAGACCTTGCTCTACCGCTGTATAACAATTGGCGACGGATTGCGCTTCCACACCCTGTGCAGCATCAACAACCAGTAACGCACCTTCACATGCCGCCAAGGACCGCGATACTTCGTAGCTAAAGTCAACATGGCCAGGCGTATCAATAAAATTTAACTGATACCTGTTGCCATCCGCGGCATCATAATTCAGCGTGACACTTTGAGCCTTAATGGTGATGCCGCGTTCACGCTCGATGTCCATGGAGTCAAGTACCTGGTTCTCCATTTCACGCTGGGAAAGACCGCCACACATCTGTATAAATCGATCGGCCAGCGTCGATTTGCCATGATCAATGTGGGCAATAATTGAAAAATTACGAATGTGCTGCGAGTCAGCCAATATAAACTGCGAACCTCATGGAACGCCCTTTTTTGCAAAGCGGTGAAGTCTATAGGAATAGCGCTTCGCGCGCCATTCGCAATGACTTATTCGCGGCCAGAGCCGAGCTACGCTACTCCGTGACTTTTATGACCATAAACTGAGGCGAACCACCCCTGACCACTCGTATGGGTATCGCGACGTTGGGACGCACATTTGAAACCATTGTCTCAAACTGCTCAACCGAACCTATCCAGATACTGTCCCAAGTGGTGATCACATCGCCTGCAACCAGACCAGCTTCTTGGCCCGCCCCCTCAAAAACCCGGGACACGACAACGCCTTTCGTCGTGCCGAGCTTTTCCGCCATGGCTTCGTCAAGGTTCACGACCTCAACACCAATTCTGTTTCCGAGCTCCGCGGGCGCACCTGGCGCGCCCTGAAATGCTGCATTCTGTTCAAGCTCACCAATCTTGATACCCAGTGTTTTTTGTTCACCATCGCGGACAATGACAACGTCCGCGATCGCATCAACATCAGTCATCCCGACAACATGGGGCAGCTCGGAGGAGAGATCAATCGCCTTGCCTGCAAAGTTCAAGATGATGTCCCCTTCCTTTAACCCTCCCATTTCCGCAGGGCTTCCCTCGAACACCTGTGTAATCAATGCGCCAGCAGCTCTGTCCAGCTTGAATGACTCGGCCAGGTCCCTGTCGACCCTTTGTATCTGAACGCCCAACCAACCGCGAGATACAGAGCCTTTTTCCCTGATCTGTTTCACGACATTCATTGCTACGCTCACAGGGATTGAGAAAGACAAACCCATAAACCCGCCGGACCGGGTAAATATTTGAGAATTAATGCCAACAACCTTTCCGCTCAAATTAAACAGCGGCCCACCAGAGTTCCCGGGGTTAATTGCAACATCAGTCTGAATAAATGGCACATAATTTGATCCTGTGCTACCCGGCAGGCTTCTTCCTTTAGCGCTCACAATTCCCGCTGTAACCGAGTGCTCAAAACCGAAAGGAGAGCCTATGGCAACGACCCATTCACCGACATCCAACTCATCGGAATTGCCAAATTCGACTATTGGCAGATCAGTTGCGTCAATTTTCAATAGCGCAAGATCTGAAAACTTGTCTGCACCCACAAGGGTTGCTTCCCGCTCACGCCGATCGCTTAGCGCCACGATGATCTCATCTGCATTCTCAACCACATGATTATTGGTAAGAATGTAACCGTCTTCAGAAATGATGAACCCCGACCCTGCTGCGGGCCTCGGTGTATTGCGTCGCGGTTGATTCAGCCCGCGGGGTTGATCGCCAAAATATCGACGGAAAAACTCGGGTACCTGTTCATCACCGGGCTGGCTGAATTGCTTTTTAGGAACAGACTTTGTGACTGTGATATTAACGACAGCCGGCGATGCCTTTTTAACCAGATCGACAAATTCCGGCAGTTTTGCCTGCACGCTGACGCTCATCATTACGCTACAAAATACCACTAAACACTTGCTGAACATTAACTTCATCATCTTAAAAAAACCTTACCAGAGAAATGCTTAAACGAGTTTAAATCTAAGTGCCTTAAAACTGGCACGTTTACAAACAACTACACCAGCCAAAAATCCAACTAAAGCACCCATCACAACAACCGGATCTGAAGGATCTATCGATGTTGCCAGACAACTGCCCAGTACAAAACCAGCCATGGGTAACATCAACGAGTTAAGCAAGAGATTCGTCTGTTCCCGCAGAGACATACTCACTTCTATTCCGGCTCCAACAGCGGGCAAATACGATGATTCGAGGACATCGGAGGGAAGCTGAAGTCTCACTGACTCTTTACAGCCTGAGCGACAAGCGCCACACGCGGCCCGCTCGACACTCAAATGTAACATCTGAGATGTAGTGTCGGTGACGATTGCTGGATAGGTCAGACTCATGAGGTACTCAAGGCACAAAATAAAAATTGGGGGCGTGTTGACGACTCAATAGATCACGGGTTCAACAGATTCCGCTATTTTTTTTGCTGTTTCTACCGGCACTTCACCGACAACGGTGACCTGTTTGTTCGACCCTTTGAGTCGTCTGGAAATCAGCACAGTGCCGCCCTGGCGCGCCACGACAATTTCGCCGGCAGCGGAAATGGCAGCGCGTTCGACAATAATTGAAATTGCCGCAACACCATCTGAATAAGAAACTCTATCGCGCGCAGGCCGAATGACCTGTTGGAAGCCACTTGGAAGCCAAGATGCTTTCCATGCAGGTTTTGCAAATCGCTCTTCTTTTGCGACCTCGAGTGTGGGCTGTTCTAACGGGTGGGTGACTATATTGCCATCCATCGAACTAACCAGTTTCGCGTCAGCAATCTCCTCGCCAATAGTCACACGGGCAAAGCGAAACACTTCAAGTGGACGTCCCCTGTGCACGAGATGGGACTGAAGCAATAATCCGGTTGCTTCGTCGAGCCACAGTTTGTAACCAACCCTGTCATTGTAGGTAGGACTCACGCCAATCACGACTGTTGGTCTACCCACAAAACGTTCGCGACCTAACATCTTAAATCGATAGAACTGAGGCGAACTTGCAAGACTTCGACTAAACGCCTTGCTGAAAGGTTTCGGGGTGACTTCATGATCAAAGAGCACATGCTCTGAATCGACATGCTGACAAGTCGATTCACCGTCGATAGTCAGAATCTCTTTTTGTTCGCCATTGAGGTAAAAGAGGCGACTTAACTCTTGTCCCTGGCGATAACGATGCACAACTTCAACTGTATTGAACTGTGCATTACGCGAGTATGTAAAAGTACCCTCGTAGTTCTCTTCAGATAAAGCCCGGTCCATTTTTTTGAGCCAGGATGCGGGGTCATCGGCTTCGTTATGTAACGTGGGCTCTGCGAATACTGCGAGAGCGCTAGCTAATAACGCCGTTGTAAGACCGAGTTGTTGCAAGAACCTGAACATCAACATACAACCATTTATTCTTTAGTACCTTTAAAGTTGACAGTGCGGCGATTAGGTTTCGTCCTCGTCATACGATCGTGCAATTGCAAATATGCGCGCATTTGTCGTCTTTGTTCTTCGTTAAGTTCTTTGAGCTCTAAATCATCAACCAGCATTCCATCGTCTCCGCTAGACAACAGTTGCTGTTCCAGCGTATTCACCTCGGCGGTCGATCTCGTAGTTGACACGGTTTGCACTGAGACAGGCTGTTGATCCGCGGATGCATCTATCGTTGCAATGGCATCCACGTTGCCTGTTTCCTGCTCAAGTGGCGACAAGCCAACAAATATCGCAACAACCAGCGAAGCTGCTATTGCGAGACCGGCAGCTGGCGCCCTGTATTTCGCCATCGCAGTTCTGGGAGTTAATCCAACGAGAGAAGACACGCCTTCCAGCTTATGTGTATCTTCTGCGTCTATTGCCTCGCTGATTCGTAGCCTAAGCGCCAGATGCTGGCTCGCAGCCATCCGACTATGACCATCAGCCCTTGAACCTGCGGGCCCAATAACAGAACGAATTTCCTGATATCTCGCCCAGCTACGATGCAAGTCCTCGGTTTCAGGTGAGATGCTTCCCGCCTCACCCTCAATAGACTTAACATGGCGAAGTAACTTGTGAACTTCAATTTCACTCGCTTCGCCATCAATCAATGCAGAAAGAGACTCTTTATTAGTATCTGTCACTATTTATTCTCTCATTTTACGCAAATTTTCCCGGCTCGAAGGATTCCTTTTCCCACCGCCGTTTGTTTAACGCTCTGTGGTCGATTCTATCTTGACCCGCCAATAGCATCTATCTTCTTCTCTATCGATTCCCTTGCCCTAAATATCCGAGATCTCACGGTGCCAACCGGGCACGCCATAATATCGGCTATCTCTTCGTAACTAAGACCTTCAAACTCTCTCAAAGTTACGGCCACTTTCAACTCTTCCGGTAGATCATCTATCGCTTTGTAAACGACAGCTTCCAACTGATCACTCACCATTTGGTTTTCAGGGGTTTCAATATCGCTTAATATACCTGAGCTATCCTGAAATTCACCCTCATCTATGTCTATATCAGTATCTGGCGGCCGTCTGGACCGAGAAACCAGATGGTTTTTCGCCGTGTTGATCGCAATTCTGTAAAGCCAAGTATAAAAAGCACTGTCTCCGCGAAACCTGGGTAAGGCCCGGTACGCCTTGATGAATGCCTCCTGGGTTACATCCTGCACTTCGTCCTGATTGCGCAGGTATCGGCTTACTAACCCGATGATTTTGTGCTGGTACTTCAACACCAGAATGTCGAAGGCTTTCTTATCTCCACGCTGTACTCGTTCAACCAACTGCCTATCTGTTTCCTGCTGCAGACTCACTTCTGCTCCCGTTATCGTCTAAAACGGTAGAAGAAATAACGCACATTACGCGGCAACGAACAATGCGTAGATTGTGGCATTGGACGGTTGCCGAATAGTTTCATGCATGAATAGACAGCGGTAATTTCGATTAGTTCGGTTTTGCTGTGGGGATCTGGAAACATTTTTGTTATTTTTCGACTAAGTTGTTGAATCATACCAGTATCCGCTCTCCCGGTATGCTAGCCTCTGCATCTAAATTTTGCTCAACCAGCATCCATCGACCGTTACCATAGCCTCTGAGACTTCAACTTTGAGCAGCAAATCACACCAGCATGACATATTGATTATCGGCAGCGGCGCAGCTGGTATGACCCTGGCGCTTCACCTGAATCCCAGCCTCAGCATTGCGATGTTATCCAAGGATCACATCACAGAGGGATCAACCTACTACGCCCAGGGCGGCGTTGCAGCAGTATTGGACGAATACGACAGTATCGAATCCCACATTGAAGATACCCTGAATGCCGGCGGCGGCCTCTGCCACCCCGACGTCGTGAGATATACCGTAGAAAATAGCGCTAGAGTCATATCTTGGTTGGTGGATCTTGGCGTGGAATTCGACACCCAAACAGATGCTGACGGTCATCAGGAATTTCACTTGACCCAAGAAGGTGGCCACAGCCACCGTCGGGTCATCCATGCCGCGGACGCAACAGGCAAGGAAATAGCCACAACCCTGCAGGAACAGGTCACCGAACGAGACAATGTTGACATATTCGAAGGTTTTTCGGCCGTAGATCTCATTACTCGAGATAAGTTGGGCCACCCCGGCACAGATACCGTGGGTGCCTACGTGCTGAATACAAAAACTCAGGAAGTTGAACTGTTCCGGGCGAGCGTTGTCATTATTGCGACCGGTGGCGCAAGCAAGGTGTATCTATACACCAGTAACCCTGATACTGCCTCGGGAGACGGCATCGCAATGGCGTGGCGGGCAGGATGCCGTATCGGAAACATGGAATTCAACCAGTTTCACCCTACCTGCCTATATCACCCTGAAGCACGGTCTTTTTTAATATCGGAAGCATTACGGGGTGAAGGCGCGAAACTGATTCTCCCTGACGGCTCTGAATTTATGCATAAGTTTGATAGCCGCAAGGAATTGGCGCCCAGAGATATTGTTGCGCGTGCCATCGATCATGAAATGAAACGCCTTGGTTGCGACTGCATATATCTAGATATTCGCCATAAAGGTGAATTGTTCATTAAGGAACACTTTCCGACCATCTACACTCGCTGCCTCGATCTTGGCATCGACATCACTCAAGAACCCATACCCATCGTGCCTGCTGCCCACTATTCCTGCGGCGGCATTATGACAAGTATCTCGGGGCAGACTGATATCCCCAACCTCTATGCTATTGGAGAATCTAGTTTCACGGGTCTTCATGGCGCTAACCGTATGGCCAGTAACTCCTTGCTCGAATGCATGGTGTTTGCAATGGCCGCAGCAGAGAGAATCAATCAAGAACAACTGCGGTTGCAGGATGACCTTTTGATACCCACTTGGGACGAATCTCAGGTTACCAATTCCGATGAAGATGTCATCATCTCTCATAACTGGGACGAATTAAGAAGATTCATGTGGGACTACGTAGGTATCGTCAGAACAGACAAGCGATTACAGCGAGCGCGAAGGCGAGTTCGCCTGCTCCACCAGGAAGTTGCCGAGTATTACAGTAACTATAAGGTCTCAAACGACTTACTAGAACTTAGAAATTTGATCACAATCGCTGACTTGATTATTCAGTCAGCAATTCGGCGTAAAGAGAGCCGGGGCTTGCACTATACCCTTGATTACCCCGAGACGCTGACAGAGCCGGTTGATACAGTATTGGTACCGCCCAGCTTCGGGTAAACCTTATCTTTGCAATCTAGCCTTAGATTCAAATACCCGCGTAAATGACGAAAATCCTGCATTGGCAAGCTATCGGTGAATACAGGTATCGAGACCTTTTCGATCAAACTATGTCGAAAATTCATCACAACCAGCCAATCGAGAACGACCACGCTTTCAACTCGCTCGAAACGACCGATGCTTCCATTACGGTAACGTATTAACCAAGCGCCGTGTTCACACTCAACAGCAGCGATAGCGTTTTTCGAGACTCGAAGCCCATGCGTGCATATTTCATCAAAAAAACTGATTAACATTGCCAGAGCAAGGAAAAGCGTTAACCAGAATTCGAGTTTTAACCAGATGACGATGTAGGCAACCAACAAGTATAAGATTGCCAGCAACAAACAATGCAACACAGAGCCTTGAGGTTCAACAGACAATCGGCCAGTGTTAAGTGGGCTTGGCATACCGCTCGTTTCCGCTCTCTATGCTACGACATTTAAGGCTGAACCCGATTCAGTATGATCTCAACAAGCTCGGCCATTTGCTTATTTTCGGGTACGGCTTTTCTGCTAAACCACATCAACAGATCAGGATCATCTTCCTCCAACATATCAACAAAGGTTTGCTGTTGGTCTGCTTCCAGTTCGCTATACATTTCATCGTAAAAAGGCAGCAGGAGCAAATCAAGCTCCAACAGGCCCCGTCGACTGCGCCATCTCAATCTGTTTAGTTCTCCGGCTTTATCCATATTCCTGTGCTCTTTCTACCCGATCCTATAACCACGTCTTTTCTGCGGTTTTGTGAAAATCATTAATTATACGTTTGTTACAAAAAATTATAACGCTTCCGCAACAACAAAATGTAAACTTATTCGCTCGCTAGAGACTAAATGATGTTGCCATCAATCAATGTAGGCGTTTTCCATGAATCATGTAATCCATCTGCCTGAATACGGATTTCTCAGTATCTCAGGTAAAGATGCCACAAAGTTTTTTCAGGGCTATACAACCTGTGAGTTAAACGACCTGAACAGCACTCAATCCGCGATCGGTGCCACCTGTAATCTGAAAGGGAGAATGCTGGCCAGCTATCGCATCATCTCAATTGACGATGGTCTACTTATGCGAATGGATCGATGTTTGGTTGAACCAATGATTGAGTTTTTGAAGAAATACATTGTCTTTTCCAAGGCTTCGCTTCATGACCTGTCCGACAGTTACCGTTGCTACGGGCAAATCACGGACGCGAGTGATTCAACGGGATCGACGAACACGATAATTTCTTGTCCACCGGAGAAGGACCATTGGCTTCAAACAATGTTGGGTCCAGTTATCTGCGTTGAGTCCGAAAATAGCGATACCAAAAGCGCACCGGCTACCGACACGAAAACGCAACGATGCGAGCTGTGGCTCGACGGCAGTTCAGCACCTGAGCAAAGCTTACCTGTTTCCGACTCTGATGCTGACTTGTGGCATCAAGCTGAAATTGCGCAGGGTCTTGCCTGGGTAACGACTGAAACATCGGAGGAATTCATTCCCCAGATGTTTGACTACGATAAAGTCGGCGCAATCAGCTTTGAAAAAGGCTGCTACCTCGGACAGGAAATCGTCGCGCGAATGCAGTATCGCGGTGCGGTCAAACGAAGGCTGCATACAGGTAGTGCAACCTCTAAGCAAGCAACCGGAACCACTCTGCTCGACGCCAAGGGCCGCAACGCCGGCATGATCGTCGCTGCATCATCGGCCAATTTTTTAGCTGTCGTTCAAGTACACGCACCCGACCAAGCGGGGAATGAAGAACAGCAAGACGAGGGTCACTGGCCGATAGAACGGAATTTGCTTCTTGCCAACGGTGAAAGTGTCGAAGTCAGGCAGCTTAGGCAGTAATTCCGCTGCAGATCGCGTGTAGCTTGATTTTTGATTCGATTGACTGATTCACTACCGACTTGTGGAACAGTCAGGCTATTCATACCGCCTCTTACATGCTGTCAATAATCGTCATCGCCCACCCACCGACCAATCGATTGGCACCTGCGCCGTCTGTTCCAAATACTGATTGCATTGTGAAAAGTGTTTGCACCCCATAAACCCCCTGTGAGCAGACAAAGGTGAGGGATGAGGCGCTGACAATACAAGATGTTTCGAGCGGTCAATCATCGCACCCTTCTTCTGCGCGTAGCTTCCCCACAACATGAATACACAGTGCTGGGTCTCGGTAGCAAGCACTTCGATAACCTTGTCGGTAAAAATCTCCCAGCCTTGTCCCTGATGCGAAGCAGCACTAGCACGTTCAACGGTCAACACACTATTGAGTAATAGCACGCCCTGGCTTGCCCACTTGTTCAAGCAACCCATTGTAAAATTTTCCGCGGATAAACCCAGGTCCGACTGAATTTCCTTATAAATATTTTTCAGCGATGGCGGGATTCTGACATCGGCATTGACAGAGAAACAAAGACCATGCGCCTGGCCATCACCGTGGTATGGGTCCTGACCCAGTATCACGACCTTGACCGCGTCGAAGGCGGTCGCATTCAGCGCACTGAAATATTGGTTACCCTTTGGAAAAATCACTTTTCCCTTGCGCTTCTCAGACAAAAGAAATGCCTTCAGCGACTGCATGTAGGGTTTATCAAACTCAGCGGACAGATGTCGCTGCCAGCTTTCCTCAAGTTGGCCTTCTTTCTCGTTTGCTGTATCTTGATCGTTCATGATTTCTGACCAACCTCTTTTTGATGAGTCTGAATTAAGACCGCAGTATAATCTGCTGCTTTCCACTGATACCACACCCGCGATGAACCAGCTGGCCATTATCCAAGGAGACACTTATGCTCAGGCATCCATTTGTTTTCCCTCAAGCGCTCTTCCTAGTCCTATTCGCTGGTGCTTCAGTTAGTACCATGGCGATGCCAGAAACCAGCACCAATGCTATGTCGCTGACGGTCGAAGAAGCTCGAATCAGCAAGCTACGAGAACTCCATCCCGAGGTCGCCGATCGTTATTCAGATATTGTGAATCAAGCAAAATCTTCTTTCGATCATGCTGGCGATTATGAGGAGATCAGTCTTTTGACGCACCATACTGGAAAAAAACTTTGGGAAGCCGCCAAGCGCACCGTTGCAGAGCAAGCAATTCTCGACGATAGGAGTCTTTATTGGTCAAGGCTGTCACTTACCGCTTATCTGCGAGCAAGCCAATTGGCCGTGCCCTTAAGTTCTAATCAGCGGATCAGTTTAATTGAAAGGTTGGAAAACAGTTCTCGAGGAAGAGACAGTATCGAGTTCACCGCAGGCGCGGTGAAAAAAATACTGGTCACGGGTTTTGATCCGTTCTTACTCGACAAGCACATTGATCAAAGTAATCCTTCCGGTATCGTTGCATTAAATCTCGATGGCCAGACCTTAACCTACGGGCAAGCCAGCGCTGAGATTCAAACCGCCATTTTTCCAGTTAGATTTGAAGATTTCGACGCAGGAGAAGTTGAACAACTTATCGAACCGCTGTTAAAAACCAGGCAAGTCGACATGATTGTCACCGTTTCCATGGGACGCACCGATTTTGATCTTGAGCATTTCCCCGGCAGAAGGAGAAGCAGTGGTTCGCCGGACAACCTGAATGTTTATTCGGGTGGCGACGAGACAAAGCCAAAAATACCGCTTTTGAACGGCGCTGTGATAGAAGGGCCGGAGTTTCTTGAGTTCAGTCTGCCATACCGCGCGATGCAGCAGGTGATACTCGACGCAAAGCAAGATGCCAATAAGCAACCAGGCGAGGTGACCTATCCCTATCTCATCAACGACAATCGAACGATCACTACACTCGACGGCACATTCGAAGCAAAAACACTGGCTGAGCTAAAAGATGCCACCGCCGTTCTAGGCAGCGGGGGCGGTTATCTCTCAAACGAAATTTCATATCGTAGCGTTCGCCTGGCACATAAATACCAACCCCTCATACCGACGGGACACATACATACACCGCGACTAGAACGTTACGATGCGGAGCAACTGAAAACCATCTCAGACCAAGTCGCCGAGATGATACGGTACGCCATTATTGAAATTTAATAGCAAAAAATTTGGTCCGGGGCTTATTGTCACCGCCGCTTTCGTGGGTCCGGGGACAGTAACCACCGCCAGCTTGGCGGGCGCTAATTTTGGCTTCGCGCTAATCTGGGCGCTGGTTTTCTCGGTGCTCACCACTGTCCTTTTGCAAAACATGTCTGCCAAACTAGGGATCGTGTCAAAGTCAGGTATCGCAGAAGCCATACGCACGAGCATCTCAAATCCTGTTGCAAGATTTATCGCTATTGCGCTCATTGTCTCTGCTATCGGTATTGGCAATGCAGCCTACCAGGGCGGCAATATACTTGGCGCCGCGGTTGCAGGCTCGATCTTACTCGACCTTTCGACGACCACCCTTGCGTTAGTCATCGCGTTGATTGCTTTTTGTCTGTTGATGTCCGCACAGTACCGACTCATCGAACGAGCACTGATAACGCTTGTGTTAGCGATGAGTTTTGTTTTCATCGCCGCGATGGTGGTTTATCCTCCGAATATTCAGGCACTGCTCAGCGGGTTGCTACCCTCGGACCTCTCATCTTCGAGTTCACTCATGGCGATCGCCCTGATCGGCACAACCGTTGTACCCTACAATCTTTTTCTACATGCTAAGTCAGCATCAGAGAAATGGTCAGAGGTTGATACAGACCAGGCGCTGCGTGAAGCGAAACGAGATACTCGGCTCTCTATCGGTCTGGGAGGTCTTGTGACACTTGCCATCATGAGCACGGCAATGTCAGCTTTCTTCAACACTCAGATCGCCATTAACACCGCCACAATCGGCGAACAACTTGAACCATTGCTAGGTGCGAGCGCTAAATACTTTTTTGCATGCGGACTCATGGCAGCAGGACTCACCAGCGCAATTACCGCCCCCCTAGCTGCGGCCTATGCCGTCACCGGTGCATTGGGATGGAACGCAAGCCTTGACTCACTAAGATTTCGCCTCTGTTGGCTCGTTGTATTGTTAGCTGGCACTTTAGTCGCTTATTCCGGCGCAAAACCCTTGGTAGCAATACTCTTTGCCCAAGCAACCAATGGCCTGATACTGCCTTTTATCGCGATCTCACTTCTATGGGTGATGAATAATGACGCAATCATGGGAGAGCACCGCAATAAACCACAGGAAAATATACTCGCGGTTCTGGCTGTTTTGGTCACTCTGTCGCTCGGAGGCTACAAACTTTACACGCTATTCGTATAAGCCTGCTTACGTTTTTTGCTACTTCTTGGGACGCATGTGTGGGAATAACACAACGTCACGAATCGATGCCGAGTCCGTCAAAAGCATCACCAGTCGATCAATGCCAATGCCTTCTCCAGCAGTTGGCGGCAAACCATATTCCAGTGCAGTGACATAATCAGCGTCATAGTGCATCGCTTCATCATCTCCCGCATCTTTCGCTGCCACCTGCATTCTAAAACGCTCGGCCTGATCTTCTGCGTCATTCAACTCAGAAAAGCCGTTAGCGATTTCCTGTCCCATGCAAAACAACTCAAAGCGATCGGTAATTTCCGGATTATCGTCATTACGTCGTGCAAGAGGTGAAACCTCAGTAGGGTGCTCGGTAACAAACAGAGGCTGGGTTATTTTATCTTCGACCGTAGCCTCAAATATTTCCATCACCAGCTTACCAAGTCCCCAACTGTCATCCGCTTCAACACCCACTTTTTTGGCAAGCGCTTTTGCGGAGTCCATGTTCGTTAATTGTTCCGGCGAAATCGACGGATTGTATTCCAGCACTGCCTCGGCCATCGTCATTCTCGCAAACGCCGCCCCGAAATCGACCTCGGTATTCTGGTAGGTAAAAGATGCCGTGCCATTCGCAGCGATCGCCGTTTGTCGGAAGAGCTCTTCAGTCAAATCCATCAGATCATTGAAGTCGGCATAGGCCCAATAAAATTCAAGCATGGTGAATTCAGGACTATGTTTGGTCGACATTCCTTCATTTCGAAAGTTTCTATTAATCTCAAAAACCCGCTCAAAACCACCTACAACAAGCCGTTTTAAGTTCAACTCTGGCGCTACCCGCAGAAACATATCGGTATCAAGGGCGTTGTAGTGAGTAATGAATGGCGCTGCCGTCGCACCACCAGGTGTCGACTGCATCATTGGCGTTTCGACTTCCATAAACTCGCGCGCATTAAAATAGTCGCGAATAGTGCTAACGATCTTAGTCCGTTTTTGAAAAACATCGCGAGTCTCGTCATTCACCATCAGGTCAAGGTAACGTTGACGATACCGCGTTTCCGTGTCCGTAAGACCGGCGTGCTTTTCGGGAAGCGGACGCAGAGATTTCGTCAAAAGTCTCAGTGCCGTCGCATGCACCGACAACTCGCCCTTATTAGTTTTCATCATATAGCCAGTTATCCCGACAATATCTCCTATATCCCAGGTACTAAAATCCGCATAAACTTCCTCACCCACATCGTTTTGCCGAATATAAGCCTGAATTTTACCCGTTCTATCCTGCAACGTAACAAAGCTTGCTTTACCCATTGCCCTTCGCAACATGACCCGACCGGCTATCACGGTCTCAAAATTTTCTTCAGCTAATCCTTCTTTGGTATTTTCTCCGTGTTGATCGTGTAACTCGACGGCAGTATGTTTTCGTCGAAAATCATTTGGAAAGGCATTACCCTGCTGTCTGAGGGTCGCCAGTTTTGCTTTACGCTGGGCGACAATGTCGCTCTCTTCCAGAACCTGATTTTCGTCGGTCATTTGCTTCTCTTCAGTTGCCATTTATGGGTTATTGTATATATACCTAAAGACCCTGCTTTAAACTTGCCTCGATAAACTGGTCGAGGTCTCCGTCAAGCACAGCCTGTGTATTTGATGTTTCAACATTGGTTCTCAGATCTTTGATTCGTGCAGAATCGAGTACATAGGAGCGGATTTGACTGCCCCAGCTGATATCAGACTTATTTGCCTCTACCTCATCCATTTCAGATCGTCGCTTCTGATCCTCAAGTTCATAGAGCTTTGCTTTTAATTGCTTCAGGGCCTGATCCTTATTTTTGTGCTGAGACCGCTGGTTTTGACATTGCACGACAACGCCAGTGGGGATATGGGTCAACCGAATCGCCGAGTCAGTTTTGTTCACGTGTTGCCCGCCAGCGCCACTGGCTCGATAGGTGTCGACCCGTACTTCAGACATATCAAGATCTATCTCAATATCATCATCGAGCTCCGGCGAGGCGAAGACAGAGGCAAAAGAAGTATGCCTGCGACTGCCTGAATCGAAAGGAGACTTTCTGACCAGACGATGAACGCCTGTCTCCGTACGCAACCAGCCAAAGGCATATTCACCCTGAAAGTGGACCGTGGCGCCTTTGATGCCCGCCACATCTCCATCAGAAATCTCGATCACTTCAGTTTTGAAGCCTTTTGCTTCGCCCCAACGCAGATACATGCGCAGCAGCATATCAGCCCAGTCCTGTGCTTCCGTGCCTCCAGAACCCGATTGTATATCAACAAAAGCATTATTCGCGTCCATCTCTCCGGAGAACATACGCCGGAATTCCAGCTTCTCCAGGTGCTGATCAAGACCCTTAAGGTCTGATTCTATTTCTGTGACCAGCGAATCATCATCCTCTTCCTTTGCGAGTTCGAGCAGGTCGGTTGCATCCGCGATGCCTTCATCAAGTCGATCGATTGTGTGAACCACCGATTCTAGTGATGACCGTTCCTGACCCAGCTTTTGGGCGTATTCAGGCTTATCCCAGACGCTGGATTCTGCAAGTTCAAGTTCAACCTCCGCCAGCTTTTCCTTACGATTTTCATAGTCAAAGATACCCCCTGAGAATATCTGTTCTTTCTTCAAGGTCTTTGATGCGTATAACTAGAGGATTAATTTCCACAGGCGGAAGCTCATTGCAGTTGATTGGAAAGGACGGTGTCGCTTACGCCCGAATATGGAAACCGCGAATTGTAAACCAACGCACAGTCACTGGCCAGAAACTCAGGCCTCCGATACTCGACGCCACTCTGCTTCTAACTGCTCAATCATCTTCTGTTGGTCATCATTGTTGTAAATGACACTAGTCGCGCGAGAAATCCGCTCTTCATTGCTTAACTGAGAATCAAGCCGGCTTTCAACAGCCGCACGATCTGCATTGTCTCGTGCCATTGCGCGTTCTATCGCAATCTCTCTATCAACAACCAGCACCCAGACTTCTTCACCTATATCTTCCCAACCTGCTTCAAACAACACTGCAGCTTCGAGCACAACAACACCGTCGGGGTTTATCGCTGCGCAATCGGCAATTTCCAGTTCCGCCAGTCGTCTGATTTCTGGCCATACAATATCCGTCAGTTTTGTCAGTTGTTCCGGTTTTCCAAACACTTTACCGCCTAACGCCCGGCGATCTATCTGTTGATCGTCGCCAACGACGTCCTCTCCAAATGTTTCAATAACCTGAAGATAAGCCTGAGTGCCTGGATCGTATGCCCGGTGCCCCAGCTTATCAGCATCAATTATTGAGGCACCACGGGATTGAAAAAATTCACTCGCGGTGGTTTTCCCCGATGCCAAACCACCCGTCATACATATAATTTTCAAATTTTAGCTCCATCTTTTTCATTAATCTGCCACAGCCAAGACGAAAAAGCGAAAACCATTTTGAACGCGGACGCCTTTCAGCGATGCGAAAACCTGAGTATTTCAAATAGCGCTGCAGCAAGACAAAACGCTCCAGTAATAGTAATGTCTCACCTCGAATTCCGAGCACAGGAGATGAGTTAATGAGTCAGGAGCGAATTGCGGCGATTGTCGGTATTCATGAATATCCACTGCGAGATGTCGGTGGACTCATGAGTCCCTTACAAATCAAAGCGGAGTGTGCGGCGAGAGCACTGGAAGATGCCGGATTAAGCTGGAAGGATGTTGACGGCCTCTACGATGCCGGAGACGGAGGCGGCGCAATGAGTGGACTCAACATCGCAGAGTATTTTGGATTAAAACCAAACGTCATCGATACGACATCGGTAGGTGGCAGCTCCTACGAGTTTCACGCGGCTCACGCAAAACGTGACATCGCGGCCGGAAAGGTTAACGTTGCCCTGCTGACTTATGGGTCTACGGCGCATAGTAACGCCCGAGCGATTGGCGTTGGCGGTCGAGTTGGCGGAGAGCACCACCCGGCAGATGTGATGGAAACCTTCTCGGGTGCAACTCTGATTTCGAATTACGCGATGGTTGCCCAACGACATATGTTTGAATACGGCACCACAAGCGAGCAGTTGGCAGAAATATCAACGGCAACGCGTTACCACGCCATGCGAAATCCCGATGCAGTCCAGGCGATGGAAGATCTCGAGTTTCTCGATATTCGTGAAACGACAATTGAAGACGTCGTCAATTCACGCATGATCGCAGACCCTCTCCACTTGCTCGAGTGCTGCATGATTTCCGACGGCGGCGGTGCCGTTATCATTGCCTCCGCTGAGGTAGCAAAGAACTGTCGTAAGGCACCCGTATGGATATTAGGCTCCGGAGAAGCAACAAAATATCCTGAAATGGGTGGCGACCTTACGACGAGCGCTGCCGTTCAGTCAGCACCGCTCGCATTTTCAGATGCCGGCGTTACACCCGCTGAAATTGATATTGCTATGATCTACGATTCTTTTAGCATCACCGTGCTGACGCTACTCGAGGATCTAGGATTTTGCAAAAAGGGTGAAGGCGGTGCATGGGTCGAGGGAGGTAAACTCAGATTCGACCGCCCCTCGGAGGGCCCAGCCCTCAATACCGACGGTGGCGGGCTATCTTCAAATCACCCCGGCATGCGTGGCATATTCCTGTTAATTGAATCAACCCGTCAATTACGTGATGAATCCAATGCCCAAGTGGAGAACGCGAAGCTTGCTATTGCGCATGGTAATGGCGGAATGCTCGGCAGTCGGCACACGGCAGGTACAATCATTTTGGGGAGAGACTGATCATGAGTGAAGCAAAACGACCACTACCCTCGGCAAAAGAGCACGATACTCAAGCGTTCTGGGCTGCTACTCGAAACGGGGAATTCAAATATCAGCAATGCAAAGCCTGCCACACTGTCATCTTTTATCCTCGGCGTCACTGCACCGGGTGTACCGACGGTGAACTCGAGTGGAAACAGTCTAACGGCCAGGGAACAGTCTATTCGTTCAGCGTTGTACGTCAGAGCTATCACCCGTTTTTTAGAAATCAGGTGCCCTACATTGTCGCTTGGATAGATATGGACGAAGGTCCACGTATTCTTTCAAATATTGTTGGCCTTGCGGCTTCCGATAAAGCGGTATCGATCGGCCAACGAGTGACGATTGAATGGGAAGAACACGAAGCGCTGTCGATACCGCTGTTTGTCACTAATGACTAGGGGGAACTAGGCAGACGAATCACGCTGGCTGCGGGCCGCTGGCCGCGCGCCGCTAGCCGCGCGCCGGCTGCGCTTAAGCTAAGCTTGTTGGCCCGACCGTTTTACTGGGGCAGCTTTACTGAGGCTGTACCAAACACCCGCGTTTCGCCCTTCTCGTTGGTCACTGTGATGTCCACTTCCACCAAACCTTCATCATCATCAATATCGGTGACAACACCGTTAATCGCGTGAGGTTCATCTGCAATGACAGGCGCCCGAAAGACTGTATCAATTTTCTTGATTTCAGCAGGCGGTGCCCACTGATGAATCATTGCAACTAAATAACCCTGACTCAATATTCCCGGCACCATTGCACCGGCAAGACCCTCTTTGCGTGCAGCCTCATGGTCACTAAAACGTGCACCACCCCAGCCAACCAGTTCTGCAAAGGTACCCACTGTTTCAAGAGAAGTATCTGGCTCGAAAGTGGGAAGCTCAACGCCGAATTCAACATCGGATAACGTTGCTATACTCATTTGCTCTTCTCCCTCATCACAACTCTGCTATCTGAATTAGCCAGATGATTACCATCTTCATCGTAGAACTCAATTCTAGATACCGCAAACACCATACGACCTGAGCGACCTGTTTTAGTGTAGATATCATGAACGTGGGTTCTACCGATAAGCTTTTTCCCTGGGCGCACAGGTTGCAAACACTCAACGCCTTTACCGGCATCCATGCCCAATCCCATTTTCGGAAAATCTTGCGGTAAAACCCGCCGACCGCTCAAACTGGCGACAAAGGTCGAGGAGGCCTGGAAATCAGGATGATTCTCGTCCAAAAATCGGTCCGCGGTTTCACCGCACAACCTGGCATAAGAGATCGTCTTTTCTGCGCTTATCTCAAATTCTTTTTCGTCGAAATCCCGGTTCAGAAATTTTTCGCGAAGATCCTCGATGTCTTTTTGTTCGACATTATCAGTCACGTGTAGTTCTCTCTATCAAATGTAAATACGTTTGCTAACCAATGTGCATTCATATCGCGAGCACGCTGGCATTTATTCTCTTATCAGCGTCCGAATTAGCTTTCCAATTTAAGCTATGGATTTGCACTGTTTGGCTTAGTTTACCCGTTTCTCGTCGGGAACTAACCTGCTGTCTTCAGATTAACAGCTTCGAATTCTCCCGCTTTTAACGCCTCAACCAGATCGTTGATCGAATTGATATTTCGGCTAAATTTAGTCGCACATCGGCCAATGTGACTGACAATGTGCGAGTCACTGCCGGCGATACCGCGGTAATTAAGTGCGACGGCATTATCAATCGCTATTTGATCTTCCTGATCACGACTTCCGCCATTGTGAATCTCAACAATTTCCACACCCTCTGGAATGCCCAACTCATCGGTGTGGGCGAACATACCAACTTTCGGTCGACCCGGGTGACATGGCACGGCCATCGCCCCATGCTTCTTACTCTCACTCAAAACAACCGCCAACTCGAGATGCGTGCTTGCAAAGTCAAAGGCCTTCTGCAGTTCAGGAGTGACACCGTAAACCAACACATGACCGTATTCTGTTTCAACCTCACTGGCTTTCAGAATACAAAGTCCAAATTTTTCTGCCAGGGCGGAATAATCTGACTCATCGTCGAATTGTCTGTGCTCAGTCAGTACGAAGCCATCAAGCGGCAATTCTTTTGCTTTTATCCACTGGCAGTAGTTTTCTACCTTGGCGCGACCGTCGTCTGATTTTATGGAATGCGTGTGTAGATCGAGTAACAAGTGCACCTCTTATGGAGAATCTGGTGATATTTAAGTCAGTCGGCAAAATTGCCACAAGGGTGCCGCAAGTGCAAGTAAACCTCTCAAAAGGGCAAGCAGCGGCAACAATACACAGCAAAACATCGTGCCGGTCCCAAGTGCGTATGTTACCCGCAGAATCCCGTCATGAATGTTAACAATCATCTGAAGTGCTGCGACGCCAAGGAGTCTGGCGGGAAACGAAGGCATCCGCAACCTTAAACAAAAACTTCATCAACGACCATTAAAGATGGGCGCTTGCCCGCTTGTCAGCGCTCGCTGCAAAGCGCCTGTTAGCCCACGCGGTGTCATCGGCCGACGAAAAGAACTTGAAGCGGCGAGCATTATTGCAGATTATGTCGCCTTACTTGGTACGAAGAAGTTGAGCTTAGCCGTCAAGGCGCTCGGCAGCGTCAAACTCACCAGCGATAACAGACACCCAGCGGAAATTCACGCGGGTCGGTTCGCAACAAGAAGCAATCATCATGCGCTACCTGATGGGCTTGCACATCCTTGCATGTGCTCGATCGAATGTGCGCCTAACAAGCTCAATCTACAAAAGCACGACCTAAGTACTCTCAACCCTCAACTCTCAAACAAGGAAAATTAAATGTCCACCTCCCCTCACTGGTACCGGTGGATTCTGTTGGCTGGCGTATGGGCAATGTATTGTTCTTTTGGTCTTATAGTGACCAGTCTTGCCCCGCTTGTGGGTTTGATCGAATCAGATCTCGATATCAGCCACTCTGCAATGGGCAGTGTCATGGGTGCGTGGCAGCTCATATTTATCATTTCAGCCATCCCCTGCGGCATTTTATTAGATAAGGTTAGCACCCGATCAGCACTCACACTTGGTGGACTTATTATCGCAGCCTCAGCTTTGGCGCGCGGTTTCGCTGATAGTTATGCCATGTTAATGATCGCTGTCATGCTGTTCGGTGTCGGCGGTCCTATCATTTCAACCGGTGCGCCGAAGGTGGTTACGCAACATTTTGACGGCCAGTCACGAGGCCTGGCAATGGGCATTTATATGACGGGCCCATCTATTGGCGGTGTCGTTTCGTTAACCTTAACGCACAGCGTGCTCGTTCCCTTTTTTGACGATTCATGGCGAGCGGTCATGTTTCTATGGGCTGGTTTTGCCGCCGGTGTGAGTATCCTGTGGTGGTTAATCACCACCATTAACCCCATTTCCAAGACACAGGAAGACATTCATCAGGGAACACTAGAAGCGGCAACCGTGCCCCTAAAGCAAACACAAATCATTATGAATTTACTTCGCCAACCCTCGGTTGTGTTAGTGCTGTTGATGGGTGTTGGTGTGTTTATGTTCAATCATGGCTTGATGAACTGGTTACCGGCGTTGCTCGAGGAAGGAGGACTATCCGAAGTTGATTCTGGTTACTGGGCGGCAATACCCACCGTAGTCGGGATCGCTGGTTCATTGCTTATACCAAGGCTTGCAACACCGGAACGCCGATATCATATCCTGATTGCGTTAACACTTTGCGCAGCACTCGCGAGCGTATTACTACAATTTTCAGCAGACCTGCCTCGAATTACCGGTCTGGTGATGCAAGGTATTGCCCGGTCCAGCCTCATGACTGTCCTCATTCTCACATTATTAGAACTGCCTGCCGTGGGCGAAAAATACGCGGGGGTCGCTAGCGGTATCTTCTTCACAGCCGCCGAGGTTGGTGGTGTCCTAGGTCCAATCAGTCTGGGCATACTTTATGACGTGTCGGGCGGGTTCAGCGCCGGTTTGTATCTTCTCAGCAGCATCTCTCTGCTTATCGCCATCTCTGCTATGGCCCTGAAAAGAACATCGACGAGCGCCCACAACAGCTAGAAAGAGTGGGGCTGCACACTATCGTGGGCTCTTACACCCTCTTCTGTTATCTGGAGAATCGATACTGTGCTGCTCTCCGGCGAAATGTCGAGAATACCAATGGTCCCGTGTCTAATAGATTGGTTCTTCGGCAGCGTCGGTGATCCTGGATTGACACACACCATCTCTCCGACGCGATACAAACCTTCAAGATGGGTATGCCCGTAGACCAAAACATCAAGCTTCACTTCGCCAAAATGCCGTGCCATGTAGCCTTCAATAAATTCAGCAGGTTTTCGTTCAGGTGACGGAAACTTGTGAATCATCCCTACGGTCAGACCACCGAGTTCCAACACCCAACAATCACGCAAACGCTGATCCACAATCCCATGGTCTCCATTGCCCCGGGCGACATAAGTCGGCGCGAGCTGATTGAGCTCATCTACAACATCCAGTGTATGAAGATCACCTGCATGAAGAATCGCATCGACCTCCCTGAACGCATCATAGGCCTGTGGCCAGAGTGCCTCAATCGACCCGGGCATATGCGTATCTGCTATAAGACCTATCCGCATACTTCAACATCTACCGGTATACCCGTCATAAATGACTGGTTGCTCAGTTTTTCGTAACTACCTGGACCCGTAGGCAGCAACGAATTTGCGTTAACACCGGCATATTTTCGCGCCACATTCATGCGCGTGTTTTGATGCCCCCAGCCATGCGTCATTGCTACAGTGCCCGGCTTGAGTGATTCGTCCAGCACGACACTCGACAACACCTCACCATTGTTGTTTGAGATTTTTACTTCAGAGCCATCGCCCACATTCCGCGCTCTTGCATCTTCCGGATGCATATAGAGCGGATTCGTCTGCTGTTTTTCGCGCTTAAGTGAAGGCACATTGTGAAACCAGCTGTTGACCATATAGTTCGTTCTGCGGGAAATCATTTTCAGCTGTGAGTCATTTTCAGCTTCAAGCTCGACAAAAATTTCCTCACACAAACCTAAGGCTTCAGTGAAAATTTCAGGGCAACAGTCCACCCTGCCACTCTCCGTTTGAATCCATTCCGCATAAAAACGTCCGGCTTGCGGTATCGGCAGCACTGCCGTCTGGTGAGGCATATCCTGCAACTGCGTAGAACTCAAATCACTCTGTCGTAACATATGATCGAGCCGGCCGAGGGGCGGTTGCACCTCAAATTCAATACCCGCGTCCTCAGCATTTTCGCCGAAACCCTGAGCCTGCTCCAAACGCGCCAGTATCCACCACTCGGGCTTTCGCTCAGCTTTTGGCGGCACAATAAAATCAGTATATTGAACAAACGGTTGTTGCTGTAAACCCAGACCACAGATATTTATATCCTTGCGCTCGTACATGTCTGTCGCTGGCAACACATAATCAGCGTAGGCTGCTGTCGCATTAGGGTAAATATCGATCACAAAAATAAATTCCAGCTGCTCGAATGCCCTTTGCATTTTCTCTCCGCCGCCCATGGAGAGAATCGGATTACCAGAAATCACCACCAATGCCTTTACCGGATCCTCTTCGGCCAGGATCATATCCGCCATTAGATTTCCCGGTAGCGAGCCCCTGATTTTTCTCATTTCACCGAAAGCCGATTCGAAGAATGGATTATCGTTCCGAGACTTACCGGCTTTTGCGGCAGGATAGAAACCTTGGGAGTAGATATTGCCACCTGGCTTGTCAAGGTTGCCGCTTACAAAGCTCAACATAAACAACAACCAATACGCGATTGTTCCCTGCCGGCCCATATTCACACCGGTAGACATGTATACCGCCGCTCGACCCGCATCGGCAAAATCTTCCGCCAGCTGTCTTATTTCAGCCGCGGATATGCCCACAACACTTGCCACCCTCTCAGGTGAATAGTTAGCGATAAACGTCCTTAGCTCCTCAATGCGTTCGCCATGCTGATGAATGATTTCTGCATTAAACCTCCCGGTCGCATCAAGCTCATGCAGTAACGCAGCCATTAAATAAACATCCGTATCGGCGTTCACGTGAACAACTTCGCCAATGCCCTTGACGGATTCGTTCACGCGCGGGTCAACAAATTTTATTTTTGCACCTCTTTTGCTCGCCTCTCTTAATGCTTTCATTGGATCGGCGATCGATAGAAAACTCATATGCGAGATTCTAGGGTTCGAACCAAAAATCAACAGAAAATCGGTGTTTTCAATATCCGGGATCGGGTGGATTGTGCTGGAACCAAACATTGCTTCACTGCCCGCAAACTTGTTAGTGCAATCTTGGGTTCCTGAACTGAAGTTTCTTCGAATTTCATTCTTAATCAAGAAAGAGCCGATCGCCGGCCCCGCCATTGAATTAAATGCCAGCGGGTTGCCCGTGTAAGAAGCAATTGAATTAGCGCCGTACTTCTCCCTGACGCTTGCCAGTCCCTCTGCGATCCCAGCCGCTGCCTCATCCCAGCTCACACGTTCAAAACCATTGCCCACTTTTTTCATTGGGTAATTGTTGCGATCAGGATCCTGATGAATCTCAAGCGTTGCCAATCCCTTGTGGCAGGCGAATCCTTTAGTCACAGGGTGATCTCGATCAGGAAGAAGTGAGATAATTTCGTCATTTTCCACCTCGGCTATCAATGCACAGGAGGGCTCGCACACTCTGCAAAAGGTGTTGTGTTTGCTGGACATGGCTTGTTCCTTTATTTTTTCTTCCTATAGAACCTAACAGCATATCAACTAGATCGGCAAATTCAATTTTCGCTATCCAGCGCCCATGAAAGCCACAATGTCATGCAGACCTCAACATGTTCAAAGCGACTTGATCAGCGATATGCGCGCGAAAAAATGGAGTTATCATGTATGCTGTTAATCACCAGTGCAATTAAGACCGCAAAAAGGGAGATAAGATTGAAACTCATCAGTGACGAAATCCTCATCGATACGGGTCAGGCAAACCCGAGCAACGAGGCCATTTATCCATCATACTCTGAATACCGATTTTGGGATCCGGCTGCATGGACTAGCGGGCATCCCTACGCCCTTTACAGCAAAATGCGTGAGCATGCGCCGGTGATGTGGTCGCCCTCGGTAAAAGGCACCTCAGGTTTTTGGTCTGTCACTAAGTACGACGACATCAAGCAAGTTGAGCTTGCACATAGCGTGTTCTCCTCACAGCGCGGCAGTATCAACATGGCTGTGCCTGATAGAAAACAGTGGCGGCCGAAAAAACTGGTGCCTGCCGCCTATAACTCTCTGATCAATCTCGATGAACCGCAGCATCGAGAATTACGCATGCAACAGAGCGATTTCTTTTTCCCAGCCTATGTGGCCACCCTCAGAGATAAGGTTGCGCTGAAGATTGATGAACTACTTGATGAAATGGAAAGAAAAGGGCCAGTTATCGATTTTGTTAAGTTATTCTCAGAAGAACTTCCCCTGTTCACACTCTGTGAAATGCTTGGCATTGATGAAGATGATCGTCCTCGCGTTAAAATCTGGATGCACCACCTAGAATTAGCGGCTCAGTTTATGTCTAATCCTTGGCAAACATTTCTCTCCGAGCCCATGTTCCCGTTTCGATTCAATCCCGTTGTGAACGAGATGTTTGCCTACGGAGAACGCGTCATGGCAGACCGGCGCGCCAATCCACGAGAAGATTTGCTGACGGTTATTGCCCAATCAAAACTGGACGATACGCTATTACCTCAGGAGTTTCTTGACGGCTCCTGGCTGCTGATCATCTTCGCTGGCAATGACACATCGCGGAATTCACTATCCGGCACCGTTCGGTTAATGACGCAATTTCCAGATCAGCGCGCCATGGTGTTGGACGACCCGTCGCTGATCCCTCAGATGTCGGAAGAGGCGCTACGCCTGGTGTCACCGGTCATGCACATGCGACGCACGGCAACGGAAGATACAGAACTGAACGGCCAGAAAATTGCGAAAGATGAAAAAGTTGTGCTTTGGTACGGCGCTGCTAATCGCGACCCGGATGTATTTCCAGACCCGGATACGTTCAATATACATAGAGATAATGCTGAAAAGCATCTGGCATTTGGGCACGGTGTGCACAAATGCTTGGGATCGCGCATTGCAAAGATGCAACTTCGGTTAGCTTTCGAACAAATATTTGATCGTTTTCCCGATATACACTGGACCGGCAAACAAACCATCGCGCCCAATCCTCTGGTGCATGCTATTTCGAGTTTACAGGCAAACTTGTATGGACCGAACGGCAAACGGCCGGTTCAGGTCGCAGTGAACTGAAAACAATCGCGCAAATTTCTGAGAGACAACCTATGCTGACCGACACCACCCAAAGAGATGAATTTCTCAATCAGCCGAATACCGCTGTGCTCGCCACTGTCGATGCACACGGTCGCCCGCATGCCGTACCTGTTTGGTACCTTTGGACGGGGGAGGTTTTTGAAATCATCGGTGGCACCAACTCTGCCAAAATGCGCCATATAGAATTGAATGGGCGCGCAGCGCTATGCGTCGATAAACGCGGCAGCAATGCATTTCACGTCACCGCTGAGGGCCCATGCGAACTTGGACCGACCGCAACCCGCGACTGGCGATTGAAGCTCCATACCCATTATCGTGGAGCCGAAGCGGCCGCAAAAGTTGTGGCAGGCGACGGCCATCTCTCTCAGCGTTTTTTTACCCTGAAACCTGAGCGTTGGTATGGCTGGACCTCCGCCCAGATGAAATAGTGTAGACGTCTGTTTGAGACGAGAGGAAACATTGCCGCCCCAAACGCTTTGTTTTAGTGAGCAATCACTCGCATCAGGCAAACCGTGCAAGTAGATCAAGAAGGAGCAAACTTTGTCGGATATCATGATTCCAGGAACACCCAAAGGCTGTGAACGGATCGCCTACGCTGTTGGCTTTCAGGAGAACGCAGCCTATAGCGATGTTTACGGCGGCGGCGGCGCAACCGTTGGGCTCGACTGTCATCTGATCAGACCCACAAACCAACCATCGGACAAACTCATTGTATTCATGCATCCAGTAGGTGGCGGTATGTACCTGCCGATGGTGCGGGAACTCGCGCGTGCCGGGCACCACGTATTATGGGCAAACTCAAGATACCGGGGAGCTGATTATGCCCTTATCATGGAAAAGGTTGCCTGCGACCTAGGCGAGGCTATCTGCGATGCAAAAGAGCGCCTCGGCTACTCGAATATTATGCTGGCTGGATGGTCAGGTGGTGGCTCTCTTGCCATGTGGTATCAGGCCCTTGCCGAAGCTGGGGACGGCATCAGCACTACTGCAGCGGGCGATCCATACCCGGTTGCAGCGGAACGCATGCCAGCGGCTAACGGCATTATGATGTTGGCAGCACATGTCAGCCGACACCGGATTTTTACTGAATGGATTGATCCCTCCATTTTAAATGAATCCAGACCCGACATCCGGGATCCCCATCTGAATTTATATGACCCGTCAAACCCAAATCAACCGCCTTACTCGACCGCGTTTTTAGCGACTTTTGCGGAAGCACAGGTGGCGAGGAATCGACGCATCACCGGTTGGGTAAAAGAAAAACTTTTATCGATTAAAGCTTCTGAAAGTCCCAATAGCGAATTCGCATTCACTGTCCATGGCACGATGGCCGACCCAAGATGGCTTGATTCAACAATTGAACCTAGCGATCGCGCACCCGGCACTTGCTATCTTGGTGACCCGAAAACCGTCAACGATGGACCCGTTGGTCTCGCAAGGTTTTGCACCCTGCGCAGTTGGCTGAGCCAATGGAGCATTGACGATGCACGTTGCGACGCAATCAGTTCAGGCGCTCAAATTAGCATACCTTCATTAGTGATCGGCAACACAGCTGACGATGCATGCACACCAAGCCACACAACAAGACTATTTGATGCGATTGGACACGAAAACAAGCAGCTATACATGGTCAAGGGTGCAACCCATTACTATGCGGGGCCTAATGGGCGTGCTCACCTTAAGGAAGCGAGCGGTATCATCGGGGAGTTTATGAAGGGGTTGTAGGCGTCAATCCGCAGGCCCAGCAGGCGAACTATTTGGACAAAACTAACCTTTTCTCACTCCTCTGATTCCTGTAAAAAACGCCATGTTTAGTATTTGATCTAAAAGTAACTAGGAGTAAGCAGATGTCCGCATCCGAACGAAAAGACACGCCAGAACAAGCCGAGTTTAGAGCTCAGGCGCGTGAATGGCTTGAAAACAACCACCCGGGTCAACCGTCGGTCAGACTGCCACTTGGCGCGCTTGAATTAAGCGATCCAGCGGCGCTTGACTACCTTCAGAAGTGGCAGGCATCTGCCTATGATGCAGGTTTAGTGGGCGCTGACTATTCCACCGATTGCGGCGGTGGCGGTCATGCTGACTGTCAATCGATAGCCAACCAAGAGATGCAACGCGCCAAAACGCCTTTTTTACCCAACATTATCGGGCTGGGCATGGCAGCGCCGACAGTTTACTTCCACGGGCAAGAGGAAGTTAAACAGGAACTGCTTCCTAAATTGCTATCAGGAGAAGAAATTTGGTGCCAAGGATTCAGCGAGCCTGGCGCCGGGTCTGACCTCGCAAACCAACAAACCTTTGCCGAAAAAAAGGGTGACAGTTGGGTCATCAATGGACACAAGGTCTGGACGTCTCTTGCCCACTTTGCAGACTGGATGATATTGCTTTGCCGAACAGATAAAAATGACAAATACAATGGCCTATCCTACTTTGTCGTGCCCATCAAATCTGCGCTAGGTAAGGGTGTCACGGTAAAACCTCTGATTAAAATGACAGGAGAGACCGGTTTTAACGAAGTCATTTTCGAAGACCTGGTAATCGAAGACAAATATCGACTCGATGAAGTTGGTGCGGGTTGGAAAGTTGCAATGACCACACTTGCACACGAAAGAGGTGCAGGCATGCTGGTCACGCCTGCAGCTGGCGGCATGACACAAAAGACAGAGAAAAGTGCCAATACCAGCAGCCCTTCCGCGCTCATTGAGCTTGCAAAAAACAGTTATCGGAACGGCAAAACAGCAGCTGACGACCCACTAGTGCGTGATGACATCGTCAAAATGATTATTCGTCAGGAATCATTCAGACAGAACCAGCGACGTGCCGGCGTGCAGTCGTTGCTGGATCACCCAATGCGACTCGCGTTACAAAACAAACTGGTTGGCACCGAATACAATCAGGACCTCGCGCAACTCGCTTACGACATCGAAGGACCTGCAAGCAGTCTGTATTTAAACGACGAGCATGCGCCCGGAGGTGGCGAATGGCCTCTGGCATACATGAACTCATTTGGCGTCACCATTGCGGCTGGTGCAAATGAGGTACAACGAAATATTCTCGGTGAGCGTGTGCTCGGCATGCCAAAATCAAAGTAAGGGGAAACAACGATGACAGAACAACCTAAAAACTTTGGTTTTGGTGAAGACGAAACCATGCTGAAAGATTCAGCAGCTAAATTCTTTGCTGACAATTGCAGCGCCGACAAAATTCACAGTCAGGTAGCAGAAGACCCAAACATTCATAGGAGCATCGAATGCATCTGGGACAAAGGACTCTGGCAGCAAATCACCGAACTAGGATGGACAGCGGCCTGTGTGCCCGAGGAAGCGGGCGGCCTGGGTATGCCTTTGGTTGCCGCCGTGGCAATTGCTGAAGAAGCTGGCAAAGCGGCATTTCCTTCTCCGCTCATTTCTACGATGATTGCAAGTTTTGTGCTCAAAGAATGTCATTCTGACGCAGCGACCAAGGCATTGGGCGATGTTGCCAGTGGTGTACCAATGACTCTTGCCGTGACCAACAAACTAGGATCCTGGGAACCTAGCGATACTGATGTTGCGGCAGCAGGAACCACACTCAATGGCACCGCATACTTTGTGCAGGATGCCCAGAAATGCGATCGATTTGTCGTCAGTGCGACCACACCAAAAGGCGTGGCTCTGTTTCTGGTTGACGCGAATGCAGCCGGCGTTTCAATCACGCCAGATGGCATTATCGACCTGACAAGAGATCAGGCCCACGTTGAGTTCAAAAATGTAGAGGCAATCGAACTTGCAGCACCTGGCACGGGCGAAGCAAGCCTTGCATCAGCGCTCCCTGCTATCCAAACAATCATCACAGCAGATATGGTTGGTGCTGGTGAATGGTTGTTACAAACAACCGTTGATTACTCAACCACACGTGTTCAGTTTGATCGTCCGCTGGGATTCTTTCAAGCTGTTAAACATCCACTGGTCAACGTTATGCTCGAAATTGACAGATGCAAATCGTTAGCTTACAACGCCGCCTGCGCGCTGGATGTTGCGGAAAGTCAGTCTGACAAGGATGAAGCAGCAAAGTTTGCGCACATGGCTAAGGCCAACGGAGGCGAAATGGCCGCATTCTCATCAAGCCGCGCGGTACAATTTCACGGCGGTATTGGCTTCACTTGGGAATGTTATGTACACCTGTTCTTCAAACGGCAGATGCACAACCAAATGCTATTCGGTGATGCTAAATATCACCGAGCAAAACTGGCTGACATTCTGATCGGTAAAGCGGCCTAGGCATTTTGGGCCAACCCCTCATAGGAAGATTCTTGATTTTTATGAGGGGACCCTTTCAAACAAAAATTGTACTGTCTTATCAAGCGACATCTAACAGGGTCGGGGCTCTTCAAATATCACAGCGACGACATCTCTGTTGTATTTTTATCAAATGGTTTCAAAATCCAGGTCAACGGCTTCAATAATTAGTTGTACTTTTTCTAAACCGCGGTACTCATTGATATCAATTCGATATGCCATTCGCTTGATACGCTCTTCGATCAGTCGATTGTGGTTAAAAGCAATCGCATCAATCAACTCGTCGTCTTTCAGCAGTCTCAACTTCAGGTGTCTGCTTCCTAGGATGCGTTGATCGATGATCTCAAATTCTCCGTCAAACACTGGTTCTGGAAAACCCTGCCCCCACGGTGCTGCTTCTGCGATTTTTCTGGCTGTCGCAAGGTTAAATTTACCTTCAAGTTCGCCATCACTCACCACCTGTTGCTCAAGATCTCCTTTCGAAAGACCTTTTCGCGCTTCAGCATCAAACAATGCAGCAAACTCGGCAAATTTGGCAAGGGGCAAGCTAAGACCTGCCGCCATTGCATGACCACCAAACTTGTCAATTAATCCGGGATTAGCCGTCGCTATCGCATCCAGCGCATCACGAATATGTAACCCATGTATAGACCGTGCCGAACCTTTAATCTCTGTATCGGAAACTTTTGCAAAGGCAATTGTCGGACGATGCACGCGGTCTTTTATTCTAGACGCGATGATGCCTACTACGCCCTGATGCCAGGAAGCATTGTAGAGACAAACACCGTATTTCTCGGTCTTGGTTGATTCACTATTCGAGGCAACGGCAGCTTTCACAATTTCAATCGCCTGGTCTTTCATTTCATCTTCTATCGATCGACGCGCTTTGTTGATTCCATCTAATTGTTCCGCCAGAACCACCGCGCCAGCGTCCGTTTCAGACAATAAACACTCAATGCCAATAGACATATCCTCTAGTCGCCCCGCGGCATTTAGCCGAGGTGCAACACCAAAAGCGATATCTCTGGAAATAAGCTTCTTGAAATTGGTGCCGGAGACCGCCAGCAGCGCGCGAATACCCGGTCTAATTTTACCAGCGCGCATTCTTCGAATACCCTCATTGACGAGTACCCTGTTGTTTTTATCAAACGGGACGACATCGGCGATAGTCCCTAGCGCAACCAGATCAAGATAATCGGCAAGCAAGGGTTCCGATAACTGCTTTTGCTCAAACCAAGACTTCTGTCGAAGCACTTTTCTAACTGCCGAGAGCAAATAGAAGCTTACGCCGACACCCGCCAGCGCTTTACTCGGGAAAGCACACCCAGTCTGATTTGGATTGACGATCGCTGTCGCAGCGGGCACGACATCACCGGGAAGATGATGATCGGTAATGACTGTTTTAATACCCAGCGCATTAGCCGCTCCAACACCGTCAACACTCGAAATGCCATTATCAACGGTCACAATGAGCGCAGGTTGCATTTTCGCAGCAACTGCCACAATTTCAGGCGTCAGACCATAGCCAAATTCAAACCGGTTAGGTACTAGGTAATCGACGTCTGCCTCACATGCGCGCAGACAATGGACCATGAGTGCAGTGCTGGTTGCGCCGTCAGCATCGAAATCACCCACAATAATGATTTTTTGCCTGTTGACGATGGTCGATGCCACCACATTCGCAGCCTCGGTCAAACCCTTCATAGAGTCTGGCGGCAACAGGTTACCTAGGGAAAAATCGATCTCTGATTGATCAACAATGCCCCGCTGCGCAAATAATCTGGCGAGCAGCGCGCTTTGCACTTTCTGTTCCAAATCAAGTGCCAGTCGTGCGTTAGATGCCCGCCTGACGAGACGTTTCAAAACATCTCAACCCGGATGCGCGCTATATCACGATCAACCACATCCATCGACTGAAGCTTCAAGACCGCTTCATCGACGTTGCGTTCAACCACACTATCTGTGACCAACGCTATGAGCGCTCGTCCCGATGTTGCGTCTTTCTGTATCATCGAGTCAATTCCAATGCCGTGTTCACTCAGCACAGTAGTAATCCTCGCGAGTACGCCAGAGTCATCGTGCACTTTTAAACGCAGGTAAAAACAAGAAACTGTTTCCGTTATATCAATGATTGGCAGCGCCTGCATCGCGTCGGGTACGAATCCGAGGTTCTGAACCAAATGCGTTGCCGTGCTGTCCTTCGACATGACCCTAGAGAGGTCAATAAGATCACCCACAACCGAGGAAGCTGTTGGTCCCGCACCGGCACCAGCACCGTAGTACATGGTTGCCCCGGCCGCATCACTACCAACCATGACGGCATTCATCACACCAGACACCTGAGACAACATCTGGGCCTTGGGCACTAACGTTGGATGCACGCGCAACTCTACTCCTGCAACATCATTAGCCTGGCTGCCCTGAACCTTTCGAGTAATACCAAGGTGTTTAATTTTGAAACCGAGTTCATCGGCGTAACCGATATCTTCAACGGTAATCTCGGAAATGCCTTCTGTGTACATTGCTGCAAAATTGAGTGGCACGCCAAACGCCAGGGAACTGAGAATTGTCAGTTTGTGAGCAGCATCAATACCCTCTACATCAAAAGTTGGGTCCGCCTCAGCGTAGCCCAGCTCCTGTGCCTGCTTAAGAACTTCTTCGAAGCCCCTGTTACCCACGGTCTCCATTTCACTCAATATAAAATTACTGGTGCCATTGATGATGCCTGCCACCCAGTGAACCTGGTTACCAGCCAGACCTTCACGTAGCGCTTTGACGATAGGAATGCCACCAGCGATAGCCGCCTCGAACATAATCGAAACGCCTTTGACATTAGCAAGTTCAAATAAACTATCACCGTGTACCGCGATCAGCGCCTTATTAGCAGTGACAACATGTTTGCCATTTCCGATCGCTTGCTTCACTAGTTCCAGCGCGACATCGTCACCGCCGATCAACTCACAAACAATATGAACCTCGGGGTCATTTACAACATCAAACACATCGCGACTGACTTTGACATGGCTTAGATCGCAATCAGGATGATCCCGACGACAACCCACATGAGAGACGGCCATATCAACCCCCGTCTTCCGTGCAATTTCGGCGACGTTGGTGCGGAGCAAATTAAAAGTACCGGAACCGACTGTTCCCAACCCACAGATACCAATATTCACCTTTGTCATAACCTGAGTTCCTTATTATGTTTCGGATTTAGCCTTCTAATGTTGAGGCATTATTCTGAAACATCTTTTTAAGTCCGCGAAGGGCTTGCCGGGTTCTATGTTCATTTTCAATCAGTGCAAAACGCACATGGTCATCGCCATATTGACCAAACCCGATGCCGGGTGAAACGGCAACTTTCGCTTCCTTCAATACAAATTTAGCAAATTCGAGCGAGCCCATGCTTTGAAACTGCGGCGGTATTTTTGCCCAGACAAACATTGTCGCCTTGGGTTTTTCAACCTGCCAGCCTATCGCGTTCAGACCCTCGCAGAGTACGTCGCGTCGTTTTCGGTACATCTCTCGATTTTCCGCAACACCACTCTGGTCGCCTTCTAGAGCCGCAATCGCGGCAACCTGAACAGGCGTAAACATACCGTAGTCGAGATATGACTTCATCCGTGCCAATGCACCAACCAGCGTCGGGTTTCCCACACAAAAACCAATCCTCCAGCCAGGCATGTTATAGCTTTTCGATAAAGTGAAAAACTCAACAGCAACGTCCTTGGCACCTTCGACCTGCAAAATTGAGGGTGCTTTATATCCATCGAATACAATATCAGCATAAGCGAGATCCTGAACCACCCAGATATCGTTTTCCTTGGCAATGGCAATCACTTTCTCAAAGAATTCCAGATCAACACACTGCGTCGTCGGGTTTCCGGGGAAATTCAGCACCAGCACCTTTGGTTTCGGCCAGCTCGTCGCGATTGCTTTCTCAAGCTCAGCAAAAAAATCGACACCAGGTGCGAGCGGTACATGTCGGACATCGGCATCTGCAATAACAAAACCATAGGGGTGCACAGGATAGGAAGGGTTCGGCACAAGCACTGCATCTCCCGGTCCAAGCACCGCCATCGCCAGGTGCGCAATACCCTCTTTTGATCCAAGTGTCACAATCGCTTCTTTTTCTGCATCCAGATCTACATCAAAGCGTTCTTTGTACCAGTTGCAGATCGCTTGTCGTAGTCGCGGAATACCCTTCGATTGGGAGTAACGGTGCGTGTCGCCACGTTGCACAGTTTCGATCAACTTGTCGACAATATGTTTAGGCGTGGGTTGATCCGGATTACCCATCCCGAAATCAATGATATCTTCCCCGCGCGCACGTGCGTCCTTCTTCAGCGCATCAGTGATACTGAAGATATAGGGTGGCAGTCTCTTTATTCTCGGAAAGTCGTCCATAATTTTTGTCTGATACCTGTATATTTAAATTCTATCTCGTTTTGTTGACCCGCGTAGCCTCGGTTCGGGTACATAAATTCTTACAACCACACCACCAACGGCCAAAAAAGCGACGGACGCAATGAACACCGCCTCGTAGTGCCAAAATGCCGCGAGCAGCCCACCTAGTAACGGTCCAATTGTACCAGCAACTTCAGATGCCATATTCGCGAGCGCTATTCTAACGGGAAGATCTTCCCTGTCACCAAATTCTAACGTTAAATTCATCGAAGCATTCTGAAAACCCTGCACCGAGGCGCCAACACCGACAAAAACCAGCACAGTAATCAGGTAACCGTCTGCCAACATCAATACCAGTGTAGATGCAATCCACAAAGCAATCGACATCAGAAAAGTATCCCGAAAACCCCTTCGATCGGCTATTGCACCCCAGAATAGATTTGAAATAGTACCGGAGATGGTAAATGCAAACGTGACCACCCCAAGAGTTGCACCGGTAAGGCCAATCGACTGCCCAGCATACAAAATATAGAAAGGCATCGACATTCTACCCATGGTTGCGAGGGATCTTGCCAGAAAATATCTGGTAAAAGCCGGATCATCTCGAAGCAATTGGGGTATGTCACCGAAACGTTGTTTCAGGCTCTGCTTGAGTTTTACTGTTGGAGGTTCCGGTTCTCTCACGGCTAATAGCATCAGCAAGCCGATAGTCGTGAGGACAAATGCAACAAGAAAAGTCCACGAATAACCTGCGGCCGTCGGGTTTTCCCCGATGAGGTATGTACCACCGAGCCAGGCAACGATTGCGGAGGTAATACCTGCAAGAAAGTTGCGCAACCCGGTTAATCGGCCGCGCTTTGATACAGGAATGACTTTCGACATGAGGAAGTTAAAAATCACTCCCTGCATACCCTGAAATGCACCAAGCAGGGTCAGACATATCAAAAGCGCTATTAGCGTTGCCTCTCCGGTCAGGCACAAGCCTGCCAACGCAATTAACAAGATTGTGGTCCGCATCAAGCCGCCAATCAAAAAACCAAGCGGCAAGACGCGTTTTCGACTCTCGATGAGATTGGCACCGAGCATCGGTGTCAGCATCATGCCGAAGGCCTGCAATGACAGTGCAAGCCCGACGATAAACTCAGACCCGCCTGAGAGCAGCATGATGTAAGCGGGAAGAAACGTTGGCGCATTGATTAACCGAAAACCCGTTTGCCCCAACATGCCGTGAAACAGATGCGCCGAAAAATTCCAGGTCAGATTGCGTTGAACTTCGATTTGATAACGCCGCTCAGCTCGTCTGAGCGCGGGGGAATCAGGTTCCAATTGGTTGACTCGGGCGTAAAAACACCCCTTAAGTGATCGGTTATGCGTAGGTTTTTAATCAGCATAACAGAATCAGACTGCTATTTATGACAGTTTATCCCAATGGGATAACCGCAAGACTTAGACAAGTAGTTAGATTTTTATGAAAGATACTCTCTCTTCTTAACTGAAGAGGGAGGTTGGGTTTATCCTGGATTAAGGCCCAATGCTATCGCAACCTGCGCCGCGGGCATGTAACCGGCTTGCAGTTCACCACTCTCGTAAACCACAGCTGGCGTTCCTGTCACACCCATCACACCACCTAGTCGGAACTGACGGGCTACGGAATTCACACAGGTACGTTTTTCAATCGATATACCGGATTTCGCCTCGGTTAGCGCTTTCTTAGGATCATCCGCACACCATGCAGACACTATTTTGTCGTAAGAGTCGGAGGGAATACCCGCTCGCGGATAAGCGAGATAACGCACTGCGATACCCATTCGATTTAACTCAGGAATCTCCTGGTGCAACTTGCGGCAAAAGCCGCAATCAATATCTGTAAAGACAGTGATCGTTGATTTGATTTCATTCTCAGTTGGCGCATAAACCACCATCTCTGACTCATCAATACTAGACATCATCGCTTTTCGCTTGACGTTTCGACCCTCTTCCGCGAGGTTGACGAAGCGAGTGTCGGTAATCTGGAACAAGTCACCAACGATGAAATTCTCACCATCTTCTGTGACGTAGAGTATCTGGCCGCCCGGTAACTCAGCTTCCCAAAAGCCCTTCAACTGACTGCGAGAAACATCATTGATGGGTATCGCTGCATTTGCCTGCTTCAGTCGCGCCCGGACTTCTTCCGCTGTCGTTAACTCGGCTGCCATCAAGGATGCACCCGACATCAGCGCAATAACAGCGGTCATACAACTAAACTTCGACACGAATCCACGCCGCGGGTTAATAATTAATTTCAGAGATTGAAGCATGGTGTGTCTCTCTTTTACATGGAGATAATAGAAAGGGATGGCATTTGTGCCAGTCACGTTGCCCCAGTATAGCGCCCATTGACCTACGCAGAAACCTGTCATTAGCATATAAGAACCTAATCTATCGGGAATGTGACTACCAATATGGTAAAAACACCGACAAAGGGTGAACAGCCATCAAAGAGAGATATCCAACGGCGACCAGTCTATCCTCGTGGATGGTGCTCCGCATGTAGCTCTTTCATCCTTTGTTGAGCAACATGAGTATAAATCTGGGTAGTTGAAAGATCGCTGTGACCCAGCAAAAGCTGCACGACCCGGAGGTCTGCACCGTGGTTCAGTAAATGTGTCGCGAATGCATGTCGCAATGTATGGGGAGAAATCTTTTTTTGAATCCCAGCGGTGTCGGCATGTAGCTTAATTCGATGCCAGAATGTCTGACGAGTCATTTGCTTGCCGTGATTGCTAGGAAAAACCACCTCCTGAAACAAATTATGCTTTAGCAGATCACTCCTCGACTCCTTCAGATAGCGCACCAACCATTGGATAGCCTCTTCGCCCATCGGCACCAGCCTTTCCTTGCTGCCTTTTCCCATTATGCGAACAACACCCTGGCGAAGATTGACTTCAGTTAATTGCAGAGCAACAAGTTCAGTTACTCTCAAGCCCGTAGCATATAACAGCTCCAACATGGTGCGATCTCGCATACCAATTGCAGTCGAGATATCCGGTGTCGCCAGCAGTCGTTCGACATCTTTTTCGGTAAGCGTTGTCGGTAGCGGCCTGCCGATTTTGGGGTTTTCTATCTGTAGCGTCGGGTCTTCTTTTATCTTATTTTCACGAAGCAGATATCGATAGAGACTGCGCAAGCAAGATAATGCCCGCGCGGTAGATCTCGCCGTGATACCCGCGGAGAGGCGGTCTGAAAGGTATCGCAACAAGTCCTCGCGCCTAACAGCCTCCAGCTTTCGGCCTGACATGCTGTCATCTAGCCATGCTTCGAAAGCGCGAAGATCTCGACCATATGATTCAAGCGTATTATTGCTCAAACCTTTTTCCAGCCACAAACTATCGAGAAACTCTCTCACCAATCTCGAGGGGGGTCGCTTTGAAACCGGCTTGTTCTTTTTCACAGAGATAAACTACCGCTTACCGGAAAATACAACGACTAGTCTACTTTGTCACAGCCAAGAAACACAAAGGGGGAAATGCAGATAAGAAACTTTCACCCACAAAAAAGCGCCGCAGATTCGGCGCTTTTTTCAATTTCTTCTATGAATGTGCCGAGAACCTCTATCGGCCTCGAGCATCATCTTAGGAAAAAACTACTTCTTAGCGAGCTTTTCCTTAATTCTCGCGCTACGACCACTTCGCTCTCTGAGATAGTAGAGTTTAGCCTGTCGAACGTCACCGCGACGCTTCACTGTCACGCTGTCTATGAGCGGGCTGTGCGTTTGAAACGTTCTCTCAACGCCAACACCGTGAGAAATCTTACGGACAGTGAACGCTGAATTAACGCCACGATTTCTGATCCCGATGACGACACCTTCGTATGCCTGAAGACGCTCGCGAGTACCTTCACGCACCTTTACTTGCACCGTGACCGTGTCACCGGGGCTGAATTCTGGTAGATCGGTCTTCAACTGTTCGTTTTCAATGTCTGCAATAATCTTGTTCTTCATTACTTTTTCCTTAAACAATCACTACCGAGGTAGTCTCTTTTACTTTCAATTCTTGCCTCTATTGCTATCGGCGTTTTCGGCGGCAAACTCACTCAAAAGTGCTAAATCAGCTTCACTTAACTCAACATTTGCCAGCAAGTCAGGGCGTCTATCATACGTTCTGCCAAGCGCCTGTTTTCTTCGCCAACGTTCAATCTGTTGATGATTACCGCTTAACAGTACGTCCGGTACAGTCTGCTCTCCTACTTGTTCCGGCCGCGTGTACTGCGGGTAGTCAAGCAGCACCGGTGTTGTTGCATCACCGTTCGCTATATCAGCGAATGAATCTTGCGCTGCCGAATCTTCATCGCCCAACGCGCCAGGTAACAACCTTGTCACGCCATCGATAAGCACCATCGCCGGTAATTCACCGCCGCTCAGCACATAGTCGCCAATACTGTACTCTTCATCAATCACAGTATCGATGAGCCTTTCATCAATACCTTCGTAACGTCCAGCAACGAGGATCAGCTTCTGCCTGCCTGCCAAATCAGCCAAACCTGCCTGATCAAGCTTCCGTCCCTGAGGGGACAAAAAGATGACTTTACAATCACCCTCACCCTCTACTTTCGCCGCCTCAGTTAGCGCAGCTTCTATTGCAGCCTTGAGTGGTTCAACCTTCATCAACATGCCAGGGCCGCCACCGTAGGGTTTATCATCAACCGTTCGATGTTTGTCCCGTGTATATTCTCTGGGATTCCAGGTCGCAATTTTAAGCAAACCCTTCTCCACAGCCCGCCGAGTAATTCCATACCTCGAGACGGCTTCAAACATCTCAGGGAACAACGAAACAATTCCCACCCACATCTGACTGACTCCTTCAACGACCATTACCTAACTTTCGATAAGATCTTTGCAATCTAGTAGTCGGAGGCCCAGTCGACCAGCATCTTGCCTTCGGCCACATCTATTTCTCTAACAACTTTTCCCTCAACATACGGGATCAGTCTTTCCACATCGTCGATGCTTTCACTGTCGGGCACGACGACTAATACATCATTCGCGCCGGTCTCTAGCAAATGACTGACATGTCCAAGACATTCGTCTTGCTCATTTCGCACCTGTAAATTTTCCAACTGGTGCCAGTAATAATCTCCGGTTTCGAGTGGTGGCAGCAACCGTCTGTCTACCCAAATCTCAAAACCACGCAGAGACTCGGCCTGATCTCTGTCTTTAAAGCCCTTTGGCAGTGCGATAACACCCTTGCCGTGGACTTTGCCTGATTCAAATTCGAGGATGCTATCCTCTGCTTGTTTCTTGCCGCGCTCTTGGGGACGAGACCCTCTTCGAGATTCGCGCACCATATGCCAAGGTGTATATCGCAATATCTTTTCTATCGGGTCGGTATAGGAGAAAATCTTCACCCAGCCTTTGATGCCATAGGCACCATTGATACGACCAACAACAATTCTGTCAGCTTCCTGTTTTTCGTTAACCGGCTGGTCGCTATCCATTGCGTTTGCCCGTCACTTCCCCGGAGGGTGAGTACCTACTTGACCTTATCGGAACATTTATTTTGCCGATAATAGTCGAAGGCATCAGGAAGTTGTGCCAGTTATGCCGCCGCAACGTCCGCTGCAGCATTCGCCTTGCGATA
>TARA_B110000037_G_scaffold25145_1_pt1 | contig 45836 bp, 65 predicted proteins | sample TARA_B110000037 | Tara Oceans TARA_B110000037 (sample SAMEA4397196) | marine metagenome | biome: Polar Biome; feature: [MIX] marine epipelagic wind mixed layer (ENVO:01000061); material: water (ENVO:00002006), including particulate matter (ENVO:01000060) such as... | depth 10-100 m | reverse complement strand
TTCTAATATACTTTTAAAAACACTAAAAAATAAAAATTTTCTTTAAGTTATAAAAATATAAATATACTTATTTGATTTCTTTAAGTATCCTGAATATATATATTTATATTTTTTACTTAAAATAATAAAATTGCATTTAAAATTAATAATTACTATATATATTAAATATATATATGGAAAAACCTTATATTTTTGATGGAATTATATATAGTTCTAATAAACGTTATAGAACACCATCACCTACCCTATTTGTTAATAATCAATTTAAACAATTAAAAATAAATAAATCTTCTAACATTAAATTTATACAAAACAATAAAAAACGACAAGATAATTTACCTACATTTTCTATTTCTAAAAAAATTAAAATAAATTAATAATATATTTAATAATATATATGCAATCTACAAAAGTTGATTATTCTATATTAACTAAGGGATTTATTATTCAATCTCTTATATGGGCATCAATTAGTACTGCTACTATTGAAATAAGACACTCTATCTATTCAAATAAACAAAAACCTATAACATTTAAAAATAATTTTTTTCAAAATACTATAAATTATATATTTTATACTTTAAGAATAATTCCTTATCAATTATCATATCAACTTAATCTTTTAAATAAAAAAGGTGAAGTTCCAGAATATATTAAAGCGTTATATACATTTACTATATCATTTCTTTTATCTTTATTTATCTACCATTTTTTTCTAGTTGTATTAGGTTATAAAGATATTTATAAATACTTTTTTGGATGGACTCAACCTAAAGGTATTCGTATTAATAAAACCAAATAATTAGATTTCTCTAACTATTGTTCGAGTTCTTGTTACACCATTTTTTTTTTCAGTTATTTTTTCAATAGATTTACCATCTATAATGTGAATTGATTTAGATATAAATGTAGTTTGCGATGGTAATGGTGATATATTAATATTGGATACTTCATTCATTCTCATTTGACTAAACATTGTCCTAAATAATTCTTCGCGATTTATCTGTCTTATGTTATTATTTATTGGTTTAGATTTTTTGTTTATTATATTATTATAAGCATCTGATATTTTTTGAAATTTTTCACTTGCATCTTGTGTTTTATTTTTATCTGGATGATATTTTAATGCTAATTTCTTATATCTATGTTTTACTTCTTCATCTGATGCATTACTATTTAATCCTAAAACTTGATAATTATTAAACATTTATATAAATATTAAATGTAATATTTAAATTATTTAATATTTATTAGTGATTTTTATAGCTAAAATTTATGGGGCGTTAGCGAATGATTGAGTAGTTGCATTACCAACTGATATAGTACCTGGACGTCCTGGTCCATTACCAACAACATTTGCAATACCTGTACCGCCTCCATCAGGTATAGCAACTGTAACAGGTCCAGAAACATTTATCTGAGCTTTTTGATTTGCTGCATTAACTAAAGTTCTATTTTTGATAGGAGTAAATTTCTCACCAGGATTATAATAACTAAATGGAATAGAACGTGATGCATTTGGTGTTCCTCTAATTGGCATTGCAGGCCAAACTTGATTCCACGCATTAACACTAAGTTGCATTTTTGATCGTTCAAGTGCATTAACACCATCTGCTGGTGTACGTGTCATGCCACTAGTTGTACCATGACCAATACCACCAAGCTGATTAGCCATATTAATAGGATAAATTGGTGATGGCATTAGTCCTGCTTTCCAAGCAGCTATAAATGAATTTCCTGCAAATGGTGCAGCACCATGACCAGATGTACCATTAACAATTGCTCCATGAGTCCATTGATTTAAACCAACACGTGATGGAATTCCTGCTTTAGAATTGCCACCAAAATATTCTCTAGCATTTTGCTGTGTAGACACCATAGTACCTCTAGCATATCCAACTGAACTAGGATTACCTCTTCCCATTATATATATGCTAAAGAAAATATATTACATTAATATTGATATAATTGTTCTAATACAATACTTAATGCCCAATCTTGTCCATTTAAATTTACTAAATTTCCTCTATTATCTTTTAGTAAAATTTCTAATCTATCTATTTTAACTGGACCAAAATATTGTCTAGTTCTTATATTAGTATCAGTTGTTATTATATTTTCATCATTTCTATATGGAATAGATACCATAACATCAGTTATATTATTATTAGTATTGCTAATTCCACTATTTTGTTTTTTATTATTTGAATTTATTTCATTTAAAGAATATATTTGAGCCTGTGTTAATTTTCTTGGCCAACTAGGTACAAATAGTGTTGAATTTAAACTTACATCTTTATCTTTATAACATATTATATCTGCACTTATATCTAGTACTTGTGCAGCTATATCTGTTTCTGTAGACCACGTTGTTGGTTTATATGATGGTAATTGTATATCAGTTTCTTGGTTGGCAACAGTTATTATATTATCTGGTAATCTATTTTGATTAAAATCATTTATACAGATATATATATATTCTGATGCAACTAGATTTAATGGAACATTTGCTATACTATAAAAATCCACTTCATTATTTTTATTATATATTATAGCTGCTATGTCTTGTGCATATTGTTGCATAGTATAACTCGATATTAATAGAGGATTCATATGATTTGGAAAAGCAAATTCTTTTTGACTAGAAGTACACTTATTTGTCCAAGGAGAAACATTAGTACCAGTACAAACTTGTGGAAACCATGATGGTTGAATTGGGGTCCCAGTGATTTTATCAAATGCAAATAATGGTGCTAAATTACCATCTAAACTAGGTAGTAATTGGTATATTTTAGATAGTTTTATATAATAATCTATTATTGACGCCTTTTCTAGTACAATTGATAATTCACTTCCTTTTGTATTTGTATTTAAAAATATTATCTCTCCATTATTATTAATAATACGTTCAATTCTATATCCAGCAATATATCCTAAATTATTTTTATAAGTACTTTTTTCAGGACATTTTGTTTTTGTTGTAGGTTTACATAATGAACAATCTATATAATTATCAAATGGTGTCGCTGTATCTCCTAAACCTACTTGTTTATAAAAAACTATTTTAACATGATATGAAGTACTTGAATTTATAAAAACTATGCGTGGCGATACTGATAATGGATCTAGTAAATGAGCTTGTAAACTTAAAAAGCAAAGTGTAATACCACTAAGATCTTTGAGATTAGTTGGGGGTATAACAGCACACGGATCCTCCGCATCCCAAGGAAAGCTTGTCGACGATGCGTCAATCCCAGGACCAAGTAAACTATATTTACATTGTGTTTGACATCGGGTCATATCTAAATTTAACTGATTCACAAAATCAATAGGTCGTTTATAACTTCCAGGTGTTAAATTTACTCTAGTACAACAAGATATATCATCTGGATTTTCCCAATTGATTGCACTAAGATCTGTCATAGATATAAGTATCATCATAACATTATTACCATATAATGGATCAAATGTATATATGGTATTTGGAATGTTATATGATTCTACTTTCATTGATACAACATTTTTTATTGGATTATTTAAATTTACAATAAAATTACTTGAAGAATTTTTTGAATTTAAATTATTAATAAAAGGTATTGAATTATTACGTTGATTACTATTAATATTAATATACTGCATAACTGTTTGTCTAAGAGTTGGATTTAATGAATCTTGCGAAATATTTAATGGATAATTATTTGATATACCAAGCCGTTTTTGTGACATTACTTGTTGAATATTACCATCAAATATAGATGTATTATGTCTTCTGTCTGTTATTTTGTCTTCTTGACTATTATCTAATGGATTACGATATTGATTCTTAAGCCATTCTTCTGCTTGAATATTTTCATCTTTTTTATTGTCTTCTTCATCTTTTTTTGATAGATTATCTAATACTTTTTCTTTAGCATCGTGGAAAAACTGAGCTAATCTAAAATTTTTACTATCTAAATATTTTTTAACTAATTCTGTAAATTTATCATCTATAACTTCAATAGAGGCATCTTCAGATATTTCAGCAATATCTAATAATTCATTATCAGTATAATTATCAACATCATAATTAATATTAGTCATAATATAAATATATTATTATTAGTTTTTATTCTTAAAGTAATAAAAATAAAAATAAAAATAAAAAAAAATTGATTTTTATTTTTTTATTATAATAAATATAATACAAAATGAATAAAATATGCGACATCTGCTGCGAAAATTATAATCAAAGTACGCGTGCTAAGATTACTTGTGAATATGCAGACTGTCAATATACTGCTTGTAAAAGTTGTATAAGAACTTATCTAGTTGGAACAACATCAGATCCAAATTGTATGAATTGTAAAAAAATATGGTCTGATCAATTTCTTGTTAAAAATTTAAATAGAACATTTTGCGAAAAAGAATATAAACAACATCGCAAAGATCTATTAGTTGATCGTGAAATTAGTAAACTTCCAGAAACAATGATATTTGCTGAACAAAGTAAGAAAATCAAACGTGAAGAAAAAGAGATTGCTGAAATTCGATCAAAAATTTTAGAATTAAATAAACATCTTAAAGAACTAAAAACTGCTACTGCAGTTCATAATAATAATATATATCATATTAGACACGGTACAGATAATAATGGTAAAGAACCTGAACGTCGTAAATTTATTATGAATTGTCCAAATGATGGTTGTCGTGGATTTCTATCTTCTCAATATAAATGTGAATTATGCGAAATGCATACTTGCCCTCATTGTGTAGAAGTTATTGGAATTTCAAAAGATATTCCACATACTTGTAATCCTGATAATGTAGCTAGTGCAGAATTTATTAAAAAAGATTCTAAACCTTGCCCACAATGTGGAATTCGAATTCATAAAATTCAAGGTTGTAATCAAATGTGGTGTACACAATGTCACGTTGCATTTGATTATAATACACTTAAGATTGATACTGGTCGAGTTCATAATCCAGAATATTACCGATATATGCGAGAAAATAATCAAAATGGAGCTGCACCAAGAAACCCTGGAGATCTTGTATGTGGAGGTATTATTCAATTGCACCATCTAACACGAATTCTACCAGTTATTAAAAAATGTATTAAACAAAATAATCCAGATATGATTGTTCTAGACTTAGACACAGAATATGGAGTATTAGATAACTATCTTCGAGAGATTCATAGAACTATTTCTCATATTGCATATTATGATTTACCAAGAACGCGAACTACTGTAGCTAGTCTTGAAGATAACCGGGATTTACGAGTTAGTTATATTTTAGGTGAGATTTGTAAAAAAACGTTAGCTGATAAAATATATAAAAATGATATTAAACGTAAACGTGAACGTGAACTACTTCATATTTATGAATTATTAAATCTTGTAGTTACAGAAAATTTTAATACTATTTATAATGATGCACTACAACAGATGCAGCCAGTTTATAGAAATCTTATTAATCAAGATACATTACAATTTATGAATTCTTTAAATGAAAAAATTACTACATTAGATAATTTAAGAGACTATTGTAATAAAAGACTAGCAAAAATTTCCGTTACTTATAATACAAGTGTAATTTATATTAATGATACCTGGCAACTTACTAGACGTAAGTATAATGTTTCGGAACTAGTAAAAGAATAATTTTATATTATAAATTTAAACTTAAATTTGGAGTCATGTCATTAATAAAATTAAAGATATAATAAATTAACAAAATACAATATTATATAAACTTACTATATAATTTTGAAATTCTTTTTCAACATCTTTTGGAACTTGAGCTATACCTTGAGAACGTTTTAAATGTCTTTTTCCTTTAAATAGTCTCTCTTCTAAACATTCTAATGTTTCAGTATCAATTAAAGAATAATCTATCCATTTTTTACCCAAATATGTATACCGATTATAGTTATTATCAGAATATATTTTATTTTGTTTAGGATATATTCTATTTTTTATTAATCCAATTCCAATTACTTTATTTATTTCATTATTCATTTCAATTACATATATTTTTGAATTTATTGGTATTGATTCTTTAATCCGAACTGGACAATTATATATACAACCTTCATATTCTTTATTTTTACACCAACGCCTATTTTCACTATATGTTAAATTATTAAAATGTGTAACTGCTAATAGATTCATCTACACGTTTTAATAATTAGAAGATTTACATTCAATTTTCTCTCTTAATAAATATTTTATCATATATTTCATCTATTTTATCTATTATATGTTTTTTTTCTGTTGAACTTTTCATAATATAATTAATTATTGCCTGATTTATTTTATCTTGAAGTTCTTGAAGATTTACTCTATCTGACTCCCCATATTTATCTATTAATCTTTGTATTTTTAACATTTCAAATTCATATAATTGTAGAGGCTCTCCTGTTTTCCCAACTACTCCTCCTATAATTTTTTTTGTTCTATTATATTTTTTTTTATATTTTCTTGTACGCATATATAATAATTAAATAAAAAATTTATACCTTTTAGTATGAAGACTATTTATAGCTTTCTTATCTAACGCATCAAATTTAAAATATTCTGCTATTGTATCATCATTTATCTCTTCTGGAAAATTTTCTAATTGACTTATATCTGGAATTAAATCAAATGCATACTTTTCTAAATATTTCATTCTATATCTTGTTGTTTCAAATAAGTATAAAGCTGTATTTGTAGAGAGAAATTTCTGAATTTTTATTAAATCACTGATATTATCTTTAATTATTACATAATTATCTCTATTTGATATACCATAATTTCCTGATATATCTAAATAAGGAAATCCATACATTTTATGTGCTAATACTAATTTTGGTATATCAGCATATTTTAACTGTTTATTACTATAGTCTATTACTAATTCTGGTATATTATTTTTTAATTTACACGTTCTAATATTAGAAAAATAACCCTCTTTTTGAAATTCTGATATAATACTATTTTTGGGTGGCATATTTGTTTTTATTACTTTTAAAGTTTCTAATCCTAAATTTTGTATCTTTTTACAAACTTCTTGACCAAAAATTGGTATTGGTTTGTTATTAATATGTCTATAAAATATATATTTTTTTATATTATTATCATATATTGTTATATTATTATCATCGGTTATTTTCTTAGTTAATAAAAAAAAACAGCTAGGAGTTTGTGCTTTACCTTTAAATATTTGATTTGTTAATGTATTAGTAAAACAGTTTAACCATTCTATTTTGTATTGTAATAGATAATTATACATCATTTTTTTATCTGGCTTTAACCAAATAGATGGTATAAAAACACATAACATTCCTGTTTCTGGCTTTAAGAGAGAAATACTTTTATATATAAAATCTGGCCATATTGTTGTTCCATCATTTTTCTTATTATTATTACTTGTTGGAACTTTTATTTGTCCCATAAAATTAAATGGAGGATTTCCTATTACTATATCAAAATCTTTGTCATCATATTCTAAAAAATTTTTATAATATATATTTGCATTATTACCAAAAATAGATTTTAAAACTGTTATATTTTTTGACTGTATTTCTACCATATAAATCATTTTTTCTATTATATGCCTTTTTCTCTCTCTACTATTTTTTATTACATCTCTTAAACCATCTAATAACTTATAATATAAAATAATAGAAAAGTTTCCTGTCCCACATCCTGGATCTAACCATCTTAAATCTGGATTTTTATAAAACTTTTCAGGAATTATTGATAACATTAATTCTATAAAACTAAATGGTGTATTTACTTCTCCATAAAAAATATCTTCATTTTCTGGTAATTTAATAATATATTCTAAAAAATCTTGTTTTTCATAGTTTCTAATCATATTTTTTTAATATTTCATCATATTTTTTATCTACTTTCCAAACTATATCTGTAAAATAACTTCTAAACTCTGAAAAATTTTTTAATTCATCTATTGTAAACCAGTCTATAATATCTTTTTCATATAATCCATTATCATGATTATCTATTATATCTGGTCTATTATCTTTAATAAAATAATAATTATTTGTCATATATATAGGTAATTCTTTATTATACTTTATATCTATTAAGTAACAAGTATGTCTATTATTATCTGTTTTAAATTGAGGTAAATTTGATTTTATTATATTTTGTTTTATTTTCTCTTGACTACCTAAAAATCCATTAGTCTCTTCATACCCTTCTCGTGCGGCTGTAGTTAATCTTGATTCACCTCGTTCTGATTTTCCACCAAAATCACTCCATTTATTATATGCTATATCTCTACCTAATAAGAAATATAACTTATTATGAAATTTTGAAACAGGAATTAATCCTGCTCCTAATATCACCATTGTATATATATTTAAAGTTAGGGATAGCATTATGTATTATTTATTTAAAATATTTTTAAATGCAATTTTTTTTCATTAGGAAAAAAATAATTTATATTATTAATATATAATGATTAGAACTCAAAGAGAAAGAAGAGGTAAAAAAAAGTCTAGAAAACCCCAAAAAAAACTTCATAAAAAAACATTAAAATATAGTAAATTACGAAAGGGAGGAACTTTCTTTGACATTGAACCTGGTCAACTAGATGAACTTCAACATATTGGACTCCAAAACCAGGCGGGAGAGAATATTAGTTGCGGAGCATGCACTCTAAATCAAATTGGTTTTCCTGAAGATTTAGTAAATGCTGTATCTACATCGGTTAATAGACCAGGTTATGATGGGTTTACCTATAATAATATGACAGATAAAATAAATCAATTACAAAATCGACAAAAGCGGGGAGAGCCACCAGCGAAATTTTATTACTGGTCAAATAGGGGGGTGGAAGAAAATCCAGGACCACCATTCAATAATTTAGACGATACAATGAATTGTATAAAAGATATTATTGAAATAATGCCTCCTGGAAGTTCCACTGTTCTTGGTATGACGTGGCGCCGAAGGGATCTGCCAGTAGGTCATTATGTAGTTATTGCAAAAAGTATTAATGATACTCCTTATATTATTGAAGCGCAGAATGCCACGCCGCCTCCTGGCCAGATGGGGGTACAAGGAGCTTATAGAGGTTTTGATAATATACGGAATCATTATTTCGGGAGGCTCAACCAGGTAGCCAATTTTATTACATGGAATAATAGTAAACCATATTATGATCAAAGTAATCAAAAATGGAAACTACCCAGACCTGATTCACAAATAAAATTACACCCCATAAGCAAACGTCTGGCAGACAATATGGCTAATAATGACAGACGTTTAATACACGCTGAACCAACAAGACATGGGCGTTTACTGATGAGACAAGCATCATTTACTTCACTAAATAATGAAAATGATCAACAGCCGTCTCCTACTTTTGGAAAGCCAGCGTCACCTTTTGCAGCACCATCCGTTTTTAGACAATCATATCCACAAACGTCAGCATTTGGAGCGCCACAGGAGACAAACCCTGACATGATGGATGTAGAACCAAGACCATCCGTTTTTAGACAATCATATCCACAAACGTCAGCATTTGTAAAGTCATATCCACCGTGGTCAGCATTTGCAGCGCCACAGGAGACAAACCCCGACAAGATGGAGGTAGAACCAAGACCATCAGTTTTTGGACAATCATATGTGCGGGGGGGTAGGAATCGTAAAACTAAGAAGAAAAAAAGAAAGTCTAAGGGAACTCGTAAAAGATAATTATTAAAATATTTTTAATTTTAATAATTTATAGTGCATAAAAATTGGTGCTTTATTTTTAGTGTTTTATTTTAAGTTATTGTTTTATTTAAATAATCAATTACGGATGTTACTGGTGGACTATAAACACCTTGAGCAACGAATATTCCCATTGCTATAAAGGCAAATGCCCCTCCAGTATATACTATCCAAAGATACATATAAATATAAATATATAGATATATTTATATTTATAATAAATATATGTCACACCAAATTATTCAAATATGTGATGAAAAGTATAAAAAAGTACTAATCCAAAACTCTAGTTGTTGTGGTGCAGCTAGTGATGCATGGGTTCCTAGTTATCCATCTGTCTCTATGAAGATAATAGATAATACATCTTCTAGTAAAAATCAATCATTATCAGATAAGTCTGAATTAGAATCATCACTAGTATCAAGTAATAATAATTTTTTACGATTTTTTAATCGTATCATTGAGAGAGAAGATATGTAATCTTTATCTTGCCAGTTTACATATTTTTCTAATCCTGCTCTATTTAATAATTTTTTATAATTTGTAAAATCTATTATTAAATTAATAATATCTTCAGGTAATCTTAGAGATAATATTTCTTTTATTTGTATAACAAAATAACTATATTGATACTTATTAAAAACACATAACATAGTTTTTGGTTTTATTATATTTTTTGAAAATGGACATCTTCTTATTACATAAGATATAATAAATATTGGATCTTTCATCTAATTATATAAATATATTATATTTATAATCAATTTTATAAATATATTTAGTTAATATATGGATATTGAACCTATACCTAAACCACAAGAAGAGATTAAAATTAAAGATATTGTACACGTAAAGTATTTAGATACCCTTTTTACTATAGAATGGAAAAATAAATTTTTTAATAAATAAATTAATAACTTACTAGTAAAATAAGTTATTAATATATATGTCTAAGACACTAAAACAACAACTTATAATTAAAACAAATTCTAGTAATAAAACACTAAAATTATCTAATAGTGCAGAAAAATTGAAAAAAAAATCTCTTACACCAGAAAATATAGAAGCAAAATCTATGTCTCAATCTAAAAGATATAATGAAGAATTTATTGAAGTGCTTGGAGAATTAGCGCAACTAATGATTAAAAAAGGTGAACCATTTAGATCACGTGCATATCAAAAGGCTGAGGAAGCTATTATTAAATTTCCAGATGATATTTATAATATAAAACAGTTAAAAAATATTCCTGGAATTGGAACTACTATATTAACAAAACTAGAAGAATATATTAAAACTGGTAAAGTTAGTGTACTTGAACGAGAGAGAAATGATCCAGCTAATATACTAGCTGGAATATATGGAATTGGTCCAAAAAAAGCAAAAGAACTTGTTGAATCTGGTATAATTAGTATTGCACAATTACACGATGAGCCTGGTATAGATATGTTAAATGAAAAACAAAAATTAGGTGTCAAATATTATGAAGATATTGAAAAAAAGATTCCTCGTGCAGAGATAGTAGAATTTAGAGAATTATTTAAACAACTATTTGATAAAGTAGCTCCAAAAAATTCTGATTTTGAAATTGTTGGAAGTTTTCGTCGAGGAGCAAAAACATCTGGCGACATTGATATTATTATTACTAATAAAAACAATAATCGAGAAGCATTTGATAAAGTACTTGACCTATTAATTCGAGACAAAATTATTACAGAGGTACTATCAAGAGGAAAAACTAAAAGTCTTACACTTGTCCAAATTAAAAAAGATGCTCCTATTCGTAGAGTAGATTTCTTGTATACTCCTCCTGATGAATATGCATTTGCATTATTCTATTTTACTGGAAGTAAACTATTTAATACTATTGTACGTCAAAAAGCACTTGATCTTGGATATACATTAAATGAGCACGGTCTCTCCTATATGAGTAAAGGAATAAAAGGTAAAAAAGTTGATGAATCTTTTCCAACAGAAGCGTCTATTCTTAATTTCTTAGGATTTGAATATGTTAAACCTGAAAATAGGGTAGATGGACAACAGCTTAAACCATTTATACAGTCTAGTAAAGAAGAAGAATTTAGTGAAGAGGAATTATTAGAAGCACTTGAAAAACTTGAAATTAAAGATCAATCTAAAAAATCTGTTATTGAAAAAGATGATACTGATAGTGATAGCGATGATGAATATACAGAAGAAGCACTCTTAAAAGCGCTTGAATCTTCTAAAAAAGAAAAAACTCCAAAAAATAAAACATTAAAAAAACCTAGTGCTTTATTTCCTGGTGTTACCAAAATGATAGATGAATTTAAAACTAAAGGTATTTCAGTATTAAAAATAATGACAGAAAAACAATTAACAGAAATAATAAAATTAGCAAATGCAAAATATTATTGTGATGAAGATCCTGTATTTACTGATAGCGAGTATGATATTATTAGAGAATATATACTAGAAAAGTATCCAGATAATAAAGAGGCAAAATCTGGACATACTCAATGTATTATAGAAAATTCTAAAACAAAAGTAAAATTACCATATGAATTATGGTCTATGGATAAAATTAAACCGACAACAGATGCAGTAACTAAATGGAGAAAACGATATAAAGGTCCATATGTTATTTCTGCAAAATTAGATGGGATTAGTGCATTATATGTAAATAATAAAGATGGAGTAAAAATGTATACTAGGGGTAATGGTATTTATGGTCAGGATATTAGTCACCTAATACCACATTTAGTAAAAAAAGATTATAAAGATATGGCTATTAGAGGAGAGATTATTATTTCAAAAGAGAATTTTGATAAATATTATAAAAAAGATTTTGCAAATCCAAGAAATTTTGTTGCAGGTATTGTTAATAAAAAAAAGGTTGACAAAGATGTTTTAAAATATTTAGATTTTGTTGCATATGAAGTTATATATCCTGAAATGAAACCATTTCAACAAATGTTAGACTTAGGTTCAAAAGAGATAAAGCATGTTAAATTTGATGTAAAAGAAGAAATATCAAATGAAATACTGTCAGAAATATTATTAAAATGGAGAGAAGATTATCAATATGAAATTGATGGATTAATTGTTGTGAATGATGAAATTTATCCTCGTCCAAAAGGCAATCCTGATTATGCGTTTGCATTCAAAATGGTTATATCTGATCAGGTAGCTGAAGTTAAAGTAGTAGATATTATTTGGACACCAAGTAAAGATGGTTATCTAGTTCCAAGAGTTCAGATTGAACCAATTATTTTAGGTGGTGTAAAGATTGAATATGCAACAGGGTTTAATGCAAAGTTTATTGAAGAAAATAATATTGGAGTAGGGGCAGTAATAAGTATTATTAGAAGTGGTGATGTAATCCCTCATATTTTAGGCACTGTTGTACCAGCTAGTAAACCTCTAATGCCAAGTCAAGAATATGAATGGGATTCTACACATACAAATATTCTATTAGTTGATAAAGATAATCCTATAGTAAAAGAGAAAAATATCTTAGGATTCTTTAAGAATATTGAAGTTGATGGATTAGGTCCAGGTAATATTAAAAAAATGATTGACGCAGGATTTGATACAGTTCCAAAAATACTAGCAATGACAAAAACTGATTTTCTAAAAGTACCTGGTTTTAAAACAAAAACAACAGATAAATTATATGATGGAATTCATAGTAAATTAGAAAAGGCTACTCTATATGAATTAATGACAGCATCAAATAGTTTTGGTAGAGGATTTGGAGATAAAAGATTTGAAGCAATTTTAGATATGTATCCTGATATATTAGTTATAAAAGAGACAGATCGAGAAAAGATTGCAAAACTTGTCAAAGTTGAAGGTGTTGCTAAGAAAACTGCTGAAAAGTTTGTTCAGCATATTTCAGATTTTATAAAATTTATGAAACAGGCAAAATTAGATAATAAACTTAATCCAATGATAACTGAACCTAGTGAAATAGATAAAACTCATCAACTATATGGTAAAAAAATTGTAATAACTGGTTTTAGAGATAAAGATCTTATTCAAAAATTAAAGGATATTGGGGCTGAAAATAGTACTTCAGTTAGTAAAAATACATTTGTAGTACTAGTTAAACAAGACAAAGATGAAGTGACAGGAAAAGCTGAAGAGGCTAAAAAACTAGAAATACCGATAATGACTAGGGATGAATTTATAAATAAATATTTTAAATAAATATATAAAAATATTATATTTTTTTATATATGTATAAAAAATTGTTTCAGTATGTTAAACAAAAAATTCCAAAAATATCTCAAACAGAATTAATTGCACTTCGAAGTGGTAATACATCATTAGATAGACAAATTTTACAAGGCAAAATTATATTTCCAAAAAAAATATTTACTTTTGCATCTTACTGGAAAAGTTGAAAATATTTCATATAATAGAGAGAGAAAAGTGTTTAATGAAATACTAACTAATACTAAAATTTTAGATGAAATTAAAAAAAATATATATTTAGATAATAATGTATTAGGAGATCTTGAAAATATCAATCAATATGATAAAAATAGTGATAAATATAATAAATTAAAAGAAATTATTATTAATGTGGATGAGTTTAAAAATTAATTATAAATATATCTAATGACGTTTATAATTAATATACCTAGACCAATTGCTGTTATTGCTGCGCATCAATTGGCAAATGTTGATTACAATGTTGCCACGCGAGTAAGTGAAGATGTTTCTAATGTAATTGAATAGAGTTATAACCATGATCTTCCTTAGTTGGCAAATTATGCTATGCATAGTTTACAATATATTGATCAATTTGGAAGCTTTTTAATAGCTATTGTTGCCTGGATAATATATAATACAAAATAATATAAAAAATATATAATTATATCTTATATGCATAACATATATAAAATATTTAAATGTTTTATTCATACCAAGCCATTTAATGTTAGTTCATACAAAGTTATTACTAAGGAAAATATTTATATAGGAATTAAATATACCAATATTAATAATGCTTTACTTGGAGCAACAGAATCACATGCACTACCGATTCGATTAAATGACAAAAAAGTTTCTATATATAATGATAGTAATAAAGAGATTGAACCACTTACTAAAAAAGAATTTGATGAATTAATGAGAATAGTTTCGTAATTTATGTAAATACATATTCAATTATTTGAATATCTATTTTTAAATATTCATATAATTGTTTATAAATTTTATTTATAAAATTTTGGTTATTTATATCAATACTATTTATTTGTTTTATTAATTTAATATATGTATCAGATAAATTATATTCTATCATTGCTCTATTGTTTTCATACCAAATTTGTAGTATTTCACGAAAACTTTTTACTAATTTAGAAATAAGATATTTTATATTATTTTGAGAGAGTTCTTTCCAACTATTTTCAATATATACATAAATTTTATTTTGTTTTACATTAAATGCTTTAATGCAACAACTATTATTAGTTTTAATGAAATAGTTATTAAATATTTCATCTATTACACTTACTAGACTATTTTCTTTTAGTGACTGTATATATTTAACATCTAATGTAATATTATCAATATAATCTTTATAGCAAGTTTCGGGTTTATAATTTTTATTTAACCAAGATAATATATCTATTTTTTTTTTATCTATCTGTTTTTCTTTTTCCATTTCTTTTATTTTATGCTGAAATTCATCCATACGTGATAAACAATATTCTAACATTTGTTGGCATTGTGATGGTGTTTTTATACTATCTATATTTACTGGGTTATTTAATATAACATTCACTGGTTGACATTTTACTATATGTTTTGCATAGTATCCATATCGTTGATATCCTTTATTACAATTTTTACATACATATTGTAGATTTAATGCCATTTACAGTCGATGTTAATGTTAATTTAATTTTCAATTTTATTATATATTATTATTATATAATTATGGCCACAACTATGCCTGTAATGACAAATCTATGTGATTGTTCTACAAATGGTCTTAAATTTTGGTCTCCTTGTACTCCACAAATTGGTGCTGGTTGTATTCAAACATTTAAATGTTCACTAGATCCAGCATATGATCCTTGTGGAAATATTATTGGTTGTACTAGTTTTGATAATGTAGCAATAGAGAGAAGAATTCAGAATCAGTCTAGAATGCCTGCATCACAATTTAAAGATGCCCTCGAAGATATAATTGTTGCTCAAGGTATACTGTCATTTAAAGGTTCTCCAGAAGATCGTATTAGTATGAGTAGTCGTGTTTGGGGAAATCCTAATTATTTAAGAAACCAGAGTGATAGAAGTACCCCTTCTAGAAGTGGTGCTTGGACTGGTTATGGAGATCGAAACCCCAGATTTGGAATGAGTGTAGGTGGTGCAAAAATAAATATATCTGGTTATGTGAATGTACCTACTAGAGGTAATTCAACTAGATCTACTATTACTGGCAATCGTCCTGGTGCAATGACACCAGGTGGACAAGGTGTAGATGTTAAACACGGGTCTTATGATAGATATTTATCAAAAAAGAAAGGTGCTATTTTAAGTAGACCAAAAGTTATTGTTACTGAATCACCGCCATTGCCATTAATGTGGTATAGACGAGGATTTAGTGATGGAGATAGAAATACTGTATATGATAGTGCAGGTATTAATAATATGTCTTACAAATTTGCTCCAGTATCAATTGAACAAAAATGTAAAGGTAATTGTTTAGACTAAAATTTAATCTTTAAAATTATTAAATAATATAAATAATTTATATATGCCAACTAATTTACAAATGGGATTTAAAAATGTTCGTAAAAATATGTATACTGGTAGTATTTTGACAAGTACAAAATTACCTATAGTAGGAGAAAAACAACCTCCTAGAGTAAATATTGTAAATAATCCTAAAATATTACCAATAAAAAATAGTGGTGTTAGTAGTGGATGTGGATGTGGTAGATAAATAATAATTATTTATCTATATTATATATAGATGAGTAATAATAATAAAAATTCTTATGGTCCTCCTGCATCTGGATTTGTAGTTATAGTAGGTGGTAGTAAAGGTCGACCAACTGATCCTTGGTTAAAAGCTTGTCCTAGATTAACATCACCTAATGTTAATCCAATGATACAAGGTTGTACTCCTGCACGTCCTAATATGCGAACAATGATCAAAACAAATGATTGGTGGTATCAAAAAGGTAATAATTCAAGTACTAGTTTAATACATACAACTGGCAGTTCATTAGCTGCAGTCAGACGAAGAACATAAATTATAAAATTGATTTAAAATTAAAAATATAATTTAAATCAATTATGGCTAGTATGCGTGTAAATCAGTTAAAAAATGTTCAAAATGAAGCAATTGAACTATTTAGTCGTAAAAATCGAGATTATGGTGATGCATTTGCAACATATGGAACTGTAGGAGTTTTAGTAAGAATGGGAGATAAAATTATGAGACTTCAAAATATTACTAATAAAGGAATTACACTTGTAGATGATGAACAACTTAGAGATACTCTTATTGATTTACATAATTATGCGGGTATGGCAGTAATGCTTTTAGATGAAACAGCAGAAACAACACAAGATCCTGTATTAGAAGATAATAGTGAGCAAACAGTTAGTTGGGCAATTTATGGATCAAAGGGTGATGTTTATACGCAAAGTCAAACTCGGGTAAATGGTAAAGTTATTAAGGAAACGTGTAGTTGCCCTGCTTTTCAATACTCAAATAATGGTACTTGTAAACATATTTTAAATACAAATAATAATTTTAAATTTATTGATTCGATAGAGTAATTAAATAAATATAACTATTATCTAAAAAATAAACATATATTTTATATTATGAACAATTTTAATAAACTTAATTTAGATATTACAAAATATTCTAATTTAGAGCTTAAAGAAATATTAGGTTTAAATGATGTTACTGATAATGGGCAAATACAAAAACATTTATCTAATATTGAACTCAAAGTATCTGATGATGTTAATATGTCTTTTCCTGATAAAAATAGAATGTTAACTTTTTTACATCAAGCTAAAAATAAATTAGATGAAACAACTAATATGGTTAATAATAATATTAATAGAAAATATAGTGCAAATACTAGTTATCTTATTCCTGATACTCCGGATGATAATCCTGTAATTCGCAATCCAAATACACTTTTGGGTTCGAAAGTAAAAGTTTATAAGGGACGAGGTAGTGATGAATATCCACCTGGATATCTTAATCCTATTAATACTAAAATTATTCAAAAAACTATTAATATTGATAGTAGGTTTAGAGATCAATACTATAATAGTAAGAGTTCTGATTTTCATATTGATTTACCTGAAACATTTCGTAAGGTAGTTCATTTATCTTTAACTTCATATGAACTTCCTATTAGTATATATGGTATTAATAGTTGTAATAATCATTTTATAATACAGAGTAAAACTAGTAGATATAACATTGATATATCAAACGGTAATTATTTTACACCATTTTCTAGTAGAATTTTTAGTTTAGATGCTAGCTCAAATATTTTAAATAAAGTAAATAAAAGTTTAAATAATGTTGGGTTATTTGATATTTCTTATAATATTGACCAAGTGAATGGTAAAAGTTATTTTACTACTACAAATACTGATTATGAAATATTTTTTAATAGAGATATTTGTGGTAATGATGACTTACAAACTCCATTACCATTAAAGTTAGGTTGGAATTTAGGATTTAGAGTAGGTCACTATTATCTAACTAAAGGGAATAAAGTATGGAGTGAAGCAACTATTAATTTAGATGCACCTAAATATTTATATATATGTATAGATGATTTTACAAATGCTGGAAATAATGGTTTTGTAGCAACTTTTAGTGATTCTACATTATCAAAAAATATAATAACTAGAATAAATTATTCTCAAGCATTACAAGTTGATGGTGTTTATAATAGAGGTTTTGACAATGTGGTTTTTAATTCTGATAGATTTTATCATGGTCCTGTTGATATTAAAAAATTACGTATTACGATTCTAGATGAATATGGAAGAGTAGTAGATTTAAATAATATGGACTGGTCTTTTACATTAAATCTAGATATATTATATAACTAATTTTTCTAATTGTAATAATTGTTCTTGTGTATTTATACCTAATATTTCATTAGAATCATTTAAAAAACTAAAATTTATTTTATAATTATTTTTATAAAGTAATTCAAAAATTTGTGTAAGATAATATTCATTATTAGAATTATTATTATCTATTTTGTTAATAAATGCAAGTAAAAGTGGTATACTAAAACTATAAATACCTGAATTAATAATATTAATTTTTCTCTCTTCAATAGTACAATCTTTTTCTTCAACTATTTTTTCTATATTTTCATTTTTAACTATTATTCTCCCATATCCATTAGGATCATTTATTTTTGAAATTAGTATTTTACAGTGTATATTTGAATTTTCAAAATTTTGTAACATATTATTAATAGTTTCTATTTTTATTAAAGGAACATCTCCTGATAATATACAAACTTTATTTACATATTGTGAACATTTTGATAAAATATTTGTACAACATTTTATTGCATCGCCTGTTCCTAGAGCTTCTTTTTGAAAAACAAAAAATATTTTTGAATCTAATATCTGTTTTTCAATATATTTTTCAATTGTAGATTTAATTATATCATAATATTTTCCAACTACTATAATAATTTTATTTACATTTAATTCTATGGATTTTTCTAGAATATGTATAATCATTGGTTTTTGATTTATATTATGAAGAACTTTTGGTAATTCTGAATTCATTCTTTTTCCTAGTCCTCCAGCCATAATAATTATAACTGAATCTGTATTATTAAAACTTTTTTTATTATTTTGCATTTTTATAATATTTTAAAAATATTTTTATAATCTTTTAAAAATATTATAATAATTAATTTTCTAATATCTTATAAAATTCTTGTACTTTTTTATTAACTTTTATTTTTGTAAAATCAAAATTTTTTAAATATAGTCCTTCTAATGTTTTAATTCTTGATAAGGCTACATAGGTTTGACCACATTCAAATATCTCTTCCCCTATGTCTATTAATGCTTTATCAAGAGTTACTCCTTGTGCTTTGTGAATAGTTATAGCCCAAGCATATATTAAAGGTAACTGTTGTACTGCAATTGCTGGTAATTTTTCACTTTGCCAAATATGTGGTGTAATAACTCTCACATTACCATCATTAAATTTTACTAAGGGATTGTCTTTTTGAAAATCAACTACAATTCCTTGACTTCCATTAATAATTCCTGCTTCTACATCTAAATTTGATATACACATTATAATTGTTCCAATACGTAAATTTAAGGTTTTTTCTGCCATTAAATTATCAGCTAAATAATCTATTTCTTGTTGTCGTTCTGTATCTGTAAATAAGGTTATATTTTGTATATGTTCTTTTGATAAAGGTAAATCTAACATATCAACTGGTTTCATTGTATAGGTTTTCTCACTTATTTTATCTAATTTGTTATACTCTTTTATATTAATATTGTCTACATCTTTTCGCCTTGGTAATAAAATTGTTGGATTTAATTCATCATTAAATTTTTTGTTTACACACTGTTCTAATGCTTTTATTCCATTTTTTGTAATTTTACCAACTCTTAATTTATTTAAAATTTTTGCGTAATTATTATCAGTTTGTCTAAAAATTGTTTCTAAAACAATTTGATTACTTGATGGAAATACTTCATTCCATAATGGTGATTCAAAACAAAATTGAGTTGTCTCTATTTCTTCTTCATCACCTACTGGTGGTAATTGATAAAAATCTCCTGCAAATATTATTTGCATTTCACCAAATGGTATATCACGTTGCCGTTTTACTCGTTTTGCTATTAGATCTATTATAGTAAATATTTTTAAAGATAACATACTTACTTCATCTACTATTAATAGTTCGGTTTTTGCCCAATTAGGCTTTTTATATCTGTTTTTTACTACACGATCTACTACTTGACTTATGGTTCCACTTGCTAAACCTATTCCTGAAAAGCCATGTAAAGTAGTTGCTCCACATTGTAGTAAAATAGCTGCACATCCTGTTAGTGCACATACGTGATATGCTTTATTATTTTTTTTTGCATCTTCTACAATAGCTTTTATTAAGTAAGTTTTACCCGTACCACCAGGTCCTGTAATAAATATATTTTCACCTTTCAAATATTTATCAAATATGTCTTGTTGTTGATTATTTAAATTATACATAAGTTTAATTAAATATAAAACTTTATTATTATGTCAATTTTATAAATTATTTATTTATAAAATTGCTAAATACTTAACGACGACGTGTACGACCATTACGACGGGATAATGTAGATAATCGCCGGGATTTCTTTCCTTTACGCTTTTTACCCTGTGAGAGAACCATACCAGTTAATAATGCATTAAGGGCTAAATTTTGTGAACCTCTCATACCACCTCTACGGCGGGATCGGCCACCTCTTCTTGTACGTCTTGCTCCACCAATCATTTATATATTTTAATAAGAAAATAATATAATTTTTCTAAAGTCTATTAATGTTTTCGATTTGGCATAGGCATACATATACTTTGAGGAAAGTTAAATCCACGAAGAGGATTTGTATTATTCCATCGTGCAACTGTTGCTTGAGTCTGTTTACGAATACCCATTTCTACAATTGGTACTATTGTAATATCACTATCTTTTGATATAGTATTTGGTGTACATTTATCATAAGACAGGTCTGCTAAACTACTTTGTCTATTTATTAAATAAGATCCTTCATATAAATCCCAATTTTGACTTATAGGCGCTGTTAATTTGCTATCTAATGGTTTTAGAAAAAATGTTGTTGCACTACAATCGTCTATTTTCACAGAAGCCTCATTAGGTAATGGATTATTTGGATCTATACCTTCAAAAAAATGTTTTTCTATTTTTCTTCCATCAGTTGCTGTATAATATCTACCTTTTGATATATTCATAAATAAATCATAACTACTAACATTAAATCCACCTACACTTGTTAATCGTTGATTTCCATTTATTGACATTGATGTTTGTACTGGTGTATTACTTGTTATTGATTTATTACCATTATTAGCTAATCCATTAGTTGTTGATACTAAATATAAATTTTCTGCTTTTTTTCTATTTATATAGTCATTTGCCGAGCTTATTCCATTTGCACCACGAGAAAAAGTACGAATATTATAATTTGACATATATAGTATTATCTTATTTTATTCTTAAAGTTCTAAGGAAATTGGACAATGGTCTGACCCATAGATATTACTTAATATATTACAACTTTTTGGAATAATATCTCTTGTTGTAAGAAAGTAATCTATTCTCCATCCTGAATTATTTTCTCTTATTTTTGGATTTAATTGACACCAATATGTATACTGGCTTTCTAATTTTGGATTTAGTTCTCTAAATACATCTACATAATCTTCATCTAAATATTCCTGAAACTGATTACGTTCAATATCTAAAAATCCGGCATCTTTATGATGCTTTTCAGGATGATGAACATCTATTTTATTATGTGCTACATTAAGATCTCCACAAATAATTGTTGAATTTAATTGTTTTAATATATTAATATATTGTTTAAAACTTTTATGCCATTTTTGTGTTCTAAAATCAAGTCTTGGACTTTCTAAGTTTTGTGAATTTGGAGTGTACACAGATACTAATATAAAGTTTTCAAATTCAATGGTTGTAATTCTCCCCTCTTCATCTTCATCTGGTGGATTATATTGACGAATTGGTTTAGTTTTAGACCATATTGCAGTTCCACTCAGTCCTTTTCTCTGTGTTGTACCTTTTGTACTTTCACAAAATCTGAAAGGATACATTTTTGATAATGTATCTGATAGAGTTATTTGACACTCGTCTGCCTTAGTTTCTTGTAAACAGATTATATCTGGTGATTCTGATAATAGTATATTTTCTAAATTACCTTTTTTAAGCATAGCTCGTAATCCTGCAACATTCCACGATATAATTTTCATTGCTCTTATTAACTTTTAAATGATAAAATAAAAATCAATTTTTATTTTATTATAATATATTATAGTGCTTTTAAAAAAGTGCTTTAATATCAGTGCTTTTATTTTAGTCTATTGTCATATCAAATTATATTATTTATATATTTTATATGACAAAAACGCTTAAATTAAGAAAAGGACCTTCTGATAGTGCTACTAAATTTAAAGTAGGAACAAAAAAGAAAGGTAATGATGGTAATATCTGGAAAATAGTCGAAAATAAAAAAGGTACTAAACGCTGGCAAAAAATATCTGATAAATCAAAAACAAAAAAATATAAACCATTAAAATTAGAAATAGACACAGAAAGTATTTGGGGTAAAAATAAAAATTTAGAAAAATTTTGGGGTAAATTAGCATCAGGAGAAGAACTTATATTAGTCTATACTGATGGTAAAAAAGAAAAAATTATTATGCCAAAAACACTAAAAGCAAAAAGTAATAAATATAAAGAATTTGAAAATGATAATAATATAAAAGCTATTATAACATCAGCAATGTCAAGTGATACATATGAATCATTATATAAAAAAGTTAAAAATATGACACCTGATGGAGTTATAAAAAATTATAAAAAATATTTAACTAATTATGGCAAAGGTGATAAAACTTGGTATTTATAAATTTGCACTATTAATATTTCTCTCTATATGTATATGAATATTAATATTACCGATCTCGTCTTACTCTTACTACCGATGGTTTCTGGATATGCTGTCTCTTCTATATGCGGTCCATCTAAAAATGCTGGTAAATCTGTAAAATTTAGACCACCGTCTTGGGTTTTTGGCGTTGTATGGCCTATTTTATACTTATTACTTGGTTATTCTTGGACTCAATCTCGAGAGTATAGTATTTATTACTTTTTATTAGTCGTTTTACTTAATATGTGGTTGGTCTTTTATGTATGTAGAAACAATAAAGTAGCTGGGATATATATAATTTTATTGTCTATTCTCTCTCTTTTATATATATTTATAAGTGTTAAAACTACTATTAAATATTATCTTGCACCATTACTTATATGGCTGTTATTTGCACTATTTTTAAATACATTTGAAGTTCAAAGTAAATAAAATTTTATATATATATTATAAATACAAATGGAATATAGTACATCATCTAGTATGGCAAAAGTATTTGTTAATGGAAAATTGGTTGATCAAAAAGGGTTTATGACAGAAAATGATGGTTCTAAAACTAGTTACCTTTTTAGTAATGATAATATTATTACTGGAGATATTGATAATAATAAGCTAAGAGAAGAAGAATTAATGCAGTTATTAGACTACCCTGCTTCTAGTCAATTATTAATTAACAGATTAAAAAAAGATTTTCCACTTACTCATTCTAAGCAAAGTAAAAAAAAATCTAAAAAGCGAGAGAAAAAACAGTCTAGAAAAAAATAAATTAATAGTCTAGATTTTTTTTTATTATATCTATTATGGGTTTGTTTTTTTTACTCCTATCATTTGTTTTATTGTAATTTTTTTGTTTGAGAGAATTATATATCATATTTATTTTACCATTATCTTGATAAATAGTATCTAATTTAGTCAAATTTTTACTAATTATTTTTTTGATAAAATTTAATATATTTTTTTTTTCAAATTCTATTTGAGGAGTATTAAATTCTACTACGTGAATACAGTCATTTCTCTCTATTCTTGAATTAGTACCTTCAGTTTCATAAATAAAATAATCTGATTCAGAATTATATTCTTCGGCTAGATCAGAAAGAAATGATTTTATTTCACTTATCCTATTGTTCTTCTTGATATCTATAGATATTTCAATAACCAAACCCATTTTATAATTTATCTAAATAAAATATAAAATTACTAATTTTTAATTTATAAATATATTATAAATGTTTTCAACTGCCGAGAATTCTATGATACATCTTAATGCATTAACATTTAATCAATTATTTTTTATTATATTTATTATATCAATTATTATATTTTGTCTTGGTATATTATTTTCAATTCATAAAGCTATTTCTAATGATAAATATGGTGATTTAAGAAGCATTGCTAATATTTGTTATACAATATACTTTTTTTGTGTACTTGTATTTGTTGGATATATTACTTTTACTGCTTCAAAAGTTGTACTATTTTAATAAATATTTTTTTTAACTTAAATATTTGATTTATACTAATATAATAGAGAGATATGGAAAATTCTACATGTTTAATCAATCATTCTACTGATAATTTATATGATAGTACTAATAATTTTTTACGTAGTTTTTTTATATGTTGCGGTGTATTTATTACTGGTAGTACTTTTGCTCTATTAGTTACTGCTCGTTTATTATTTCGAGAAGTTCGCAAAGAATATAATAGTTTATATGGATATGATAGTGAAGATGAAGAGCATTTTAATTCTAAATTTTTAAAAGAATATTTAGAGATGAATTCAGATACGGAAGATAATAACAAAAATTATGATATTAAAGATAAAATTGTTACCGAACAGTGTCCTAGAGGATTAGTAATTTTAGGTTATGATTTAGATAATAAATGTTTTTATTACTATTCTGATTATAAAAATATTGATTATCTATATTTAGAAGTTATAGCAAGGAAATTTGTAGTAACTAATAATTGCAAACATTTATTAATTAATAGTAAAAAAGAGTTTATAAGAGTAGCAAATAGACAGTTAGAAAAACAAGATGAAGATATTGATTTATCTAATAGTGTTTTTGCTCATCTTAAACCTAGTGAAAAAAATAATAATAAAGTATCTATTGATTATAATTTAAAAATTAAAGATAAAGAAATTCCGGCACCTGATAATAGTAATAAATATACATATAGAGGTAAAATTTCTGAATATATACCTGTAAATGAAATTTTAGAGAAGCGACAAAAAGTTAGTGATGAATTTGAAAATATAGATTATGAAAAATTCAAAAAGCTATGTTAAATTTTAAAAAAATTTATTATATTATAAGAGAGAATGTTTGATCCAAATCGTAATTTACTTAATATGGTTGCGCATGAATATTTAACCCATGAAATTAATAAAAAAATTAGTAGTGATGATAGTGATAGAATAGAAGATGCGTCTGAAATTGCATATATAATTCTTCAACATCCTATCGTTAAACAAAAGTTAGCTAAAGTTGTCAGCAACATAGATGATTTTGAAGATACTGTATTTGGTCAAGCTAGACATGATATTATTGGTGCAATTCCTTTAGAAGCTGGAGAAACTATTAATGTAGCATTAGATTTAGTAGAAGATACTTATAAAACTGGTACGAAAGGTATTGATACTATTAGTTTAGGAAGAGTACTATTTGAATCTCTTAATAAATTACCTAAACCAAAAAGTTCTACTACTGGTGGAACACGTCGAAAATTAAAACGACTACGTAAGCGAAAAATGACTAATAAATATAAACAACACCGATCTAAAAAGTCTAAAAAATATAGAAAAAAAAAGACTAAAAAATACTAATTTAATATTTTTTATTAAATTAATATTAAATTATTACTTAACTAAACCTTCAAGTTTCATTGATCTAATTAACCGAGTCATACCAATTCCACCTCCACATCTCTCAAAGAAATCAAAATTTAAATAATCATCTAATTCAACATCTGTTCGCTCTTTCCCAAATAATTCATATAGTTTTTCTCGATATCCACCATCCATAATAGAATTAAAACGAGTTCGCATAATTTCTTTATCAGTTTCACGCTCTGCTGAACCAATTGTTTCTTGACCACTAAGAATAACATCAACCTTATTTGATGAATCACTGCCACTACGTTTCATATTCCAAAATGGATTAGTAAACTCTGGAAAATGTGTTAAAAAGAATGTTGGACTATGCTCTTTATATAACCGCATCTCATGATCATGATCTAGTTCTTTTGTATCATACTCTTGTGCAATATCTACATACTTACCTTCAACAAATTTTCCCACATCATAACCTAGATGTTCTAAAAGATCTTTCTCTAACTCAATTAATTTATCCATTCCACCTTTCATTTCAAATTCAAAAAGTGGGAAAATTAAGTCATGACGATCTTGTTTTGGCTCTTTCTCCATTCTATAACTTGTTGTTAAACAAAAATAACCTGCTGGTTCTGGATTTTTAAGTAATTCATACTCTAGCCACATCTGCCCTGTCTGTGGAAGTGGCCAGCAATTACCAGCATAATTAAATGTGCCAACATTGAAAGGATCTTCACACGCAGCTAAAATACTTAAACGATTCTGTGTTGATACTTCAAGAAAATTTTTTGAAAGGAAAAAAGCTCTGAGTTTTGATACTACTTCGTGATATTCATGTGTATTAATAATTAGAGAACTTTGGTATGGTATATTAATATTATTTGTAGAATAATAGCTGCTTAATGGTGTATCTTCTTTGTTCACGCAATTTGCTGAGCACTGAGAAGTTTGAGCAACAGATGCCTCCATTTTATTTAATAAACAAAATTTTTTTAAATAATTTTATAAAATTTACAGTTTATATTTTATAAAATTATTTTTTATTATTCCACTTAATAAATCCTAAACTTTTTTTAATATTAAAAGAATCTCCTAAAATTTCTTGTGCCTTTTTAAAAGCTATTTTTTCTTTATCTGTTAATTGTGATAAATATTCTTTAATAATACTATCTTCCATTTTAATATAATAATTATTTAATTAATTATTTTCAATTTATTTATCTAATTATTTATTTAAAAGGGTTTCCCTTATTTTTAAATATTTGAAATTATTAAAGTGATGACTGAACTAATTAATCAAGGAGGTTTTGGTTGTATATTTTATCCTGGATTTAATTGTAGTACTAATTTTAAAAAAAATACTAAGAGATTAGTTTCTAAAGTACAACTTAATCATTTTAATGCAAAAAATGAAATATATATTGGATCATTAATTAAAGAGATTAATAATTATAGACTATATTTTTTACCAGTTATAGATAGTTGTAATTTATCATTAGCAAGTATTGATAGTAATATTATAGATAAATGTGAAATTATTGAAAAAAATATCGATAAATACAAGGTTCTTGAACTACCTTATTTAGAAAATATATCATTTAATACACTTTTTTCAGATACACAAAGAACTACTCAACATCTTTTTTTAACATTTATTGAGACATATAAATATTTGGTTATTAGTATACACGAATTAATTAAAAAAAATATTGTACATTTTGATATTAAAGAGCAAAATATACTTTATAGTAATAAATATGAGAATCCTATATTAATTGATTTTGGATTATCTATACCTATTCATAAATTATCTAATACAAATTTTAAAGACTATTTTTATGTATATGCACCTGATTATAGTTTATGGTGTTTAGAAATTCATATTATTAATTATATTCTACATAAAGGTACACTTACTAAAAGTGCTATTGATTTAACTATTGAAACCTATCTTAATAATATTTCTGCTTTTAGTAGTCTAAGTGATGAATTTAAATCTCACTATAAAACTACTGCTTCTAATTTTTTCTATAAATATCTTAAATTTGATTCAACTGATATAATACGTGAATTACTTGAATATAATCAAACTTGGGATTTATATTCGCTTAGTGTAATGTATCTTAGATTTTTAAATAAATTATTTCATAAAGGTTATTTTGAAAATAGTTTTATAACTAGCTTTTCACAATTAATATTACAAAATATTTCCCCTATTCCAGATAATAGATTTTCTCCAATTGATACATTAAAGAACTATACTAATATATTTTTTATTAAAGAGGTTCCTGAAAATTATTTTATTTTAATTAAAGAATTAGAAAAAGACAGTATTAATCAATAGTTATCTAATTTATAATAAATATTGATTTTTACTTATACGGTTTACCTTTTTTACCCTTACGATTTTTAGTTTGTCTATGACCTTTTCTATGATAATATTTATCACCTTTATGTGTAACAAAATCTAATTTTCCTTTACGAGTATGTGATGGTTGTCCTTTTTTAGGATGTTTTGCGGTTGACGATTGACCTTTCCAATTGTGTGCAGCCTGTTTAAAAGCTACTTTATGATCTAATCCAGGAGTTGCTTGTTTTAAACGAGCTAATTCTTTTCTCATAAAAATATTAAATGCAGAAAGTTTACGACCTCCTCGTTTTGCAGTTTTACTACCCATTATATACATATTGATAGAAAATAATTATATTTCACTAAATATAATTATTTTAACTATATAGTATAGTATTTAATACACTTTCTTGAAAATATTCTTCTTCTTGTATTATCATTTCTTGAGAGATAATGTATGAAAAACGATTTAAAAAATTTATATTATTTACTGTCTCAGTATTTGTTAGTATAGGAAATTCTAAATTATAACTTATATCATTTAACATATAACTTTCTGTATTAAGATTATTTGTTTCTCTACTAATTGCTGTCTCTGTTGTCGCTATCTCTTTTTCTGTCTTTTTTTTTTCATAACTTAGTAATTTAAATCTACAAACTGGACAAATTGCATTCTCATCTTTTAACCATCTATCTATTCCTTCTGGAGAGAAAATATGATTGCATGGCAATTGTGAAACTATTGTATCTTTTGTAAATTCTGTATGATATATTGGACAAATATGATTTTTATGTAAATGGGGATCATATTTTAGTTTTTTTATCTGTTTTTCACCTTCTTCTGATAATACATTTTTAAATTTTGATTTCTCTCTAAAACTTTCATTTATTACATAATTTACTATATTATTTTCTATCTCATTGCTTGATAAATCTTCTATTAACATATTTGTGCCTACTAATAATAAACTTTCTAATAATCCTATTCTTCTTCCTTCATTTAAAAAAGTTCCTATTAAACTTTCTCTATATGTTCCATTATTTGATGCATCTAATTCTGTTATTAAATCTTCTACCTCATTATTATTTATATTATTCATTATATAACATTAATAATATAAATTTAACTTATTTTTATAATTAATCTAACATATAATCACTATATAGACTTATCTTTGGCTCATTCCAAAGATTTACTACTACTTCTTCTAATTTATTATATCTATTATTATTTAATTCATTTACTAATACATTCCAAGATGTTAGATCTTTTAACATTGCTGATCCATTTTCACTAAATGCATTTAGTAATACTGGAGAATTTCCACTTAACATACTTGTATTTGGTGTACTTGAAAGTGATGGAAATCCTGTTGTTGATCTTAAATTCCAAAATACTATATGGGGTAGTAGATATGGTGTTCTATAAACACTATTTATACCTGCATCCGCATATTTTTTCTCTATTCTATCAAACATTGTTCCAGAATAATCTGTTCTACACTGATCAATTTGCATATCTGAACAGATTAGTAATGTAAAATTCTGCATCTCAAATGGACTAATATTATTTACAATAGCTGTATTTAAAATCATATCTAAAGCTGCATCAAAATTTGTATTCATACCCCATTCTGCCTCTTTTATCTTTTCTACCATACCAACAAAATCTAATCCGTCTAGATTTACCCATTCTGGCTTTGCACTAAATGTCATAACTCTTTTACCTAATTTTGATTTCTCTGCTACGCGTAATCCTAATCCAATTGCAGAATATAGTGGTAAACTATTATCACACTCCATTGATCCAGATGTATCTACCATAGCAATGATATTCCCTAATGAATTATTTTGTTTACTATTTTCATTCCATTGCATATTTAATAAATCTCTCTCATCTGTTGTACTATTTTCATTCCATTGCATATATGATAAATAATGTAATGCATCTTTTACAAAATCTACTAATGATACACGTGCCCCTTTTACCCTCTTTTTTCCTTCTCTACAGTCATTTAAATATTTCTGATAATGTTCTTTACACTCTACTCTATCTGATAATTTACTTGGATAAATATACCGATCTTTTCCTCGTTTACTAACCATATTAAATGCACATGATTGTTTTCGCATCGTAATACTTGTTACATTTTTATCAAAATTTATATCTTTCCAATCATTACTACATTGATATACCTGAACTGTATTTAACTCTTTATTTAGTCTACTAATTAGTTGTCTAAAATGTGTTAGTGCTTTTCGGGTAGCTGCCTTATGTTGTGCATCTGACATTGTACCTAAACGATTATCAAACCATTCACTATAGTATTGTTTTGCAATTATTGGAGTGATCCAACCAAATTTATTTGATTTCTCTCGTGGAATCCACTTTGCCAGTAAACTTTTATTTTTACTCTCTTCATCAGTTTTAAGACGTTCACAAATTAATTTTATTACTACTTCAATTAATGGATCTCTATCTATATTACTAGTGTACATAATTCTCTCATAAGTATTTTTAAGATGATAATTGCAGAAATATTTTAAATCTTTATATGAACCATATGGATGTTCTCCATTATCTAATACTACTAAACTTTTTAATACCTCTTTGCACATAATTTCTATCTTATCTTTATCTACCTTATCTTTGTATTTATCTGCAAAATTATATAGTTCACTAATTAACATATAAGTTAAACTATATTCACCTTTTCCTGCTACTATATCTCTAGTATATCCAATTAATTTATAAATAACTTTTACATATTCTAAATTTACATCACCAATAAATACTAATTTTAATATTTTTTCATATTCTCTTTTTAATCCTTCAATATTTTTACTTCTTACTAATTGAAATTGAAATTGAGTTATTAATTCTTGCACATTATTACTTTTCCATCCATATTCTAATGAATTATTCTCTCCTAACTCAAGAGCTTCCATCTTATCAAGCGCGGATGTTAGTGCTGTCATTGTTTATCTATAATATTATTTATGTTTTAAATCTTTTTTTATATCAATTTTGTGACCTTCTTGTTTTACGATTTTTTACATTTAGAATTATTTTTTTTGTTGTATTATTACTATTTGTTATTACTTTATAAATATAATAAATACAATTTAATTTATTAAATATATTTAAACTGGGATTTAACTCTATAGTATCAACTATTTCTAATTTTCTATAAAAATTATTATTTATTTTATTATTTATTAATTCTTCTATATTATTTTTACTTATATCTATATTAAAATATGATAATGATATTAATTTGTGTTTATCTAACATATTAAATTGGTTATCTTTTATTATATATAGTTGTCTCTCTCGTGTAATTATACTATTTTCTACTGACTCTATTTTATTTTTTATACTATAAACTTCATTGTTTTCATCTACATAAAAAAAAGTTAAATTTATATTATCTTTTTTATTTTTGTTATATAAACTTTTTAATTTATCCATTAACTATAATTTATAATTTGAATTTTCTATCAGATTATAAACTAATTACCAATCCTCAACATAGTCTTCTTCATCTTCTGATTCTTCATCTATTTCATACATATTATCTGAGTCATCTAAATCTTCTGGATACACCATATTCCAATATGGTGATATATCTCCTAATAATCTATTTAATTCTTCTCTATATATTAAACGATCTTCTAATATTTTTTTTGCCATTGCAGGATTATAATATGGCGAAATTTCAGACTCCTTATTTTTATGAACTGTTTTTTCTTTACTATTTTGTTTACATTGTGACAAATATATCCATCCTTTTGGTAATTCTCTTTCTTGCTTTTTATTTATTGTCACTTGAACTTTATTTACTTTATCTTTATATATATTTTCAGCCTTTTCTTCTTTATTTTCAATATCTTTCACTAAATCTGGAAATTCAACATTTGCAATATTAAACTCTTCTCTTTTTACATTTTCACTAATCCTATACTTTGACTCTTTTACAAACATTTTTCCTTTTCCATTATTATTACCTCTTTCTCTATGTATATAAGAATTTTGTTTTGACTGACCTCTACCGGATGATTGATCTGCAAGTTGCTTTAGTGATTTTCCAGTTGTACTACGTTGTTTTTGATTATTATAATTATCTGGAACAGTTGTTTTGAAAATATTTTCTCGTTGACTATTTTCTATCTTATTAACTGGTTTTTTTTGCGAAGAACTATTAATATTTAAATCCTTGAACCTATCTGCCATTATTGTTTTCTTTCTGTCTTGCGTGTTTTTGATATGTAGAAAAGATATCTCTCTATATAATATTTTTTTACTTTTCAATTTTTTTTAACTTATTATTAGATATCTACTTAAAGTTAATACATTTATATAATATGTCTCTTAACAGCTAAAAAATTAAATTTATTAAATATTAAGCGCATGTATAATTGTTTATAAGAGACAGCATTCAATATTTTATTGAAATATTTCAATAAAATATTTAAATAAATATATACTTTACTTATATGGAATTTATTACAAATAGAGAAAAAAATATTTATACAGTTCCTAATAATTTAAATAACAAATATATTATTACTTTTCTATCACAATATAGTTTAATTTCGTCTACTAGTGATAGTGATAATGATGATTTTATTACAATTACTACAAATTCTATTGAAACATTAGAAGATTTTGAAAAAGGCAAAGATCAAAGCGATAAAGATATATTTGTTAATAAATTTATTTATGATATTGGATGCCAAATATTATTACTTAAAGCGAATCAGATTAGTATTAAACATTTTAATCTATCTGATATTGTAGTTTTAAACTCCGATATATTTCTTTTTATTAATCCTAATATGTTATATAAATTACTTAATAAAAAAGCTATTGATATATCTGTTCCAGAGTATACACATGGAACATTTACTCTAGATAGTATTGATAGTAAATCACTATTTTTACCACCTGAATTTAGTGAAAAAAATAAATATTATTATTATACAACTTCTTATTATAGTTTTGTAAAACTACTATTACATTATTTTAATATAAAAATCGACGATATTGAACATACTAGTTTATATTTTTTTTGTAAAAGATGTCTAGCTGAAACTCCTGTAGATAGAGTTTTTTTATTTATTTAGACTTATTAAACTTTTTATTTAGAAATCTATTTCCTTGACTAACATGATCTGTTGAATAATCACATGTTTTACATACTACAAAATCATCATCTGTACTGAATACTATTTTCTTTATATTTAATTTACATATCATATTAAAACAGTTACTACAAGGTGCTGACATTTTATAATTTCCACAAGTATCAGTTCTCACTATATACAGTGTTGTCTTCTTAAAATGCTTGTCATTTATACGACCCTTTTAAAGTAGCCCCCGTCGTTGAAATTGAGTGCCACATATCACGCAGTGCTGCCATTTCTGCGTGACAAGAACAGGTATTATTAATAAATCCATCATATGATTGTGTTCTTCCTGAATTACACCCGCGTCCCCGTACTTTTCCATTTGTCACTGCAACTGCACCGTGACGATGCTGTTGGGTTGATTTACTAGCTTCCAAAGAAGCCAAAGACAAAAACTGTTGATCAGACCTGCTCAAGACAATCGCCATAGTTACTACAAAATATTATACGTTATAATATTTTTCAATTTTTTAAAATTGAAAATTATTTAAAATTTTAATAATAATCTAATAATAATGGAGAGAATGCAAAATCTAGGATATTTATTTCCTGATAATTACTATATTTTAAATATCTTTCTTACTAATAGCGTACCGAAAACTATTGTTAAAAAATACAAATCAATTATGAATGAAAATAATAGTATATTTGAATATGGTTCTAATAAATATATTGTTGATCATCCATATATTGATGCTGGAACTGATCTATATTGTATATCTAATTTAAATATTGAAAATGGGTCATTAAGTAATAAGATTGATTTAGGTGTTAAATGTTCAATGATTTTTGTTTCTACAAATACTATTACAAAACAGACTACTCGGACACCTTGTGGATATTATCTATATCCTAGATCTAGTACTGGTTCTAAAACACCACTTAGACTCTCTAATCAGGTTGGTATTATGGATTCTGGATATAGAGGAAATGTTATCGCATGTTTTGATAATGTTGATCATAAAAATCAATTTAATGATAGTCAATATGAAGTTGTTGTAGGTAATCGTTTAGTTCAAATTTGTGCTCCTAATATTACATATCCTACTGTTCTTAATATTGTTTCTAGTGATACTGAATTAGATATTCCTCAAACTAATAATTCACGCGGAACTGGTGGATTTGGTTCTACTGGATACTAAATATTAATTAATTATAAATATTTAGTTATTTATCTTCCCACTTTGAAACCTCGTCTAGTTAGCATTCGATGTGCTTTATTTGCAACTCTTTTATAACTTTTTTTGCTATGTCTTGGTGTTGATCTACCTTTATATGTATTTTTTTTATTTCCCCACTCTTTTGCTCTTACATAAGCAGCCCAAAGCCCTTTACTACTAACTTTACAGGTTCCTTTACTGCATATAGGAAAATCTGGATGTTGCCGATCACCTGGTGTTTTTTTTCCTAAAAAACATTTTGATCCACACTTACGATACATACGAGTACGTTCTTTACCAAATGGTGCCATTTTATGCCATCCTGACCAAGGGACTGCACCACCTTTTATTTTTTTAGTTAAACTTGACATTATACTATATATATTTATTTTTTTATTAAAATTGAAATTATTAATAAAAAAATAATTATTTATTAATAATGACTACTAATATGGTATGTACTTTTTGTAAAAATAAAGGAATTCCTACTCCTCATAATCATACAGTAAGAAATTGGACATTATCAGATAAACCAGTTATTTGTCCTGTTTTATTAGCAACAGAATGCACTTATTGTAAAACAAAGGGACATACACGACAATATTGTCCTATTAGAAATACTATTAAAAATATAAATAATGATGATAATAGTACAGATGATAGTACAAATGATAGGGATTGTAATTTAAAACGTTTAAATAAAAATCCTAATAATAATATTAAAAATAAACAACAAAAAATAATTTAGATTAAATTTTATCTGTATTATCAGTTTTAATTATTTTTACTGTTTTATCTTTTGGTTTTTTTGTGCATGTTTTAACTAGTGTTGCAATTATTCTTAATACTACTGTAAAACATCCTGTTAACTGTTTTTGTGTAGTTTTATTATTAATATTTATCTCACCTTTCGATGCTTTAATTATAAGATCCATTGTGTTTTCTAAAACATTATTTTCTATAATATCTAATATTAACTGTTTTTCATTACCATTATCAACTAAATCTTCTACTAAAACGTTTACTACTTTTAATACATTATCATGTTTTTCTGATCCAGGAATATTTAACTCTTCAACTAATTCCATTGCTTCTTTTAAAACAATGTGAATTGTTTTAGTTGTTAATTTTTCTAATCCCACACGATCTTTGAGACTTGATACCAAAGAGACTATTAATTCACTATTTTCAACCGACATTATATTATTATATACTATTATATTTTTAATTGGCTTATAATAAGTATCATAAATACTTATTATAAAAACCCCTGGCGAGATTCGAACTCGCAACCCCCAGATTAGAAGTCTGGTGCGCTATCCAATTACGCCACAGGGGCAATAATAGTTACTAGTCTTTCGACTATAATAAAATATTCCCTAGCGGGCTCGAACCGCTGGCCACACGATTAAAAGTCGTGCGCTCTACCAACTGAGCTAAGGGAACTTAGAGTATAGTAATATAATATATTACTCTATAGCGCTCCGTACTGGGATCGAACCAGTGACATTGCGGTTAACAGCCGCACGCTCTAACCAACTGAGCTAACGGAGCAGGATGCAAGGATCATTTAATATCTAAAAATGATAATAAAATTTGCTGTATGATCCATTATTTAAGGCTCGTCTATAGACGAATTATTTACTATAAGATTACTCTTATATAATAAATGCACGGAGTGGGGTTTGAACCCACGAGGCTTTCGCCAGCAGATCTTAAGTCTGCCCCCTTAGACCACTCGGGCATCCATGCTCTTAATTTTTGCAGCCAACAATTATTCATATTTAATAGAATATGATCGCTGTGTGTTGGCTTTTTTATTTGCTGTCAACATTTAATTATTTAAATAATTTTTTTGCTGTATGTTGACAAAAAGCTCCCGGCCAGATTCGAACTGGCGTTGGAGGATTCAAAGTCCTCAGTGATTACCTCTACACTACAGGAGCATAATTTCTCGAACCTGGACTCGAACTAGGGACTAGACCCCAAAAAGACGCCCACTCTACCAACTGAGTTATCCGAGAACAATATTAATTATATATATAATTACTATATTAAAATATATATATGCTCACGCGCGGGCTCGAACCGCGGACTTTTGGCTCATAAGACCAACACTCTAACCAACTGAGTTACGCGAGCAAACTGGGATTAATAGTTATATGCATCCCATTACATATTACACTGATGATATATCTTTAAATTGTTTGATATATATATATATATTTTACTGCATTATATGCCTAAATTATATTTTTTATTTTTATTTTTATTTTTATTTATATAGTGCATTATTTTAAGTGTTTTTTTTTAAGCTAATATATTATAAAAAATTGAAAAAAAATAAAAAAATAATTTTATATATACTTACAATGATGTCACTTCTTTCCCGCGTTGGCAGTGGTCGTATCTCTACTCCCGCTACTGAATCTACTAATAATACTGGCAATGATGCCATTATTGAATCGATCACTTGTCCTATTACTGGTATGCCAATGACTGATCCTGTTCAAGGACCCGATGGTCATACATATGAACGATCTGCAATTACTGAATGGTTAAATAGAAATCCCACATCACCTCAAACCAGAGAACCTATGCAAGTTTCACAACTTAAAGTTAATGCATCCATCAGATTTCTCTGTGATAAATATCATAAGGGTGAATTTGGACAGGTTACTACTTCACGACCTACACCAAAAATTACTAGTGAACATATCAAAGTTAATCATACACAACATACTGATTCTTCCAAAAAAAATATTATGATTTCATTTAATATCGATAATGATACATTTCCTAAAGACGTTGAACATTTACCACAAGATATTGTTATTGCAATTGATCGTTCTGGATCTATGACACAATCGGTAGAAGCAAAAGATGCTGATGGTAAACAACTTGAGGCTGGTTTCTCTGTTCAAGATATTGTTAATCACGCAGCTAAAACTGTTGCTAAAACTCTTAATCCTACATCTAGACTTGCTATTATTGTATTTGATAATCAAATCGAAATCTTATTTGATCTTAAACCTATGTCTCAAATGAATCAGTCACAGGCTATTGCACAAATTGCTGATATTAAACCACGAGCTCAGACTAATATTTATGGAGCCATTGAAAAAGCTATTGAAATTCTTGATATTCGTGATGATAAAAGTAATAATAGTGCGATTATTATGCTTACTGATGGTATTCCTAATATTTCACCTGCCCGCGGTGAAGTCGAAACTCTTAAAAAGCTAAGAATTAAAAAGAATTTTACTGCTCCTATTTATACATTTGGATTTGGATATAACTTACAGCGTGGTCTTCTTTATGATATTGCTAAGTATGCTAATGGAGCTAATGGTCATATTCCTGATGGTGGAATGATTGCAACCGTATTCTGTAACTTTATTGGAACTATTCTTACTACTGTTGCGATGAATCTACAACTGCATATTTATACTCCTGGTGTTACTCTAATGGGAGATTATATCTCCAACTATAATAGCGAATTTGAAACAACTATTTATGATCTTGGTACTGTACAATATCAGCAATCGAGAGATATTGTATTTAATCTTGGCGATACTCAGCAAGTTAAATATTGTTTTAGTTATAAAATTGGTGGCGCACCTTACAAATCAGAAACATTTGATATTACTCCATCTACCCTAGACATCTCTTCTAAGTTTAATACTGAATATCTTAGATATAAACTTGTAGAAAATATTCGTACTCTTCTTAATTACGCTAGCTGTGGCGATTATACTGCTGCTGGTAATCTTATTGATCAATTTGAAAGTACTCTTAAATCAGCCGAATCTAATTTTAATATTATCGGTATGATTCATAATTTATCTGATGATGGTACTGGACAAGGTCAAATCAAAATGGCTTCTACTAATCCAACATATTTTAAACGTTGGGGAGAATATTACTTAGACCAACTTTCACGAGCACTACTTCTACAAATTAAACCGAATTTTAAAGATACTGCTTGTCTATTTGGAGGAGATGTGTTTAATAGTATTGTAGATAAGGCAAGTGATATCTTTGATTCTCTTCCTCCACCTACCCCATCTAACATATCTACTTCTAATTATGGTTCGGGCTATCGTAGTGCTGGTTCTACACCTGCACCAGTAGTTAATATGTCTGCTTATAATGATCCTCAGGGAGGATGCTTTACAGGAGATGCTACTATTATTCTTGCTGATAAATCTAAAAAACTTGTTAAAGATCTTATTCCTGGAGATCAAGTTCTATCTCTTACTGATCCATATGGTCTAAAACTTGGATTTGCATCTGCTACTATTGTTTGTATCTTAAAAACAACTACCAATGGATACAATAATCTTGTAACAACTGAAAATGGCCTTAAAATTACTCCATATCATCCTATTATTTCTCGAGGTGTTTGGGTATATCCAACAAATATCTATGAAACTAAATCTGAAAAATGCTCTGAAGTTTATACTATTCTTCTAGATAATTATCATACATTTAATCTTAATGGATCTTGGGTTATTGGTATTGGACATAATTATAAAGCCGGAATTTTAGCTCACGATTATTTTGGTAGTGATAATATTATCAAAGATCTTATGAAACATAATGACTGGCACACTGGCATTATCACAATTACATCTTCACAATTTGAACGAGATTATATTACAAATGAAATTTGTAGTATTAATACTAATACTATTAATAATAATACAATTAATATTACACAACAGCCAATTGCTATTATCTAGGTTTAAATAAAATTAATAAACTTACATAAAGATTTTTTTATATATTATTTATATGCCCGTGTTTGTTGATAGACCATTACAAGCTTCTATGCTTAAAGATAAATATTTTTTACTTAATCAACATTTACTAGAATGTTATGAAATAATTAGTAAAAATTATGAAAAATCTAATAAAACTGAAACTTATAATATTTCGGCTATGCTTCGAAAACATAAAGCTCTAATTGCTAGATTACAATTTGTTGGTAAAAAAAAACCTAAGTCACTTTTAATTTTACAAAATTTTGCAAATACTAGAGAGAAAAGTATTGGTTTTGCTATTTTAACTAGTACTCTTAATAATCGCAAACTTTTTTCTATGTAATTTATACCTACTTTGATAATGGTATAGAGAGAAATATATAATTATATAATTATATAATTATATATGTCAGCAATAAAAAGAATTAATAATGAAATTAATCGAAAATTTCCAAAAACAATTAAAGATCTTTCAATACCTTATCGATTTTCATTTATTAATAGTGATATAGATTTTACTAATACTAATCAGATTCAAATTTCAGTTGATCTTTATAATAAACAATTATTTACTATAACTTTTACTAATACATATCCTTTTACACCACCACGTCTATTTATAAATACTAAAAATGGTAATAAAAATTATAATAGATGGTGTGGTGATATTACTAATACTATTAATAAACGATTATTTCTCTCCTCTACTAATATTTTAATTGCATCCTTTTTCTCTATTGATATGAATACTACTCTTTATAAAAAATTTAAAAATGCACCTAGTAAATTTCCGATATCTTGTTTATGTTGTGAATCTATTACTTGTTCTGGTAAATGGAATCCTAGATGTCAAATTAAACAAGTCATTGAGGAATATATGTTTAATAAAAAATTTTTATTTTTTACGTCACCTATTGGTCTAAAATTAATTATGCCAATATTTTATAATGACAGATGGAATATTCCTGAAGATATTATATTACATATTTTTCTATTTATTATTTGAATAGGCAAACATTGGATGGTCACAATAATCATACCAAGGATCCATTATGCCGTTTCTCTCACAATAATAATCTAAATCTTCTACTGTCCACTTATAATTTATAATATCTTTCCAGTTTATTCCAAATTTTTTTTCAAAATTTATTTTTGCCTTTTTTTGAATTATATTTATAGCTACTATTTTTTGAATTATTATTTTAATATTATTTGGTATTTTATCTGGTAAATCACTTAATTGTATCATATTTTATTATTATACAATTTTATTATTATATCATTTTTATCAATTTTTAAAACTTTTTTTCTTATCAATTTTTAAAACTTTTTTTCTTTGATAAAAATGATCTTGATACCATTATCGATGCTAATATATCGCCTAATAATTGTGGTATTAAAAATTGTAATTGTAATGTTAATGTTAAAAATAATTCTAATATACTATTTATATTACTTATTATAGGATCTATTGAAATTAAAGTATATGCTATTTTTCTATTCATATTTACTCTTTTTGTTTTGTCATCTTGTACTGTATTAATCATCCATGCACCAAATACTGTACTATAATAACTATGCATTATAGAACTTATAAAACCTAGTATATATAATGCTATTACTTTTGGCCAAGTATCTATATGAGCACCAAGAAATTCTGCTGCAGTTTCTGGATCTGTACTTGGACCAAAATGCATAAATTTTTTTGAAAATGCTCCCATAAACCCTAAAATAAAGACAAAAATTAGAACCCATGTTGTAAATGTTGTTAATGCTAGTGTGGGATTTGTTAATTTTTTACCTAATGACATTATTATATATATATATAATATAATGAAAAAGACTTACAAGAAAAATAAAGTGAGAAGTAGAAACCCTTTTAGAAAAACTTTAAAGCGACATAAAAAACACATACGAATTACAAGAAAAAATAGAGTAGCGAGAAAAAAAAAGATGCAAGGAGGCACTGGTGGCTTATACGCATACCCTGCACAAGCTAATTTCTGGGAAGAAGGAGTTTCTAAATTTAGATCTTCTCCTGCATATTTATCCGGTGGAAGCAAAATTATGCCATTGCCTGTTAATATGCCTGTTTCTCCTTGGAATAATGTTTGGGGAAAAAAATCTGCAATATTTGATCAAAAATAATTTTATATTTATACTGTATATGCGTAAATATAGAAAAAAGACAAAAAAAAAAGTAAGATTTAGAAGAAATAAAACTAGAGTTAAGAGAGAAAAGATGCGCGGCGGTAATATTTCTATTCATCAACTTATGTCAACTATTGGAGCTAATCCTAATCCGTATCCATTTCATAAAGTTAGATATAATACAACTATTTCACCTCCATAATACTTTTATTTTATTAATATATATATAATGTCTAGTCCAGGAAGACTTACTGCTGCTGAAGGATTATTAGATTTACGACGTGGGGAAGATCAAGCTGCACATAGTTTATTATCATTAAGAAGTCCACACTCACCAAGATCACGCCACAGTGCACGCGCTGCTGTTGCCTCCGCTGCACAGTCAACACTTTTTTAGCTCAAGAAGCTGCTCGCCGTGCACGAGAATCTAGACTTGCTGTACATCGTCATAATGCTGCTGCAAAATTACAAGCAGCTACCCGTGGTAGAACAGTGCGTCGACGCAGTTGGCGACCAAAAGGAATGAGTTTGACAGGCTTTACAGTTGGGGTTGCTCCTCCAAGTAACCAAACTCGCCGTAATAAAAGACGTAATACCTCAAAAAAATCTAGTCCTCTTCCTAAGTATGTATCAACTGGTTCAACAAAACGCCGCCGAACAATGGGAGGTAAATATAAACTGAAAAGAAGAAAATCAAAAGGTAAGAAGAGAAAAAATTAAAATCAAAGAGAGAAATTATTAACACCTTAAATATTTTACTATATTATATTTTATAATGAAATATTTGTGCAAAGTAAAAAAAAACAATACTACACATTTAAGTCTTATTAAAAAGCAAATTAATTGTGATTTAATTGGCCGCCGGGTTCGTGTTCCTCAATGTTATACTGAGGTTGAAGATGATGGAGATGGATTTACATTTGGGGCTACTATAATTTCAGGTAATTTACATAGTGTTTGTATCATTTATGATTATACTTTTGAGAGAGAATGCCGCCCAATATGGCTGGTACGTAAATGGTTAGAACCTGAGACTGATTCTATTACTAATATATTACATAATATTAGTATTAATTAAAATATTGCAATATTTTGAAGAAATAAAACTAGAATGAAGAGAGAAAAGATGCAACATTTAATAATTTATTTATTATACATATATATATATGAAATATTTACGAAAGACTAGAAGAAAACATAAAAATATAAAAGGTGCGGGTGCTCGGATAGCCCAATCTCGTCGTACAACAGAAGCAGTACACTTCCAAACACGAGGCCTTGGCGGCACACCTGCACCACCTCCGGGTACTCTAGCTGCTCATTTAAAAAAACAAAATGAAGCTGAGGGATCTATATTAAACAAATTTATGGGTATTCGACCTTCTCAACTTAATAACATTGGAAACGATAACCAAGCACCTAATAATCTTTCATTACATCCATCTCAACGAGGAATAGATTCACCTCCAGCTCCATTTACTTTTTTTAAGCATCTTGCCGAACAAAGTCAAAATTCAAGGAACCGATTTGATAATCAATGGAATATCACACCTACAATCGACACCACCGCAAATAGCAGTAATATTTTAGAAAAGATTTATAAAGAAAGAATGAATGATCAGGACCGCCGTGATGTTTTAGATAATATTCGCACAGTTTTAACAGCTCGAGATGACATAATGCGTCATCATAGAAATATTGAGACTCCTGCTACATATGCTGAGGCTGTCAGCGCGCTTAATAGAGAACTTCACAATAATAGTACAGATTTTAATAATGTGGTGGCTGATGCAAAGAGGCAATTAGGTTATTCTCAGGCAACTCGGCCCAATCTAACTATTATGCAAAGAGCTTTATCAATAATCAAAGATCAGAAACAGGGTGGCCACCAGCACGCGTTAAATCAGATTACAGATGCTCAGGAGCAGTTATTAAACTGGCAGAGAGAATACGAAAGCCAAGAGCGCCGTACTACAGAGTTACGTTTAGCACAATTGGAACGCGATAAAGCTACCCGACAGCACGCAGCATGGTTGGAAAGCGGAAATGAGGGACTTTGGGCAGATGAAGTTAATAAAGATGAGGAGGAAGCTAAAAAAGCTAAACTAGCTAGAATAATTGACCAAAGTAGGAAAGCTGAGCAGCAAACCTTATATGCCTTAGGGGAGAAAGGGCTTGCTGGCTATAGTGGTGGGCAAAAACCTCGAAAGAGTAAACGAAAGAAACGTCACCGAAAACAGCGTAAAACACGGCGAGCTTAATTACTTAATTATCAAACATAGCTATAAATATGGCTCTATTTGATACTGTGCAACCAAGAAATGAGTCATTAACCCAGAAATGAGTGACAAATCCAGAAATGAGTGACAATTTAACTATCAGAAAATTGACGAAATTTTCCGGCAGCTTTCTAAATTTGGGGCCTCCCAGGGGGGTATTATCAGAAAATTGACGAAACTGTAGTCCTGGTTTCCAAATTTGGGGGTATTCTAACAGAAAATTGACGAAACTCTCACTCAAAATAGCGCAGCCAAGGCGCGTCCAAAAAAAATTGAAATGGATTTACCAAGACCCTTCTATAGCGCCCAACCATCCACAAGCGCCCAAGAAAAAATTGAAATGACCAAGATAACGGTTTCTGACTTTGAGGCGGCCTTCAAGCTCGCAGCTCGCGAGATCGAGATTGCAGGAGATGAAATGAGTGACGAAATCCCAAATTCGTCAGCCGCTGATGCAGCCTTTATCCTAATTTGGCTATCTGGGTCGCTCCCTAATGACCGGGGGCAATCTAGTGTAATTGACTAAGTAATGAGTAGTAATCCGCTTTTTTTCTATGCAGCCTGCAGGGCGCTTGATAGAGAAACCGAGAAATGAGTGACAAAACCAGAAATGAGTGACATTTTCTCCCAGAGCCCTCCCCAAAAAAAAATTGAAATGGATTTCTTGGATTCTCCATAAGCGTCAACCAACTACAAAAGCACTCAAATCTACCAAAGCGAACTTATGTCCTGCACTATCACGATGCCCTCTGCCCTCGACGACTCGATCCGCGCGTGCTGCCTAGAGGCCGTCGCCCAGGCGGTTGCCGCCTTGGCTGCCAAGTATGGGTTTGACGCTACCGAGGCTGAGCGCGAGCTCAACCTTGGCGAGATGAAGATCCAGCGCAAGCGCGGGCCGGTTGCCAAGAAATCGGTTACAAAGACCGAGAAGAAGGTCAAGAAGGCAGCCGATCCTGAGAAGCCCAAGAAGCGCCTTACTGGCTACCTCTTGTTCTCCAAGGAGATGCGACCTGAAGTTAAGGCCGCTCTTGAGGCTGAGCTCGAGGACGGTGAGAAGCTGCAGTCCAAGACTGTGGTTGGGGCTCTGGCCGCAGCTTGGAAGGCGCTGACTGCTGAGGAGCAGGCAGGGTGGAAGGAGAAGGCGGCCGCGCCACCCGAGGTAGTCTCGGAGGAGTCGGCCGAGGGTGAGGGCGAGGAGGAGTAGGAGTAAATCAGTTACAAACTACTAAAAACACCAAAAAAAGAGGGAAACTAGGGGGTAATTAAGGTTTGGGTGGGTGTGGAATTAAGCGTTGAGGCTCGCTTTTTTCACGTTACTTGGTCGAATCACTCGATTGACTAAACCCAGAAATGATTTGCAAAGAAAAAAGTTTTACGGGTAGGTATACAGGCTATAATTGTGAGGTTTAATTTTTTGTTTTCTGCAAAAAGTGAATGAAAAAATGAGAAATTTCTCATTTTTCCACTCATATATGACTATTCAGTTTTCAAGGATTTTTTCACTAATCGCAAATCCAAGCGCACATGAAAAAGCCATAAGGATGATGGGCTCGATTCCAGTCATTTTTACAACTAGAGTTTGGATATGTATCAGTAGTTTGACACAAAATATTTCAATTTTTTGTTTTTTGCAAAACCCACAAAAAATTGAAATACTTTTCGTTTCTCTACTCACTTACATCTCAAACAAAC
>TARA_B110000037_G_scaffold223191_1_pt1 | contig 46445 bp, 47 predicted proteins | sample TARA_B110000037 | Tara Oceans TARA_B110000037 (sample SAMEA4397196) | marine metagenome | biome: Polar Biome; feature: [MIX] marine epipelagic wind mixed layer (ENVO:01000061); material: water (ENVO:00002006), including particulate matter (ENVO:01000060) such as... | depth 10-100 m | reverse complement strand
TAATTCCTCGAACACTTGCGAATCATGCACGCTCGCTGGCGGCGGCGCGTAGCCACTGACCAGCTTACTCTTCGCATCCACTTTCGCGTGATTTTTGTAACCGTAGTGCACCTCGTGGTTCTTCTTTGCCCAACGAGCCTCGCAATCCTTTTGGCGTCCTACAGCGGTGTTTGGATCGAACTCTGCGGGGCGCTCTCCTTCCTTGATTTGTGCATTTTGTTCACGAGTGTTGCGCTGGCGTGGAGCTGCAACAAAACTGGCGTCCACGATACTACCTTCTTTAGCCAACATACCTTGTCCCTCAAGTAGTTGACCGAAACGCTCAAATATCTTGCGACTCCCGTCGCGACCGTCCTTCTCTAATGACTGTCTAAAGTCCCAGATCGTCTTTGCATCTGGAACGCTATCACCAGGCTGTAAGTCAAGAAACTGCATGAAGCTGAAGCGATCCATAATCTGAAACTCCGCTTCGTCGTCACTCAATGCGTAATACTTCTGCAGCACCAAAACCTTTAGCATCAGCACGACATCAAAGGGTGGGCGCCCGCCCTTTCTTAGGTCGCGCACGTCATAGCCCAACAGTGTTTCCAAATCCGATCGAAAGAGTTCCCAGTCGATCACCGCATTGAGCTTATTGATGCCCTTGACTGTGCGCATTACCTCCTGCTGATGGTCAAGCATGCTGAACAAATCATTATCTTTCTTGGGATTTCGGTATTTCATGTTTAAAGAATAGATACTAGGCAAACGATGTAAAGATTAGAAATGAAAAGATTCAACAGTTAAGGGGAGGTTTCCAGAGGTGCCCTTAGGTTAGTTGACATGAAGTTTGGAACTCCACGCTCGATCATAGGTCTAATGAGAGGACTTGCCGCAATCCTTTGGCTCGCTTGCTTGCCGGCAATGGAGGCGCAAGACCGAGATTTGGAGGTAGCTGGAAATCTGCGCACACAAATCCCTCAGGATTTAAAGGGCCTGCACCTGTCTAATCCCTACGCGGCGATTCTCGTCGAGGTCAACAGCGCGGGTGAGGTGCTCGATATGACGCGACGCACTTCGGGCTCATAGATAAGGCGATCAAGGTCGTTAAAAAGGTTAAGTTCCTCCCCGCGATCGTCGATGGAGAGCCGCAAGGATCTCGGACGAAAGTGTATGTGAATTTCTACGACATCGAACAGCAAGCTTGGCGGAACGGAAGTGGGTATCTCCCACAGGGTGGCTCTGTTTCAGATGCACTCGACCGTCGTGTCTACGAAGCCTCGGCTGAGAAATTTGTCTTCAGGGAAAGCAAGGTACCTGCCCTCGATCACCCGCTTCGAGTCGTGACGAGCAAACTCCGCGTCTACACCTCCGAAGACGGCGTACCGCGCCATGGCAGCTGTCTTGTCGAATACTACGTTGGACCTGAGGGGAAAATACATTTTCCGCGTGTCTTGGAGAGCGACCATGACGACTTGAGTTATAGTGCTTTACTGACACTTGAGGTAACTGAGTTTGAGCCCCCGCGCCGGGGCGGTAACCCCACCTATGTTCGGGTCCATCACCCCTTCAACTTTAAGAAAAAGAAAAAAAAGGCCTCGAATTAATCGTGCTCTTGACGGAGAGCTTCGAGTTCATCCCATCGCGCGTATTTGGTCGCAAGGAGCTCCTCGACCTCTTTGTTTCGGGCTTGCAGCGACGTCACCTTATCGGGGTATTCCTGATACAGTTTAGGGTCCGAGAGCTGTTCTGCGATAGTGGCTTGTTCTTCGTCTAGCTTTTCAATTTCGCCGGGGATGGCTTCGAGTTCCCAACGTTCGCGATTGAGAAACTTGCGTTGTTTAGTCGAGCGTTTTGCTTTTGCCTCTGGCGCCTTCGAAACGAACTTTCGGGGCATTGCCGTGGCGGAAGCCGTATCTTGCGCCAGCCAGTCGCTATAGCCGCCGATGAAGGGTTTGATGTCCCCATTGCCATCTAAGACAAGCAAGTCCGTCGCGACATCATCGAGGAAGGCGCGATCGTGGCTGACAATGAGAACCGTTCCAGAAAAATGGCTAATCTGCTCCTCGAGAAGATCGAGTGTTTCGAGGTCGAGATCGTTCGTTGGTTCGTCGAGGACCAGGACATTCGCTGGTTGGGTAAAGAGTCGAGCAAGGAGGAGACGATTGCGTTCACCGCCAGAGAGCATGCTGATCGTGCTACGGGCGCGATCTGGCGGGAAAAGAAAATCCTGCAGATAGCTCATGACGTGTTGGGAGCGTCCGCCGATCGTTACGGTTTCATTTCCGTCAGCGATCATATCTACGACAGTGCGACTTTCATCGAGTTGGTCGCGCAGTTGATCGAAGTAGGCAATCTGCAACTTGGTGCCGTGAGTGACGGTGCCGCTCGTTGGTTGAAGTTTGCCGAGGAGCAGTCGGAGGAGGGTCGTCTTGCCGGCACCATTGGGCCCAACGATACCCACCTTGTCGCCGCGCTCGATAAGGAAGGACAAGTGTTCGATCGTTGGCGGGTGGTCCTCGTAAGCAAAGTGGAGGTCTTCAACTGCTATGACTTTCGCGCCCGATCGTTCTGCCGCTTCGATCCGTAGGTGCACTGTACCCATCTTTTGACGACGTGACTGATGATCGAGGCGCATTTGCTTGAGGGCACGCACCCGGCCCTCGTTTCGAGTGCGACGAGCCTGGATGCCTCGGCGAATCCAGCGCTCTTCTTCGGCTAGCTTCTTGTCAAATTGAGCGGATTGGGTTGCCTCAGCCTCGAGCCATTCTTCTTTTCGCTCCAGATATTTGCGGTAGTCGCAATCCCAGCTGATCAACCGTCCGCGATCGAGATCGAGTATGCGGGTCGCAAGGGCTTGGAGAAATGCACGGTCGTGGGTGACGAATAGAAGAGCTCCTCGAAATCGCTCCTTCAGGTATCTTTCCATCCACCGGATTGATGGGATGTCGAGATGATTGGTTGGCTCATCAAGAACGAGCAAATCTGGTTCAGAGACAACCGCTTGTGCTAGAATAACGCGTCGCTTCATTCCGGCCGAAAGGGTGTTGAATGGCTCGTCGCCAGACAGTTCCATCTCGTCGAGAAGGCGATCGACCTTTGTCATCACTTCCCATTCGGCGAGATCCTCGTGATCGAGACCGGAGGAAACAACCGTCTCAATCGTTCCTTCGATCACATCGGGAATTGCTTGTGGGAGATAAGCCAGTTTGCGACCGGGTGCGAGTTGGATTTCTCCGCGGTCAGGCGGATGTATTCCAGCGATGATTTCCAGGAGGCTGGTCTTTCCGGTCCCATTTCGACCGACGAGACAGGCGCGGTCATTCTCGCGAATTTCGAGACTGAGTTCATCGAGCAATGGAGCGCCTCCATAGCTTAAGGTGATCTTACGGAGCGAGAGCATTAGCGGTCTTTGGTGGACACAAGTTTGATCACTCGCTCCTCCGGTGAAGTGATCTCAATTCTCAACCAGTAACTGTCGGCAGGTATCCAATCCTCGATACGTTCAGGCCATTCGATGACGAGGCAGTATGGCTCGTTGAGAAACTCGTCGAGCATGAGTCCTTCGACGGCTTCCGGACTTTGCAGTCGATAGGCATCGACGTGCACTAGTTGGCGCGAGCCTTCATACATGGAAACGAGATTGAAGGTGGGACTCTTAACCGTTTGGTTGATTTTCCACGCTTTCGCGAGGGCTTTGACGAAGGTGGTCTTCCCTGCTCCGAGGTCGCCTTGGAGGGCGAGAATAGTATTTTTTGGAAGCGAAGACGCGACTTCATGAGCGATCTTTGCCGTTTCTTCTGCGGAGCTTGAAACGCGACCTTCCTTTAGGCTATCGAAAATGCTCATACGCTTCTCCGTAGTTGATTGGTTGGTCGGTCTTGGCGTCAATGATTTGCCCGGTTGCGTTTGGTCGTGTCACGACTCTTCCAATACATGAAAGCCGAGTTTTAAAATTTGTCTCCCAGTTTAATAGGCAACCATCCCCGATCCAGTCTGAGGAGGTGGTGAAGAGTAGCTCATAGTCTTCCCCGTCAGTGAAGGCGGCGGCTAAGGGGTGGGGGGCCTGCTGTGCCTGATCTCGTAACGGAATTGCGTTCAAATCGATCTCAGCCGCAAGGCCATCGGATAAGAGCGTCGGGAGGTCTTTAGCTAGGCCGTCAGTAACGTCGATCATGCTATGAACGGCGGCCTCGTTTGCCAAATATTGGCCCTCTTTAAGGCGAGGTCGGAACTCGGCGTGGTGCCCATGGATGGAGCCGCCAAGTTCGCCTGTGACCCAGATCAGATCACCGGACTCAGATGCGCCCCGCAAAACGGGTCGGGCTGCAGTGCCGTTGAGGGTGAGATTGAAACCGAGAAAGTCATCAGTCTGAGTCAAATCTCCGCCGACGATGAGAACGCCCCATTCACGCGCGCATTCGCGCAGGCCCGTTACGAATTGTTCTATCCAGCTAATCGAGGTGTTCGAAGGAAGAAATCCTGCCAAGACCGCCACGCCAGGCTGGCCACCCATCGCAGCGATGTCGCTGAGGTTTCGCTTGAGCAGTTTTGCGCCAGCGAGTTCGGCCGAAAGTGAATCGTCGAAATGACGACCGTAAACAAGGCTGTCTGTAGTGAGAAGATTGTGACGAGGCTCTTTCAGGACGGCGGTGTCATCGCCCATGCCAAAGGGTGTGGGTGGGGCACACTCTTTGAGCCATCGCCTGATGTTTTCGATCAGTTGGGACTCTCCAAGGTGCTTTACTTGGTCGTCAATTATTTCTGTGAAAGGTGAACTCACAGGGCGGATGCAACTTCAGGGAAAAACCATACCAGGAGGATCGTATTCGCATTGAAGATCATATGAATAATGATCGGGACACGAATGTTGCCAGTTAGATAGTAGGCGTAGCAGAGCGCGAATCCAAGTAGACTGAGAGGAACGATCCCGAAGAGGCTAAGGTGGAGAGCGCCAAAGAGCACAGAGCTGATGAGTGCGGCTGGCAGAGTCCCAGTTTTACTGAGTAAGTAACGAAAAACGCCTCCGCGGAAAACCAGTTCCTCACCAATGGGAGCTAGCACGGCGGCGACAAACATCATGCCGAAGAAAATGGCTGGGTTGTCAGCGTTTTCCGAAAAGATCAGAACGGCATCTTGTTTTTCTGGCGAGACCGGTAGCCCGAAGTCTGCAAGCGTATTGAGCAGAAATGTCCATCCGAGGGTAATGATATTAATGATCGGAAAGGCGGCGAGGAGTAGAACGAAACTGTAGCCTACTTGTTGATACAGGCTTAGCGAGCGCGTATTTATAGGGCCATCGCTAAAAGCATGCCGAGCGTTAGCCCAACTGGTGAATAAAAGAATGAAGCCGCCCTGCATGACAGCGCCCGAGCATATTATAAAGAGACCAAGATTGTCGTCGATCGGCAGCTCGCCTCCAGGGAAGTAGCTCATGAGCTTCTGGCCGATGACACCCGCAAAAAGCGAGATGCAGACGATGCCCCAGGCAAAAAGCCCGAAATCCCACCTTGAGAGACGCCATGCACCCGGTGCTCTTCGCAGAGTTAGCCACGTTTTCCAGTTTTTGGAGACATAGAAAATAGATGCGATGCCACTGAGAAAGATGAGCGTAGCATATAGCTCATACACGCCGAGGCTCGCTTCGGCTGTTGTGGAGGTATCCATCTCTTCCTAGGCGTCCCGGAGGATGCGTTCTCCATCCCAGATGAGCTCGCCGGCGACAAAGGTTGCTTTCACCTTACCGCGCAGAGTCTCTCCATGCCATGGGCAGTTCGATGACTTGCTTTGAAACGCGTCAGCATCGACAACCCAGGCTTCATTCGGATCAAAGACCACGACATCAGCATCAGCCCCAGTTGAAAGGGTTCCTTTCTCTAAGCCCACGATCTTCGCCGGTTCATTGGTGAGGCGGCTGATGAGAAAGCTTAGATCGCAACGGCCGCTGTGGACGAGCACTTCGAGGCAGGATCCGAGGGCGTTTTCCATCCCGATGATTCCGAAGGGTGCGTTGTCGAATTCACAGTCTTTATCGTCACTGGTGTGGGGGGCGTGGTCGGTCGAGATGATGTCGAGGGTACCGTCGAGCAGGCCTTCAATGACTGCCTGCCGATCTTCCTCGGTGCGCAGAGGCGGGTTCATTTTGAAATTCGTGTTGTAGTCTTTGCAGCTCGCATCAGTGAACGCCATGTGGTGAGGCATGGCCTCACCGCTGACACGAATGCCACGCTTTTTCGCGCGGCGAATGATGTCGACTCCGTAGGCAGAGCTGACGTGTTGCATGTGGATGTGGGCGCCGCTGTAGTGAGAAAGAACTACATTACGTGCGATCACCATGTCTTCCGCGGCTGCTGGCCAACCTTTGAGCCCGAGGCGGAGAGACCACTCGCCTTCGTTCATTACGGAACCACGTGTCATCGCAGCGTCCTGACAGTGGTCCATTACAGGGAGGTCGAACATTTTGGCATATTCGACCGCCCGGCGCATGATTTCATTATCCTGCACGCAGGCCCCGTCGTCTGTGACGGCGATGACGCCGGCGCTTTTGAGCGAGCCGATCGGTGCGAGCTCTTCTCCCTTCATCCCCATTGTGAGGCAACCAGTGGGGTAGACATTGACGACCGCTTTGCGTTCGACGGCGTCTAAAATACGTTGAATCGTGCCCGGATTGTCGGCGACCGGGGAGGTGTTGGGCATACAGACAACGGTCGTGAAACCGCCTGCTGCTGCCGCGCGAGTGCCTGAAGCAATATCCTCCTTCTGGGTCTGCCCGGGGTCGCGAAGGTGGACGTGGATGTCGACAAGGCCGGGTGCTACAACCAGTCCGGAGGCATCGTAGACTTCAGCGCCTTTATCTCCATCTGGAAAGGACTCGACGATTTTTCCGCTTAGTATACGCAGGTCCGCGGCTTCGTCGCGTTCGTTAGCAGGGTCGAGAATACGACCGTTTTTGATGATGAGGCGGGGGTCCATGGAGCTGTAGTTTAGGAAATGAGTTTACTTCGAAGGCTGTGAGCATTGGGCAGCGTTCATACAGAGAAAGAGGACGGCCATCCGGGTGACGATGCCGTTAGTCACCTGCTCAAGGATTGTTGAGTTGGAGCTGTCGGCGAGGGAGGAGTCGATTTCGACGCCTCGGTTGACGGGGCCGGGGTGCATGATGAGGGCACCGGGTTTGAGCCAACTGGCGCGGTCACTGTTAAGGCCGAACATACTTCTATATTCGCCGAGGCCGGGGAAGTGGGTGCTGGATTGGCGTTCGTGCTGGATGCGCAGAAGCATGACGGCATCAGCGTCAGCGAGTGCAGTTTTGAGATCATGCACGACTTCAACGCCGAGGGCACGAAAGGTCTCTGGAACAAGCGTCGAGGGGCCCGCGACGGTAACATTAGCTCCAAGCTTGAGCAATGCGTGGATGTTTGAGCGGGCCACACGGCTGAAAAGGATGTCGCCGAGGATGGTGATCTTACGCCCTTCGAGCGAGCCGAGCTTCTCCTTCATCGTGAAGGTATCGAGAAGTGCCTGTGTCGGATGTTCGTGTGCTCCGTCGCCCGCATTTATGACCGGGATGTCGACGATTTTGCTTAGGTAAAGTGGGGAGCCCGCGCTGCTGTGGCGGATGACGATGAGGTCGACGTTGAGTGCTTGGATAACGAGGGCGGTGTCGCGCAGACTTTCACCCTTTACGAGACTGCTCGCCGCCTTTTCTATCAAGGTGACGTCGGCACTGAGGCGTTTTGCGGCGATCTCAAATGCAACCCGCGTGCGTGTGCTCGGCTCGATGAAAAGGTTGAGGACCGTTTTGCCGCGCAAGGAGGGCAGCTTTTTCTGTGAGCGGCCGAGAGTCTGTTTAAACTCCATGGCCATGTCGTGGATCATGTTGATCTCCCATGCTTCGAGATCTTCGATGGCGATGAGGTCTTTGCGGGTCCAGATGCGTGCGGCGTTGCTCATGAAAGTTGAATCAATTCGGCGGTGTGGGCAGTGGTGTTGGTCGGGTGAATCGTGACCTTGAGTTGCTGCGAATCATTGCAAGGGAACTCCACCCCGACGTAGTCAGGGCGAATGGGTAGGGCACGGCGGGCCGTATCGATAAGAACTGCTAAGGTGATCGAAGCAGGGCGCCCGTGGTCAAAGATTTCATTGAGAGCGGCACGAATTGTGCGGCCAGAGGCAAAGACATCATCGACGAGAACGAGGTGTGCATCGTCGACCGCGCAGCTGAAATCCGTTGCTTTGAAATCTGCTGGGATCGGCTTTGTCCCAACATCATCGCGGTGAAAGAGGATATTGAGCGTGCCCCATTCAATCCCGCCCCCAATAGCCTCAGCCAGTTTCTTGGTCAGTGATATACCACCGTTGGCGATCCCGAGTAGAGCGATCGGTTTTTCTTTCGAGAGCGTCGTGAGCTGGCTCGCGAGGCGGTCAACGGCAGCTTGCAAGTCTGCCGCGCTGAGAGGTTCTGCCATACACCTGAGTCAGTTCATGGGTGGGCAGGGAGCAAGCGGATTCTATGCTTTCCGCCGAGGCGCGAGTGAGAACCAGCCCACAGCTTCAGCTGTGAAGACCTTACCGAAGCCTTAGGCTGTCGCGGACCGCGGGTCTTCGCGCAGGAAGGGAGCGTAGTCTAGACGAACTTGTGCGAGATCGCGGACGACCGTTTCAAAAATGTCTTGGGCGCGGTAGGCTTCATAGCGGGCAATGTTCTCGGGATCTGATTCCTCGCCAGAGACAAAACCGATGCGCTTGTGCCCGATGGAAATGAGATGATCGATGATAAGCTCAATGCCCTGAGCATTGTTCCACGAAAATGTAGGAACTTTTATCTCTGTGCTTCCAGGAAAGACGAACCAAGGAATGTTTAGGCTTCGGCACCAAGAAATGACCTCTGTAGGTTGACTCTCAGGGCGATGAAGCAGGAGCCCATCGATCGAGCCCTGCGGGAGGAGTCGGTAATCGCTTGCCCAGATAATACGGCAAAAACGTGTCATCGCCGCTAGGTGAGCGCCCAAGATGATATCGTCGTGCTCGGGGAAGGAGCCTCGGTCGGGATGCGTAAGGATGCCGATCGTTTTGGAACGAAGGGGGCTGTCGCTGGAGTCTTTTGGGGTATTAATCACGGGTGATTCGTACGTAGTACTGTGTAAATCGACCCCGCGGGGACTGACTTAAGGAGGCGTTTGGTAATGTATAAGCGCAAAGTTAATTGGAGATCAGGGGGGCATTGACTTGGTTGTGGGGCTATCCAAGCTTTCGGCCTTTTCCAAAACCATGAGCTTAGACCAACCAGACTCTTTGAACTTCGATGGCAGCGACCTTCGTTTTGGCCTGATCGCGGCGCGTTTCAACCTGCGCATGGTCGATGCTATGCTCGAAAACTGTGTCAATGTTTGGGAACAGGCGGGCGTCGCTCCCTCAAATGTCGAGTTACAGCGCGTCCCAGGCTCAAATGAGTTGCCGTATGCTGCCGCAATGCTCGCTAAAACCCTTCAATTCGATGCGATTGTTGTGCTGGGGCTTGTTCTAGCGGGTGAAACGCCGCACCACGAGGTGATCGCAGATTCGACGGGTCAATCGCTCCAACGCATTGGGCTTGATACCGAAGTGCCGGTGATCAACGGCATTGTCGTTGTCCACACCGAAGCCCAAGCTGAAGCTCGCGCTCTCGGAGAGATTAACCGCGGGCGGGAGTTTGGTCTCGCCGCTCTCGAAATGGGCCTTCTTAAGCGCCAACTATCCGAGCGCCTTGACAAGCTTGAGTCTGAGCAAGGACCGGCGAGCGGAGAAAAGTGGGATGGTCTCTCGAAAAAGGGCAACCCTTGGAAACTCTAACTCTTTTAACATAAACAATTTATTATGAGCCAACGTCGGGACAACCGGGTCGCAGCGATGCAATTTCTTTATCAATGGTCGCTGAATAAGCCTGATGATTTTCATCGTGACCTTAACCACTTTTTCGAAGGGAAAGAGAAGGACCGCGACTACTACGGCTTTGCCGAAGAACTGATCATCGGAACGGTGCAAAATCTCAGCGAGGTCGATGAGGTCATCAAGCGCTTCACAAAGAACTGGGATTTCAACCGTGTCGCGCGCGTCGATCTGGCGATCCTCCGCGTTGCGATTCACGAGATGTTACACCGCCGAGATATCCCGCCGATCGTTTCGATCAATGAGGCGATCGATCTCTCGAAGGAATATTCGATCCCGGACGCGAAGCGTTTTATTAATGGGATCCTAGACCAATTTAAACTCACCCTCGATCGGCCCCTTCGCTCCGCCGACAATTAGACGATGCGTTCTCTTTTCTCCAAATTTAAGGAGGGACTGAAGCGGACTACGCCGTCTTTCTATAAGGCCTTCGATAGGATCGGAGGACTCTTTGGTAGTCGCACGATCGATGCTTCGGCGCTCGATGAAATCGAAGAAGCGCTCTACATGGCAGACTTCGGTGTCGAGACGACGGAGGAGATCCTAGACGAGATCAAAAAAGCTGTTCTTGAGCAGAAAGAACTGCGTGGTCAGGAAGCCGCGGAGATCGGTGCAACGGTTCTGAAGCGCGTTCTCGAAGGATCGGAAGGACGGCTGGAAGATTGGGAACATTCGCCCGAGGTGATTGTGCTCATCGGCGTCAATGGAAGTGGAAAAACCACTACGACAGCCAAGCTCGGGCGCCTTTTTGCCGAAGAAGGCGCTTTGCCCCTCGTGGCAGCCTGCGATACGTTTCGCGCGGCGGCCAATGAGCAATTGAAGGAATGGTGCGATCGCCTCGACCTCGATTTAATCGCCAGCCAGCACGGCGCGGACGCAGCCTCGGTAGCCTTTGATGCCTACGCGGCGGCGAAGAAACGTGGAGCGCAGGTATTACTTCTCGATACGGCTGGTCGCTTGCACAATAAGAGCAATTTGATGAAGGAGCTGGAGAAGATTCGCCGCGTTTTGCAAAAGCACGAAGCGGCGGCTCCGCACCACAGTTGGTTGGTCATAGATGGAAGTCTTGGGAGTAATTCGATCGAGCAGGCTAGGGCGTTTCACAAGTCATTTGGCCTCACTGGTCTCATCGTCACTAAGCTAGATGGGACGAGCCGTGGGGGAGCGGTTGTTGGGATCTACCGTGAGCTTGGAATTCCGATCTATTTCGTTGGACTCGGGGAACAGCCAGAGGACCTTCAACCGTTTTCTGTCGAAAACTACGCAAATGCTATCTTTGGTCTCGAAACTGAGTCGTCATGAAATCCGTCTTTGAAGTAGTCTTTTCCGATCATCGCTATCCAGTGCACACGGGTCGCGGCTACGCGCCGAGCGTCGCAGCTGAGGTCGAAAAACTGAAAGCAGCGGGGCGCCCCCTCGCCCTCATCGTCGATGCATCGGTGGAGCGGGCTCAGGCGCGTTGGATTGCAGAGGCTTTTGGCGATATGCCCCGATGTGTGATTCCATCGGGGGAAGGCTCGAAATGCTTCGCTGAATTGGAGCGTTGTGGAGACTTCCTGGCGGAGAATCGCATTGATCGCTCTGGCGCTTTGTTCGCAATGGGTGGTGGCGTGACAGGGGATTTGGCGGGTTTTGCCGCGGCCTCTTATCTGCGAGGAATCGATTTTTACCAGATCCCGACGACGCTTCTAGCGATGGTAGATAGCTCGGTCGGTGGAAAGACGGGGATTAATTTAAAGTCGGGCAAAAACCTCGTCGGGGCCTTTCACCAGCCCCAGGCGGTTTTTGCCGATATGGAGCTTTTGAAGAGCCTTTCGCAACGCGAGTTTTCTGCAGGCATGGCCGAGGTGATCAAGCACGGTCTGCTCGCGGACGCGGCATTGTTTACCCGCCTTGAAGGTTTATCTGAGCCCCTTCATCCCGAACACGCTGAACTCGCCGAGATTGTTCGGCGGAATTGCAAAATTAAGGCAGGCGTCGTCCAAGCGGACACGAAGGAACAGGCTGCCAGTGGCGGGCGGGCGTTGCTCAATCTAGGACACACTTTTGGTCACGCGATCGAAGCTGTCGCTGGCTACGGTGAGTATTTGCACGGTGAGGCGATCGCGATCGGTTTGAAATTGGCCGCACAGCTGTCGGTCGAGCTAGGCTACGTCGAGGCGTCAGTGGTCACACGGACAGAGGCTTTGCTAGAGACTTACGATTTACCCGTCAGGCTGCGGGCTTCGCTGCCAATCGATGCGCTCCTTGCAACGATGGCACGGGATAAAAAAGTCCGGGCAGGAAAGCTGAAATTCGTCGCAATGAAAGAGTTGGGCGAAGCGGTTACCCAAGGCGACGTGCCGCAGAGCCTCGTAGCCAAGCTATGGAGCTCAGTTGGGGCGGCTTAGCTTTTGGGCTCTCAGGCCCACGTAGTTTACGGCCCTTCAGGAGGGCCCTCTCCTGGTAATGTCAGGGCGGTAGGAAATTGCGGAGTAGTCGTAGGTGGTGGTGGGATTTTTGTCGGGAATCCACCTGCCGGCACGCTAGGCGCTTGTGTCGGGATTTGACTCGGTGTTTGAGGATTCCCCTGTTCACGCAAACGGTCCTCCATCCATTGAGGTCGACGAGGTGGAACCGTCCGTCGGCGAATACTTGTTCGATTAGTGTTTTTTTTGGCGGAGCGCTTGAGGGCAGTTCGCCGTGGGGTTGAGGAGGACTGACCCGTGACAGGCATCGGAGCCGTGTTTGCTGCTAGCTCGATCATATCAAGTTTCAACTCCGTCCCATTGTTCACGAGAACGAGGCTTCTCTCATCAGGATCAAATGAGAGCACATGGGGCGTGGATGAGGTGTCGCCGACGCGAATCCATTTACCATTTTTCTCATCCTTCGCTTTCACGAGCACCCGAACATCGTCGTCGATCGAAAAGAAACCGCGAAACACGAAGTCTGTGGGAGCGCTCGGCGCTCCTTGTGATGGAGGTGCTTCATTTCGCAGACCAAAGCCCGGAGGCAAAAATGGACTGCGGTCGACCAAGCCCTGTGCTGAGACGAGCAGTGGTGCCAAACAAATGGCGAGACTGATAAATGATCTGTGGAGGTGGATCATGGATATACCGGACAGGGTGTCAGGGGATACATTTACGGGCTGCGGTGTTGGTTGCGTCAATACGCTTAAACCTGCTCGTTGCTCAGGAGTTTCGGAGGATGCCTTCTAGGGTGCGCTGTTGCTTAATTCTCTGCCTTGTCATTGACAGCTGGGAATGGGCGTCAAACAGTCTTCATCTTCTGGTTGTCCCCTTCTTTGTCTGATCAGAGAGAATGAATTCTAGTATGAGTAATTCGGCTTCCACGCCTTCTGATCAGCGCATCGTTATTACGGGTGTTGGACTGACGTCTCCAATTGGTAACGACCTCCCTACGATGCGTCAGTCGCTCCTCGATGGGCGCCCCAACATCTCAAACATTGAGATGCGCTACATGGGGCAAGTCCATGCCGGTGTCTGTGACTACGACGCTAAGAAATATCAGACCCGCAAAGAACTCCGCGTTAGCACGCGCGCCGGCAGTATCTCAATCTACTGCTCGAGAGAAGCCGTGACAGACTGCGGTATCGACTGGGAAACCGTGGCCAAAGAACGTGTCGGGGTCTACCTCGGGACGACCGAGCACGGCAACGTCGAGACGGAGAACGAGGTCTTCAATATTTCAAAGTTTGACTACGATGTGCGCTACTGGACGCATCACCACAATCCTCGCACCGTCGCGAACAACCCGGCAGGCGAGGTGACGATGAACCTCGGCATCACGGGTCCGCACTACACCATCGGCGCGGCCTGCGCGGCTGGAAATGCCGGACTTATCCAAGCCTACTTGATGCTCAAGTTTAAGGAAGTGGACTTCGCCCTCGCTGGTGGCGTGAGCGAATCGATTCACACTTTTGGCATTTTTGCCGGTTTTAAAAGCCAAGGAGCCCTTGCGTTTCACGAAGATCCAAACAAGGCCAGCCGTCCCTTTGACAAGGGGCGCAACGGAATCGTCGTTGCCGAGGGTGGGGCGATCTACACCCTCGAGCGCCTCAGCGATGCTCAGGCTCGTGGTGCGAAAATTTATGGCGAAATCGTTGGCTACCACATCAATTCCGATGCGACTGATGCCGTTCTACCCAACTGGGAACGCCAGACGGAGTGTATGCGCGCCGCGTTGGGTAAGGCCGGCCTCGAGCCAAACGACATCGATATTTTGAACACCCACGCGACCTCCACGCCCCAAGGCGATGCGCAGGAGTGTAAGGCCGTGCGTGATGTCTTCCCCGTCGAAAGCTGCCCAAATACCCGCGTAAATAACACCAAAAGCTACATTGGACACGCCATGGGAGCCGCTGGAGCTCTCGAGCTCGCTGGTAACCTGCCTTCTTTCGACGATGGCTATATTCATCCGACAATCAACGTTGATGATATGGATCCAGAGTGTGACACCGGAAATATCGTCATCGGAAAGCCGGAAAAACGGTCTGAAATTAACACAATTCTGAATAACAGCTTTGGAATGCTCGGAATCAATTCCTGCGTTGTGATAAAAAGATTTGCGCAGTAGAAAGAAAGCTCTACACATCCCCCCTTATGACCAAGGAAGAGTGCAAAAAGATCATTCTCGATATCATTGAGGAGATCGCACCCGATGAAGATTTAACGGATGTTAAATCTGATGCGCGCCTGCGCGAGCAACTGGATTTAGATTCTATGGACTTTCTCGATATTGTCATGGAATTGCGTAAAAAGCATAACATTGAGGTGCCAGAAGCGGAATATCCCCAGTTGGCCTCCCTCGATAGTTGTGCAGAATACCTCACGCCGAAGTTCAACGCTATAAGCGCCTAAGTGCGCCGGAAGGCCCCCGCTGCCTATCGGAATGAGTGACCAAGGAGCGGATGAACACTACGATGTCGTCATCATTGGCTGCGGCATGGCTGGGCTTGCCGCCGGCATTCGCGCCGCGATGTATGATCAGCGCGTGCTCATCCTCGAGCGACACAATGCTCCGGGCGGGCTAAACAGCTTTTACTTCCTCGGCGGGCGAAAGTACGACGTCGGGCTTCACGCCGTAACAAATTACGTCGCGCCCGGAAAAAAAGGCGCACCGCTGACAAAGCTCTTTCGCCAACTACGGATTCCCTCCGATGCCTTCGCGCTCGCGCCGCAGAGAGGTAGCCGGATCGCTTTCCCCGGCCATGACCTTCGCTTCTCGAACGACTTTGACCTTTTTGAGAGTGAGATCGCCGCGACGTTTCCACAGGAGATCGATCGTTTTCGAGCCCTGCGCGCCGCTGTTCTCAGTCACAATGCTTTTGATATGGAGGCGGCTCCGGTCTCTGGCCGTGAAGTGGTCGGTCGCTACCTGCGCGATCCACTCCTCATCGATATGCTCTTCTGCCCCCTTTGCTACTACGGCAGCGCACGGGAAAACGACATGGACTGGGATCAGTTCACGATCATGTGGCAGGCACTTTTTGAAGAAGGCTTCGCCCGTCCGCTGGAAGGCGTACGCGTTGTGATCAAAGCCTTGCTCAATCGCTATCGCGCAGTCGGAGGAAAACGCCGGATGCGTTGTGGGGTGCGCCAACTCCACGTCGAGAGTGAGCAGGTTCAACGCATCGAACTCGACGATGGCACTTTCATCACTGCAGGCGAAGTGCTCTCCACTGCTGGCCTCGTTGAGACCCAGCGGCTTTGTAGTGATCAATCCACTACAGCCGGTGCAGACAACATTGGACGCCTTGGCTATGTTGAGACGATCACCGCCACCGACTGCCAGCCGGCAGATCTTGGGGCTGATGAGACGATCATCTTTTTCAATGACTCAGAAAAGTTTCACTACGAGCGATGTCGCGAAGAAGTTGATCCGCGCAGCGGCGTGATTTGTTTTCCGAACAACTACGCCTACGCGGATGGAGGGCAGCTTGATGAAGGTTTCTTCCGTGTTACCGCACTAGCAAATTACGATTATTGGAAACAGGCACCCGAGCCTGAATACCTCGCTCGCAAAGAGCATTGGTACGGTGAGCTGCAAACCAGCGCTGCCCGCTTCTTGCCTGGTTTTGATCTGAGCGCTTTGCAAAAGCATACCTTGGATACCGACATGTTTACTCCGCGCACAGTGGAGAAGTTTACCAGTCACCTCGGCGGAGCCATCTACGGTGCACCTCGGAAATCGAAAGACGGCACGACGCACCTAAAGAACCTCCATCTCGCCGGCACCGACCAAGGCTTCCTCGGCATCGTCGGCGCCATGCTCAGCGGCATCTCAATGGCCAATCAGTACTGCCTAGGGCGGTAAGGCGTCCCTTCTTTGGGTGAATAAATGATTTAGAAAAGACTGCGATTGACCGCTAAATAAGTGAACTTATGTTCATGTTAAATGGCTCTCATTTACCTCTTTGTTGATTTTGATAGCTTCTTTGCTTCGGTGGCGCAGCAAGATCGGCCGGAGTTGCGAGGGAAGCCAGTTGGGGTCGTTCCGAGCATCGGGGTGGAGACGACGTGCTGCATTGCGGCGAGTTACGAGGCGAAGGCGAAAGGAGTGCGGACGGGCACCTTAGTGCATGAAGCGCGGCGACTGATCCCAGGCATGATTTTCGTCGAAGGGGATCATTCCCGTTACGTTGAGGTTCACCATCAAGCGATGGAGGTGATTGAGAAGTGTCTGCACATTGAAAAGCGCCTCTCGATTGATGAGTGCTTTGGCCGACTGCCGCCCCATTGGCGCAACCCGGAGATTATTCATGCGAAGTGTGCTGAGATCAAAGGAGCCCTCGCCGAGCAAATCGGCCCCTACATCACGGCGTCGATCGGGATAGGGCCCAACCGGTTCCTCGCCAAAGTCGCGAGTGCGATGCGAAAGCCTAATGGCGTCATGTTTATCGACTTCGATGATCTACCGGACGTGCTCTACCCGCTGAAGCTTCAAGCCCTCAATGGGATAGGGCGCTCCATGCTCCGGAGACTCCACGCCCACCGAATCTTCGAAATGCGCCAGCTCTGTGAGGCGAATTCGACGCAGCTCAAACGTATCTGGGGCTCGATCCATGGCGTGCAAATGTATCGAGTCTTGCGCGGCGAAGACGTCGGCGAGATCGAAACAACGCGCCAGACGGTGAGCCATTCCCATGTCCTCGCACCGAGACTGCGGAACGGGCCAGCGGCGCTTGCGGTCATGCACAAGCAGCTCCAGAAAGCCTGCCGCCGGCTGCGCTCAATGGGTTACTACGCTGGCCGGTTTACGGTCAGTGTGAAGTTTGGCTTCGAATGGCGCTGGGAGCGCGAGGTGCGGCTCTTTCCGACGCAAGATACCTTAACCTTCGCGACAGAGGTCAATCGCCTCTGGAAAGATCGCCCAAGGGGAGAAGTGCCAACCCAAGTGCGCGTCGTTCTCTCCGACCTTGTTCCGCAAGCGACGCACACCCTCTCACTCTTCGAAGAGCAGAACCAGACCCGCCGTGTCACCCTCCAACGCGCAATGGATGTAGTGAATCTTCGCTACGGGAATAGCGCTGTCTTCTACGGAGCATCCTTCCAAGCCCTCAAAGAAAACGCCGCCCCCATGCGCATCGCCTTCACCCATATCCCCGATCTTGAACTGGAGGGAGATGGGTGAATCCCTTAGCAAATTACTACGCCAACTTGATCAGCTCGAGAACCTTAGGGGCATCTTTAATGATCTGAGATGGGTCAGGGCCGACGCCGATGTAGCGAAGTTGTGGGACGTCTTTGGGCCAGAGCTGAGGCTCTTCACCGTAGGCGATTTCGTAGGTGTGGAGGACCATGCCCGCGATGTAGCGTTTGGCGGCGAGAGGCAGGTTGTCGAAAGTGCGGATGCCGCTGACGTCTTCGGCCCACCCAGCGTATTGGCGGTAAACGGGTTCGAGGGTAGGGTGGACGGCTGGGTCGCGGGGGACGTGCTTGAGGACTTCGCCAGTGGGCGTCTTGTAGCCGATACAGATGAGGAGCTCACCGCCTTGCCATGCGCCATCGGCGTCGTAGCTGAGGGCATCGATCTTGTTGATCATGAGATCCTGGCAACCACCGTAGCGGATGGCATCGCCCTTCTCGAGGGCGTCGAACCAGCCGACCATGCGTTGACGTCCGGTGGAGACACCGAACTCGATTTGGCTGAGTTTGATCGAGAGCGGGTGCTCAGGATCCATTTGGCAAATGAACGTGTGGGTGCCGACTTTGGTGTCGTAAGCTTTGCAGACGCCGAAGGTGTGAACGTCCTGAATCGGGAGGCCGAGGCTGAGAAAGAACTCAGGTGCGATGGTGTGCGAGGCGGTGACATTGGGCGCGAAGCCGAAGCGCTTATCGAGCCAGTAAGCTTGGCCGAATTCGCCGATGATGTATTCGCCACGGGCGAGCGCCTCGAGGCTGAATTCGCGGACGTTGCCGATCTGTTCGCGGAGAGCTTGGCCTGCCTCCCAATAAACATCGGCGAGGACAGAGAAATTAATCTGGTAGGGGGCATCGCCCTTAAAGCGGTGAAAGTCGAACTCAGCGGCGGTGAAAGATTTCGCTTCAATGAGGTTCGCATTGGCCCGCTGTTCAGCGGTCGTCAGGACATCGAAGAAACTGTCCCATGTGGCAGCATCAACTGCGCAGACATGCTCGATGATTTTTTCGGCGCGATCGACACGGGCCTTAAGCTTGGCTTCGAAAGCTTCGCGCGGGCCGAGAAAGTCGGAGTAGTAAATCGGGTAATGCGCAGTCTCGTCACCGAAGGCAGGAGAGATGCCGCGCCCGGTAGAACCACGTTTTTCTTCGCCGAGGATGGCTGAGCGATAGTGTTCCCAGGCAAGGTCGAGCAGCCGGTGCGTCAGGTCGCTGAGCATCACCCGTTCATCGATGAGGAGGCGAGAGTGAGCTTCGTAGCCAGCGTCGTTGATATAGGCGCATTCCCAGAGAAACTTACGTGGATCGGCGGCGACACCACTGCCAATCGTGAGCTTTCCAACTTCTGGGCACACGACGCCGCCGGGGATCAGGTTGAGCTTGAGCCCTCCAACCGTGTGGCCGCTATTGGCTCCACCGTTTATCTTGGCAATCGAGGAGACCTTTTTGCCTGCGTTGGTGAGTTCTTCGACGACCTCTGGGACGAGGCGGCCTTTGCCTTCGTCGCCGAAGCTGATGCCGGTGTCGAGGATGAGTTGACTGCGAAAGGGCGTGAGCGCCATGAAACGAACCTAGTCTGCTTAAAACGAAAAAAATGCGCCTCCATCGGGAGAACGCATTTGAATCAGGAAAGAGTTCCGTTCATCGGTGTGCAACTGGAAAGCGTCGCCTTAGGAATCTTCGCTCGTCGTTTTGACTTCTACAACGTCGTGCGGAGAGCTTTCGCGCTGTCCGGCTGGGCTGACGCGGATGTAGCGAGCGCGTTCCCGCAGCTCGGCGAGGTTCTGCGCTCCGAGATAGCCAAGGCCGCTTTGCACCCCTCCGACGAGCGGGCGGAGGACGTCTTCGACGTTGCCGGAAATTTCTTTGAGCGCTTCGATGCCTTCGGCGGCAACCTTGTCGGTCTTCTGGTTTTCTTTGGTGTGGCCGTAGCGGGCGGCGCTGCCAGACCTCATCGCTTCAAGACTACCCATGCCACGGTATTGCTTGTAGACCTTACCGTTGATTTCCATCACGCGCCCAGGGGCTTCGCGGGCTCCAGCGAGGATACTTCCACACATCACGGCGTTCGAGAGAGTGAGGGCTTTGACCATGTCGCCACTCTTCGTGATGCCGCCATCAGCGATGATGCGGACGCCGGTGCTTTGGGCGGCTTTGGAGCAAACGTAGAGCGCCGTCATCTGCGGGATACCAACGCCAGCAACGATCCGCGTTGTGCAGATTGAGCCGGGGCCTTGGCCAACCTTAACAGCATCAGCGCCACACTTAGCGAGAAATTCGACACCCTCTGCGCTCGTGACGTTACCAGCGATAAGGTTGAGCTCAGGGAACTCGCTGCGAAGTAGTTTAACGACGTCACCGACGCCTGCGCTGTGACCGTGGGCAGTGGAGACGGCGAGGGCATCAACGCCTTCGTCAACAAGAGCAGCGGCGTGGCCGAGGATGCGGTCGTTGTCGAGTTCGCCCGTCTGCGTCCGGGTCGCACTGATCGCTGCGCCACAAAGAAGGCGGAAGTGGGCATCGCGGGCAGGCCGCACGGCGGCAGACTCCTCTTCGCGAATGCGCTCGATGTCGCTCATCGTAAAGAGGCCTTTGATCCGTTCGTTGTCATCGATAACGATGAGCTTGTGGATGCCCATATGCTGGGTGAAATATTCGTCGGCTACATTGATCGGATCGGTCGCGATGTCCTTCTCGTTGATCGTGAGGACGTCTGCGCGCGGAGTCATGGCGTCGGAGACCTTGATGTGGCGGTAGCGCTCTTTGACGATGCGGCCACGAAGGAGGCCGACAAAGCGACCGGTGCTTGTTTCGACGACAGGGAAGGTGCGGAATTTGTAGTCCTTTTCCTCCACCATCTCAAGGACGTCACCAATGTAGACTTCAGGCGGGACCGTGATCGGATCTTGGATGAGGCCGTGGACGTCGTTTTTGACCTTCGTAACTTCTCTGAGCTGTTGGCGCTCAGGCATGTTGTAATGGATGAGCCCGAGACCACCGTTACGCGCCATCGCGATCGCCATATCGGCTTCCGTGACCGTATCCATATCGGACGAAATGATCGGCATCGGCAGCTCGAGACGTTCGGTCAGCTGCGTTGCTAAATTCGTCGATCGTGGGAGAACATTACTCAGGCGAGTAGCCAGCGTGATGTCGTCAAACGTGAGCCCCGTGTGTCGGTGGGCGTGGAAGAATGAGTCTGCGGGTTGATAAAAATCCAGATCGACAGCAGAATTCTCGCTTTGGTGCGCCATTAAAGGTGTAGAATTGCTTATTTGCCCTGAAGCAAGCGCAAACTAAGTTTGGGTGTGAAGAGATGGAGTATCAGCTACAGTTTGTTCCTTACCGGAGACCTTTTGCGGTGCCACTTCGAACCGCTCGTGGAGCGTGGTTTGAGCGCGAAGGCGTTCTTCTGCGGCTAGAACGTTCCGATGGGAAAGTCGGCTACGGAGAAGTTACGCCGCTGGAGGGGTTTGGCACCGAGAGCGCTGTTCAGGCGTGCGATTATCTGGCGGGGTATTCCGCTGGGCTCGTTGATGCGGATTTTTCAAGCATACCCAATCACCTGCCTTCGACGGCTTTTGGCCTGAGCTCGGCACGGTGGATGATTGAGGAGCCGAGGATCGACTACGCTTTTTCCAACTGTGCCCTATTGCCTGGGGGCGGGCCTGCGATGGAGGCGGTGGGTCCACTCTTGGACCAAGGTTTTCGAACCTTTAAATTGAAACTTGGGGTCGAGACGCTGAACCATGAGCTCGCACTGGTGAATGGACTACTTGGGATCTTGCCTGAGGATGGAAAACTGCGGCTCGATGCAAATTGCCACATGACGGAATCAGATCTGGAAAGCTGGCAGGCGTTTCTTTCCGGGAACGACTTGATCGATTTTCTTGAACAACCGTTTTTGGTCGGTCGTGAGCGTGCGATGTTCGAAAGCAGCGAGGAAGTAGGTCTGTCCCTCGCGCTCGATGAGTCAGTGGCGTCGATCGAGAGTTTTGAAAAATTTGCGGCCCTGCGTAGTTGGACGGGTCAACTCATCGTGAAGTCGTCGATCATGGGTTCAGTGGAAGAGCAGCGGCGGGTCGTGCCTGCTCATGCGAACCGGGTCATCGTCTCGTCTTCGTTTGAGACCGGGATCGGAGTCCACTGCGTACTCAGGCTCGCGGCGGCTTTGGGCATCGGGCAAGCGGTGGGATTCGGCACCCTCGCTTTTTTTGCCGATCGCCTGAAAGGCTTTGAGCTCAGTCCCGTCCTGCAGAGCAATGAACTTGCAGACGATGGTTTAGAGTCGATCTGGGAGGCCGTGCGCCGGGAGTTTGTGATGAGCTAGGCATCATTCATTCATGGTCAACCGCTTGAAAGAATGCGAATTGATCAAAGTAATGAAGTCATCGGGTTTATGAAGGGTGTATTTAATCAGGAGGTCTTATGAAACAGGATTGTGCTGAACTGAAGCGGCGTGGGGTTAGCTCAATCGTACCCAAAAGTAAGACGCTTGCCTTTGCCGAGGCATCGGATGCCTCAACCTTTTTGGCTGAAATGCGGGGCGCCTTTGAGGCGGAAATTGATCTTGGCCTCTTAGGGGCAGATTGGCCGGAGAGTGAACGTGTTCACGCCCGCAGTCGGCTCTTGGCTTTCGCGAATTCTGAACAGGCAGTCGAATGGCGTCAAAAATTTGGACCCCTCATCTATATTGCCTCGGGTGGGACGACAGGGGAGCGCCGCTTTGCCGTCCACACTGCGGCCTCTTTACGCGCAGCCGCGCTCGGCTTTATTGAGGGCTTTGGAGCCCCTGCCTGTGCTGCTTGGAACGTGCTGCCCCTCTACCATGTGGGCGGGTTGATGACGTTGCTACGTGCCTTGGAGGCTGGAGCGCCGTGGGAAATGGGTCGTTACCGAAAGCTATCGGAGACGGCTCCGCCGAAAGAGTTTCGAGCAGCCCTCTCGCTTGTGCCTACTCAACTCCACCGCTTGCTTGAGATTCCCGCAGCGGTGCGGAACTTGAGGAAGTTTCAGCGGATCTTTATCGGTGGGGCAGAGTTGTCGGGCCAAGACGCAGAGAGCGCCCGCGCAGAAGGGCTCTCGCTCTCTCCATGCTACGGCATGACCGAAACGGCGGCGATGGTTGCGGCCCTTGAACCGGAGGCATTTCTCAGAGGCGTTGATGGATGTGGGCATCCTTTACCTCATGCACGCGTCGTTCTGGCTGAGGAAGACGCGAATGAAGAGGCGGCGATTGGTATCGTTTCGTCTTCTCTCGCCTTGGGTTGGGACTCGGGCGAGGTCTTTGATCAAGATCTCTTCTGGACCCAAGATACGGGGAGATTCGACCCCGAAGGGCACATCGTCGTAACGGGCCGATTGGATCGCATGATCAACACCGGAGGGGAGAAAGTAGATCCTCTTCGAGTAGAGAACGCGATCCAGCGTCTCGCCGATGTTGATGATGTCGCTGTCGTAGGCTTCAGCGATGTGGAATGGGGCGAGGTGGTCGTTGCCTTTGTCGTCGGTGGTCGTCTCGCGCCTGAAGCGATCTCCACCGAGCTCAAAAAGAGCGTCAGACCAGCAGAGGTGCCAAAGGTCGTGATGCCTCTTCAAATCCTCCCTCGCAGCGCGATGGGGAAGTTAGACCGGACGGCGCTCGAGAAAATCTGGAAGAAGCATTTGAAGCCTTCCGAAGCCTAGCCGAGCTCAAATCGCTGATCAATCGACGCGGACTTTTCCGTCATAGATCCACTTGCTCGCGACGCGGCCTTTACGGTCTTTAAATTTGATCCGTTGAAACTCGATGAGGCGTTCGTCATTGAGTGGCACTTTGTAGGTTTGGTCGCGCCAAGTCATTGGATCCGGGAGTTCTTTGGCGGCATTGGCGACGACTTCGATACGGGGGATGTAGCGGTCTGACATTTTAAATTCTAAAAGACTGTTCCGGTGTAGTCGAAAGCTTGAGCTCTCGGGCTGACGGCATCGGAGATATCTCCGGTGGATTGCTTGGTTGTGTAGTTGAGCAGCTGCCCTCCGTCTTCGCTCAAATCTTCGTAGAAGGTTACGGAGCCATCAAAGAGAAGAATGTGACCGCCATCGCTGCCGTAAACTCCCTCAGTTTCAGACCAAGTGCCATTAAGGTTAAGTCCACGGGTCCAAGCCAATGGGGTTGAGGAGCTAGCTTGAGTCGATAGTCGATTGACGACAACGAAGCTGAGCGGAAATCCAGTAAAATCAGGGTGCACGTTCCAGTCGCCGCTCCCGGAAGTGGGTGGGGTGGCAATGACGACGGGGAAACTGTCCTCGAGTTCTACGATCGGGTCTTCAGGGACAATGAACTTCTCCGGGTCGTTGAAGTCAGCATTCTCAGCGAGAACGCGCGCCCAGTCGTAGATATCGCTCGCATTCATCGTCCGCGGTCGCGAGCCATCGGTCGCGTAGGTCAGGTAGGCGGAATGAATGTTGCGCAGTTTGCTGGCAGCGGCGGTTTTACGCGCGTTGTCCTGAATGCCCCCAACTGATGGGATGAGAATAACGGCAAGGATTCCAATAACCGCAATCAGTTCAATCAGGGTGAATCCGTGCTGACGACGATCAGATTGCATAGGAAACATGCTACTCGTAAATGCGACACTGCCAATGAGCGCAAGCGTAGAGCGCGGCTACTTCGCGTAAGGCAGCGGATAGGCACTGCAAAGTTCGATCGCAATGGCCTTGCCAGCTTCGATTGCTTTCGGGTCTTCGGGAGCCTTTAGGACGATATCGATGGCTTCAGCAATGCGTTTGAAGTCGGCTTCAACCATTCCTCGGCTCGTGCATGCCGGCGAACCGACGCGAAGGCCACTCGTCTTGAACGGACTGCGGGTCTCACCAGGGATCGAATTTTTATTCGTTGTGATGTGAGCCAGATCGAGAACTTCCTGAGCCTGCTTTCCGGTGACGTCGGGCAGATTTGGGCGCAAGTCGAGGAGCACAAGGTGGTTGTCTGTTCCGCCACTGCAAAGGCTATAGCCGCGAGCAACAAACTCCTCAGCCATCGCCGCTGCATTTTTGCGAACTTGGGCAGCGTAGATTTTGAAATCTGGAGTCATGCACTGCGCAAAGCACGTCGCTTTAGCCGCAATCACGTGCATCAGTGGACCGCCTTGTCCGCCTGGGAAGACAGCGCTGTTCAGTGCTTTCCCGTGCTCTTCCTTAGCGAGGATCAATCCGCCGCGAGGACCCCGTAAAGTCTTGTGCGTTGTCGTGGTGACGAAATCACAGTGAGGGATAGGGCTTGGGTGCTCGCCCGTAGCGACGAGTCCAGCGATATGAGCAATGTCTGCGAGGATGTAGGCACCAACGCTACGGGCGATTTCGCCCATGCGTTCAAAGTCGATCGAACGTGGATAGGCCGACGCCCCCACCGTAATCATCTTCGGTTGTTCTTTCTCGGCCTGAGCCTGAAGTGCGTCGTAGTCGATGCGCCCGGTTTCGGGATCTACGCCGTAGTGAACAACCTCATACAGTTTACCTGAGAAATTGACCGGGCTGCCGTGGGTGAGGTGACCACCGTCGGCGAGATTCATTGTCAGGATCTTATCACCTGGCTTCAGGAAAGCGGTGTAGACGCCAAAATTAGCCTGGCTGCCGGAGTGGGGTTGGACATTGGCGAAGCCTGCTCCAAAGAGCGCCTTAGCGCGCTCAATCGCGAGGGTTTCGATTTTGTCAACGTGCTCGCAACCACCATACCAGCGTTTGCCCGGATAGCCCTCGGCATACTTGTTTGTTAAGACACTCCCTTGAGCTTCCATCACCGCCGGAAGGGTGAAGTTCTCCGAGGCTATGAGTTCAAGGTGGTCTTCCTGCCGACCGCGTTCGGCGTGCAGGGAGGCGTAGATCTCAGGATCGAGTTCGGCGAGCGATTGAGCTGAGAGGGTGAGCGCAGAGGTGGTTGTCATGCTGATTAAAACTTAGAGGGCTTCTTCTTCTGGCTCGAGTTGGGCCAAGGTTTTACTCGTCCATTCACGGAGGACGAACCAACCACCGACATCCTCGCGCTTATCAGCGACGTCATTTTCGTAGAGGACTTGAGCGGTCGAGGCCATTTCTGGCGGCGTCTGTTTCTCTTCCACGTAGACAATTACAGCTGAAGGCTCAGTCACGATAGTGTCGGACACTTCTTTGCTCTCTAGTTGACGGATAGCATTCCAAGCCAGCCCTTGAAGTGAGGTTGGGCGATTTGTGACGGTGAATGTCTCAGGTTCGTCGATTTTAAAGCCGAGTGCCTCGGTCGCCGCCTTAAAGGTCGCCGTGTCAGTCGTGGTACTTGAAATAGTGACATCCCAAGCAGTGACTTGCTCAGAGAAAAGCCGGCGTTTTTCTTCTTCGGTCCAAGAGGCTTCGACCTGCGTGCGGACGACTTCAAGGCTTTGTAGTTCCTCTGGAAGGGTAGCTTCGTAGATGATGAGGGCTGCGCCATCAGGCGTTTCAGCTAGGTCAGAGAAATAGCGGTCACCTTGCGCTAAGACCCATGCCGAGTTGAGGAGATCGGGGCGCAGGTCGGAAATGTTTTGAGTAGTTTCAAAGCTGTAGGGTGGCAGTGGTTCCACTGTGCCGCCATTGTCTTCGATGGCTTGGATGAACTCATCGCTATCTCTGGCGATAGCGTTTTCGTACAGGTAGACCGAGAACGTTTCCGAACTGGCACGGGCAAGCTGGATAGCGCGATCGTTGGTGTAGTCAGCGATAACGCGGTCACGAGCATCGGCATAGGTGACGGCTGGAGGTGGCTCCGTCGCATCGGGCTCTTGGCGAGGTTGGTAGCGGAAGCTGTAAGTGGAAAAATAGCTCGTGAGGTCGGTTTCACCCGGGGCCGGAACCTGACTCGCAAAGGTGTTCGCCTGAAAGCGAATAGCGGTTGTCTGGACGCGCTCTGGTAGCGTGTAGCGCAGTGGGTTCTGCTCGTAGAAGGCAACAACGTCGGCTTCTTCTAAGGTGATCGCAGGCGAGAAGTCCGCATAGTCATAGGTGGCGACTTTGACGGTCCATTCAGATTCAAACTCAAGGAAGCTTTTCTGGCCTTCGATGGGCAAAATGTAGCCAGGGCCAGAAAGGGTGTCACGGAGGTGCGCGATGCGAAAGTCTTCCTTAAGAACTTTCATCACCATGCCTTCAGTGAACTGCGGTGAGGTCTGAAGGAGGTCTGAAAACTGAGTATAGAGGCTCGTGTCGAACTCGCGTGTGGTCGGGTCGAGGAAGCGGCTACGGGTGCGGAGAAAGTCCTTCAGCTCCTCATTGGTCGGCTCTGGGATGCCGACTTGATTGGCTAGGCCAAGGGCTGCGACGCGAAGCAGGGCGTAATCCTCTGCACTGCCAACTGAGCGCCGGAAGGCGGTCGAGTAGGTCATTTCCGGATCCATGCTCATGCTCAGCTGGGCGTGCTGCTGAATGAGCCGAACTGTCGAGCCATCAGTCAGATCATAGCCGTAATAATCGACACTCTCGTTTTCGAAGGTGCGGTGCCCTCCGAAGTTTTGGTTCCCAATGGTGAGAACGAAAGTAACGATAATGACAACAAGCAGGGCTGAAAAGAGCCACTTGTTGTGCTTCAGGAGCATGTTTTGGATGCGAGTAATCATGTATAGGCCGGGGCGCGTACGAAAGAAACGCTCGAAGCTAAAAGGCGGGCCTATCCTGTCAAGCGCGGTAGACGCGCAATCGCTAGGTCTTGGATGCCCCAGGATGCTTAGTGAGCAGGATACTCTTGAAAGAGGGCGTCAAAGTTTGTCTCGCCGATCTTCTTGCGTTCCGAGTCTGTGGCGGAAGGAAGCCTCAGGTAGGCACCGAGGAGTGGATCGGAATTTGAGACGAATTCGACGCCTTGATTACTACCGTGGCGGGCGAAGGTTTCGCGGAATTCAACCAGGTTGAGCCGCGAAAGTGGCTTCGAAGGACGGTAGAGGGGGTCTTTCACATCGCTGTTATCGACGACGGGTACGATCCAGTTTTCCTCTGTAAGGATTTGAAGGCAGGGGTTGATCACGTTGCCTGGCACTTTAAGGGTGTGGGAAAGTTCCTCAGCACTCGGCTGGGTCTCACAGTTTTGAAAGCGACGAGCGATGTGGATGAAGATTCCGAGGGTGACGACTTCTCTGGCCTGCACGCTAATGCCCTTCCACATCTGCCGCCGGGTGAGGAATTCGACGTTTTGAAGGGCGTGGGTGAGCTGGGCTCCGACGAGGACAACCGACCAAAAAAGGTAGAGCCCCATCATAATGATAAAGACGATGGCGAGGGAGCCAAAAAAGCTCTTCATCCGGATCACCCAACCGAGATAGAGGAACGACGCCACGTTGATCAGCATGAGTCCAACCGCAACCGCAACAGCGGCAGTCAACGCGGGTTTGAAGCGGACCGCCGTGTTGGGAAAAAACTGGTATGCAAAGGTCAAAAGGCCGGTGAGGAGGAAGATTACGATGAGCGGTGCCGCTTTCACCATGAGGTAAGTGATATTCTCTCCAAAGGGCACGGCGTCGAAGTAGCTCGCGTAAGCCGAGGCCGAGAAGAGGGCCGTCGAGCCTGCTGCGATGATCGTTCCAAGGCTTAAGAAGGTCCAGTAGGAGACGATCCGCTGTCCCCAGTTTCGACCGATGCTGACGCCCCAGATTGCGTTGAAGGTCTTTTCAATCGTGGTGAGGAGGTTGATTCCGACCCAAAAGAGGAGGCCGAGGCCGAAAATCTGAAAGACGCTGCTGCCTTCTGTGTTGATCCCAATGCCCGTAAGGACGCTTTCCGCCCCGGTAACGATCTGGCTGATGAATAAATCGAGCTCGTTTTCGGTCCCGCCTTCGCCGGTCGGGACGGCTAGATCACCCGAAAGAAACGGGGCGACGAAATTGATGATCGTGCGGATCGACTCGTTGAGATCGGTTTGCACGAAGGAGCCTGTGATCAGGACCGCAATTGCCACGAGTGGACCTAGCCCGATGAGGGAGGCAAAGCTGAGGGCTGCCGCGCGCGTCAGGAGGTCGTTGCGCTGAGAGCCCTCGAAAGTGAGCGAGAGGATCCTCAGCCATCTAACCCAGCGCTTGCCGATCGATAGGTTGGAGGTCTCCGGAGAGTGCCAAAGGTCGTGCTCGAAAAGGGTGCGTAATTTGAGGATTCGCTTGCGCATAGAAGAGATTAACGGGCCCAGAATAACCTAATTTCAGGGCATTGGAGCAAGACTTGAAAAAAGGTGCCCCCTGTGTGAGCACCCCTGGGTGAATTAATTGCGATCAAGAGTTGCGATCGTGATTGCATGCTAAGAGGTTTTTGCGTGTTATATTTATCAATCTCAGTCAGTTCGTCATCGCTGAAGGTGAGATTCTTAAGTGCGGCGACATTCTCTTTTATCTGTGCTGAGCTACTAGCCCTAAGCAGAAGCGTTGTGATCTGTGGTTTGCGTAGCGCCCAAGCGAGTGCCATTTGAGCTAGGCTCTGGCCGCGTTTTTCTGCGATCGTATTGAGGCTTTGGATACGGCCTAGGTTCTCTTCAGTGAGGAAGGCTTCTTTCATCGGGGAGCCCTTCGTTACACGCGAGCCTTTAGGGATGCCGTTGAGGTATTTTGTTGTTAGCATTCCTTGAGCGAGTGGGGAGAAAGGAATGCAGCCAACGCCCTCGTCTTCTAAGGCGTCGAGAAGATCTTCTTCAATCCAGCGATTGAACATCGAGTAGGAGGGTTGGTGGATTAGACAAGGAGTCCCTAGATCACGCAAGATGGCAGCGGCTTCGCGGGTTTTCTTTGCCGAGTAGGACGATATCCCGAGATAGAGGGCTTTGCCCTGTTGTACGACCGAGTGGAGAGCCCCCATCGTCTCTTCGAGCGGGGTGTCGGGATCAAAACCGTGGGAGTAAAAGATATCGACATAATCGAGTCCCATACGGCCAAGGCTCTGGTCTAGGCTGGAGAGGAGGTATTTGCGCGAACCATTCCGACCGTAGGGGCCGCCCCACATCCGATAGCCGGCCTTCGTCGAGATGATGAGCTCGTCGCGGTAAGCCTTGAGCTCGCCGTTGATGACGCGGCCAAAATTACGCTCTGCGGATCCCGGAGGCGGACCATAGTTGTTCGCTAAGTCAAAATGGGTGATCCCAAGATCAAAGGCGGTGAAGAGCATCTCCTTGATCTTGTCCTTTGAGGACCCGTCACAGAAGTTTGTGCCATAGGCCGAGTGAGATCGCAGGTAGGAGCAAGCCGCTGTGCCCACAGCGGTTGTAGAGCATCGAGTCGTAGCGTGCTGCGTTTGGGATATAAGTCATGCTCCGCTAAAGTCGCTTTATTTTCATGAAAGCGCAAGGGAGCTTTCGCCCCCGTAGTCTGGTTGGTTGGCTATCAGCGGGAGAATCAAACGATCAGTCGTGATTCGGGTGCTTTGAAGGGTAGTATTCTTCTAATACAGTAATGGCTCTTTTAAGAGCCTCGGCGTATTCAACGCTGGTATTCTGTTTTGCCTTCATCGCGGCGACAATCACTGCGTGGTGATCTACCAAGCGGGCTGCGTAGTCTTCTTGGTCTGCTTTGACGCGCTGAGTGAGGAAGTAGTTACTGATGCTCTCAATCACTGCCTGCGCGTGCGCCTCTTTGTTCGTCACCCAACGAACGAGCTGCTGAGCCGATTGTAGATCAGTTTTCCCAGAGAGTTCGTCGATCATGTGACAGGCTTTAATCACCGTATCGGCGTCGATAATGAGCGAGGCGACTTCGGCCGCGTCGGCGTATATGCCGCATGGAATCTGACAGTGAGCACTCGCATTGGGCGCGATAGTAAGGCTAAGGGCCGTGAGCGTTAAGGTGGCGATTCGCTTGAGAAACGTTTTCATGAGCAACGAAGCTAGATGCACCGATAGCCTTAAGCAATTCCTGAGAGGCTTTCTTCGCGCTCGATCTTTCAACGAAGCGAAGACTGATTCTTTGGCGGGAAGGAAGCCGCGCTTATTTTCAGGTTGTTCGTAGGACTTAGCCTATTAGAGTGAGAGAATGCACCGAATCACCCCGTTCATATTCTTGATTCCCACACTGCTCATCGCCGATCTCTCCTCTGAGATAGATAGGTTGTCTCAAGAGGTTGAAGCAAAGGTCATTGAGTGGAGGCACGACATCCACCAATACCCTGAGCTTTCCAACCAGGAGTTTAAAACCGCGGCCAAGGTGGCAAAGCATTTAGAGGCACTTGGTTACGAAGTAGAAACAGGTGTGGCAGTGACTGGAGTCGTCGGTGTCCTCAAAGGAGGAAAGCCCGGCCCGGTCGTTGCATTGAGGGCCGATATGGACGCCTTGCCTGTCACCGAGCGAACAGGTCTGCCCTATGCATCCAAAGTAACAGCCGAATACAACGGCAAGGAAGTTGGGGTGATGCATGCCTGTGGGCATGATGCGCATGTCGCCATTGCGATGGGTGCAGCCGAGGTGCTGGCGAAGATGAAAGATGAGTTGCCCGGCACGGTTAAGATGATCTTTCAACCAGCAGAGGAAGGGGCATGGCCTGCTCCCGTCTGGGGCGCGAAACAGATGATTCAGGAAGGTGTGCTTAAGAATCCGGATGTAGATGCCATCTTTGGTCTGCACGTTAGACCCGGCGTCTTAGGTGGAATTTATGTTAAGCCAGGTCCGATTATGGCGAGTGCCGACTTCATCCGCATCACGGTTAAGGGTAAACAAACTCATGCCTCGCGGCCGTGGAGTGGCATCGATCCGATCACCGTGTCTTCTCAAATAATCCTTGGACTGCAGACGATCGCATCGCGCCAGATTGATATATCAGGGGCGCCTTCAGTCATTTCAATCGGAACGATCGAAGGGGGAGATCGGAACAACATCATCCCCGACGAAGTTGTAATGACTGGAACGATACGCACCTATGATCCCGTGGTGCGCCAATCCTACCACGATCTAAGCGAACTGCTGAAAAGATTGCTGAAAGTGCAGGAGCCACAGCAGAGGTCTACATTGGAGTGGACACTGGATACGGCCCAACCGTAAACGATGATAAGCTAACTAATGCGATGACACCTACGCTTCAAAATGTCGTTGGAGAAGACTTGGTATTCGTAAGTGAACTAAGCACCGGTGCCGAAGACTTTTCATTCTTCCAAAAAGAAATACCGGGGATGTTCTTCTTTCTAGGAGTCACTCCGCCCGATCAGCTCAACGCAGATGTTCCTGTGAATCATTCCCCCTTATTCATGGTCGACGACCGAGCTATGCTCAGTGGTGTGCGAGCGATGTCACGCCTAGCGGTGGATTATATGCTGCAGAACCAGTAAGTTGTCACTGCTTACACGCCGCATCTGCGCTGCGATAGCCATCGAGGGCGGCGGAGACGATCCCACCGGCAAAGCCTGCGCCTTCGCCACAAGGGAAGAGACCTTCCACCTCTGGGTGTTGGAAGGTAGTGTGGCTGCGAGGGATGCGGAGCGGAGAACTCGTGCGGGTTTCGAAGCCGAGAAGAAGTGCTTCTTCCGTGATGTAGCCGCGCATCGATTTACCAAACTGCTTCAGCCCTTCGGCAATGCGTCCGGCGATGAAGCGGGGGAGAATCTCGTCGAGGCGCACTGAGGTGGTGCCGGGAAAGTAACTTGTGTCGGGCAGGTCGGCAGACTCGCGGCGAGCAAGGTAATCGGTCACACGCTGGGCGGGTGCCTTTTGCATGCCTCCGCCGGCTTTGGATGCTCGGAGCTCGAGCTTTCGTTGAAAGGCGATGCCAGAGAGGATGCCATGTTCGTTCTTGAGAAACGCGGTGTCTTCAGGCTCTACGGTGACGACGAAGCCGCTGTTCGCGAAAGGAGAATCTCGACGGGCGAGGGACATGCCGTTGACGACGACTTCGTCATTCTCAGTCGCAGCTGGAACAATGAATCCACCAGGGCACATACAAAACGAGTGGACGCCGCGGTTACGGATCTTGGTCGCTAGGCTGTAGCGGGCGGCGGGGAGGAGGTGAGGGCGTTCGCTCTCGCGTGGGATGTGATATTGAAGGCTGTCGATGAGGGGCTGCGGGTGTTCGATTCGGACACCAACAGCGAAAGGTTTGGCTTCGAGGAGAATTTTGTTTTCAGCGAGCAGCTTGTAGATGTCGCGGGCATTATGACCTGTCGCGAGAATGACACCGGAGCCGACGAATTCGCGACCATTCGCTGTAGCCACGCCACGCAGGATTTTGCCATCAGGGGAGCGGAGGAGCTTAGTGACCTTTGCCCCGAAATGGACTTCGCCTCCAGCATTTAGAATCGTCTGACGCATCGCCATGACGACTTTGGGAAGAAGGTTGGAGCCGATGTGAGGGTGCGCATCGACGAGGATACGTGGCGGTGCGCCGTGAGCGACGAACGTTTCGTAGACTTGACGAACAGGGCCGCGCTTGGTCGCTCGCGTATACAGCTTGCCGTCTGAAAAGGTTCCCGCCCCGCCTTCGCCAAAGCAGTAGTTGGAATCCTCGACCACGGTGCCTTTGCGCAAAATAGGCGCGAGGTCGAAACGGCGGCTGGAGGCATCTTTGCCACGTTCGAGAAGAATCGGGCGGCGTCCATTTTCGAGGCAACGCAAGGCGGCAAACATCCCCGCGGGGCCAGTGCCAACGATGATGATCGGAAGGTCGTCATTTGAGACCTTCGCGAGCTCGATCTTTATTTCAGGCTCAGGCGGCAGAGGTCCATCAACAGAGTATTCGAGGCGGAGCTGCACCTTGATCTGACGCGCGCGTGCATCCACCGAATGTTTTCGAAGGCGCATCTCGACAATCGTCTCAACATCAATGCCAAGTTTTTCGGCGATAGCAGCGCGCCATGCGTCTTCCGCCTCCGATTGCTCGAAGGGAAGGATGATGTCGATGAACTGTGTTTGGGGTTCCTCCATAAATGTGGCTTAAGAGCGACGGAGAATGCTTTGCTCGGCAAGTGTTTCCAGTGAGAGGCGAGCACGTATTAAAAATGACTCACTGCAGAGGGGACGCTGGAGGTATGGCCATTGGTGGCTCTCGCCGTTTCTTGGCTACGTCACTCATCTGATGATGGCCCCATAGGGCCCTTAACTTCAGGACGATGTTAACCCCCATGCCGAAGCGACCCCTGCCTCAAGTAGGACAGCCCGCTTACCTAATGTTTATACTCAGATTGGTTAGGTCGAGTAATTGACTAAACCTCAGTTGCGTCTTGATCAGTCGATTCTTGAAATATGCCGAGCCTCCAAACCGCTCGCCACCAAATGTCACGTATTGAAATTCGAAAAATTGCTCTTAAAGTAGAACTTATTCCTAGTGGAAGACGTTCTGGCTGGGCAATTCCTAGGCCGATGTCTTTCAAGGATTCGATTTCGATAAAGGGTAGGTCGAGTGGTGATTGCCCTGGGATCCAAGTATAAGTTTGGCCCGATGGGTGAATAGAAGGCGGAACGGCAATGTAACCATCTGTCTTAATATCACCGATGATTTTTCCGTCTCGGGTCAATTTACCAGTTCGGAGCGAGCGGTCCTTAATGATGAGATGAATGTGGCAACCTCGATAGGTCTGAGTGACAGGGGTATGGTCCGCAATCTCTGGGTGCTCGTTTCGAAAGACTTGCAACGAATCGTTTTCGTCGAAGTCCAAAATGGCGTATCCGGGTTTGTATAGGGTGATACCTAGATTGCTCCCTTCATAGATACACCGTTCGATTTGATCAGCGCTCAGTTTGCATTTTCGAAAGGAAAGAAGGGCTGAAAGTAAGCCAGCTCGGGTACCTAAGAGCCTACGGATGAGCCAGAAATCTACCCGCTTCGATCTTTTGACAAGTGGTATGCAATCCATCTGGGCGTCTTCGTAGAATGACGCCCATTCGTTTGGACCCCATTCCTCTGGAGTTATTTCCTCCGGAGTCCTTTCTAGATGAGGCAGTAAGGTCGTTGTATGCGGGTGATTGATATTGGGTAGGCCTTTGGATGTTCAATCTTGGTACGGTGTTTAGGTATTTCTACCTTATAGAAATATCGGCCAAAGCGAAGCATCCTTAAGAGCCAGGGGATCATGCTCTATTGATAGAGCCATGATGAAGGCATAAAAAAACCGGAGCGACTCTATAGAAGAGTCACTCCGGCTGAAAGTTGAGACACCGTCTATCAAATGTAACTACCGGAATTTCTGCTGCACGAGCTCACGGATGTAGTCACGCAGGTCTTCAATTTTGAACTTCTCAATGATTTCTTCGAAGAATCCGAAAACGAGGAGCTCTTCGGCTTTCTTGCGCGGGATGCCGCGGGCGAGGAAATAGAAGATATTTGAATCATCGATCTGGCCCGAGGTGGCTCCATGGGAGCACTTAACATCGTTGGCATTGATTTCGAGACCGGGGAGCGAATTTGCTTCAACCTTTTCACTGAGAAGAAGGTTGTTGTTCGTTTGGTAGGCGTCGGTTTGCTGGGCCTCTTCTTCGACAATGATTAGGCCACTGAAGATTGTTTTGGCGGAATCTTGGAGCACGTTCTTGTAGAGCAGATTGGAACGGCTATTGGGCGCGATGTGCGTCTGAAGAGTGCGCTGATCGAAGAATTGATCTTTGGTCGGAACGTTCAGCGAGTAGAGGTTTACGTCTGACCCCGATCCAAAGATTTCCCCGTGGACTTCTTGGCGGGCCTGTTTTGAGCCAATGTTGATCAGGATGCCACGGCTCTCAACGTCACGCTCGGCGTTGTGCGTATTGAGCTGAAAACTGAGCGTGTTTGTATTCCAATTTTGGATAATGTCGTGCCGTGGCTTGGCTCCATTTTCGGCGAAAACGTGGGCGTTTGCGATGACAAGATTCTCCGTCTCAGGCGAAGCACTTTCTTGGAATTCAACGAGGGTAGCCTTGGCGTTCTCGTCACAGATGAAGTGGGTGTGGGGAAAGATAGCGCTTCCGCTTGCTTGACTCCAATTCGCAACGACAAATGGGCGATCAATTTCCAGCCCCTTCGGAATATAGACGAAGAGCCCATTGCGCAGGAGAGCGAGGTGCAGGGCTTCAAACTTTTCTGAGCCGAGCCGTGGAGACTGGCGCATGAAGTATTTTTTCACCAGTGCTTCATGCTGATTGAGCGCATCGAAAAGGGTCGTGAAAACGACGCCTTGTTTCTCTAGCTCAGGATCGAGGTAGCGCGGAGCAGCAAGGTTGTCGTCAATGAAAACGAAGCGTCCAGCGACATTCTTCAAACGATTGGACTTCTCTACGATCTCTTCGTTTTCAACTGCCGCGAAAGGACTAGGCTCAAAGCGATCAAGGTCTGCGAGACTCTTGAGGTTCGAGAATCGCCAGTTTTTGCTCGTGCGGTTTGGCGTGGGGAGCTGCTTGTAGCGCTCCCATGCTTCGGCCTGCATGGTTTGGAACCACTCAGGCAGGAGTTCGTTCTGGGCTTGGCGCATAAGAAAGGCTTCGTCGAAATTAGACGGTGCGTCGGAAATGAGTGTATTTGACATGTGGATACGTGATCAGGGATTAACCTACTGAGTCTTCCATCTCTAGATCGATGAGTCGTTTCAGCTCGACGGAATACTCCATCGGGAATTCTCGGATGAGGTCGTTGACAAAACCGTTAACTGCTAAGCTCATCGCTTCGCCTTCACTCAGTCCTCGTTGCATCATATAGAAGATTTGTTCGGCACTGACTTTTGAAACCGACGCTTCATGTTGGGTGGTGTTGCCTAAGCCGCGAACGGTGATCGCTGGGTAGGTGTCTGTGCGACTGTGAGAGTTGATCAGCAAAGCATCACACTCAGTGTTGTTCTTACAATTTTTGAGATGCTTTGGCATACTCACGACACCACGGTAGGTTGAACGACCTTTCCCGATCGAGATCGACTTAGAGATGATGTTCGAAGTGGTGTTGTCGGCGGCGTGGACCATCTTGGCGCCGGTGTCTTGGTGCTGGTTGTCGTGAGCTAGGGCAATAGACAGCACTTCTCCGCGAGCACCTTCACCCCGCATCACGACTCCAGGATACTTCATCGTAAGGCGGCTGCCGATGTTGCAGTCGATCCAACGGACTTCAGCATCTTCCATCGCGAGGCCACGCTTGGTGACTAGATTGAATACGTTCGCAGACCAGTTCTGAACGGTGATGTATTGAATCTTCGCGCCCTTCAGCGCGACGAGCTCAACAACCGCACTGTGAAGTGTGGCGGTCTCAAATTTCGGTGCGGTGCAGCCTTCCATATAGGTCAGCTCAGCACCCTCGTCGGCAATGATGAGGGTGCGCTCAAACTGACCGAAATTCTCCGCATTGATACGGAAGTAGGCTTGCAAGGGTTGCTTTAGCTTTACGCCTTTTGGAACGTAGATGAAAGAGCCGCCGGAAAACGTAGCGCTGTTGAGAGCGGAGTATTTATTGTCCCCAATAGGGATGACCTTACCGAACCACTTGCGGAAGATCTCTTCGTGCTCGCCGAGCCCTTCGGTGGGTCCGACGAAGATGACACCTTCTTTTGATAGCTCTTCCTTCATGTTCGAATAGCTAGCTTCGCTATCGAACTGAGCTTCGACGCCAGCGAGATAGGCGCGTTCTTTTTCTGGAATTCCGAGGCGTTCGAAAGTCCTCTTCACATCTTCAGGAACTTCGTCCCATGAGCGCGTCGCTTTTTGTCCCGTCGCGAGGTAGTAGCGAATCTCGTCAAAATTAATCGCTTCGAGATCTTTAGATGCCCAGTGAGTGGGTTGTGGTTTGTCTTTGAAGACTTTGAGCGCGCGTTTGCGAAAGTCTCTGATCCAGTCGGCTTCGCCTTTCACATCGCAAATATAGTCGATGGTCTCTTCGGTGAGGCCGATGCCAGCGTCATACTTGTAATTGACGTCGTAGGAAAAGTCGCCGGTTTCGTCGCGGCTGAGGTCGATGTCTGGTGTGGTTGCCATGGGAGGTGTGCCTGTATTAGTTGGTTACTACGCTACGGGTGCAGCGAGTTCTTCTTTGATCCAGTCGTAGCCTTTGGACTCGAGTTCGATGGCTAGCTCTGGACCACCGGTCTTGACGATGCGTCCATCATACATGACGTGCACCTTGTCGGGCGCGATGTAGTCGAGAAGACGCTGGTAGTGCGTAATGAGGAGCATGCCAGTGTCCTTGCCGCGCATCGCGTTGACGCCTTCGGCGACAACTTTCAAAGCATCGATATCGAGTCCGGAGTCGGTCTCGTCGAGGACGGCGTAGCTAGGCTTGAGCATCGCCATTTGGAGGATTTCGCAGCGTTTCTTTTCTCCACCAGAGAAACCGTCGTTCACCGAACGGCTAGTGAACTCGCGAGGGATCTTGAGCGCGTCCATCTGGGTGTAGAGATCTTTGTAGTAGGCCGGTGCGTTGATGCTTTGGCCTTCTTCTAGGCGTGAGCTGAGCGCCGCCCGGATAAAATTAGCGATGCTCACCCCAGAGATTTCGCTCGGATATTGAAAGGCGAGAAAGAGTCCAGCGCGGGAGATTTCGTCAGGCGCCATTCCGACAATGTTTTGTCCGTCGAGGTGGACTTCTCCGCTTGAGATTTCGTAATCCTCGTGCCCAGCTAAAGCCTTCGCGAGCGTGCTCTTTCCGGTGCCGTTGGGCCCCATGATCGCGTGAACTTCACCTTTTGGTAATGTTAGCGTGAAGTTTTTGAGGATTTCTTTTTCGCCGATGGCGACGTTGATGTTTTTGATTTCGAGGGTGCTCATGTGCAAATAAAAGTGGTCAGTGAGTTATTCTTTGGTGAGGGAAATGGGTGATTTGATCGAACGGCCATGGAAGAAGAGCTCGACGAGGTCGGCTTCGTAGCCTTCGGGCAAAACATCTTTGAGTTTGTCGAGGATTTCCGGGGCGAGATCGATGTCGTAGACACGGCCGGATTCCTGATCGCGAAAGTGGGCATGCGGGAGAAGATTCGGGCAGTAGCGGGTGGGCTCGCGCTCATAGTTCACCGCGCGAACTAGGCCACAGGTCACCAACGTCTCGAGACAGTTGTAAACGGTTGCGAGGGAGATCGTGGGCATATGCTCCCGCGACCGGGCATAGACATCGTCGGCTGAAGGGTGGTCACGCTTGTTTAGGAGGACGTGAAAGACGTGTTCGCGTTGCTTGGTTGAGCGCAGGCCGTGCTTTCCGAGGGCGTCGTCGAGGGCTTCTCTTGCGATGTCAGGCAGTGTGCTCATGAAATAAATGTATTGGTAATTAGAATAATTACAAATACAAATAGCAAGTAGCGGGTGCGGATTGTGCAACTGTTTTCCGCAAAAAAGTTTAGAACCGTTGCTGAGGGCCGCGCAGTCTAGTGTTTTCGCTCTAGGAGCCGCTTAAACAGTGCTTCTAGGAAGCCGGTGTCGGCCTCGATCGAGCGAAGAGCCTTGAGTGCTTCGTCGGTGAGGCGGGCGGCGGTTGCTCGGGACGCTTCGAGGCCGTGGAAGGCCACGTAGGTGTTCTTTGCATTGGCTGCGTCTGCGCGAACGGTTTTGCCCATGTCTTCGGTGCTGGCCGTGACATCGAGGATGTCGTCGAGGATTTGGAAAGCGAGACCGAGGGAGCGGGCTGCGGTGGTCATCGTATCGAACGCGCTCGCGGGTGTTTCACTGCAGTGCAGTCCCATGCGGCAACTTGCTTCAATTAAAGCGGCGGTCTTGTTGAGATGGATGAAGTCGAGATCTTCGGCGCTGATTTCCGTGTTCTCAGCGGCGGTATCCTCGGTTTGCCCGCCGATGAGTTGTTGGCTGCCTGAGGCACTACCGAGCTCATGGACGAGTTTTAGCCCGATTTGTGGGTTCTCGCCGTAGCTGCGGGCGAGGAGGGCGAAGGCTTCGGTAAGGAGGGCATCGCCGGCGAGGATACCCGTAACTTCGTCATAGGCTTTGTGCACTGTCGCCCGGCCGCGGCGCAAATCGCTATCGTCCATCGCCGGGAGGTCATCGTGAATGAGAGTGTAGGTGTGCAGGAGCTCGACGGAAAGGGCTGCTGGAAGGGGGTCAACGAGGCGGGGAAAGAGTTGGGCGCAAGCGATTGTCATGATCGGGCGCAGGCGTTTCCCTCCAGCAAGGAGACTGTAGTGCATCGCCTCGTGTAAGCGCTGGGGCCGGGTGTTCGGTGAGGGTAGAGCAGCGGGAAGGGAGGCTTCGACCAGCTCGCGCATTTTTTTCAGGGTGGGCACAAAATCCGTCATTGTATCTGTGCTTGGGGATAGCATCCTGTTGAGCAATGCCAAGGATTGAAGAGCTGAGCCGCCGAATATGGGAAGATACGGATTTTCGTTCGAAGTGGTTAATCGGTGGGTTGCTATCGACCATTCCGCTTTTGAACATCATCGTACTAGGTTACTTTCTGCGCTATGCGCGGCAACTGAGGCAGGGTGGTGATCTCACCCTTCCAGCTTGGGATAACTGGGAAGAGCTGCTGATGGATTGTCTGCGTATGTTCATCCTCAAATTGGTCTTCCTCGGGATCCCTTTCCTCATCAGCCTTGGGATTTCTTGGATGCTTCAGAGCGTGTTAGGGATCTTCTCCGGCTTAACTTTTATCCCGGTCGGTTGGCTCTTTCTTCCCCTTGGAATAGCCGCTGGCTTGATCTTCTGGATGGCGGCCCTGATGCGCTATCTTCCAGGGCAGGATTGGGCGCGTGTCTTTGATTTTGCTGCTGTTTGGCGCGTTTCAAAGCGTTTGGCTCCGAAGTTAGCAGTTCCGGTTTTGATCTTTATCGGTCTTGTGACGGTTGGAGCTCCGCTTGCGGGTTTTGCCTTCTTTTTGGGTTTTGGTCCTTTTGTAGCCTTTTCGACCGCTGCCTATCTCGACGGAACGAGAGTGGCCTAAATACTTTATCAGATTACAACCATGCCAACCTACGATTATCAATGTACCGCATGTGGTGGTGAATTCGAGGCTTTCCAATCGATGAAAGATCCTCACCTAACGGATTGTCAGCTCTGCGCCGCCGCCGGTTCGGTGAAGCGAATGATCGGGGCGGGGGCCGGAATCATTTTTAAGGGTTCCGGTTTTTACGAAACTGATTTCAAAGAGAAAAAGGGCGAAAAACCGGGGAGCGCCGAGAAACCTAAGGCGGAGAATTCTTCGCCGAAGGCAGATGCTCCAGCTGTGGAAGCAAAGACGAGTAAAAAAAAGGAGGCTAAAGCTTCCGCCTCGACGAAAAGCACCGAATAGGCATCCTGCTAACGAAGATGGCGAAACGAAACAATTCGAAGGCTCCTAAGACGATCAAGGTCGTGTTCTTTTTTGGTCTTCTTGCGGCGTTGGGTGGAGCGGTCCTTGGACTATTTAGTTTGGTCACGCAACCAGTGACCGAAATGCGAGCGGCTCCCGAGGAACCGGATCCTAGCACAGTCTACTACATTAAAGGAGCGGATTCGGGTTCGTCGCGTTGGCGCACAGTGCGCGCACAGATTTTTCAAGGTTCAGCTGCCACGCTGCAGGTGTCGGCCGGAGATCTGAATGGCTGGGCTAATGCGATGTTTACGCCTAGTAAATTGAAGGCACTTCCCTCAGATGGTGAGGACACTGCTCAGCCGCCGTCGAGTCTCTTTGGCCTGAAAGTGAATTTATCTAGCGTGAATTTTCGAATCGAAGGCGATGAGTTGCAATTGGCGGCTTATCTTGAGTTCCCCGACTTGGCTCCTGGGAAACGGTTTGTCTACCAAGCGCTGGGATCTTTTGAGGCTGGATCTGAAGGTCCTCGATTCAAAGCTAGAACAAGCACCCTTGGGCGAGCTTCGCTTTCGGCAATCCCTGTAGTAGGAGGCTTAATACACCAGGGTTTGCTTTCGCAATTATCGAGCGCACCCGAGTGGGGAGCCTTGTCTGGGATTTGGACCAATGTCGCGGCGATTGAGATCGCTGAAGGAATGGCGACCTTGACCCTTCAGTAGGGCTTCACGGCGATGGCCCGGTGGAGCAAGTTGTATCAAGTTGCCATCTGGATTTGTTGTCTTGGGAGCTTTACCCTTTCGGGGAGGTTGGTAGCGATTACGGTTGAGGAAGGAGGCTTTGTACTCACCGGCGATGATCCTGAGGCACTGCTGGCAGTCCGCTACCTGGTCCGTGCTTCGGATCAAAAATGGCGGAGCCTAGGTGTCGCTAGCCAAGCGATTGCGCGGACGCTGCCGGTAGAGATCAGAGTAGATGGCGAAGGCGCGGCCTTTGACTGGAGCGCAGATCTGAGTGAGGGAACGGCTGTGAAAAGGATCGCGCGCCATTGGCTTGGAATGCGATTGGGGGTTCAGTCTGCTCAGGAAAAAATTGGAACGCATGCTTGGGTACTCGATTGGATGACTGGGACGTTTCTGAGTGAACGTTCTCCGACGGGTAAAGCACTGTGGATCGCGCGAGCGGGGGAGGTCCCAATGCCTCTCGGTCGTTTGTTAGATAGCGATGCTGAATCGACTACGGTACTAGAATTCCAGCGCTGGTTGCTGGGCGAGTGGTGGTATCACACGGGTGGAAAAGTGGAGCTTGGAGGGCATGGAAGTAGTCTTTTAGAGGCGGATTGGGCGGCATTTTTCTTCGCTCAAAAAGCAGCTGAAGGCGGGCCTTTTATGAGTATGGCGGAATCGGCTCGGCGGATTGAAACAGTGGGTCAACTCACCCTTGTGCAAACTGGGCTAGAGGCTCGAGTATGGCTGCATGAAGTGCCGACCGTAGTTCCCGTGGAAACGAAAGCTCATCGGCTTGCGCAACTGCGCCTTTTGCGTGAGCGCATCCACCCGGTTTACCACCGCGCGCTGCTTGCTCTCATCGGAGCGGCCGAGAGTGGCGATGGAAATTCGTTTTTCTCGCTCTCATTTGCGCAAGCGTGGGCTGAGGCCGAGGATACGGCGTCCGAGATTCGAGCTGGCCTGAATGCTAATTTGAGGTGAGATCCTCTGCCTCGATCTTGAGTTCTTCGGCAACGTTTGCGACGACGACGCGGGCGCCGAGTCCGGGAACAAAATCAGACATTTCCTGACCTTCTGGAGTGGCGCGTAAGGCGTTCTGAATCATCCCCATCTTTGCATCTAGATTGTCGATCATGCTAACAAAGACGGCCTCTGGGGTGGCGGCCTTGGCTGCGGCTCCCCACTCAAGTTCACCTTGGTGGCTGAGGACGATGTGCTCAAGACGTTCGCACAGATCGGGTTCGAGGCGTGCTTTGAGAGCAGCTTTGCGCACTTGGCGGTAACCAAGGACAACATGACCCTGAAGAATTCCTGTGCGGGTGCGTTGTGTTGCCATCGCACCGGTGTATTCGTCGACTTTACCGGCGTCGTGCACAATGATACCGGCGAGAGCGAGTTCACCGTGCACTTCTGGATACAAGGGTAAGAGTGCTCGGCAGGCTCGCGCCATGTGAACGGTGTGCTCGAGCAGGCCGCCGCGGTAAGCGTGGTGCATCGAAATCGCACCCGGGGTTTCGGAGAAACCGGGAAGGTTTTCCAAGACGGAGGCTACCGTTTCGCGAAGGCGTTCGTGAGTGATGCTTACGACGAAGGCGTTGAGCTCTTCCCAGAGTTCCGTGAGGTCTTCGGGGGCTGTCTCGACGAGGTTTGCGGCGTATTTGTTTTGTTCCTCTGCGGGAATGACTTCGACAGTGACGAGTTTTGGTGAAAAACGCCCCTGATAGTAGCCAGTGTGGCCTTTCGCGCGAACGATTGCTCCAGCGTTGAGATCGGAAAACACCGTGTGTTCGGCTGAGTTTTCGAAACAGACGACATGAAAAATTCCCGTCCTGTCGCCTAGCTCGACCATGAGGAATTGGCTATCGTTTTTCGCCCGCTTCTTTGCCACCTGTTTGACAAGGAGAATGAGCTCGAAAGTAAGTTTCTGGTCCTTAGGCGCTCGTTTTAATTCGGCCACTGATTGCATGCTTCAACCTCGTCTGCGGATCGCTTGTGGGCAATGGCGAATATGGACGGATGTTTGACAATTGGGTCTACTCCCATGCATCCATCCAGCTGTGAGCTACGATAAAACAGCCAAAGACCTCCCCTATAAGATTAGCACGCTCGTCTACGTGAAGAATACGGAAGGCAAAATCCTTCTTATCCAGCGGCGTAAGTCTCCGAACTATGGTCTGTGGAGTCCGATTGGCGGAAAGCTGGAAATGTCGACGGGGGAATCGCCCTTCGAGGCCGCGCGGAGAGAGGTCGAAGAGGAAATAGGCCTTCAGCTCAAGGACAGGGATCTGCACCTCTTCGGACTTATTTCAGAGAAAGGTTATGAGGACAGCTGTCACTGGTTGATGTTTCTCTTTGTTGTCCACACTCGGATCACGGAGCTACCGCCTGAGATCGATGAGGGGCCTTTTGGCTTTTTCTCGCGTGGAGAGATCGACGAATTACCTGTGCCACAAACCGACAAGGAATCACTTTGGGCTATTTACGACGAGCACCATCAGGGGTTCATCAGTCTGAGGGCCGATTGTAGTAGCGAGGGGCCGCTCGATGTTGTTGTTGAGCAGACGCTCACGGCCAATGGAGCTTAGTACCCGCGTGCGTAGCGTGCGCCTTGGGCGTCCTCGAAGACAATCGCTGTACCTTCTTCGGTGAAGCCAATAAAACGCAGCTCGTAGAGCGGATCGATGAGGCTGCCGATGCGGTAGGCGACACCACCGACGATGAGAATAGATTCAGCTCCGCGGTTTCTGACCATCGAGATCGGGAGGTTATCAACGAGTGCCGAAACTTCTTCGGAGCGCTGTGGCTGCGTGGACTCTGCAGATGTAGGCGAGGGTGCTGTCTGAGTATCTGCGTTCGGCGGGGTGACTTGGGTTTGCGTAACTGCTGCGGGTGATACCTGTCCAGCCCTAGGGGTGTCGCTTTTCGTTGTAGTTATAAAGTAATACGCACCAACCCCAGATAAAGTGATGATGAAGAGGAGCCAAAGTAGAATCTTTGGCATCTTCCCGTTTTTCGCGGGATTAATCTCTCCTTCGAAGAGGGGGGCATCAACGGGAGGTGGCTTCTTCAGCGAGACGGTCGGGCGCAGAGTGTCGATCGATACGGCGGGAGGGGCGGATTCGATCGGGTCTGACTCGGAGTCTGCGTCGCTTTTTTCAGCGATGGGTGCTTTGGTTCTTTTGCGATTTGAGGGCGTATTGCCCCGGCGCGGAAAATTAGAAATCACGACTCGATCAGCACTTTCTTCGGAGTAATCGAATGGGGGGGCTGTGAGCATCGTCTTATGTTTTGCTTCAATGGCCTTGTCCTTGCTCAGGTCTACCTCCTTAGGCTCGGGGAGGTCTTCGGTAGACGGTTCGGAACCGAGCAGCGCATCGAAGGCCTCGTCTGTAATCGTTTCTTTTGGGGCAGGGGTAGAAGTCTGCTCCTCGATTTTCGCGGACTCGGCCGCACGCTTTTGAGCAAGTTCTCTCGGTATAGCGGGCGAGTCTGTGGAGGGTGGTGGAGGGGCTACGGGTTCCGTTGCAGGACGAGGTTCTTTTTGCACGACCGGCGCTTTGGCCTCATCCGAAACCGTTTCTACGGCTGTAGCCGCTGGCATTGGAGGGCGGCTGAGGGCTAATTTTCGTTTAACCGGCGCTGGTTTCGTCGTCGGCGCTTCTTTCAAGGAGGCGCTGAGCTTCAGTTTAGTGCGTTTTGGCTCGTCGTTCGACGTCTCTACAGTTGTTCGTAAATGGTTTTCTGTCTCAGCCTTTGGATCTGACGGGGTCGGTGCAACTGGCTTCGCGACTGCCTTTTCGGGCGAGTTAGCTTCGGCCGAAGGGTTCTTTTGCAAGCCGAGTTTGCGCAAGGTAAGCTTGGGCCTCGGAACTTGATTCGATGAATCAGAAGCGTTTGAGATATTTGGCTCCTTGTTGATCAAGAAATACGAGTTCGTTTGAGCTGATTGAGGAAATGCTTATGCCGAGGTTTGCATCGACAAGGTCGCTGGTTGAAAACGCGCGACTGCGTTGAGACTCTGGGTCGTAGAGAAGCACTTTGCCGCCTCCACGCATGATGCCACGAATCTCGAAGCCGGCGATGCGCCCACGAATCGCGGGAAGCTGAACCGGTGGTGGTGCAACTGCCGTGATGGGTTTAGAGGTGGGTGCAGATGTTCGTTGGGGCGCTGGTTTAGGAGCGTTGACGACAATAGGTGCCGACGGTTGTTGGGGTGGCGCTTGGGTGGCGTTCTCTTCTACTTTAAAAGTGATCGGAGCGAGGGCAGATTCCGGTGCGCTCGGTGGGCTTTGGAGGCTTTCGCTCGGCGCGCTACTCGATGTCTGAGAGGCGGTCGAATTCGCTGCGATGGCTGGTTTGGCGACCGCTGGCGTATGGGTGCTCGCGCCCGGCGCAGGTGCCGTTGAAGGCGTTGGGTTTGTCATCGCTGGTGCCTGGCTTTCGCTTGGCGCGACGATAGCAACCGCGTCTTGACGAGGACCAGTGATATTGAGCACCCCCCAGACGATGAGTCCACCGCCTAGCATAAAGACTAGGGCGATCGCAGCGATGGCGAAAAAGACGAGTGGTTTGCTCGACGAACGACGATCCTCGGCAGTGGGCGCAGGGAGAGGAACTGCTGCGGGCACAGCCGGCACTACCGTCGTTGGTTCGATAGCCGGTGGAGGCGTTTGAATGGCGCTGGGTGTGGGCTGCCCTTGCTGTTGGGCTTGGGCCTTTTTGAGGGCTTCGCTGATGAGGCTCATTGTATAGTCATTTCCCGTGAGGCGCGACGAACGTCCCACCAGTTTACGTGATCTCGCGAGTGCACGAAGGCGGCGAGGAGTGATTTGTCACAAAGATTGTTTACCAAGCGCGGAATGCCTTGGCTTTGACGGTGGATACGGCTGATGGCGCGGGCGCTGAACCAAGGCTTACCGTTTGCACCGGCGAGGGTGAGTCGGTGACGAACATAATGTGAAATCTGTTCGCGACTGAGCGGCTTGAGTTCGCAGTAGACAAGGATGCGCTGACGAAGCTGGCGGAGCTCGGGGAGGCGCAGTTTTTCCTTCAGCTC